>Ga0075436_100000087_pt1 | contig 53435 bp, 53 predicted proteins | sample RhiMethybrSRZTD5_FD_75303 | JGI IMG/M metagenome (GOLD analysis project Ga0075436, IMG submission 75303) | Populus rhizosphere microbial communities from Tennessee, USA - Rhizosphere MetaG P. TD hybrid SRZTD5 | ecosystem: Host-associated > Plants > Roots > Rhizosphere > Soil | place: USA...
TGTTCATCGCCATTACGACTGTCAGCGGGCGCAGGCGCCACTCGCCGGCGCCATAAACTTGCTTATAGGACGCTTCCAACGTGTTTGCGCCGCCCAGACCGCTGCCCCAGTAGACGCCGATACGATCGCGCGCCGCCGTGGCAGCGAGGCCCGCGGCGGAGACTGCCTGCGCGGCCGCGGCGAGCGCGAACTGCGTCGCGCGATCGAGATTGGCCGCTTCAGCTTCCTTGAGAAAGGGCGCGGGCTGCCAGTCGATGCGGGCGCCGACCTGCACGCCCGAGCCACCGGCGATCTCGGCCGGCAATCTTGCGATGCCCGAGCGGGCCTCGCACAGCGCGGTGTGGAACTCCTCGAGGCTCGCGCCGAGCGGCGAGACGACGCCAGCCCCCGTGACTGCGACGCGGCGCTCGGCCATCGCGCGTATCAGGCCTTGCCGGCGGCGGCGAGGGCGCCCGCGACGTGGCGTTCGAGGTCGCCGAGCGTCTTGATGCCCTTCAGGTCTTCGTCGGACACGCTCACGCCGAACTCCTCCTCCACCTTGAACATGAACTCGATGAAGGAGAGCGAATCGATGCCGAGCTTGTCGAGCGGCGCGGCCGGGTCGAGGGCGGAAGCATCGAGCGAAAATTCCTTGCCGGCGAGGTCCTTGATGCGCGCGAGCGTGTCCATCGAGCGCAATTATAGTCGGTGGTAAAGTCGATTCATGTCGAGCGCCCGACCGCGACGCAAGCCCGGCGACAAGCCGCTGCCGCGGATGTCGGCATTGCTCGGCCTGCAGAAAGCCGAGCTCTTCAGGGGCCTCGACTCCGCGAGCCTGCGCGAGATTGCGCAGCAGTGCAAATGGGCCCGCTGCCGCAAGAACGAGGTCGTCATTCGCCGCGACGGCACCGATCGCGACGTGTACTTCGTGATCTCCGGGCTCGTGCGCGTGACGGCCGCCGCAACGCGCGGGCGCCACATCACGCTGCGCGATGTTGCGGCGGGCGACATGTTCGGCGAGCACTCGGCGATCGACGGCCGCCGGCGCTTCGCCGACGTCGTCGCCGTGCGCGAGTCGCTGCTCGCTTCCATGCCCTCGGAGGCGTTTCGTGCCCTGCTCGCCAACCACCCCGCCGTGCGCGAGCGGCTGCTGCGCCGTCTCACGGGCTCGGTGCGCGAGCTCGCCGACCGCCTGCTCGAGCTCGGGGCGCGCTCGGTGCAGGCGCGGGTATGGCGCGAGCTCGTGCGTCTTGCGCGCGCGAGCGGTGGTAACGGCAATAGCGCGCGCATCGAGCGCGCACCGACGCATCACGAAATCGCCAGCCGCCTCGGCACCTCGCGCGAAGAGGTGACGCGCGAATTTTCCCGCCTGGCGCGCCAGGGACTGCTCGAGCGCCAGGGTCGCGCGCTCCTGCTGCACGACGTGCCCGCGCTCGAGAAGCTGATCGCCGATTCGCGGCCCGATGAAGTGCCGGAACTCGTGCCCGAGGCGGACGGGCGCGGCCTCGCGGCGCCCGGCGCGCAGCGGCTGCGCCGCGCGGTCCTCGTCGCTGATGCGCTCGACGCCGCCGGCCTCATGGAGCGCGACGAGCAGCGCACGCTCGAGCGCTGGCGCAGCTTCTTCGCCCAAGCCACGGCGCAAATCGTGCCCACGCATGCCGGGCGCAGCTTTTCGCGCGCGCTCGGCGACGGTTTTCTCGCGGAATTTCCCGACGCCGTGCAGGCGGTGCGCTGCGCCTTCGAGCTGCACGAGGAGCTCGCGCGCTCGAACGCGGGCAAGGATGCGCCGCCGCTCGGCATGCGCATCGGCGTGCACGTGGCGGAGGTGGTCGTCGAAACGTTCAACGTGCTGGGCGACGGCGTCAACGTCGCCGCGCGCCTCGCCGAGCTCGCCAATGCCGGCGAGACGATCGTCTCGGCGAGCGTGCGTGACCAGCTCACGAGCGGCGTGGACGCCTCGATGGAGGATCTCGGTGAGCAGCGGCTGCGCAATCGCGAGCGCGCGGTGCGCGCCTTCCGCCTCTGGCCGCCGGCGCAGCCGGCGGCGGCGACGCCGAGCGCTGCAGTCCAGGCCCACGGGCGGCCCTCGCTCGCCATCATCCCGTTCGAGCTGCGCACCGAGGATGCGCGCTTCGCCTTCATCGGCGACGGGCTCGCCGACGAGACCATCGCCGCGCTCTCGCGCGTCGCCGACTTCTTCGTCACCTCGCGGCTTTCCACCATGGCCTTCCGCCGATCGCCGCTCGGTGCCCGGGGCATCGGCGAGCTCCTCGGCGTGCAGTACGTTCTCTCAGGGAGCGTGCAGACGGCGCATCCGCACGCGCTGCTCGTGGCGGAGCTTGCCGACACGCGCGACGGACGCATCGTCTGGAGCGAGCGCTTCGAGGGCGACCTCGCCGACGTTTTCGCCATGCAGGGCGAGCTCGCGCGCAAGGTGGTGCAGAGCCTGGCACCGGTCGTGCGCTCGATCGAGCTGCGCCGCGCGCGCATCACGAACTTCGACGAGCTCGATGCTTACGGCATCACGCTGCGCGGCGTGGAGCTCATGCACCGCCTTTCGCGCGACGACTTCATGCGCGCGCGCCAGGCATTCGTGACCGCGATCGAGCGCAATCCCGTGTCGCCGGCCCCGCATGCCTGGCTCGCGAAATGGCACATCCTGCGCGTCCTCGCCGGCATGAGCGAGGCTCCGGCACAGGACTTCGCCGAGGCCACTGCCTCGGCGGCGCGCGCGCTCGCCTGTGACGCCGACGACGCGCTCGCGCTCGCGGTCGATGCTTTCGTCACGGCATGGTCGCTGCACGACCTGGACACGGCCGAACAACGGCTCGCGCATGCAGTGGCCGCCAATCCGAACGAGCCTCTCGCCTGGCTACATAGCGCGATCACGCATGCCTGGCGAGGCCGCGGCGCCGAAGCCGTGCGCTGCGCCGACCAGGCGCTTTCGCTCTCGCCCCTCGATCCGATGATCTATTACTTCAATTCACTCGCCGGAATGGCCAACCTCGTGGCCGAGAACTACGACCGCGCGATCGAACTCTCGACGCGCTCGCTGCGTGAAAACCGTCTGCATACGCCGACCTTGCGAACGCTCGCGGCCGCGTTTGTCCTCTCCGGGCGTCTCGAAGAGGCGCGGGAGATGATGCGCAGCCTGCGCGCCCTGGAGCCGGGATTGACGGCCGCCGTGCTGCAGGCGCGCTATCCGGGGCGCGAGAGCCCGCACGCCGGGCGCTTCATCGAGGCGCTGGTGGCGGCCGGCCTGCCGCGATAGCGGGTTGCGCCTATCGATACGCCCGCAGAGATCGCGAGGATGGCAGCCACTTCGGCGCTCGAGGGCACTTCGCCGAGGAATACACCCGCCAGGATCGCGCTCAACACCGGCACGAAGGCAACGAGCGCGCTCGAGCGCTCCGCGCCCAGCCGCTGGATGGCTTGATTGAACGCGACGAGCGCCACGCAGCCGATGAGCACGCCCTGCCACAGGGTTTGCCAGAGAAGCTCCAGTCGCGCGACGTGCCACAGCGGCTGCGACGCCGACCATAAATGCCAGGGCACCACGATGAGACCGGAATAGACCGTCACGATCGCCGCCGCCTGCATGGCGCTTACGCCCCAGTTGCGAAGCTGCAGCACGTAGAGCGCGCCAAGCGCCGAAGCGGCGAGGAACATGGCGTCGCCGGCAAGGACTCCCGCATTGTGGTTGGCTGCCCCCCACCACGTGAGCACGAGTACTCCCATGGCACATAAGGCCGCGCCGATCACGATGCGCGCCGATGGCCGCCGGGCGAACACGAGGAAGCCGAGCAATGCCACCCAAGCCGGATTCACGCCGGGACCAAGCGCGGCCTGATGATTCGCCGGCGCCAACTGCAACCCGAAGATGACGAGCGCCCCCATGCCGGCACCCTGGAACAAGGTGAGGGGCAGGCCTCGTAGCCAAGCCTCGCGGCCGATGCCGCGGCAGTGCATCAACAGATAGGGCAGGAAAATCAGCGCGCCGACGCCGAAACGCAGGGTGACGAGCTCTTGCGCCGCGAATGTGCCGGTGACGGCGGCGCGCGTCGCCACGGGGTATGCCGCCCAGATGAGCACCGCGACGGCGGCGGCGAAATATCCGTTCATCCGGAATGCACCGGGCAGCCGCCGCGTCGCCGGCGACGCACCTCGGCCGCATACGTTCCGATCGCTCGCGTCGGCGCGAGATTCGGCTTGACCATGTTCTCCTCGTAGCGCGCCCAGGCTTGCGCCGGGAACTCGCCCAGGCCGCGCACCAGGCCGAAGCGATTCGAGACTTCTTCCGCGTAGGTCGTGCGATGCAGCGGCTGCACCTGCACGAGCGGCGTCTCGGTGCTGAACTGGATCGGCACGTCGGTCTTGATGAGCCGCACGTTGGTGAAGAGCGGTCCGAACCAGCGATCGCTTTCGACGATGCCTTCGTAGAGGTCGTAAGCGAGGTTGCGCGGCAGATTCGCCGGCGGGCGCACGAGGATGCTCCAGTCCTCTGCGCTCTCGACGAAGAGGCCCGTCCAGAGCTGGACGAGGCCCGGCTCGGGCATGGCGGTGAGGAATGGCGGCGCGAAGCCGCGCAGGCGCTTGGGCGCCAAGCGGTCGAAGACCGCCTGGAAACCCGGATATTGCGCGCTTTGCAGCGCGTACCAGCCTTTGGCGCCGGCATACGTCCAGAGGATCTGCGAGCCGTCCCATTGCAGCGTGAAATCGATCGGAGGAAACACATACCAGCCGAAGGACGATGCCGCCCTGAGCGCTTCGCAGTATTGAAAGCCGCGCGAGGGCAGCGTTCCCAGTACAGAGGCGTCGGCGCGTATCGGTGCGCGAGCGCCCGGCACTGCCCCGTAGAACGTCACCGCGGGGTTCGGCTGGCGTGTTTCGGTCATCGGCGGATTTACTTCCTGAGGCTTGCGGGCATCGAGCCGCCGCCAAAGCGGATCGCGCGCGTGTCTTGGGTCGCCTTGTCGAGCGAACGGATGACGCGCGGCTGCGATCCACCGCCGAAACGGACGCGGCGCGAATCGGCGATCTTCTTGGACGGCTTGCGTACGAGCGGCTTCTTCATAAGCAGTTCTCCTCGGAGTTTTAGGCGCGCCGCGAATGCGGCGCGCATGCCATTGGCGCAAAAACCCTGGGCCTTCATCAAACGCTCCGATGGTGCCAACAATGAAAGATTTGCTTCCGGCCGCGTGCGCTGGGCGCGCCTATAGGGAAGACGCATCGGCGCGGGAGGGCGAAGAAGAGCGAGCTGCGCTCGCGACCCGCCTTTGCAGCGGTTTTGCGACAACGTTGTGCGTACACGCACAGCGACAAAACGGTTTGTGCGGCCGGCGCGAATGCGCGCTGTCGCACGCGAAAAGCCGCGCATTTCGGCATTTTCTCGGCGCCAGGGCTGCTCAACCGACCGGCAAATTGCTCAAAAACCTTATAATCTGCGGCCTTAGCGCACCTCGCGATGTCGATTTTCGCTCTCGGACTGAACCACCAGACGGCGCCGCTCCCGGTACGCGAGCGCGTCGTGTTTCACGTCGAGCGGCTCTGCGAGGCGCTCGCCGAGATCAAGCGCAGCTTTGCGCGCGAGGCGGCGATCCTGTCGACGTGCAACCGCACGGAGCTCTACGTCGTGGACGACGAGCTCGGCGGGCGAGCGCCGCAGTTGTCCGAATGGCTTGCGCGCTATCACCGCTTCGAGCCCGACGGCCTGAGCCCCTACCTCTACACCTTGCCGCGCGAGCAGGCGGTGCGCCATGTGTTCCGCGTCGCCTCAGGCCTCGACTCGATGGTGCTCGGCGAGCCGCAGATCCTCGGCCAGATGAAGGAAGCGGCGCGTGTCGCCGAGTCGGCCGGCACGCTTGGCACCCTGCTGCACAAGCTTTTCCAGCGCTCATTCGCGGTCGCGAAAGAAGTGCGCTCGACGACGCAGGTCGGCGCGGCGAGCATCTCGATGGCCGCGGCGGCCGTGAAGCTTGCGGCGCGCATCTTTCCCAGCCTCAAGGACCAGAGCGTGCTCTTCATCGGCGCCGGCGAGATGATCGAGCTTTGCGCCACGCATTTCGCGGCGCAGGCGCCCGCGCGGCTGACGGTGGCGAACCGCACCCTCGATCGAGCGCAGAAGCTCGCGCACCGCTTCAACGCGCGCGCCATCGAGCTGAAAAGCCTCGCCGAGCATCTGCACGAGCACGATATCGTCGTATCGTGCACCGCGTCCTCGCTGCCGATTCTCGGCAAAGGTCTGGTCGAGCGCGCGCTGCGCGCGCGGCGCCGCCGGCCCTTCTTCATGGTGGATCTCGCGGTGCCGCGCGACATCGAGCCCGAGGCGGCGGAGCTCGACGACGTCTTTCTCTATACGGTCGACGACCTTGGGCAGATCGTGAACACGAACCTCGATGCCCGTCGCTCGGCGGTCGCGCAGGCCGAAGCGATCATCGACACGCAGGTCGGCCAGTTCATGCACTGGATGCGCTCGCGCGAGAACGTGCCGCTCATCCGGGCGCTGAGGAGCCGGGCTGACGAGGCGCGGCGCGAAGAGCTCGAGCGGGCGCTGAAGCTGCTCGCGCGCGGCGAGCCCGCCGCCCAGGTGCTGGAGGCGCTCTCGCAGGGCTTGGTGAATAAGCTGATGCATGCGCCGACCCGGGCGCTGAACGAAGCGGCAGGCGACGAGCAGCGCGTGCTCGCCGAAACGCTCGCCCGCCTCTACCGCGTCGAGTGAAGCCGGCGCTACGCACGAAGCTCGATAGCCTTGTCGCGCGCCGCGGCGAGCTCGATCGCCTGCTCGCCGCCGAAGAGGCGACGCGGGACCTCGACCGCTTTCGCGCCAACTCGCGCGAGCACGCCGAGCTCTCGAGCATCGTCGCGCTCTACGAGCAGTTTCGCCAGGCCGAGCGCGACGCGCAAGCCGCGCGCGAGATGGCCGGCGATGCACAGATGCGCGGCTTCGCCGACGAGGAGCTGAAGAGCGCACGCGCGGCGATGGAGCGGCTGGAAGGCGACTTGCAGAAGGCGCTGCTGCCCAAGGATCCGAACGACGAGAGGAACGTCTTCCTCGAGGTGCGCGCCGGCACCGGCGGCGACGAGTCGGCGCTCTTTGCGGGCGACCTTTTCCGCATGTACGCGCGCTACGCAGAGCGCCAGCGCTGGCAGGTGGAGATCATCTCCGAGAGCCTGTCTGAGCTCGGCGGCTACAAAGAGGTGATCGCACGCATCGTCGGGCAGGGCGCCTATTCCAAGCTGAAGTTCGAGTCCGGCGGCCATCGCGTGCAGCGCGTGCCGGCGACCGAGGCCCAGGGTCGCATTCACACCTCGGCGTGCACGGTCGCGGTTCTCCCCGAAGCGGATGCTGTCCACGAGGTCGTGCTCAACCCTGCGGAGCTGCGCATCGACACCTTCCGCGCCTCGGGTGCCGGCGGCCAGCATGTGAACAAGACGGAGTCCGCGATCCGCGTAACGCATCTGCCGACCGGCATCGTCGTCGAGTGCCAGGATTCGCGCTCGCAGCACAAGAACCGCGAGAAGGCGCTCGGCGTGCTCGCGGCGCGCATCCGCGACAAGCAGGAGCGCGAGCAGCAGGCGAAAACCGCCTCCACGCGAAAGAGCCTCATCGGGTCGGGCGACCGCTCGGAGCGCATCCGCACCTACAACTTCCCGCAGGGCCGGGTCACCGACCATCGCATCAACCTGACGCTCTACAAGATCGACCGCATCATGGACGGCGAGCTCGACGAGATCATCAACGCGCTCTCGACCGAATTCCAGACCGAGCAGCTCAGCCAGCTCGCCGAAGAAGCCGCTTGACGGTCCAGGAAGCGTTGCACGCGAGCCGCGTCGACGCGCGCGAGGCGCGCCTGCTGCTCGCCGCGGCCACGGGCTTCAGCCAGGCGAGCGTCATCGCTTTTCCCGAGCGCACGCTGTCCGCCGAGGCGGCGTCGCGCTTCGCCGAGTTCGCCGCGCGTCGTCGGCGCGGCGAGCCGGTCGCCTACATCCTCGGCGAGCAGGAGTTCTACGGCCTGCGGCTCGCCGTGAACCCGGCGGTGCTCATTCCGCGGCCGGAGACGGAGCTCCTCGTCGGGCTGGCCCTCGAGCGCAAATTCGCGAGTGTTGCCGACCTCGGTACCGGTTGCGGCGCCATCGCGCTCGCCCTGAAGCACGAGCGGCCGGCGGCGCGCGTGGTCGGCGTGGATGCGAGCGCAGCGGCGCTAGAAATGGCGAAGCGCAATGCCGTGCGCCTTGCCTTGGACGTCGAATGGCGCCACGGCCGCTGGTACGAGCCGCTCGCCCCCGGAGGAGAGGCGGCGCGCTACGACCTCATCGTCGCCAATCCTCCGTACGTCGCCGAGGGTGACCCGCATCTCGCCGCGCTCGCTTACGAGCCGGCACAAGCCCTCGTCGCGGGGCGCGATGGGCTGGACGCGATTCGAGCGATCGTGGCTGGCGCGCCACCGCACCTCGCCCCCGGCGCGTGGCTGCTCATCGAACACGGACACGACCATGACGCCGCGGTCCGGCGATTGCTGGACAACGCCGGGCTTGAAGAGGTGCGCACGTGGCCCGATCTGGCCGGAATACCGCGCGTCTCGGGCGGAAGGCGGTAAAATCGCGCATGGACATCAAACAGCGCATCAAGGACCAGGTGACGGGCGCCCCGGTGGTGCTCTACATGAAAGGCACGCCGCAGGCCCCGCAATGCGGATTCTCGGCGCTTGCCGTGCAGGTGCTCAACGCCTGTGGCGTGCGCGATTTCGCCACCGTGAACGTGCTCGCCGACGCGGAGATCCGCCAGGGCATCAAGGAGTACGCCAACTGGCCGACCATCCCCCAGCTCTACATCAACGGCGAATTCGTCGGCGGCTCCGACATCATGCGGGAGATGTACCAGTCGGGCGAGCTGCAGAAGCTGCTAGAGGGCCTCAGCCAGAAGGCGTAGCGTCGAGCGCACCTGCGCCAGGTAGCCGCCGCCGAAAAGGTTGAGGTGGTTGAGCAGGTGGTAGAGGTTGTACAAGTGCTTGCGCGTGTCGTAACCCGCCGGCAGCGTTCCATAGGCTGAGTAGAACTCGCGCGGAAAACCTCCGAAGAGCTCGGTCATCGCCAGGTCGGCTTCGCGGTCGCCGTAGTAGAGCGCCGGGTCAAAAAGCACTGGCGCGCCATCGGGCAGAAAACCCGCATTGCCGCCCCACAGGTCGCCGTGCAGGAGCGAAGGCACCGGCTCGTGGCCGCGCAACAGTTCCCAGACCGGCGCCGGGTCGAGCCGGTGACCATTGCCCGCGGCCAAGGCGAGCTGCGGCTCGAGGCGCCGCGCGCGCCAGAACTCCGCCCAGCTGGCGCAAGCGCCGTTCGCCTGCGGCGTCGAGCCGATGTAGTTGTCACGCGCCCAGCCGTAGCGCTCGCCTCGCGCGCGATGGATGACGGCGAGCATCCGCCCAAGCGCCGCGAAGTCGCCGTCTGGCCGCAAGTCGAGGTGTTCCAGCAGCAGATAAGCGCTTGCGCCCGCAACGCCGTGCGATATCGGCTCGGGCGCTCTGCAGCCGGCGTTGCGCAAGGCGTGCAGTCCGTCGGCCTCTGCGCTGAAGGCATCGGCGAAGCGCGCATCGTTCACCTTGACGAATACGGCGCGTGCGCCGCGCAGGGCGCGGTAGCAGCGATGGATGCAGCCGCCTGGCACCGCCTCGGCGTGGGCGAGGCCGAGATGCGTCGCGATGACGGCGTCGATCAAGGCGAAGTAAGCCGCGTGTTCGCGAAGTTGAGTCGATCGACAAGGATGCCGATGAAGGCGCGGTCGAACTTGCTGCGGCAGGAGATGCTCGTGCCTTCGAGATCCGCTACGCGGATGCGCACGATGCGCGAATCGGCCGCGGCGCTGACCGTCGCCCCGCGTTCATGGCCGCTCGCCGAGAGATAGGCCATCTCGCCGAAGCTTTCGCCAGCGCCCAGCGCGCTGATCGTGCGGTCGTTCTTCGCGACGCGCATTTCCCCCTCGATGAGCAGGCAGAAGAAATCGCCGGCATCGCCTTCGCGCAGGACGATGCTGCCCGCGCGCACGCGCTCCCAGATGCCGATCTTCACCACCTCCCAGAGCTCCTGGTCGGCGAAGGCCGCGAAGAAGCGCAGCGCGCGCAGCAGCGCGAACTTGTCGGCGTCGCCGAAGCTCTCGCCCTGCGCCGTGCCGAGGCCCGCGCGCAGCGCGGCGACGAGGTCCTCGGCGAAGTCGTCGCCGCTGTGATAGCGCTTCCCCGGATCCTTCTGCATGGCGCGGCGCACGATGCGGTCGAGCGACGCGGGAACGCTGCGCCGCACCGCGGAGGGCGGCGGCGCATCCCCTTGGGTGATCTGGTAGATCATGTTGAACTTGGTGGTGCCGCGAAACGGCAGCACGCCCGTGAGCAGCTGGTACATCACCACGCCAAGCGAGTAAAGGTCGGTACGGTGGTCGACGAGCTCCTCGCGGATCTGCTCCGGCGACATGTAGGCGGGCGAGCCGACACCCGTGATCTGCGTGGTCTCGGCGCCGACGTTCAGCGCCAGGCCGAAGTCGCTGATGCGCACATCGATGGGTGAGCCGGCGTAGAGGATGTTCCCCGGCTTGATGTCGCGATGCGTGACGCCCTGCATGTGCGCGTAGGCGAGCGCGCGCGTGCATTTGAAGACCACCTCCAGCACCTGCTCGAGGGGCAGCAGATTCTCCGGTGCGCCGTAGCGCTCCATCGTGCCGCCGGGCACGTACTCCATGACGATGTAGCCCGAATCCTCGCCGATGCCGGCGTCGTAGATCTGCACGATGTGCGGATGCTCGAGCTTGCCCGCGAGCGAGGCCTCGGTAAAGAAGAGCTTGCGGAAGAGCCGCCCGCGCACCGGGTCGCGCAGGGCTTCCGGAAAGATGCGCTTCACCGCCACTTCGCGGTTGCGGAACGGGTCGTGACACAGAAACACTTCGGAGGTCGCGCCTTCGCCCAGCTTGCGCACGACCGGATAGTTGGCGACGTGGTCCACGCTAGACCCCGGCGCCGCTCATCGAGCGAGGCGTTTGCGAGCCCGGGCAGCGGCTTTGCGAACTTGCGCGGGCGCCGTACCGCCGACATGGCTGCGCGCGGCCACCGAGCCCTCCGGTGAAAGCGCGCGCCGCACATCGGCGCCGATCTTCGGCGAGAAGCGCCTGAGCGTGGCGAGCGGCAGGCGCGCGAGATCGCTGCCGCGGCGCTCCGCCTCGCGTACCGCGCGCGCCACGACTTCGTGCGCATCGCGAAACGGCACGCCCTTGCGCACGAGGTAGTCGGCGAGGTCGGTGGCGGTGGCGTGCCCTTCGGCGAGGGCGGCGCGCATGGCGCGCGGCACCGGCGCGAGCCCCGTGACCAGACCGGTGAAGACCGCGAGGCAGTCCTTAAGCGTATCGACCGCGTCGAAGAGCGGCTCCTTGTCTTCCTGGTTGTCCTTGTTGTAGGCGAGCGGCTGCCCCTTCATGAGGGTCAGCAGCGCGACCAGGCTGCCGATCACGCGCGCGCTCTTGCCGCGCACGAGCTCGGGCACATCGGGATTCTTCTTCTGCGGCATGATGGACGAGCCGGTGCAATAGCGATCGGGCAGGCGCACGAAGCCGAAGCGCGCGCTCGACCAGAGGACGAGTTCTTCGGCGAGCCGCGACAGGTGCACCATGGCGAGCGCCGCGCAGCCGCAGAACTCAATGGCGAAATCGCGATCGGAGACGGCGTCTAGCGAGTTCTCGGCGATGCCCTCGAAGCCGAGCTCGCGCGCCACACGCGCGCGATCGATGGGAAAGCTCGTCCCGGCAAGCGCGGCCGCGCCCAGCGGAAGCTGGTTGACGCGCCTGCGGCATTCGGCGAGCCGCGCGCGATCGCGCTCGAGCATCGCCACATAGGCGAGCAGGTGATGGCCGAAGGTCACCGGCTGCGCCACCTGCAGGTGCGTAAAGCCCGGCATGACGAGCGCGGCGTGGCGCTCGGCCTGCGCGATGAGCGCGCGCACGAAGCCGCTCATCAGCTTGTCGATGGCATCGATCTCCTCGCGCAACCACAGCCGCAGGTCGGTCGCGACCTGATCGTTGCGCGAGCGCGCCGTGTGCAGGCGCTTGCCCGCCTCGCCCGCAAGCGCAGTCAGCCGGCGCTCGATGTTGAGATGCACGTCCTCGGCGTCGAGCGACCAGGCGAATGCGCCCGCCTCGATCTCGCCCCGGATGCGCGCGAGGCCGCGCTCGATCGCGGCAAGATCCTTTTTATTTATGATGCCGGCCGCCGCGAGCATGCGCGCATGGGCGAGCGATCCGGCGATGTCCTGGGTGGCGAGACGGCGATCGAAGTCGACCGAAGCGCTGAAGCGCTTTACGCGCTCGTCGACGGGCTCCCTGAATCTGCCCGACCACAATTGCCGGCCGGACGCGGGTTGCGGCTTAGTGGCCATGCTCGCACAATGAGCTTTGAATGCGGTTTAAGACTTGTTCGTAACCGTGCCGAGTATAAGGCAAACCGCCTATCCCGACGTTCTGCCCGATTTCCGCAACCTCGCCGTCATGGCGCGCGTGCTGGTCGGCGTGAACGCCTTGGCGCTCGCCGGCGCGCTCTACGCGACGCCGTCGCTGCCGGCGGGGCTCGAGCGCTTCGTGTATGCGGCGGCGTTTCTCGAGCCGCTCCTCCTGGTCGAGTTGATGGTGCTCTTCGCGGCGACGGGTGTTCTCGCGCGGCTCCCGTACTGGGCGGGCTGCGCTGCCGTCGTCGCACTTGTCAGCATGCTCGCCGCGCTCTATCACTTGGGCGTGCGTACCGTCGCGGCCGACGCCGTGCCGAGCCTTGGTCGTACGCTCGCGCTGACCCTGGTCGCGGCGGGCGTGCTTCTCGCGTACTTCTATTTGCATACCAAGGCATTTTCGCCGGCGCTCGCCGAAGCGCGCCTGCAGGCGCTGCAGGCCCGCATCAGGCCGCACTTCCTCTTCAACAGCCTGAACGCCGTGCTCGCGCTCATCCGGCGCGATCCCAAGCGCGCCGAGCGCTCGCTCGAGGACCTGGCCGATCTCTTCCGCACGCTGATGGCCGACGCGCGGCAGTTCGTCCGCCTCGCCGACGAGATCGCGCTCCTCGAGCGCTACGCCGACATCGAGCAGCTGCGCCTCGGCGAGCGCCTGCGCATCACCTGGGAGCTCGATGCGTCGCCCTCGGACGCGCTGCTGCCGCCGATGGTGCTGCAGCCGCTCCTCGAGAACGCGGTGTACCACGGTGTCGAGCCCGGGACCGGCACCGGCGACGTGCTGGTGCGCATCGAACGCCGCGGCGACCGCGTGCACGCGTCGATCGAGAACCCCCATCTCGAAGCGGGCGGCCAGCGCGCCGGCAACCGCATGGCGCTCGATAACATCCGCGAGCGCCTCGCGCTATTCTTCGACGCCGAAGCCCGCCTGGAGACGCACATCGCCAACGGCCGCTACCGCGTGCACATCGAGATCCCTTACCGGCGCGCATGATCCGCATCTTCATCGCCGACGACGAGACGCCTGCGCGCGAGCGGCTGCGCGAGCTCCTGCAGGACATCGCCGCCGAAGTGCCGAGCACGGTGGCGGGAGAGGCACGCAACGGCATCGAGGCCCTCGAGCGATTGCCGGCGAGCGGCGCGCAAGTGCTGCTCCTCGACATCCGCATGCCGGGCATGGACGGGCTCGAGCTCGCCCGCCATCTCGCAAACTTGGAGAACGCCCCGGCCGTCGTCTTCGTTACCGCGCACGACAAGCACGCCATCGAGGCATTCGAGCTGAACGCACTCGACTATCTGCTCAAGCCGGTGCGCGCGGCGCGGCTTGCCGCCGCCCTCAAGAAGGCGGCCGGCGCCGGTGCGCCGCGGCGAGAAAGCCTCGCGCGCGCCGCGGCTGCCCCGCGCGAATACCTTTCGGTCGCCGAGCGGCACCGCATCGTGCTGGTGCCCGTGCGCGACATCCTTTTTCTGCGCGCCGAGCAGAAGTACGTGACCGTGCGCACGCGCGAGCGCGAGCACCTGATCGAGGAGTCGCTCGTCGCCCTCGAGCGCGAATTCTGCGGTCCGCAAGCCACGCATCCCTTCGTGCGCATCCACCGCAACTGCCTCGTGGCACGCGCCGGCATCCGCGGCTTCGAACGCACCGGCGGGGGTGACGAGGAGGCGCATTGGCAAGTGGTGCTCGACGGCCTCGCGGAACGCCTGCCCGTGAGCCGACGCCAGTGGCCGGCGGTGCGCGAGCTGGTCGCTGATCGGCCATGAAGAGGCTCGTCATCGCGACGCGCCGCAGCCGCCTCGCGCTGTGGCAGGCCCAGCACATCAAGGCGCGCCTCGAGGCGCTCGAGCCCGGGCTGCAGGTCGAGCTGCTGCCGATGACGACGCGCGGCGACGAGCTCGTCGACCGGCGCCTCGACCAAGTGGGCGGCAAGGGCCTCTTCGTGAAGGAGCTTGAGAGCGCGATGGCCGAAGGACGCGCCGATCTCGCGGTGCATTCGATGAAGGACGTCCCCGCCGAGTTGCCGCCGGGCTTCACGCTGGCGGCGATCACGGCCCGCGAAGACCCTCGCGATGCGCTCGTTTCCAATCGCTATGGCGCGCTGGCCGAGATGCCCGCAGGTGCCGTGCTCGGCACATCGAGCCTGCGCCGCGCGGCACAGGTCGCCGAGCGCCATGCGCGCCTCGAGCTGCGCCTGCTGCGCGGCAACGTCGAAACGCGCATCGCCAAGCTCGACCGCGGCGACTACGACGCCATCGTGCTCGCCGTGGCGGGCCTCGTGCGCCTGGGTCTTGCGGAGCGCATCCATGCGCGGCTCGGGATCGAAGAGAGCCTGCCGGCACCGGGACAGGGAGCGCTCGGCATCGAATGCCTCGAGCGGCACGCGCACCTGATTTCCAGGCTGCAAGCGCTGGACGATGCCGATACGGGCCGCTGTGTGCGCGCCGAGCGTGCAGTGAGCCGCGCGCTCGGTGGAAGCTGCGCCCTGCCGCTCGCGGCTTATGCGGTGCTCTCGCATGGGCGGCTCGAGCTGCAGGCGCTCGTCGCCTCGCCAGACGGTCGGCGCATCGTACGCGCGCGCGCCGAAGGCACGGACGCCGAAGCGGTGGGCGCCGCCGCCGCCGAGGCGCTGCGTGCGCAGGGCGCCGAGGCGATCCTGCAGTCATTGAAATGAGTCTTGCCGGCCGCGGCATCGTGCTCACGCGGCCGCGCGAGCTCGCCGAGCGCCTTGCCATCGTCCTCGAGGCGCGCGGCGCGCGCGCCATCGTGTTCCCGGCGATCGAGATCGAGCCGCTTGCGCCACCACCGACGCTCAGGCGCCTGACCGAATACGACCTCGTCGTGTTCGTCAGCCCCTCTGCGGTGCGCGTCGCCTTGCGAGCCGCGCCGCCATGGCCGCCGCGGCTCGCTGCCGCGGTCGGCGCCGGCACGCGCCGCGAGCTCGAGCAGGCGGGCGCCGGCGAAATCATCGCGCCGGCGCGCGGCGCCGACAGCGAGAGCTTGCTCGCGATGCCGGAGCTCGACCACATGGCCGGCAAGCGGGTGCTCATCGTGCGCGGCGACGAGGGCAGGGCGCTCCTCGGCGAATCGCTCGCCGCGCGCGGCGCGCGCGTCGAGTACGCCGCGTGCTATCGCCGCGTGCGGCCGCGCGCGGACCCGCGCGCGCTCGGCGGCATCGATGGGCTCGTCATCGGCTCGGCGCACGCGCTCGACAACTTCATCGCCATGGGCGGCGGCGAATTGCTCGCGACTACGCCGCTCTTCGTGCCGCACGAGCGCATCGAGCGCCATGCGCGAAGCCATGGCGCGCGCGAAGTCGTCGTCGCCGGTGCGGGCGACGAGCAGCTGATCGAGCGGCTGGTAGCATATTTCGATGAGCGAAACTGAACCCGCGGCGCCCGCTCCGGCGCCCGGCGCGCCGAGACTGCGCCGGCTCGCGCTCGTCGCGCTCATCGCCGCGAGCGCTGCGCTGCTCGTCGCGGCGCTGTCGTGGCTCGAGGCGCGCAGCCGCATCGGCGCAACGCAGGACGAGCTCGCGCGCCGCCTGCGCGACATCGAATCCGATGCGCGCGAGGCGCGTGCGCTCGCGCGCCAGGCCCAGGAGGCGTCGCGCGAAGCGCAGGTCAAGATCGCGCAGCTCGAGTCGCGGCTCGCCGAGTCGCAGAGCCAGCAGCTCGCCCTCGAGGCGCTCTACCAGGACCTCTCGCGCAACCGCGACGAATGGCAGCTTGCCGAAGTCGAGCAGGTGCTCGCGATCGCCTCGCAGCAGCTGCAGCTCGCGCGCAACGTGCGCGCGGCGCTCCTTGCCCTGCAGCTCGCCGAGGCGCGGCTGTCGCGCTCTGACCGGCCGCAGTTCGCGCCGATCCGTCGAGCCCTCGCGCGCGACATCGAGCGGCTGAAGGCCGTGCCGGCGGTCGACTTTCCCGCGATGGCGATGCGCATCGACAATCTGATCGCCGCCATCGACACGCTGCCGCTCGCCTTCGAAGAGCGCACCGAGCGCTCGGCCGAGGCGAAGGAACCGTCGCGCGAAGGCGGTTTCCTCGCCCGCCTGGGCGCCGAAGTGTGGCAGGAGATCTCGCAGCTCGTGGTCGTGCGCCGCATGGGCGCCGCCGAGCCGCCGCTGCTGCCGCCCTCGCAGGCGTACTTCGTACGCGAGAACCTGCGGCTGCGCCTGCTCAATGCGCGCGTGTCGCTCCTCGCGCGCGACGAATCCGGCTATCGCGAAGACCTGCGCGCCGCGACCGCCTGGCTGCAGCGCTACTTCGATGCGCGCTCGAAGCAGACGGCCGAGGCGGCGGCCCAGCTCAAGCAGCTTTCGGGCATCTCCCTCAACTTCGAAATGCCGTCGATCTCCGAGAGCCTCGACGCGGTGCGCGCCTACAAGTCGCGTCGCGAGCGCACGCCGGGATGAAGTCTCTTTTTTGGTTGCTCGCGGTGTTCGCCGCCGCGGTGGCGCTCGTGGTCCTCGGGCGCGTCGACGCCGGCTACGTGCTCTTCGTCTATCCGCCGTATCGCGTCGAGGTGACGATGCTCTTCTTCGTCATCGCGGCGCTCGGGCTCTTCCTCGTCGGCTATGCGCTCGTGCGCCTCGCCGGCCACGTGCTCGCGCTCCCGGCGACGGTGCGCGCCTACCGCGCGCGACGCCGGCGCGAGCGCGCGTATGCCGCCCTTGCTGGCGCGCTCCAGGCGTACTACGAGGGCCGTTACCGGCGCGCCGAACGCGAGGCGACTCTTGCCTACGAGACGGGACCGGTCCCCGGGCTCGCGGCACTGCTTGCGGCGCGCGCGGCGCACCAGATGCGCAATTTCGAGGGCCGCGACCGATGGCTCGAGCGGGCGGACGCGGCCGGAGAGTCGCTGCAGACCGCACGCCTCGTAAGCCGGGCGGAGCTCGCGCTCGAGGAGCGCGACTTCGGCGCGGCGCGCGATGCGCTCGCGCGGCTGCAGAGCGCGGCCCCGCGGCACATCGCCACGGCGCGCATGCTGCTGCGCGCGGCGCGGGGTGCCGGCGCCTGGGACGAGGTCCTGCGCCTCGCCGGGCAGCTCGTCAAGCGCGACGCCATCGCGCCAGCGCTCGCGGAGGAATACAAGGTGCAGGCGAACGTCGAGCTGCTGCAGCGCTCCGCGGACGACATCGAGGCGTTCGAGCGCCGCTGGCGCGCGATTCCGGCGCGCGACCAGCTGCATCCGCGCGTCGCCGCCGCCGCGGCGCGCCATGCCACCGCGCTCGGCAAAGCGAGCCTCGGGCGCGAAATCGTGGAGAAGGCGCTCTCGGCGGAATGGAGCTCGAGGCTGATCGCGCTCTATGGCGAGCTGCCCTCGGGGCTGAACGGCGAAGCGCTTGCCGAGGAGGCGCGCATCCGCATCGAACGCGCCGAGCGCTGGCTCGCCACGCGCAGCCGCGATCCCGAGCTCCTCTCCGCGCTCGGGCGCCTTTGCGCGCAGGCCGGCCTGTGGGGCAAAGCCCGCAGCTACTTCGAAGCGAGCCTGTCCTTCGAGGAAACGCGCGCGGCGCACCTCGAGCTCGCGCAGCTCGCCGAGCGCCTGGGCGACGCCGCGGGGGCGCAGCGCCATTTCCGGCGCGCCGCCGAGCTGCCCTAGATCCAGTCGCGCGCGACGAGAAAGTCGCGGTAAAGCGCCTCTTCGGGGGATCCCGGCTGCGGCTTCCAGTCGTAGCGCCACGCCGCGGTGGGTGGCATCGACATCAAGATTGACTCCGTGCGCCCACCCGATTGCAGGCCGAAGAGCGTGCCGCGGTCGTAGACGAGATTGAACTCCACGTAGCGCGCGCGCCGGTACGCCTGGAACGCGCGCTCGCGCTCGCCGTAGGGCATGGCCTTGCGGCGCTCGAGGATGGGCGCGTAGGCGTCTAGGAAATGCTCGCCGACCGAGCGGGTGAGCGCGAACGAGAAATCGAAGTCGCGCTCCGCGAGATCGTCGAAGAAGATGCCGCCGATGCCGCGCGGCTCGCCGCGGTGGCGCAAGTGGAAATACTCGTCGCACCAGCGCTTGTAGCGCGGATAGTGCTCGCCGCCGAAACGCGCGAGCGCATTGCGGCAGGTGACGTGGAAGTGGCGCGCATCCTCCGCGAAGCCGTAATACGGCGTGAGATCCATGCCGCCGCCGAACCACCACGCGTCGCCCGCGCTGAAAAAGCGCACGTTCATATGGACCGTCGGGCAATAAGGATTGCGCGGGTGCAGCACCAGCGAAAGCCCCATCGCCTCGTACGCCCGTCCCGCGAGCTGCGGGCGCGCCGCGCTCGCCGAGGGGGGGAGGGCGCTGCCGCTCACCCGGGAAAGGTTGACGCCCGCGCGCTCGAATACGGGTCCCTCTTCGAGTACCCGGCTCACTCCGCCGCCGCCCTCGGCACGCTGCCAAGAATCGGTGCGGAAGCTTCCGCCGTCGGCCGCTTCGAGCGCCGCCACGATGCGCGCCTGCAGGGCGCCCAGGAAATCGTGAACGGTCTGAACGCGCACGCCTAGCGGCTTTTCTTGAGGCCGCGCATGCCGATGTCGCTGCGATATTGCATGCCGTCGAACCGGATCTGCCCCACCGCGTCGTAGGCGCGGCTGCGCGCGATGCGCAGCGAATCGCCGAGCGCCGTGGCGCAGAGCACGCGCCCGCCGTTGGTGAGCACATCGCCTGCGTCCGCGCGCGTGCCGGCATGGAACACACGACAGTCGGCCGACGGCGCCGGCACGCCGGTGATGCGATCACCGCGGCGCGGCTCGTCCGGGTAGCCCGCCGCGGCGAGCACGACGCCGAGCGCGCAGCGCCGGTCCCACTCGGCGTCCGCGCGCGCGAGCGTGCCCGCGAGGGCATGCTCGATCAGCTCGAGCAGGTCCGACTTGAGACGCATGAGGATCGGCTGCGTTTCCGGATCGCCGAGCCGGCAGTTGAACTCGAGCGTGCGCGGGTTGCCGTGGCCATCGATCATCAAGCCGGCATAGAGAAAGCCCACGTACGGATGCCCGTCGTCCGCCATGCCTTGGACCGCCGGCTGGATGATCTCGCGCATCACCCGCGCATGCACTTCGGGCGTGACGAGCGGCGCGGGCGAATAGGCGCCCATGCCGCCGGTGTTCGGGCCCTGGTCGCCGTCGCGCAGGCGCTTGTGGTCCTGGCTCGTGGCGAGCGGCAGCACATGCGCGCCGTCGCACATGACGATGAAGCTCGCTTCCTCGCCCTCGAGGAATTCCTCGACCACGACGCGCGCGCCGGCCGCGCCGTAGCGCCGCTCGGTGAGCATGGCGTCGATCGCCGCCAGCGCCTCCTCGCGGGTCGCGGCGACGACGACGCCTTTGCCGGCGGCGAGGCCATCGGCCTTGATGACGATCGGCGCGCGCTCGGCCGCGACGTACGCCTTCGCTTCGCGCGCATCCGCGAAGCTGCGGTAGCGCGCGGTCGGCAGGCCGTGGCGCAGCATGAACGTCTTCGCGAAGTGCTTGGACGACTCGAGCTGCGCCGCGGCGCGCGTCGGCCCGAAAATGCGCAGTCCCGCGTCGCGGAACGCGTCGACGATCCCCTCAGCGAGCGGTGCCTCGGGCCCCACCACCGTGACCGCGACGCTCTCGCGCCGGCAGAAACCGATCAGCGCGCCGGTGTCGGTAATGGGAACATTCTGCACTCCGGGTTCGCTCGCCGTGCCGCCGTTTCCCGGCGCGACGAACACCTTCTGCACGCGCGGGCTCGCCGCGAGCTTCCAGGCGAGCGCGTGCTCGCGGCCGCCGCTGCCCACGACGAGAAGCTTCATCAGTGCCTGAAGTGGCGCACGCCGGTGAACACCATCGCGATGCCGTGCTCATCCGCCGCGGCGATCACCTCGTCGTCGCGCATGCTGCCGCCGGGCTGGATCACCGCCTTGGCGCCGGCATCGGCGAGCACATCCACGCCATCGCGGAAGGGGAAGAAGGCGTCGGAGGCCACTGCCGAGCCGGCGAGCGAGAGCTTCGCCGCCCCGGCCTTGAGCGCCGCGATGCGCGCGCTGTCGACGCGGCTCATCTGGCCTGCGCCCACGCCGAGGGTCGCGCCGTCGCGGCAGAAGACGATGGCATTCGATTTGACGAACTTGGCGACGCGCCATGCAAAGAGCAGGTCCGCCCATTCCTGGTCGTTCGGCTGACGGCGGGTCGCCACGCGCAGATCGCGGCGCTCGATCGCCTTGGCATCGGAGCTCTGCACCAGCAGACCGCCGCCGATGCGCTTGTAGTCGTGCGCCTGGTGCTCGCGCGCGAGCGGCACCTCGAGCAGGCGCAGGTTCGCCTTTGGCGCGAGCGCCTGCAGCGCATCCGTCTCGACGCGCGGCGCGATGATCACCTCGGCGAATTGCTTGCCCACCGCCTGCGCGGTGGCGGCGTCGAGCGGCCGGTTGAACGCGAGGATGCCGCCGAACGCGGACACCGGATCGGTGGCGAACGCCTTGTCGTAGGCCGCGCGCGGCGAATCGGCGACCGCGACACCACACGGGTTTGCGTGCTTGATGATGACGCATGCCGGCTCATCGAACTGCTTGACGCATTCCCAGGCGGCATCGGCGTCAGCAATGTTGTTGTACGAGAGCTCTTTGCCCTGGACCTGGCGATAGCTCGCAAGGCCACCGGGGACCGGCTCGGCGTCGCGATAGAAGGCGGCGCTCTGGTGCGGATTCTCTCCGTAGCGCAGGTCCTGCAGCTTGCGGAACTGCAACGTCAGCATCTCGGGAAATTCGCGCCGCTCGCCGCCGTGCAGGCTCGTGAGGTAATTCGCCACGGCCGCGTCATAGGCCGCGGTATGCGCGAACACCTTGCGCGCGAGCTCGAAGCGCGTTGCCGGCGAGACCGAGCCCTGCGTGCGGATTTCGTTCAGCGCACGTCCATAGTCGGCCGGATCGACGAGCGCCGCCACGCTGCCATAGTTCTTCGCCGCCGCGCGCAGCAGGGTGGGACCGCCGATGTCGATCTGCTCCACCGCCTCCTCGAGCGTGCACCCGGCGCGCGCGACGGTCGCCTGAAACGGATAAAGGTTCACGACGAGCAGCTCGATCGCGTCGATACCGGCAGCGGCCAGCGCCGCGCGATGCTTCGCATCGTCGCCTCGCGCGAGCAGTCCGGCATGGATGCGCGGATGCAGCGTCTTGACGCGGCCGTCGAGCATCTCGGGGAAGCCGGTGTACGCGGAAACCTCGGTCACCGGGATGCCTTCACGCTCAAGCAGCGCCGCCGTGCCCCCGGTGGAGAGCAGGCTGAAGCCGCGCGCCGCGAGCGCGCGGGCGAAATCGACGACGCCGGACTTGTCGGAGACGCTGATCAGCGCCCGGCGCGCATTGGACACTAAGTCGACGCTACCCCTTGATCCGCAGCTGCTGCATCTTCTTGCGCAGCGTGTTGCGGTTGATGCCGAGCATCTGCGCCGCGAGCGACTGGTTGCCCTCGGCATGGCCGAGCACGGTCTCGATCATCGGTTTCTCGATGTTCTTGAGCACCATGTCGTAGATCGAGGTGGGCCTTTCGCCGTCCATGTCCTTGAAGTAGCGCTCGAGCGAGCGCTTGACGGCCTCGTGCAGCTCGTTGCTGCGGTTCATGCGGCAAGTCTCTCGAAATACTCGTTCACTGCAGCGCGCTGCGCGTGCGCCACGGTCATGCCGTTCACGGCGCTGCGCAGGCCCTCTCCTCCCGGCAGTTCGCGTACCGTCCAGCCGATGTGCTTGCGGGCGACGCGCGTGCCTTGCTCGTCGCCGTACAAATCGTACAACCCGTCGAGGTGCTCGACCAGCACGGTGCCGATCTCGCGCGCGCGGGGCGGCGCGAGGCGCTCGCCGGTCGCAAGGTAGTGGATGATCTCGCGGAAGAGCCACGGCCGACCTTGTGCGGCGCGGCCGACCATGATGCCGTCGGCGCCAGTGCGGCTGAGCACCGCCTTCGCCTGCTCGGGCGTCGCGATGTCGCCGTTGGCGATCACCGGGATGCGAACGCTCGCCTTCACCTCGGCGATCGTGTCGTAATCCGCCACGCCGTCGAACATGCAGGCGCGCGTACGCCCGTGCACCGCGAGCATCCGCGCGCCGGCCGCTTCTACTATGCGGGCGATGCACACGGCGTTGCGCCGCGCGCGACTGGGGCCGGTGCGGATCTTCACCGTGACGGGGACCGGCACGGACGCGACCACGGCCTCGACGATGCGCCCGACAAGGTTCTCATCCTCGAGCAGCGCCGAGCCTGCGGCGACATTGCACACCTTCTTCGCCGGGCAGCCCATGTTGATATCGATGATTTCGGCGCCGCGCTCGACATTGAAGCGCGCGGCGTCGGCCAGCATCGCGGGATCGCTGCCCGCGATCTGTACGGAGATGGGATGGGGCTCGCCCGCGTGGTCCAGGCGCAGGAGCGTCTTACGCGATGCGCGCAGCTCCGGCCGCGCGGACACCATCTCGGAAACGGCCAGGCCTGCGCCGTAGCGTCTTGCAAGCCGCCGGAATGGACGATCCGTGATCCCGGCCATCGGAGCGACGAACACTGCCGCAGTATTCGATTCGGGCAGCGCGTAGGCGCCGATCTTCATTGCAAGGCTGATGGATGCGAAGGGAAGCGGATTTTATCCGCAAATCTTTTTTCAGGGAAGCGCTCGAGCGCCGAAGATCATGCGTCGCGCAAAAAACCGTCGCGCTGGCGGAAGAAGATCGAGCGCGCTCAGCGCGGCGCCGCGCGCCGTGCGCGCGAGCGGATTCGTTCCGGTGAATCCGGCGGCGAGAAAATCCGTCACGCGGATCGTCGCGCCCGCGTCGAGGCGTCGCGCTGCGGCATAGCGCGCGAGCGTGCGCTCATCGCCCGGATCCGGCGCCTGCGCGAGCGCCCGCGCGAGCTCCCAAGCGTCGCGCAAGCCGAGGTTGAGACCCTGACCCGCCACCGGGTGCAGCGTTTGGGCGGCATTGCCGATATAGACCTCGCAACCCGCCACGCGGGCGCTGCGCACCTTAAGCGCGAGGGGCTGGACGGCGCGCGAGTCGACATGCACGGCGCGTCCGGCGGCGCGCGGCATGAGCCGCTCGAGCTCGGCGAGGAATTGCGCTCCCGGCGCTTGGGCAAGCTCGGCCGCGCGCTCAGGCACCATCGTCCAAATGAGCGCGTAATCGCCCGCGAGCGGAAGCAGCGCGAGCGGACCCTCGGCGGTAAAGCGCTCGAAGGCCGTCGCGGTGGCCGGCGGCTGCGTGGCAAGGCGCGCGACGATCGCGTCCTGCGCATAGCGCTTGCCGGCGGTCTCTTGCGGTGCGCCCTCGGCGTGCACGATGCAGCGTGCCGCCAGCGGCTCGGTAGTGCACAACTCGGCCGCCTGCGCGCGCAATGCGCAAAGGAGGCCCGCATACTCGGTCACATAGCCGAGCGCCGGCACGCCGGCGTCCCCGGAATCGAGCGAAGCCCGCCCGAAGCTGCCGGCCTGCGAGACCACGATGCGCTCGATCGGCGTTGCGCCCAACTGCGGCCACGCGCCCAGGCGCTCGAGGATGAGCCGGCTCGCATAGGAAAGCGCGATCGGGCGGAAGCCGGTCCACGCCGGCGCGTTGCCCAGCAGCGCGACGCGCAGCCCCGCGCCGCGCAAGGCGAGGGCGGCGGCACAACCGACCGGCCCGGCGCCCCTTACGAGAACGTCAAGCGCCGGCGCGGCCATCGCGCATCACGGCTTCGATGTCCTCGGGAAGCTTCGGGGCCTCGGCGGTGATGACCTCGCAGCCGCTCGAGGTGACGACGACGTCATCCTCGATGCGCACGCCGATGTTGCGCAGCGGTTCGGGAACATCATCGGCGGCGCGGATGTAAAGTCCAGGCTCCACGGTAAGCACCATACCGGGCGCGAGTGCTCGCCAACTCCCCGAGCGCTTGTATTCGCCGGCGTCATGCACGTCGAGGCCGAGCCAGTGGCCGGTGCGATGCATGTAGAAGCGCTTGTACGTCTCCTTGTCGAGCGTCTCATCGACCGACCCCTTGAGGAGCCCGAGATCGAGCATGCCCTGCGCGAGCACGCGCACCGCCGCATCGTGCGGCTCGTTCCAGGCGTTGCCGCTTCGTACTTTGTCGATCGCCGCCCGCTGCGCGGCGAGGACGAGGTCGTACACGGCGCGCTGCGGCGCACTGAAGCGGCCGTTCACCGGGAAAGTGCGGGTAATGTCGGAGGCATAGCCGTCGAGCTCGCAACCGGCATCGATGAGCAGCAGATCGCCCTCGTGCAGGCGGGCGTCGTTCGCCACGTAGTGCAGCACGCAGGCATTCGCGCCCGCGGCGACGATGGGCGAATACGCCGGGAATTGCGCGCCGTTGCGGCGGAATTCGTGCAGCAGCTCGGCCTCAATTTCGTATTCCATTCGTCCCGGGCTCGCCGAGTGCATGGCGCGCCGGTGCGCTGCCGCGGCGATGCGCGCGGCGCGCCGCATGGTGCCGAGCTCGTGCGCGTCCTTCACGAGGCGCATGTCGTCCAGCAATACGCGCACGTCGTGCAGCCTTTCCGGCGCCGCGATGCCCGCGCGCGTACGGGCGCGCACGATGTTCAGCCAGCGCAGCACCCGCGCATCCCATTCGGCTTCGGCGCCCACCGCGTAATAAAGCGCAGGCTGGTCCTCGAGAAGCCTCGGCGCGAATTGGTCGAGCTCATCGATCGGATGCGCCTCGTCGAAGCCGAAGCGCTCGCGTGCGGCTTCCGGGCCATAGCGAAAGCCCTCCCAGGTCTCGCGCTCGGGATCGCGCTTGCGGCAGAAAAGAATCGACTTCGGTGTTTTGCCCGCGACGATTGCGAGCACCGCCTCGGGCTCGGCGAATCCGCTGAGATAGTAAAAATAGCTGTCGAAGCGGTACGGGTAGTGGCTGTCGCGGTTGCGCGGACGCTCCGGCGCGGTCGCGACGAGCGCCACGCCTTCGCCCATCAGGCCGGCGAGGCGCCGGCGCCGCTCGGCATAAAGCGACAGATGCTCAGCGGGTTTCATGTCGTGGTGCCAGTTGTCTCTCGAGCTCGGCGAGCCGCTCGGCGGTGCCGACGTCCTGCCATAGTCCACGGAAGAGTTCGCCGCTCAGGCGCTTCGCCTGCGCAGCGTCGCGCAGGAGCGGCGCCAGCGGCGCCTTGTCGCCGCGCTTTACCGGCGCGACGAGCTGCGGCGACATCACGGCCACGCCCGAGTAAGTGTAGCGCGGCGCGGCGTCGTTGCCGACCCGTGCGGCGACGAGCGAGAAGTCGCCCTGCGCGCGATGCGGCGGATTGGGAACGAGCACGAGGTGCGCGAGCATCGCGCCGAGTTCCAACCCGAGGAGCGGCGCGAACGGCACCTCGCAATAAATGTCGGCATTCACGAGCAGGAACGGCTGCGCGCCGAGAAGCGCGAGCGCCTGCGCGATGCCGCCCGCCGTCTCGAGGGGCTGGGCTTCGCGCGAGTGCGCCACCTTCAGGCCGAAGCGCGAGCCGTCGCCGACGTAATCGACGATCTGGTCGGCGAGATGCGAGACGTTGATCACCGCCTCGCGGCACCCGCTCGCCGCAAGCCGCTCCAGGTGCCAGCCGAGGAGCGGCTTGCCGCCCACTACGACCAGCGCCTTCGGCAGGCGGTCGGTGAGCGGACGCAGCCGCTCGCCGCGCCCCGCCGCGAGCAGCATGGCCTTCATCATGGCGCGATCTCGTCCAGCAGCCGCAGGAGCGGTGCCAGTTCGCCATAGCGCGACGCCGTCGCGCGCGCATAGCCGATGAAGCGCGGCGTGTCCTGCAGGTATCTCGGCTTGCCGTCGCGGTAGTTGATCCGGGCAAAGATGCCGAGCACCTTGAGATGGCGTTGCAGGCCCATCCATTCGAACGCTCGCCAGAACTCGGCGAAATCGGCGCTCACCGGCAGCCGGGCGCGGTTCGCCTTTTCCCAGTAGCGCACGCTCCAGTCGAGCACGCGCTGCTCCTCCCAGCTGATGAAGGCGTCGCGCAGGAGCGAAACCATGTCATAGGTGATCGGCCCGGTCACCGCGTCCTGGAAGTCGAGCACGCCCGGATTGGGCTGGGCGACCATCAGGTTGCGTGGCATGTAGTCGCGGTGCACGTACACCGCCGGCTGTGCGAGCGCGCTGCGCACGAGCAGTGTGAACACACGCTCCATCGCCTGCGACTGCTCGGCGCTAAGCGTCCTTTGCAGGTGCCGCGCGACGTACCACTCGGGAAAGAGGTTCATCTCGCGCCGGAGCAATGCCTCGTCATACGACGCGAGCTCGCCGGCGCGCGTGGCGAGCTGCCAGCGGACGAGCGCTTCGGTCGCATCGCGCATGAGCTCGTCGGCATTGCCCGCGGCGAGCTCGGCAAGATAGGTGCGCGTTCCCAGGTCGGAAAGCAGCAGGAAGCCCGCGCCGAGATCCTGCGCATGCACCTGCGGTGCATGCACGCCCGCTTCCTGCAGCAGCCGCGCAACGTGCACGAAAGGCCGGCAGTCTTCCTTCTCCGGGGGCGCATCCATCACGACGAAGCTGCGGCCGTCTTCCAGCGTGGCGCGGAAATAGCGGCGGAAGCTTGCGTCCTCGGATGCGCTCGTCAGGGTGTAGCGCGCGCCGTTCAGCTCGGCGGCGAGCCAGCGCTCGAGCCGAGTGCGCCGATCGTCGCCGTGTATCATTGAAAATTCTAACATTCGACTAAAAGCGCTCGCCCGCTCGATGCCGTTTCGCCTCGCGCTGCTGGCCATCGCGCTTGCCGCCGCGGGGAAGGTGGCCGCGCAGTCACCCGCGCAACCCGAGGCCACCACCATCGATGCGCAGAAGATCGAGGGCGTGAGCGACCTCGAGATGAGCGCGCGCGGCGCCGCAGAGATCCGCCGCGGCGAGGTCTCCATCTTCGGCGACTATCTGCGCTACAACCGCGAATTCGGCGAGCTCGAGGGCAGCGGCGGCGTGCGCCTGCAAAGCGGCGTCGATCGCTTCTTCGGGCCGAGCCTCGAGTACAACACGCTCGACGACACGGGAGTATTCCAGAGCCCGCGGTTCCTCTTCAATCGCGAGCCGCCGGCTCGCGGCGCCGCGGACCGTATGGAATTCCTCGGCAAGAACCGCTACCGGTTCATCAACGCGAGCTACACGACCTGCAAGCCCGGGCAGGACGACTGGGTATTGCAGGCGAGCCAGATCGATCTCAACTACGACGCCGACGAAGGCAAAGCTTACAGCCCGCGGCTGCGCTTCTTCGATCATACGTTGTTCGCTTTTCCGTACGCGACATTTCCGCTCGAGAGCCAGCGTCGCAGCGGATTTCTCGCGCCGTACTACTCGCAGACCTCGACGCGTGGCCTCGAGTTCGGCCTGCCTTACTACTGGAACATCGCGCCCGAGCGCGACGCGACTTTCACGCCGGTGTGGATGGCGCGGCGCGGTTTTCAGCTGAAGAACGATTTCCGCTACCTCGGCCGGCCTTACGCCGGCGAGCTGCGCTACGAATATCTGCCGCACGACCCGGTCTTCGGGCGCAACCGCACCGGAGTCTCCTGGCAGCACAACGAGACTTTTCGTTCGGGCGTGAGCGGCGTCGTCGACTACAACAAGGTGTCCGACGACCGCTACTTCGTCGACCTCGCGAGCCAGGTGAAGCAGGTGTCGGTCGGCAACCTGCCGCAGGACGCCTACCTGACGCGGGGCGGCGGGCTGCCCGGGGCCGGTAGCTACAGCGCCCAGGTCCGCGTGCAGAAGTTCCAGACCCTCCAAGACCCGCTCGCGCCCATCGTGCCGCCCTACCACCGCGTGCCGCAGCTCACGGCGAGCGCGAACTACAACGATCTCGCCGGCAAGTTCGACGCGGCGCTGCCCGGGGAGTATGTGCGCTTCGTGCACCCGACGATGGTGGAAGGCGATCGCACAAGCTTCAGCCCGACGTTTGCCGTTCCGCGCCTGGCACCAGGCTGGTTCGTGACCCCAAAGGCTGGCTTGCGCTACAGCACGTATCAGCTGGAGCACGCCGGCGAAGGCGCGGCGACCCATCCGGTGCTTGCGGTTCCGTGGGTGAGCCTCGACAGCGGGCTCGTTTTCGAGCGCGACGCGCGCTGGTTCGGGCAGTCGCTCACGCAGACGCTTGAGCCGCGCTTCTTCTACGCCTACGTCCCTTACCACAACCAGGATGCGATTCCGCTCTTCGACACCACGCTCGCCGATTTCAACTATCCCCAGCTCTTCACCGAGAACCGCTTCGTGGGCGGGGATCGCATCGGCGATGCGAACCAGGCGACGCTCGCGATGACGACGCGCTTCCTGCAAAGCGACGGCCAGGAGATGTTCCGCGGCACGCTCGGCCAGCGGTTTTACTTGCATGAGGAGCGCGTCGCGCTGAGCCCCGGAGCGCCGCTTCGCCTCGCGAGCGAATCGGACGTGCTCGCCTCGATCGGCGGGCGCGTATACCGGCACGTGACCTTCGACGCCACCACGCAATACAACCCCTACAGCAGGAGCGCGGAGAAGTACGGCGTCGGCGTGCGCTACGCGCCGGAGGTCGCGAAAGTGCTTAATTTCAGCTACCGCTTCCAGCGCGACCTTCTGCGGCAGATCGATATTTCCGGGCAGTGGCCCGTGGCGACCGGATGGTACGGCGTCGGGCGCTACAATTACTCCCTGCTCGACAAGCGGCTGCTCGAAGGGCTGGCCGGCGCGGAGTACAACGCGGGCTGCTGGGTGTTTCGCTTCGTGGTCCAGCGCATCCAGGCGGCCGCGCAGGTCAGCTCGACGGCGCTCATCTTCCAGCTCGAGTTCACGGGCGTCGGGCAGATCGGCACCGCCGAAGCGGTGCAGCTGTTAAGAAGGGATGTACCGGGCTATTCCGTCATCAACCGCAGCGACGCGCTCGCCGCACCGAGCGCCCAGCCGCGGTTGCCGTTCCAACAGGTGTTCTAGATGCGCACGTTCCTCGCCCTCTTTGCCGCCCTCAGCGCCATGCTCGCGCCCACCGCCCATGCCGTGGTGCTCGTCGACCGCATCGTCGCAGTGGTGAACAAGGAAGTCATTACCTACTCCGAGCTCAACGAGGCCGTCGGCATGGCGGAACGGCAGCTCGCGCGCCAGGGCACGGCGGCTCCCGAGCGCGCCGTGCTCGAGCGCCAGATGCTCGAAAGGCTGATCCTCGACAAGGCGCAGCTGCAACTCGCGCGCGACACCGGCATTCGCGTCGACGAGCTGCAGGTCGACCGCGCCGTCGAGCGCATTGCCCAGTCGAACAACTTGACGCTCGCCGACTTCCGGCGCGCGCTCGAGTCCGACGGCGTCTCGTTCGATGCCTGGCGCAACGACGTGCGCCAGCAGATGATCATGACGCGGCTGCGCGAACGTGAAGTCGAGAACCGCGTGCAGGTGAGCGACACGGAGGTCGATCTCTTCCTCGAGCAGCTGAAGAACCATCCCGACCAAGGCGCGGAGTACAACCTCGCCCACATTCTGGTGCGCGTGCCCGAAGGCGCGAGCCCCGAGCGCATCCGCGATGCGCGCAGCCGCGCCGAGCAGGCGCTGGCGGAAGCAAAAGGCGGAGCGCCGTTCGCACAAGTCGCGGCAAGCTACTCCGATGCGCCGGATGCGCTGCAGGGCGGCACGCTTGGCTGGCGCAGCCGTGAGCGGCTGCCGGAGCTTTTTGCCGAAGCGCTCGCCCAGCTCAGCCCCGGCGAGCTCGCCGGCCCCCTTCGCAGCCCGGCCGGCTTCCACATCCTCAAGCTCCTCGAGCGGCGGGGCGCCGGCGCCGAGGCGCCGGTGCAGCAGACGCGGCTGCGTCACATCCTCATCCGCACCAACGAGGCCGTCTCCGAGGCGGAGGCGCGCCGCAAGCTCCTCGATCTGCGCGAGCGTATCGTCAACGGCGGCGCCGATTTCGCCGAGCTCGCGCGTGCCTATTCCGACGACGGCACCGCTGCGCGCGGCGGCGAGCTCGACTGGGTGTATCCGGGCGACACGGTGCCGGAGTTCGAGCGGGCCTATCACGAGCTGAAGATCGGCGAGGTCAGCCAGCCCGTGCGCACGCCGTTCGGCTATCACCTGATCCAGGTGCTCGAGCGCCGCTCGAGCGACATGAGCCCGGAGCGCCGGCGCCTGCAGGCGCGCCAGGCGCTGCGCGAACGCAAGGCCGACGAGGCCTACCAGGAATGGTTGCGGCAGTTGCGCGACCAGACCTACGTCGAGCTGCGGCTTGACGAGCGCTAAGCCGGTCATCGCGCTTACCTCGGGCGAGCCCGCCGGCGTTGGCCCAGAACTTTGCGTGCGCGTCGCGCGCGAATGCCATGACGCCGGGCTCGTTGTCATCGGCGATCGCACCCTCCTCGCCGGCTGTGCGCGCATCGAGCACGTGCCGCTCGTACGGCCGGTGACGCCGGGGACGCTCGACGCGGCGAACGCGCGCTACGTGCTCGCCATCCTCGATCGCGCGATACGCGGCTGTCTGGCGGGCGAATTTGCCGCCATGGTGACCGCGCCGGTGCAGAAGAGCGTCATCAACGATGCCGGCATCGCCTTCACCGGCCACACGGAATATCTCGCCGAGCACGCCGGCAGCGCGCACGTCGTCATGATGCTGGTCGGCGGCGGCCTGCGGGTGGCGCTCGCCACGACGCATCTGCCGTTGAGTGATGTGCCGCGTGCCATTACCGTGGACTCGCTCGGCAAGACGCTGCGCGTTCTCCACTCCGATTTGCGCCGGCGCTTCCGCATCCCCCAACCGCGCATACTCGTCGCGGGGCTTAACCCGCACAGCGGCGAATCGGGCCACCTCGGGGGCGAGGACCAGCAGGTCATCGCCCCGGCGATTGCCGCGGCGCGCGCCGCCGGGATCGACGCCAGCGGGCCGGTTCCGGCGGACACGCTCTTCGTGCCCGAGCGGCTGAAAGGCGCGGACGCCGTGCTCGCGATGTACCACGACCAGGGCTTGCCCGTGCTCAAGTACGCCTCCTTCGGCCGAGGCGTGAACATCACCCTCGGTCTGCCGTTCGTGCGCACCTCGGTCGACCATGGCACGGCGCTCGACCTCGCGGGCACCGGCCGTGCCGACCCGGGCAGCATGCGTGAGGCGCTCGAGCTTGCAATCGAGCTTGCATCGGCCGCGTAAGCGCTTCGGCCAGCACTTCCTGCACGACCCGCGCGTTCTCAAGCGCATCGTGGATGCGATCGCGCCGCAGCCGGGCGAATGCATGGTGGAGATCGGCCCCGGCGAAGGGGCGCTGACCGCGCCGCTTCTCGAGCGCGCGAACCGGCTCGAGGCCATCGAGGTCGACCGCGATCTCGCGGCGGCGCTCGCGGCGCGCTTCCCGCCGTTCAAGCTGACCGTGCATTGCGCCGATGCGCTCGAATTCGATTTCGCGCGCTTTCCAGCCGGCATGCGGCTCGTCGGCAACCTGCCGTACAACATCTCGACGCCGCTGCTCTTTCACCTCGCTTCCTATGCCGAGCGGGTGCGCGACATGCACTTCATGCTGCAGCTCGAGGTCGTGGAGCGCATGGTCGCGGGACCTTCCACACCGGAATACGGGCGCCTTTCGGTCGCGCTTCAGGTGCGCTTTGGCATGGAGAAGCTTTTCAGCGTGCCCAAAGGCGCATTTCGCCCCGCGCCGAAGGTCGAATCCGCGGTCGTGCGGCTCGTGCCGCTCGCAGAGCGCACGCCGATTGACGAAGCGAAGTTCAACGACATCCTGCGTCGCGCGTTTTCAGCGAGGCGAAAGACGCTGCGCAACGCATTGCCGGGGGTGGATTTCGCCGCGCTTGCTATCGATGCCAGCCTGCGGCCGGAGAATCTCTCCCCCGGCGATTACCTCAGGATCAGCGCTGCTCGATGAACTCGATCTTGTAGCCGTCCGGATCCTCGACGAAGGCGATCACCGACGTGCCGCCCTTTACCGGGCCGGGTTCGCGCGTCACCTTGCCGCCGGCCGCGCGCACCCGCTCGCAAGCGCTCTTCACATCGGGCACGCCGAGCGCCACATGGCCGAAGGCCGTGCCGAGCTCGTAGCGCTCGACCCCGTAGTTGTACGTGAGCTCGAGCACCGTCGCGCGCTTCTCGTCGTCGTAGCCGACGAATGCAAGCGAGTACTTCTGCTCCGGCCGGTCAGTCGTGCGCAGGAGCTTCATGCCGAGCACTTCGGTATAGAAGCGCACCGAGCGCTCCAGGTTGCCAACGCGCAGCATCGTATGCAGCATTCTCATCGGTTGCCTTTCAGTACGGGAAGCGTGGCCGCGGCGAGCTCGAGGCGCTCGCGTGCCTCGCGCCAGCCGGGATAGAGCCGCGCGAGCAACGCCCAGAAGCGACGCGAATGGTTCATCTCCACGAGGTGCGCGACCTCGTGCGCAACCACGTAGTCGGCAAGCGAAGGGGCGACATGGACGAGCCGCCATGATAGGCGGATCGCACCTTCCTCCGTGCAAACGCCCCATTGCGTGCGCGCATTGGAAAGCGCGACGCGTGACGCGGCGACGCCGAGCTCGGCAGCGTAGTGCGCGGCGCGCGGGTTCAGCACCTCGAGGGCCGTGTGCTTGAGCCAGGCGACGAGCACATCGAGCGCTCGCGAGCGCCGCGGCACGTGCACCACGAGCCCTCGATCGTTGCGCTCGACGCGCGGGCGGCCCGGCCGTACCTCGAGGAGCGTCAAGGCGCCGAAGAGCGGCAGCGCTTCCCCGCTCACGCACTGGAGCACCGGCGCGCGCGGCACGCGCGCCCATTCGTCGAGCTTGGCGAGGATCCAGCGCTCCTTGTCGCGCAGGAAAGCCTCGATGTCGCGCCACGGCGCGCGCAGCGGCGCGGCCACCTTGAGCCCCGTGGCGTCGATCGTGATGCCAAGCGTGCGCCGGCGCCGGCGCGCGAAGCGGTACTCGATCAGGCGGCCGCCGAGCTCGATGAGCAAAGCGCCTTCTGTTGTTCCTCGATCCATGCCTCCGCCATCTGGTTCACTGTTTTCGCATCCCGGTTGGCCGGGTCGATACTCGGCCCGATGCGCACGGTCACCGTGCCCGGGCGCTTGAGAAAAGCGTTGCGCGGCCAGAAAAGGCCGGCATTGTGCGCCACCGGCACGACCGGCGCGCCGCTCGCCGCGGCGAGCCATGCGCCGCCGAGCTGATACGCACGGCGCTCACCCGGGCGCACGCGCGTGCCTTCGGGAAAGACGACGACCCAGAAGCCCTGCTCCAGCCGCTCGCGTCCGCGCCGGGCAATCGCGCGCAACGCCGCCACGCCGCGCGAGCGGTCGATCGCGATCGGGCTCATCAGCGCGAGACCCCAGCCGAAGAACGGAATCCACAGCAGTTCGCGCTTGAGGACGTGCACTTGCGGCGGAAAGATGAGCTGGAAGGCCATCGTCTCCCAGGCGGACTGGTGCTTGGAGAGGATGACGGCCGGCCGCCGCGGCAGGTTTTCACGGCCCTCCACGCGCCATCGGATGCCGAGAATTCTGCTCGCCAGCCAGACGATGAGGCGCGACCAGCCCGAGATAACGCGATAGCGCGCAAGGCGCGGGAGCGGGAACGTGGCGAGCGCGAGCAGCGCATAAAGCGGTGTGACGATGATCTGCGCGAGCGCGAAAAGGCTCGAGCGGAGCCACGTCATGGAGCCAGGTGTTCGGCGAACGCCGCGAGATCCGCAAAAACCTGCGTTCCTTCGGGCAGATCGCCTTCCTGCTCGGTCTTCTTGCCCTTGCCGGTGAGCACGAGCACCGGCCGCGCCCCCGCCGCCGCGGCCGCCTGCACGTCGCGTAGCGCATCGCCCACCATGTACGCGTCCTTCAGGGCGACGTTGAACCGGCGCGCCACCTCGAGCAGCATCCCGGGCTGCGGCTTACGGCACGGGCAGGCCGCATCGGCGGCGTGCGGGCAGAAAAAAAAGGCGTCGATGCGCCCGCCGGCCTGCGACGCCGCGCGTTGCATCGCTTCATGGATATCGAAAAGCGTGCGCGTGCTGAAGAGCCCGCGCGCAATGCCCGACTGATTGGTCGCGACCACGATGCGGTAACCCGCCTGCGTCAGGCGGGCGATCGCCTCAAGGCTGCCCTTGATCGGCCGCCATTCATCGAGCGACTTGATGTAATGGTCGCTGTCGTGGTTGATCGTGCCGTCGCGATCGAGGATGACGAGCTTCATGTTGCAAGCTTCGAGAGGTCGGCGATGCGATTCATCGTGCCGTGCAGCTTACCGAGAAAGCCGATGCGGTTGGCGCGCACGCGCGGATCCTTGTCCATCACCATGACCTTGTCGAAGAAGGCATCGACCGGCGCCTTGAGCGTCGCGAGCGCCTTGAGCGCACCCGTGTAGTCCAGCGTGCCGAAGGCACGCTCGACCTGCGGCTCGAGGCTGCGAAAGCTGCTCGCGAGGCTTTTTTCTTCCGCCAGCACCATGAGGGCCGGGTCGAAATCACCGGGCACCGTGCCCGCCTGCCTCAGGATATTGCCGATGCGCTTGTTCGCGGCGGCGAGACTCTGCGCCTCCGGGAGGGCCGCGAAGGCGCGCACCGCGTCGAGCTGCCGCGGCACGAGATCGAGCCTTGCCGGCGCAAGGCAAAGCACCGCCTCCACCTCGTTCGCCGTGTAGCCGCGCTCGCGGAAATAGCCGCGCGCGCGCTCGAGGATGAACGAATGCAGCTCGGCGCGCGCCGCCGGCGCCTTGCCGCCGAATGCTAAGTCGAGCAACTCGTCCAGCCCGAGCGGCAGGTTTTTCTCCACAAGCATGCGGATCACGCCGAGCGCGGCGCGCCGCAGCCCGAAAGGGTCGCGCTCCCCGGTGGGCGTCTGGCCGACGCTGAAAAGCCCGGCGAGCGCCTCGAGCTTGTCCGCGAGCGCGAGCGCCGCGCCGATCTCGTGCTGCGGCAGCCGGTCGCCGGCAAAGCGCGGCAGATACTGCTCGGCGATGGCATCGGCGACTTCGCGCGGCTCGCCATCGTGCAGGGCGTAGTAGCGGCCCATCACGCCCTGGAGCTCGGGGAATTCGCCCACCATGCCGGTGAGGAGATCCGCTTTTGCGAGCCAGGCGGCGCGATCGGCGAGGCCGGCGTCCGCCTTCAGGCGCTGCGCGATATGGCGAGCGAGCGAGCGCACACGCTCGACGCGCTCCAGCATGCTGCCGAGCTTGCCGTGATAGACGACTTTCGCGAGCTGCGGCAAGCGCGTCTCGAGGCGCTGCTTGCGGTCCTGGTTGTAGAAGAAGCGCGCGTCCTCGAGCCTCGGCCGTACCACGCGCTCGTTGCCGGCGATGATGTGGCGCGGGTCCGCGGTGCGCATGTTCGAGACGATGAGGAAGCGCGGCCGCAGGTGTCCGGTGTCGTCGAAGAGCGGAAAGTACTTCTGATTCTGCCGCATGGTGAGGATGAGGCATTCGGGCGGCACCTCGAGGAACGCCGCATCGAAGCCGCCCGCATAGACCTGCGGATACTCGACGAGCGCCGTCACCTCGTCGAGGAGATCCGCATAGCCACCGAGGCTCGCGCCTTCACGATTTGCGGCCGCCTTCAGCTGTCGGTCGATTTCCGCACGCCTGGCGGCGAAGCTCGCGATCACCATGCCGTCGCCTTGCAGGCGTCGCTCGTAGTCGTCGGCCGACTGCAGCTCGATCACCGGCTCGCCCATGAAGCGATGACCGGCCGTCGTGCGCCCCGCCGCGATGCCGAGGACCCGACCGGGGACGATGCGCTCGCCGTGCAGCATGACGAGGCCGTGCACCGGGCGCACGAACTGCGCATCGCCGCTTCCCCAGCGCATCAGCTTGGCAACGGGCAGCCCCTTCAACGCCTCGTCAATCAGCGAAGCGAGCATCTCGTCCAGCACCGCACCCTTTGCCTTGACGCGCGCGACCATTACGGGCCCCTTCGGCGTGTCGCGCCGCTCAAGCTGCTCGGGCGCGACGCCATGCTTGCGCGCGAAGCCGGCGATGGCCTCGGGTGGCGCTTTGGCAGAGGGACCACTCACCTCGTTCTCCCGCCCCGGAGCGCTCGGGGCGACCTCGCCTATCGAAAACGCCAGGCGACGCGGCGTCGCGTAAACCGCGAGCGGCGCCTGCACGCCGGCGAGCGCCGCCTTGGCGAGTCCGGCAAGCACGCGCTCGGCGAAAGCCTCGGAGAGCACGCGCAGCGATTTCGGCGGCAGCTCCTCGGTCAGCAGCTCGACGAGCAGCATGGCGCGATCGCTCATGAGGCGAGCGGGAAGCCGAGGCGTTCGCGCGATTCGTAATACGCTTTCGCGATGCCGCGTGCGAGCGCGCGCACGCGGTCGATGTATGCCGCGCGCTCGGTGACCGAGATCGCGCCGCGCGCATCGAGAAGGTTGAACGTGTGCGAGCAGCGCAACACCATCTCGTAGGCCGGCAGCACGCACTGCAGGCCGATGAGGCGCTTCGCCTCGGCTTCGAATTCGCCGAAGTGGCGAAAGAGCATGTCGGTGTTCGCGAGCTCGAAGTTGTAGCGCGACTGCTCGACCTCGTTCTGGTGGTACACGTCTCCGTAACGCACACCGTCGACCCAAACCAGGTCGAACACGCTCTCCTTGCCTTGCAGATACATCGCCAGGCGCTCAAGGCCATAGGTGATTTCGCCGAGCACCGGCTTGCACGGCAGGCTGCCCACCTCCTGGAAGTACGTGAACTGCGTGACCTCCATGCCATCCAGCCAGACCTCCCACCCGAGCCCCCAGGCGCCGAGCGTCGGGGATTCCCAATCATCCTCGACGAAGCGAATGTCGTGATCGCGCGGCTCGATGCCGAGCGCGACCAGCGAGTGCAGATAGCGATCCTGGATGTCGGCAGGCGAGGGCTTCAACACGACCTGGTACTGGTAGTAATGCTGCAGCCGGTTCGGATTCTCGCCATAGCGCCCGTCCTTGGGCCGCCGCGACGGCTGCACGTAGGCCGCATTCCAGGGCTCCGGGCCGATCGCGCGCAGGAACGTCGCGGTATGGAAGGTGCCGGCGCCCACTTCCATGTCATAGGGCTGCAGCAGCACGCAGCCTTGGCGATCCCAGAACTCGTTGAGACGCAGGATGAGTTGTTGGAAGCTCAGCATGAAGCGAGCCGATTCTACCGGCGGAGTTTGCGCCGGGCGACGAGCGCGGCGCCGGCAAGGATGGCGAGCGATGCGAGCACCACCGGCCAGTCCCGCAATCGCACGTACGGCGTCGCGCCGACGTAGCCCTGCGCGGCTCCTTCGAGCCTGCCCTCGGCGAACTGCGGCAACCTCGCGGCCACGCGTCCGTCGCGTTCGATGATCGCCGTGATGCCGGTATTCGTTGCGGTAAGGTGCATGCGTGCCGTCTCGATCGCTCGCAGCCGCGCGATGTCGAGGTGCTGCGAAGGCGCGAGCGAATCGCCGAACCACGCGACGTTGGACATGTTGACGAGCAGCGTCGCGTCCGGCAGCCGCGCGGCGATCTCGTCGCCGAAGGCGTCCTCGTAGCAGATGTTGACGGCGACGCGCTCGCCCGCCACCTCGAGGAGCCGCTGGCCGGGCGTGCCCCGCGAGAAATCCGACATCGGGATGTTGACCACGCGCAGCGTCCAGGCGAAGCCGGGCGGCACGAACTCGCCGAACGGAACGAGATGCACCTTGTGATATGCCTGCACGGGCGAGACGCCGAGGCTGAGGGCGCTGTTGTAGAACTCTTCGGCGCTGCGGCGCGTCGGCACACCGAGCAGCAGGTCGCCGTTGTTGCGCCGTGCGATCGCCTGCAGTTCGCCGAGGTATGCGGGATCCACGGTGTCCAGAAAGCGCGGCACCGCCGTCTCCGGCAGGACGATGAGGCGCGCCCGCGTAGCTTGCGCCAAGCTCGCGTAGGTCTCGAGTGTGCGCACATAGCGCTGGGGATCGAACTTCAGCGATTGCTCGATGTTCCCCTGCAGCAGCGCGACGCTGACAGGCCCGCCGCTCGGCGAGCTCCATGCGATGGCGCGCAGCGCCTGGCCGACGGCAGCGACCGCGACGAGCACGATGATGGCAGCGACACGATGTACGGGCGCGACGGCTGCCAGCCACACGGCGCCTGCGAGCGCGACGCTGAGAAACGAAAGCGCGAACACGCCGCCAATCGGCGCATAACCCTGCAGCGGCCAGCCGACCGCCGCGTAGCCGAGCGAGAGCCACGGAAAGCCCGTGAGGATCCAGGAGCGCAGCCATTCGGCGAGCGTCCAGGCGGCGGGCACCAGGAGGCACGCGCGCAAGGCGCGCCCGCCGGGAATGCGCGCCTGCAGCCAGCCGGCGCCCGCGGGAAAGAGCGCAAGAAAGGCACAGAAGATGAGCGTCGCGAATCCGGCGAGCGCCGCCGGCATGCCGCCGAACTCGTGCAGGCTGACATAGATCCACGACACACCGGTGCCGAAGAAGCCCAGGCCGAACCACAAGCCGCTCCAGAAGCAGCGCCGCGGCGGCGCCTCGCTCCAGGAATGCACGAGCCAGGCGAACGTGAGGAGCGCGAGCGGGTACAGCCCGAGCGGCGCGAACGCTGCAACGCTCGCCGCGCCCGCGAGAAAGCCGATCACGTCTTGGGCTTGTCGACGAGCAGCGTATAGACGCGCCGGCTGTCGGCGCGCAGCACCTGGAAGCGCAGGCCCTCGATCACGATCTGCTCGCCGCGCTTGGGCACGCGCCCGAGGTGCGCGATGACGAGCCCCGCCACGGTATCGGCCGTCTCGTCGGGGAAGTGCATGCCGAACGCGGCGTTGAAGTCCGCAATCTGCGTGAGGGCCTTCACGCGGTAGCGCCCGGCGGGCTCCGGGATGATGTTGTCCGAGGCCTCGTCGAAGTCGTACTCGTCCTCGATCTCGCCGACGATCTGCTCGAGCACGTCCTCGATCGTCACCAGGCCCGATACGCCGCCGTATTCATCGACCACGATCGCCATGTGGTTGCGGCTGGCGCGGAATTCGCGCAGCAGGACGTTGAGGCGCTTCGCCTCGGGCACGAACACCGCGGGACGCAGCATCTCGCGTACGTTGAACTCTTCCTCGCCCGCGTAATGGCGCAGCAGGTCCTTCGCGAGCAGCACGCCGATGACGTCGTCGCGGTTCTGGTCGATCACGGGAAAGCGCGAATGCGCGGTGGCGATGATGCGCGGGATAAAGGTTTCCACCGGTTCGTTGATGTCGATGAAATCGACCTGCGCGCGCGGAATCATGATGTCGCGCACCTGCATCTCGGAGACGTTGAACGCACCTTCGATGATCGAGAGGGCGTCGGCGTCGAGGAGGTTGCGCGAGTACGCCGAGCGCAGGAGCTGCACCAGCTGCTCGCGATCGCTCGGCTCGCGCATGAGAAGCGCCGAGAGGCGCTCGAGCAGGCTGGGGCGCGCGGGATCATTCATGCCGGGCGCAGTCATTCTACCGTGTAGGGATCGGCGAAACCGAGCCGCCGCAGGATGCGCACTTCGCGCGCTTCCATGCGGCGCGCGCTAGCCTTGTCGTCGTGCGCGTAGCCGCGCAGGTGCAGCACGCCGTGCACGACGAGATGCGCATAGTGCGCGCGCACGGTTTTTCCTTGCGCGCGCGCTTCGCGCGCGACCACCGGATGGCAGAGCACGAGATCGCCTTCGGGCCCGTACGGGAAGCTCAGCACGTTGGTCGCGCGATCGCGCCGCCGGTAGCGGCGGTTAAGTGCGCGTGCCTCGCGCGCGCCGACGATGCGCACGGTGAGGGGGCCGGCCGGCGAGGCGCTGCGCGCCCACTTGCGCAATGCCGCTGATCCGGGCACACCGCGGCGCGCGACCGCGTATTGCACGACGACGTTATTCTTCTTGCGCAGCGTTCGCGTCGTACGCGTCGATGATGCGTGCGACCAGCGGGTGGCGCACGACGTCCTGTGCGGTGAACTCGGTGAAAGCGATGCCGCGCACGCCGGTCAGGATGCGGCGCGCCTCGATGAGCCCGCTTTTCTGCCCGCGCGGAAGGTCGATCTGCGTGATGTCTCCGTTCACCACCGCCTTTGCGCCGAAGCCGATGCGCGTGAGGAACATCTTCATCTGCTCGGGAGTGGTGTTCTGCGCCTCGTCGAGGATGATGAAGGCATGGTTGAGCGTGCGCCCGCGCATGTAGGCGAGCGGCGCGAGCTCGATCGTGCCGCGCTCGAGAAGCTTCCCGGTCTTCTCGAATCCCATCAGGTCGAAAAGCGCGTCATAGAGCGGCCGCAGGTACGGATCGACTTTCTGCGCGAGATCGCCGGGCAGGAAGCCGAGCCGTTCGCCCGCTTCCACCGCAGGACGCGCGAGCACGATGCGCTTCACCTTGTCGCGCTCGAGCGCATCGACCGCGCAGGCCACGGCGAGATAGGTCTTGCCGGTGCCCGCGGGGCCGATACCGAGGGTGAGGTCATGCGCGAGGATGCTCTCGATGTACTCGACCTGGTGCGGCGTGCGGCCATGGAGATCGGTGCGGCGCGTGAGAAGCTGCGGCCCTTCCGCCGGCGGCTGCGCCGCCTGGCCCTGCACGAGCTCGGTGAGGCCGAGCTGCACGTCGTCGAGCGTGAGCTCGCTGGAGGCCCGGTCGTAGAAGCGCTCGAGCGCCTGCGCGGCGCGCTCGGCCTGCTCGCCGCGCACCGTGAACTTGGCACCGCGGCGAGCGATGGTGACATCGAGCGCCGATTCGATCTGGCGCAGGTTCTCGTCGAGCGCGCCGCACAGGCGCGCGAGGCGCTGGTTGTCGACCGGGTCGAGGCGCACCTCGACAGGCTTCGACCTCATGCGAGCAGTTCGCCCCGCAGGGAATGCGACCGGCGCTCGCTCACGCGCACGTCGACGAAGCGATCGATGAGCTCAGGCACGCCCGGGAAGTTGACGATGCGGTTGTTGCCGGTGCGGGCGCTAAGCTCATGGCTGCGCCGGCGCGAGCGGCCTTCGACGAGCACGCGCTGCACCGTGCCGACCATGCGCTCGGCAAAGGCGGCCGCCTGCGATTCGATCTGCGCCTGCAGGCGCTGCAGCCGCTCGAGCTTCACCTCCTGCGCAAGCGGATCGGGCAGCTCTGCGGCCGGCGTGCCGGGGCGCGCGCTATAGATGAAGCTGTACGACTCGTCGAGCGCGAGGTCGCGCGCGAGCTTGAGCGTCGCCTCGAAGTCCACCTCGGTCTCGCCTGGAAAGCCGACGATGAAGTCCGAGCTGACGCTGATCTCAGGGCATGCGCGACGCAGGCGCCGGATGATCGAGCGGTATTCGAGCGCGGTGTAGCCGCGCTTCATCGCCGCGAGAATGCGGTCGGAGCCCGACTGCACCGGCAGATGCACGTGCGGCGCGAGCTTTGGGAGCCGCTCGTGCGCGTCGATCAGCCGCTGCGTGAACTCGAGCGGATGCGACGTGGTGTAGCGAATGCGCTCGATGCCCTCGATCTCCGCCACGAACGCGAGCAACTCGGCGAAGTCGGCGCCGCTGCCAGCGATACCACCGCGCCAGGCGTTCACGTTCTGCCCGAGGAGCGTCACCTCTTTCACGCCCTGGCGTGCGAGCACCGCGACCTCGGCGACGACGTCGGCAAACGGGCGCGATACTTCTTCGCCGCGCGTGTAAGGCACGACGCAAAAACTGCAGTATTTGCTGCAGCCTTCCATGATCGACACAAAGGCGCGCGCGCCTTGCGCGCGCGGCGCGGGCAGACTGTCGAACTTCTCGATCAGCGGAAAGCTGATGTCGACCTGCGGCGCGCCGGTCGCGCGCCGCCGCTCGAGGAGCTGCGGCAGGCGGTGCAGTGTCTGCGGCCCGAACACCACGTCAACGAAGGGCGAGCGCTCGATGATGGCGGCGCCTTCCTGGCTCGCGACACAGCCGCCGACCGCGATCATGAGGGCGGGATTCGCGCGCTTCAGATGGCGCACGCGGCCCAGATCGGCGAAGACCTTCTCCTGCGCCTTCTCGCGCACCGAGCAGGTGTTGAAGACGATGACATCGGCCTCCTCCGGCCGATCGGTGCGCTCGGCGCCGTGCGCGGCACGCAGCACGTCGGCGATCTTCTGCGAGTCGTACTCGTTCATCTGGCAGCCGAAGGTGCGAAGGTAGAGCTTCGGCATTACGAGGTGCTCTCCAGCGCCCGTTGCCACATCGCCCGATACGCGTCTTCCAGGTGGGCGGTGAACCGGACAGCATCGACGAGCGGCGAATTGCGCACGCGCTCGCGTAGACTGGCTCGCAGCGCAACCAGGCGATCGACATCCTGCGCGAGCGCGGCGGCGATCTGCACGTATTGCTCGCGCGTCGTCGCCACCAGTTCCGGCAATCCGACCGTATGGAGCAGGCTCGCGCCGCCACGCGACGTGGCGGTGTCGCCGGCGAGCGATACGATCGGTACGCCCATCCAAAGGGAATGGCAAGTCGTCGTTCCGCCCGTGTACGGAAATGTATCCAACATCACGTCGAGTGATGCGTGTGATGCGAGGTAATCGTTGAAGGGCTTCGATGGCCTTACGTCGACGCGATTAATGTCGATGCCCGATGCCCGGAGGCGTTCCAGGAAAGCGGCAGGGATCGTTGCGACCGTCGTGCCGATGAGCAAATGCGAACCCGGGACGCTCTCCAGCAACTGCGCCCACGATTCCATCACCTGCCGATTGATTTTGGACAGTGTGCAGAACGAGCCGAACGTGCAGTGACCTGCTTGCAGGATCGGAGCGACGCTGACTCGCGGGGCTTCTTTCGGCGGGAGGTAGCACCATTGGCCATCCGGCAGCCGCATCAACTTTTCCGTGTGGAAATCGTCAAGCAAGCCCGTCGGGCACGCGCGTTCATCCGTGATGCGCCAGTCCATCGCGTCGAGGCCCGTGGTGTTTAGGTAGCCGAGCCATGTCGCTTGCACGGGTGCCGGCTTTCTGGCGAAGACAAGCAAGCGATGATGGGTAGTATGGCCGCTGAGGTCGATGAGGATATCAATACCATCACTGCCGATCAGATCGGCAACAGCGTCGTCGCTTCGCCAGTAGATGTCACGCCAGACATCGACATGCGATTTCAGGCGCTCGGTTGTGCCATCCGAACGCGCGAAGTTGTGGTAACAGAAAACTTCGAATTCTTGGCGATTGTGATGCGCAAAGACCGGTTCAGCAAAAACGGCAACCGGATGATCGCGCAGGTCGCCGGACATATATCCAATGCGAATTTTGCGTCCCGTATGGGAATGAGGCTGGCTACGCCGGATCATTTGATCCTGCTTGAACCGCCGTCCGAACTCACGGTGCTGCGTGAAGATTTCCGCCGCGCTGCGCCCCGGCATATGGTTCAGCAGGAACGCCAAGGCGCTATGGGGCAGTAGGGCATCCGCATCCAAGCCAATTGCGCGGCGGATCCTCGATTCGGCATTCTCCAAGTCCCCAAGCTTCAACAATGCAACGCCATGGTTGTGATGAAACATGGCGGAGCCCGGTTCCAGCGTTAACGCCTGAAAATGCCTTTCGGCTGCTTCTTCCGCCCGCCCCGCCTCCATCAAGGCATTGCCGAAGTCGCACGCTTGTGCAGCGGTTGGCTTTAGAGCCAGCGCGCGGCCGAAGGCCCAGAGCGCATCGTTCGAGCGGCCGAGCATCATAAGCACGTGGCCGAGGTTGGTATGCGCGCTCGCGAAGTCAGGCTTCATCTTTGCGGCGCGCTCATGGCTTCTCATTGCCTCGTGCAGCGAGCCCACTGCGGCCAGCGCTTTGCCCAGGTTGTCGTACGCTTCTGTGAAATTCTCGTCGAGCTCGATGGCCCGCCGGAACGCAGCGACACCTTCCTCAAACTTGGACTGCGCGCTGAGAGCGATGCCGAGGTGATTCCAGGCTTGCGGATGTTTTCCGTCGAGCGCCAATGCGCGCCGGGCGCTCTTTTCCGCTTCGGCGAATCGGCCCTTCGCGTGCAGCAGGGCTGCAAGGTTGCTATGCGCATCTGCGTAATCCGGGCGCTGCTTCAGTACCTGTCGATAGCTTTTTTCGGCGTCAGCGAGACGCCCGGCATCCTTCAATGCATTGCCGAGGTCGTTGCGTAAAGCCGGATCGGAGGGCCGGCCGCGCACAGCTTGCTGCATCATTTCCACCGACAGCTCGAACTGTCCCGCCTGGTTCAGCAGGATGCCGAGGAGATGCAGTGCATCGACGTTGCTCGGATCCGTGGCGAGCACGCGGCGGTAGACAGTTTCAGCGTCGTCGAGTCTGCCCGCAATGTGAAGCGCACGACCGGACTCCAAGTCTGACGCTTCCTGGTACGTCGCCATCACCGTGCGGCTTCCTGCGGCGTGAGGATCCAGACCTCGCGTACCGCGCCGCCCCTGTCGCGTCGGTATTTGACGAGCGTGTCCCGCGCCACCATCGTCGGCGTGATGATGCGATTCTCCGTGTCGCGGATGCGGATGCCCGGGGCAAGCTTCTCGGGCTTGCCGTTAAGCTCGATTACGTTCTCGTGCAGGTAACGCATGTAGGCACGCTCGGTGTCCGGCGGAATGCTGCGCAGCTGCGCGTGCGCTATATTTGCGCAACCCCAAAGCATCATCGCTATTACCGCGACGCCCCTTCTACTAATGATTCGATGCATGGCTATGCAGCTACCCCGCGCACGACATACTGAAGCGGCGCCGCATCTGTGATCGCTTGTTCCGCATCGGCGCCAATGGAGCGCGCCATTAACCGAATGGCCTCGCACACCTTATCTCGCCCCGGTTCATCGAATATTCGCGAAGCTGCGTTGACGATTTTGAAGCCGGTCGATTCAAACAATTCGATGATTGTTATGCGCGTAAACCATCTCAAGTGTGTCCGATCGAATAACCCCGATTCCTCGTACCGAAACATTCCGCAATTCAGTCGCGCTTGAACACTCCAATGCTGTGCATTCGGTATGCAGGCGACGACCGAATTGCCAAGCGCTAAATGATCTCGAATCCTTTTGAGCAAAGACCAGGGGTCCTTTAGATGTTCCAAGGTATCGCCAAATACCCAACAATCGGAAGGGAATAAAGAATCGAACGTCGACCGCTGCATATGTTCGATATCTGCGCACAGGACTTCATCGCAATAACGCCTGCTGAGCTCGGCGTATCGCGGGTCAATTTCGATACCAACGTAATGGCAGCTTGGGTAAATCCTCTTGTATTCCCTTGCCAAGGCGCCCGAACTGCTGCCCACTTCGACGATTCGCGCCGTGTGCTTCGGGATCAGTGCTAGCAGATCACCGTTGTGCAAGTCGTGGGAAGGAGTCTGTTCCATCCGTGTCAGGAGCTGAGCGGCTAAAGCATTTTTTGTACGGGCATGAGGGTGGAGCCCATCGGCATGGCGGCGCAGAAGCAGGGGAAATGGTGGCGAATCAGGGACTCGAACCCCGGACACACGGATTATGATTCCGCTGCTCTAACCAGCTGAGCTAATTCGCCACGTCAAGGAGCGGGATTATAAACCGGCAGCAGTTCGATCTCCTCGTCGTCGGCGGCGGGCCGGTTGGCGCAACGCTCGTGCGGGCGTTGCAAGGATTCGCCGTGGCGCTCGTCGGCAACGCGCCGCCGTTATCAGCGTCCGATGGCTTTGATCCCCGGGTCTATGCCCTGAGCCCGGGCAATGTGACGTTCCTGCGCCGGCTGCAGGTATGGCAGCGCCTGCCGCGCGAGCGCCTGGCGCCGGTGCGGGCAATGCGCATCTTCGGGGACGACGCGCGTGCCGAGCTGCACTTCGATGCTTACGATGCAGGCGTTGCGGAGCTCGCCTGGATCGCCGAAGACGGCGAGCTGCAGCGCGCGCTATGGGCGGGCCTCGAGGCCATGCCATATCGCTGCGAGGCGCTTGAGCTCGGTGCGCATGAAGCCGTGCTCACCTGTGCAGAGGGCGCGCTCGCTGCGCGGCTCGTGGTCGGCGCCGATGGCGCGAACTCCTTCGTGCGCCGCGCAGCCGGTATCGAGGCCGCGGAGCGCGATTATGAGCAAGCCGCCGTGGTCGCCAACTTTCGTTGCGAGAAGCCGCATCGCGACGTGGCCTATCAATGGTTCCAAGGCGGTCCGGTGCTCGCGCTCCTGCCGTTGCCGGGCGACCATGTTTCGATGGTTTGGTCCCTGCCCGCGGCCGAGGCGGCGCGCATTGGCGCACTCGCGCCCGAATCGCTGACAGTGGAAGTACAACGCGCATCGCAATCGCTCCTCGGAGCGCTTGAGCTTGCCTCGCCGGTGAGAAGCCTGGCGTTGCGCCGCCTTTCGGCGCGGCGCCTTGTCGCACCGCGCATTGCGTTGGTCGGGGATGCCGGCCACGTTATCCATCCTCTCGCCGGTCAAGGCCTGAATCTGGGCTTACAGGACGTGCGGGTGCTTGCGGAAGTGCTCAATAACCGCGAAAGCGGACGCGACGCTGGCGACTATCGGCTGCTGCGGCGCTACGAACGGCAGCGCGCGGAGCCTATACTCGCCATGGATACGGTCGTCTCCGGCCTGTTTAACCTCTACGGAGCGCGCAACCGCTTCGTCGGAGGACTACGCAATGCCGGATTGAACCTGACGGATCGACTGCCGGTCCTAAAGAACGTTCTCATGCGACAGGCGATGAATTGAGATGTGGCGTCACCTGACAATTGCGATGGTCCTCGCGCTCGGCGCGGCGAGCGCGCTCGCCGACGAAGCGCAGATCCGCAGGGTCGTGGAAGAGAAGCTCGGCGGCGCGAAGGTCGAGGGCGTGCAGCCCGGGCCGCTCGGTCTCTACGAGGTGCGGTTTCGTACCTCGAGCGGCGTTCGCATCGTTTATACGGACGCGAACGCCACGCACATCTTTCTCGGCAAGATCTACGACGCGGAGACCGACCGCGATGTCACGGAGGAGCGGCTAAGGAAGCTCAATGCCATCAAGTTCGGATCTCTGCCCTTCGAGCAGGCGGTGAAAATCCAGCGTGGCAATGGTAAGCGGGTGATGGCGATGTTTTCCGATCCGTATTGCCCGGCGTGCCGGCAGTTCGAGCAGACGCTGCAGCAACTGGACGACATCACGATCTACGTGTTCATGTTTCCTGTGATCCGTCCCGAGCTCGCGGAGCAGTCCAAATCGGTGTGGTGCTCGGCCGATCGTGCAAAAGCTTGGCTCGATGTCGCGCTGCGCGGCAAGCCGCCGGCGGCGAAGCCCGATTGTCCCAATCCGGTGGAAAAGAACCTAGATCTGGGCCACAGTCTGGGCGTCAACAGCACACCGACGCTCGTGCTTGCCAATGGCGAGCGCATCGCCGGCGGATTGAGCCGCGCGGATCTCACGGAGTTGCTCGACGCCAAGCGCTAGGGTCGCCTGGTTTTTGCGCGAACAAAGGCCAGAGCGGCCCTTCTAGCTTCCCCATTTCTCGATATAAAGACGATAGCCTTCTTGCCAGGACGGTGTGCCCAGTTCGCCCAGGCTTTGATGAGTGACGGCAACCGGCCACGTTGCAAGTCGTAGACCGGCATTCCTCGCCGTACGGCAAAAATCCAGGTCGTAGAAGTGAAACTTAAAGCGCGGATCAAAGCGCACGCCTTTGCCAACCAGTGTTGACTTGCGCACGGCAACAAAGACACCATCAAGCAATTCGCACTCGGCAGGCGGCACGGCATCACCGTAGAGCGTGATTGCGCCGAAGGGGTAGCGGCCGTGCGCGACCGCGCCGCTGAGATCATGGCCGGCATCCCAAGTGAAGGTGGTATCGCGAAAGGCCCACGAAGGTTGACCGCTGACCCGGCGCCGGTTCCCTGCCACGCCGATGACGTCGAATTTTGTGAGCGCATCCAGCACGCGATCAGCGACGAAATAGTCGTCGAGCCAAAGATCGTCATGCGCAAAGATGGCGACGTCCGGACTGCCCGGCGTATCTATGCGCTCGTTGAACACGAGTGGCAGGCCGCGCTGGTTCGCGTACGCAATATGCGAACTGATGCGGCCGTCGTAACCAAGGCGTTGCAATGACTGCCCTAACGCGCTTTTGTCCCAGAACTCTGCTTTTGACAGCCTGGTTGCACTAACAATCTCGATCAGGGGTGAACGATCAGGCAATTGCTGGGTTCTCCTAGAGGCAGTCGAGCTTTTTGCTGTTAAAGCTTGGAGTGATCAATGCGGTTGCCCGCGCTTGCGCCTAGACGTAATGGGCATTCCATAACGCCCTAGTCTCTGGTCGGCGGGACCCGAGTTCCGTCCCCGAATTCCTTCGGCAACGCTTCGCCGAGCGGCCAAAGAAGCCACATTTTGCCCGCCTGGCGCATGCGACCGGCGTTAGCGCCGGCTTCTTCGCCCGCGCCCCAAAACAAATCGGCGCGCACTACGCCGCGAATGGCGCCTCCTGTGTCGTGCGCGGCGGCGAGGCGGTTTAGCGGGATTTCGGAAAGCGGATAGGTCGTGGCGAGAAATACGGGCGCGCCCAACGGCACGAAGCGCCGGTCGACCGCCAGGCTGTATTGCGGCACGAGCGGCACGCCGAGCGCACCAATCGCACCGCGCGGATCGGTAGATTCCCGGAAAAACACATAACTCGCGTTCACGTTGAGCGCATCTTGAAGCTTGTCGGGGTTCGCGGTCGCCCAGCCCTTGATGCCCTGCATCGACGCCTGGTCGAGGGTGAGCTCGCCGCGCTCGACAAGGTATCGCCCGAGCGAGCGGTACGGGTGTCCGTTCTGATCGGCATACGCGAGACGGATGCGCTCGCCGCTTTCGAGTTCCAGCTGGCCGGAGCCCTGGATCTGCAGGAAGAAAAGCTCGACCGGATCGGCCGTCCATGCAAGCACTGGGGCGGCGAACGCGTCGCCTCGCGCAGCGATCTCCGACCGACTGTAATAGGGCACCAGTCGCCGACCCTCGAGGCGGCCGCGCAAGCGCACGTTGCGCGTTTCCGGCACGACGGCGCCGAGATCGACCACGATGAGGTCGTCCGGCACGCCGAAGATGGGAAAGCGATTGAGGGTACTGCGCGTGCGGCTGCCATGGAGAATCGGCTCGTAGTAGCCGGTGACCGTGCCCGTATCGCCGCTTTCCGAGCTGACCAGTGCATAAGGAATGAATGTGGACTCGAAGAAGCGGCGTGCAGCCGCTTCGTCGCCGGGCGCTATGGTCGAGGCCGTCGCGCACGCATTGATCAGCGCACCGCCGGCGCGTGGGCAGCCCGCCATGAAGGCCCGCAGGCTGGGCTCGAGGCTCGCATCCCACCCCGGCAGCGCGCCGAACGTTGCTGGAACATATTGCGCGCGCTCAGGGCCGGGCTTGGGCGGCGGGCAGACGGGGCAGGGTTGCTCGCGAACCTGGGCGCAGCCCGCGCTCAGTACAATCGCCAGCCAAACGAGGTGCCTCATGTGGGTCGTCTATCTCGAAATGATCGTCGCGCTTGCTCTCATCGCGGCGATCGTCTGGTTCACGTGGCCACGCAAGCCAAAGTGACTCAGTGCAGTACGCGCGGTATCGAGAGCGTGAATTCGGGAATCGGCGCCTCGAAGCGCGTACCGTCTTCCGCGACCATCTGATAGGTGCCGCGCATCGTGCCCACTGGCGTGGCAATCGAGGCGCCGCTCGTGTATTCGTAGCTCTCGCCCGGCTGCAGCAGCGGTTGAGCGCCCACGACGCCGAGACCGCGCACTTCCTGCACGAGGCCCTGGGAATCGGTGATGATCCAGTGGCGGCTGATGAGCTGGGCGGCGAGGCTGCCGGCGTTGCGGATGGTGATCGTGTAGGCAAAAACGTAGCGGCCGCTCGCCTCGTCGGATTGATCGGCGAGGTACTGGGTCTGTGCGCTCACCGCAACGTCGTATTCTTTTCGCTCCGACATGCACGCATTGTAAACTCGGCGCGAGTGACCTATCGCATCGCTCCGAGCATCCTGTCAGCCGACTTCGCGCGCCTCGGCGAAGAAGTAAAGGCGGTCGCGCGCGCTGGCGCGGATCTCATCCATTTCGACGTGATGGACAACCATTACGTGCCGAACCTTACGGTCGGGCCCCTGGTCTGCGCGGCGCTGCGCCCGCATGTGCAGGTGCCGCTCGACGTGCACCTCATGGTCAAGCCGGTCGATGGTCTCGTCGCCGAATTCGCGAAGGCGGGCGCGAACATCATCAGCTTTCACCCGGAAGCAAGCGAACACGTCGACCGTACGATCGCGCTGATCAAGGAGCACGGGTGCAAAGCCGGACTGGTACTCAATCCGGCGACACCCCTAGTGGTTCTCGATTACACGCTCGATAAGTTGGATCTCGTGCTGCTCATGTCGGTCAATCCCGGCTTCGGCGGGCAGCAGTTCATCGCCTCCGTCCTGCCGAAGGTCGCCGAAGTACGAAAGCGAATCGCCTCCACGGGCAAGCCGATCTGGCTGGAGGTTGATGGCGGCATCAAGGTGGACAACATCGCCGATGTTGCGCGCGCCGGGGCCGACACGTTCGTCGCCGGCTCCGCGATCTTCGGCTCCAAGGACTATGCCGCGACCATCCGCAGCATGCGCGAGCGGCTCGGCATGCTATAGTCCGCGCGCGTGCCCCACACTTCCGTAGAACGCGAACTTCTCTCCTGGCGTAGCTGGCGCCGCTGGCGCCGCTAGATCCCGCAGCGTTGCCGCGCGGCTCGGCGACGCTCCAGTCCCAGCCGCAGCGCAGTCCCGCAAAACCAAGCAGCGGAGAGGTTCGTGAATCAAGCCGAGTTCGACGGGCTCGCAGCCCGTGGCTTTACCCGCATCGCGGTGCTCGCCGAAGCGCGCGCCGATCTATATACGCCGCTCGGCCTCTACATCGCGCTCGCCGGCGGGCCTTACAGCTACCTCCTCGAATCCGTCGTCGGCGGCGAGCGTTTCGGCCGCTATTCGTTCATCGGCCTCGCGTGCGCCGAGCGCATCGAGGCGCGGGGGCGACGCGTGCGCCGCGTGCTGCGCGACGCGCGCGGCGCGGACGTCTGTCTGGAGGAGCTCGATGCCGATCCGTTCGACTATGCGCGCGCCTGGCTCAAGCGCGAGCGCACCGCGCCGCTGCCCGCGGCGCTGCGCTTCGGCGGCGGGCTCGTGGGTTACTTTGGTTATGAAGCCGTGCGCCATATCGAACCGCACGCGCTGGGCCCGGAAAAGCGCGATTCGCTAGGCACGCCCGATGTACTGCTTCTCGTCTCGGACGAGCTCGCCGTAGTCGATAACGTGCTCGGCAAGCTCTACCTCGTCGTTTACGCCGATCCGCGCCGGCCAGCTGCCTTAGCGAAAGCGCGGGAGCGGCTCGACGAACTGCGCCACCGGCTTGTCAAGCCGCTGCCCGAGACGCTCGTGCTGGCACAGCCGGCAGCGGAGCCGCCGGTGCCGCAACCGCTGGAGCGCACGATGGGCGAGGCCGTATTTCTCGATGCGGTGCGCCGCGCCAAGAACGAAATCATGGCGGGCGAGCTCATGCAGGTGCAGATATCGGAGCGCACCTCGCTTGCGTTTCGGGCGCCCGCCCTCTCCCTCTATCGCGCGCTTCGCGGGGTGAACCCGTCGCCTTATATGTACTACTTCGACTTCGGCGATCATCATGTGGTTGGCGCCTCGCCCGAGATTTTGGTGCGTTTGGCGGGCGACACGGTGACCGTGCGCCCGATCGCTGGCACGCGTCCGCGCGGCACGACACCGGAAAAGGATGCGGCCATCGCCGAGGAGCTCCTCGCTGATCCGAAGGAGCGCGCCGAACACGTGATGCTCATCGATCTCGGCCGCAACGATGTTGGCCGGGTCGCGAGGCCGGGCACCGTCCGCGTCACGGAACAGATGGTGATCGAGCGCTATTCGCACGTCATGCATATCGTGTCGAACGTCGAAGGGCGCATTCCCGCGGGCCGCGACGCCATTGATGTACTGAAGGCGAGCTTTCCGGCGGGCACGGTCACGGGCGCACCGAAGGTGCGCGCGATGCAGCTCATCGACGAGCTCGAGCCGGTCAAGCGCGGAATCTATAGCGGCGCGGTCGGTTATCTTGGTTTCAACGGCGACATGGATGTCGCGATCGCGATCCGCACCGCCGTCGTCAAAACTGGGCAGGTGCACATCCAGGCGGCCGCCGGCATCGTCGCTGATTCCGATCCGCAATCTGAATGGCAGGAAACGCAGCACAAGGCGCGCGCACTGCTGCGCGCGGCGGCCCTCGCTGCGAGCGAGGCGCAGTAGCGCCATGGTGTTGATGATCGACAACTACGACTCATTCACCTACAACCTCGTCCAGTATCTCGCCGAGCTCGGCCAGGAAGTCGCCGTTTTCCGTAACGACGAAATCACGGTCGAGCAGGCTCACACACTGGCGCCGCGCGCGATCGTCATCTCGCCCGGCCCGAGCGCACCCGAGCACGCGGGAATCTCGCTCGAGCTGATTGCGCGCCTTGCCGGGCGGGTGCCGATTCTCGGCGTCTGCCTGGGGCATCAGGCGATCGGGCAGGCGTTCGGCGGCAAGGTCGTGCGTGCAAAGCGCGTGATGCATGGCAAGGTGTCGCGTGTGCGACACGACGGCGAGGGGGTGTTCCAGGGGCTGCCCAGCGAAATCAGCGCGACGCGCTATCACTCGCTCGCCGTAGCGCGCGATTGCGTGCCGGCGTGCCTGAAGGTCACCGCCGAGGCGGACGACGGCGAGATCATGGGGCTGCGTCACCGCAATTTCACCGTGGAAGGCGTGCAGTTCCACCCGGAAGCGCTGCTCACCGAGCACGGTCACAAAATGCTGCAAAATTTCATCGAGGCAGCCATGAGGGAGAAACGAGCATGAAGCAAATCACGATCGCCGAAGCGATCCAGCGGACCGTGGAGCACCGCGAGGTATTCCACGACGAGATGCTGCACGTCATGCGCCAGATCATGCGCGGAGAGCTGAGCCCCGCGCAGATCGCGGGTTTCATCATCGGACTGCGCGTAAAGAAAGAGACGATCGGCGAGATTGCAGCGGCCGCCCAGGTCATGCGCGAGCTCGCCACGCCCGTCGAAGTGGCCGACGATCGCCATTTGGTGGACACGTGCGGCACCGGGGGCGACGCCGCACATACGTTCAATGTCTCGACGTGCGCCGCCTTTGTCGCCGCCGCCGCGGGTGCGAAGGTGGCGAAGCACATGGGGCGCTCCGTATCCTCCTCGTCCGGTAGTGCGGAAGTCCTCGAAGCCTTGGGCGCGCACATCAACCTCACGCCGGCCGAGACGGCTCAAGCATTG
>Ga0075436_100000089_pt1 | contig 52362 bp, 44 predicted proteins | sample RhiMethybrSRZTD5_FD_75303 | JGI IMG/M metagenome (GOLD analysis project Ga0075436, IMG submission 75303) | Populus rhizosphere microbial communities from Tennessee, USA - Rhizosphere MetaG P. TD hybrid SRZTD5 | ecosystem: Host-associated > Plants > Roots > Rhizosphere > Soil | place: USA...
GCATGTGGCGTGATCAACGAACGCCGAAGGAGGATGGGAACGAGGTTCCGCTGTCGGGCGTGCGGCTGGACGGGTGACCGTCAGCTTGCCGCCGGGCTGAACATCGGGCGAACCGCCCTGGTGGAGCTCCCAGCGGGAGCGATGAAGTCCGGGCTCGGGGGGCTTCGGCTTGCCCCCGACGCCCTGGCCCATGATGGGATGAGGCTCCTCTACCCCCGGGTCGCTCCGGGTGGCAAGGGCGGACCGGACGGTCAGGGAGGGTCAGGGCCTCGGGCGAGTCGTCGCCCGAGGTTCTGATTCAAAGCCTACCACCCCGAGGGAAGGAAGATAACGCCGAGGCGATTCGGCCCGCCGATGGCCCGTGCGGGGATGACCGGCTCGGTCCTCCGACGCCTGCTCGAGGCCGCCGATTACCGCCTCGAGGACCGCCCGGGGGGGGTCCGCGGGATACGGTCCCGGGACCACCGGGCGGTGTTCCTCGTCGAAGGGGTCCGGTCGCCCGTCGAGCTGGAAGCCGAGTTCCCGAGCGACGCGGTCCGCCGGACCCTCATCTACCCCGAGGACCCCGGCTCGGTCGCCCGGTCGATCGCCTCGGAGCGGTCGATGGAAGTGATCGACGGCGCGACGCTGGGGAGCGCCCTTGGCGAGATCCTGCTCCCGGGACCGGAGCCGGTCCCCTCGTCGGAGATCGAGACCGTCGCGACCCCGGCGCCCCTCACGCCGCCGCCGCTCCTCTTCCCCGAGGGTGAGCGCACGGTCCGGCCGAGGCTCGGCCGCGCCGACGCGGAGGCGCTCGCGGGCGTCGAGGGGCTCCGATCGACGCTCCGGCTGATCCCGTACTACATCGCCGCCTACCGGGTCCGCGTCGCGACGCCGTCCGGCGCCCGGGCCCCCGCGACGGACCATCTCGTGGCGGTCCAGGCGCTCACCGGCGCGGCCGAGTTCTGGCAGCCGGGGGAGCGGGAGCTCATCCCGGAGATCGACGAGCCGAACCAGCGGCTCGACCCGCAGATCTCGGAGGACCAGTCCCGGACCGTCGCCGTGGAGGCGGTCCGCCGCCGGCACACGGTGAGCGTCGACCACACCGAGCAGCACGATGGCGCGCTCGTCATCGAGCGACGGCGGGTCCCGCCGGCCGCCGACGACCTCGCCATCGGGGAGCCGGTCCTCGTCCACGTGCCGTTCTGGTACATCGAGGGCACCGACGGCCGGGTCGTCCTCGACGCGGTCACCGGCTCGCGCAGCCCCCCGCCGGACCGCGAAGGGTAGCCCCCGGATTGCACCTCAAATATCGCGCCCGGCTCGGCGCGCCGTGTTCCTCCGCCAGTACGTCGTCGGCCCCTACCAGAACTTCAGCTACCTCGTCGCCGACGCCGAGGGAGGCGACGCGATCGTCATCGATCCCTCGTTCGGGATCGACGCGCTCCTGGACGGGATCGAGGAGTCCCGGGTCCACGTCCGGTTCGTCCTCAACACCCACAGCCACGCCGACCACATCGCGGGCAACGCCGACGTGAAGGCGCGGACCGGCGCCCAGGTGGTGGCCCACCGATCCGCCCCGTTCGAGATCGACCGCCGCGTCGACGACGGCGACCGCGTCGACGCCGGGGGGCTCCACGTCGAGGTCCTGCACACGCCCGGTCACACGCCGGATTCGGTCCTCTACCTCTTCGAGGGGCACGCCGCCACGGGCGACACGCTCTTCGTCGGCGAATGCGGACGGACCGATCTGCCGGGCGGGGACAGCGGCCTCCTCTACGACAGTCTCTTCGGCCCCGTGGTGCGGCTCTCCGATGCGACCGTGATCCTCCCGGGCCACGACTACGGGGTGACCCCGACCTCGACGATCGGTCGGGAGAAGGAGGAGAACTATGTCCTCCAGCCGCGCACGCGCGAGGAGTTCATCCGGTTCATGGGGGCGTGAGCGTATCCCGAACCCCCCCGCCCCCGCGCCCCGCACGCTCCAGGCCGTGGGTGCCCGGGGCTCCGGGCCCGGTGCTCCCGCCGTCGGGGCCATCGTCCGCACCCTCCGGGCCGTGGGGGCCGAAGGGCCCGGCCTCGTCGCGCTCTTCGACGCGCGCGGCATCGCCGGCGAGGCGCACCTCCTCTCGGCGTGGGCGCACCTCGAGCGCGCCCGGGCCCGGGGCGCCAGCCGGCTCCGGGACCGGGGCGCCGAGCTGGCGCTCTACGTCGCGGGGGACGACCAACTTCCCCGCGCGCTCGCGAAGGTCGGGGCCGCCGCCGACTCGGCCCAGTACGTCCTCGTGGCCGAGCGTCCCCGGGAACTCCCGAAGTTGCTCGAGGCGTTCGGGCTCGTCGCCGATCCGACGGCGTACCCCCGGCCGCCCGACGAGGCGACGCTCGAACGGCTGGGGATCACCGAGCCGGAGCGACGCATCGTCCCGCGCGACCGGTGGGAGGGGCTCGTCCTCGAGCGCGTCGCGCTCCTCGATCTCGAGCACGGGTAACCCTCCCGCGAGGCCCGACGATCGCGGGGGACCAGGCTCGCGCGGCGACCGACGACAAGATGTACCCCGAGCCGGCTTCCGTCGACCGTGCAGGTGTAATCTAGCGGTAGGATGTCAGCCCTCCAAGCTGACCACCCGGGTTCGAAACCAGGGGGCGCGCGGCGCCCCTCGGCGGTACTCCCGGCACCTGCACCGCCCTTCCCGGCCGCACCGTTATGGTGCGGACGCCCCATCGGGGTCCACGCTGAGGTAGCCTAGCCCGGTAAGGCGCCAGCCTTGAAAGCTGGTGGCGGCAACGCCCCGGGAGTTCGAATCTCCCCCTCAGCGTCCCCCCCCGTTGCGTCGCCCCGAGCTAGGGGTAATATGCCGACCCACGGTCGCTCCCGTCCCGATGGCCGAGCCGGCGACCGCGACCCCGCTCCTCGAGCAGTACGAGCGGGTGCGATCGGCCCACCCGGGGCATCTCGTCCTCTTCCGCGTGGGCGACTTCTACGAGACGTTCGGCGACGACGCGCGCCTCTTGAGCCGGGAGCTCGAGATCGTCCTCACCGCGCGCGCGCCGGACCGCGACGGGGCTCGGGTCCCGATGGCCGGGGTGCCCCACCACGCGCTCGAGACGTACCTCGGGCGGCTCGTCCGAAAGGGGTACAAGGTCGCCGTCTGCGACCAGGTCGAGGACGCGCGGCTCGCGAAGGGGCTCGTCCGTCGCGAGGTCACCCGGGTCGTGACCCCGGGGACCGTCGTCGAGGAGCGGATACTCCCCGGCCCCGATCACAACTTCCTCGCGAGCGTCGTCGTCCCGGCGACGGGCCCTTCGGGGTTCGCCGTCGTGGACGTGACCACGGGCGAATGGTTCGACGGAGCGGCCCCCCCGGGCGTCGAGGGGCTGGTCGCCGCGATCGCGCCGTTCGCCCCCCGGGAGATCGTCCTCGCGACGGATCCCCCCCGGCTCGAAGCGCTTCGGGCCGCGCTCCACCGGGAGCACCCCGGCGCCCGGCTCGAGCCCGCACCCGCGACCGAGGCGTCGCCACCGCTCCCGGAAGCGCTCGCCCCGACCGGCGACGTGGCCGCCGCCACGCTCGTCGCTGCCGCGGGGCTCGCCACGTACGTCCGGGCCGCCCAACCGCGGCTCCTCCCGTTCCTCGAGCGGTCGGCCGCGAGCCCGCTCGCCCGGCTCGCCCTCGACGGCAAGTCGCTCCGGCACCTCGAGATCGCCGCGCCGATGAATCCCGACGATCCGACATCGCCGACGCTCCTCTCGACGTGGGACGCGACGGTCACCGCGCCCGGGCGCCGCACGCTTGCCTTCTGGCTCCGTCATCCGCTCGCCGACCTTCCGGCCATCGTCCGGCGCCAGGAGATCGTCGGCGCGCTCGTCGAGCGGGGCGCGGAGCTGCTCGGGCTGCGCTCGGAGCTGCGCCCGGTCCTCGACCTCTCGCGCATCGCCACGCGCGTGGCGGGGCGCCGCGTCCAGCCGGCCGAGCTCATCGGTCTCCGGGAGAGCCTCGGCGCCGTCGAGCGCGTTCGCGCATGGCTGGAACGCACCGGGGTCGCGCCGCTCCAGGGGCTCGCCGCCGGGATCGACCCGGTCCCGCGCCTCCGCCGGCGGCTCGACGAGGCGTTACCGGCGGAGGTGGGGTCGATCGGGGACGCTCCCCGGTTCCGGCCCGGGTTCGCCGCCGACCTCGATGCGCTGGCGACGGCTGAACGGGACGCCGTCGCCGCGCTTGAGGCACTCGAACGCCGAGAGCAGTCGGCGTCCGGCATCCGGGGGCTGAAGCTCGGGTACAACCAGGTTTTCGGGTACTACTTCGAGATCACCCGACCGAACCTCGACCGGGCACCCGCCCACTTCCGCCGGAAACAGACCTTGGCGCAGGCGGAACGGTTCACGACGGAGGAGTTGGGCCACCTCGAGGAGACGATCCTCGCCGCCCGCGATCGGCGCGGGGACCTCGAAGCGGAGCAGTGGGAGCGGTTCCTCGTCGAGATCGAGGCGTCGATCCCGGCGCTCCACCGTCTCGCCCGAACGGTCGGGGAGCTCGACGCGCTCGGCTCGTTCGCCCTCGTAGCCCAGGAGCGGGGGTACGTCCGGCCCCTCGTCGACAACGGGACCGCGATCCAGATCCGCGACGGCCGGCACCCGGTCCTCGACCGGACGATGGAGGGGCGCTTCGTCGCCAACGACGTCGAGCTCGACGCCGGTGCCGGCCGGATGATCGTGCTCACCGGTCCCAACATGTCCGGCAAGTCGACGTACATGCGGCAGATCGGCCTCCTCGTCGTCCTCGCCCAGGCCGGGGCGTTCGTGCCGGCCCGGTACGCCCGCATCGGCCTCGTCACCGCGCTCTACACCCGCATGGGGTTCACCGACGAGATCGGCCGGGGGAAGTCGAGCTTCATGGTGGAGATGGCCGAGCTCGCGGAGATCGTGGGCGCCGCCGACGCCCGGTCCCTCGTCCTCCTCGACGAGATCGGCCGGGGAACGAGCACCTTCGACGGGCTCGCCATCGCCTGGGCGACGCTCCGCCACCTGCATGACCGGATCGGCTGCCGGACCGTGGTGGCGACGCACTACCACCAACTGACGGAGCTTGTCGAATCGCTCCCCGGAGCCCGGAACGCCCACCTCGCGGCCCGGGAGACGGGCGATCAGATCGTGTTCCTCCACCGGCTCGTCCCCGGGAGCACCGACCGGAGCTACGGGGTCCACGTGGCGCGGCTCGCGGGCCTGCCCCCCGAGCTCCTCGCCGAGGCGGAACGGTCGCTCCGGCGGCTCGAGGCGAGCGGCGTGGGCTGGACCGAGACCCGGGGCGGAAAGGCCCCCGTGGCCCGCTACACGCAGGCGGTGCTCCTGGCCGAGGAGGCGATCCGCGATCCACCCGCCATCGAGTCGGCGATCCGCGCCCTCGACCCCGAGCGGATGACCCCGATGGAAGCGTTGGCGTTCCTCACCGAATGGCGTCGCCGGCTCGCCGGTGGCGGCCCGCCGGACCCGGCATGACGGGGGCGGCGCCGCTCCGCCGATCGATCCGGCGCCTGAGCGAGGCGACCATCGAGCGGATCGCCGCGGGCGAGGTCGTCGACCGGCCCGCCTCGGTGGTGAAGGAGCTCATCGAGAACGCCTTCGACGCCCACGCGACGGAGGTCCGCGTCGTGGTCGGCGAGGGCGGGATCGGGCGGATCCGGGTCGACGACGACGGCGAGGGGATCCCGCGGGACGAGCTCCGCATCGCCCTCGAACGGCATGCGACGAGCAAGCTCGCGGACCCCGACGATCTGGACCGGATCGTCACCCTCGGCTTCCGGGGCGAGGCGCTCGCCGCCATCGCGGCCGTGAGCCACCTCACGCTCACGTCGCGGGTCCCGGGGTCCGACGAGGCCTGGACGGTCCGCGCCGAGGGTGGGACGGTGGCGGGCCCCGAGGTCGCGGGCCGTCCCGTGGGGACGACGGTGGAGGTCCGCGATCTCTTCTTCAACACGCCCGCCCGGCGGAAGTTCCTCCGCAGCCCGGCGGTCGAACAGCTCGCGGTCCTCGCCACCGTGGAGCGGCTGCATCTCGCCCGGCCCGACGTCGCGCTCGTCGTCGAGACCGGTGCCGGGCGCGTGGAGCGATACCCCCGGGACCGCTCGACGGTCGACGCCCTCGGGAGGCTCCTCGGCCCGGAGTTCCTCGACCAGTCGTTCCCGGTGGGCGCCACCCTCGCGCCCGGGGTCCGTCTCGAGGCGGTCCTTGGCCGTCCGTCGACGGCCCGGGGGACCTCGACCTCGCTCCACCTCACCGTCAACGGGCGGGCTGTGGCGTCCCGGCCGATCGCGCAGGCGGTGCGAGCCGCCTATGCGGGGTACATTCCCCGCACCCGGTTCCCCGCGGGCTCGCTCACCCTCACCGTCGACCCGGGTCTCGTCGACGCGAACGTCCATCCGACGAAGCGGGAGGTCCGGCTCGCGGGGGAACCCCGGCTCGTCGAGGCGATCCGCGTCGCGGTGCGGGGCGCCCTCGTGGCGATCCCCCACGCCGGCGAACCCGGCACCGACGGGACCCTCCGCCTGCCGGAGCCGGCCCCACCAACCCCCGGCGCACGCCCGTCGGCGCCGACCCGACCCGGGCCGCCCGCGCGTCAACGCTCGCTACTGCCGGCGCCGGACGCCGTCGCGCTTCCGGGCTCGTCCCGGCACCCGGCGTTGCGCCTCTTGGGGTGCGTCGATCGGATCTACTGGGCTGCGGAGTCGCCGAACGGCCTCGTCCTCGTCGACCAGCACGCGGTGAGCGAGCGGCTGGTCTACGACGCGCTGCGCCGTGACGGTCGGCTCGGCCGCCAAGAACTCCTGGACCCGATCCGGCTCGACCTCTCCGGGCGCGAGCGGTCCGCCCTCGACGCCCACGATGAGGAGGTCGCCCGGGCGGGGTTCGGGATCGAGTCGTTCGGTCCCGGGAGCGTCCGGGTCGTCGCCGTCCCGACCTATCTGGGTCACCGGATGTCGCCGGAGGCGCTCCATCCGCTCCTCGAGGAGCTCGCGGAAGGCGGGCGGCCGCTCCCGGGGGAAGCGGCGCCGGACCGGATCGCGGCGACGATCGCCTGCCACGCCGCGGTGCGGGCGGGTGACGTGATCGCCATCGAGGAGATGGGCCGGCTGGTCGCCGAGCTCCACCGGCTCGCCGACGGGGCGTACGCCTGCCCCCACGGTCGACCGATCCTAGTCGAGGTGCCGCGGAGCCGGCTCGACCGGTGGTTCCTCCGCGCGGGTCCGTGAAGCGACGGCGCGAGAACGAGCTCGCCCCCCCGGTGGTGCGCCACCTCGCCCAGCGGGGGTACCGCGTCTGGGTCGACCCGGACGGGTCGGACTACCTCGACATCGTCGCCCGGCGCGGAGCGGAGATCGGGCTCGTCGAGCTCAAGCTCACCGCGTGGCGGAAGGTCCTCGCCCAGGGGATCCGGCGGCGGGGGTGGGCCGACTGGATCGCCGTCGTCCTCCCTCGGCGCACCCTTACAGATCGCCTCGTCGCGGCGCCCCAAGCGGTCCGCGCCGAACGCTTGGGGGTCTGGTTGGTCAACGACGACGACCGCGTCGAAGAGATACGGCCCGCGCGGCCGCTCTGGGGGCCGGGCGAGGCCCGCCCGTTCCCGGAGCTGCGGGCCCGGATCGATCTCCTCCTCGACGCGCTCGAGACCGGACGGGTCGTGCCGGGAGTCCGCTGGAACCTGCCCGGCTCCAACGGCGGGCTCCCCGGGGGCCGCCGGTCGACGCGCGATTGGCGGCTCGAAGAGTTCGAATGAGACCGTCGCCCGCTCAGGCGCCCACGACCGGGCGGAACGCCTCTTCGAAGCGCGTCGCCATGCGGTCGAAGTTGAGCTCATCGGCGAGCTGACGGCCCGCCTCGCCGATGGCCCGCCGGAGCGCAGGGTCCGCCAGGAGTTCGGCCAGCTCGCTCGCATAGTCGCCCGGGTCTTCGGTGGGAACGATGCGGACCGCCGAGGGCGCGGGGATCCCATCGAGGACGACCTGCCCGCTCACGATCGTGGCGGCGCCGTAGCGCATCGCCTCGTACGGGACGGCGCTGAACCCGGCGCGCCGGGCCGGGTACAGGAAGACATCGGTGGCTCGAAGCGCCCGGGCGCGGACCGCCGGGTCGTCACCGCCCAGGGGGACCACGCCCGGCTCGGCGGGCGTCGGCAGGCCGGCGACGAGCAGCCGGGCGCCGGGGAAGAAGACCCGGATCCGGCGGAACGAATCGAGGGCGAGCGGGAGCGCCGCCCCATCGGCCGGGCCGCCGACGAACGCGACGACGGGCACGTCGGCCGGAACGTGGAGCGCGAGACGGGCCTCCGCCGTCGTCCCGACGTCGAGCGGGTCCGGGATCCCCCGGGGGAGCAGGCGGACCCGGTCCGGGGGGACGTCGTACGTCGACCCGAGCAACTGACGGTCGGCTTCCGATGTCACAAGGAGGAGACGGGCCCGCCGGATCGCGCGGCTCTCCAGCCCCGAGATCCCCCGCCGTTCGAAGAACCCGCCCAGCGCGGACCGGCGGCGCCCGTTCGGTGGTCCGCGCTGCCGGGCGTCCCACAGCGCGAGCTCGACCCGCTGGAGGTAGAGGCCGAGCACCGGGCGACCGGCGGCCGGCACGAGCCGCGACTCGAGGCTTCCCGCGCTCACGTCGTGGGCGAGGACGATGTCGGCCGACCGGTTGAGCAGCGCGGATGCGTTCCGGCCGGCCGCCACCGCCTCGGCGAGCGGTCGTCTACCCACCCCCACGAGCGGGACCGGGACCGAGGCGATCGGCCCCGGAGGAGGCGGGGTCTCGAGGGAGGACGTCGGGTAGAGGACCCGGACCCGGTGACCCCGTTGCTGCAGCGCCCGGGCGAGCCCCCAAACGCCGCTCGGGTCGCCGTCGCCCGGCAGGGCGACCGGCGCGAGCGCGTCGATCGTCCAGGGGGGCATCCGCCCCTCGAGCGTCTCCCGGCTTATCAGGGTCGTACTCGGACTTGGGCTCCGATTCTTGGCCCGCGCGTGCGCCCGGCGTCGCGGAGCGGCCATGTACTGGGCCTCGTCTCAGGGCGACCGTGAAGGTCGTCCTCACCGGAGGGGCCGGATTCATCGGCTCGAACCTGACCCGGTTCTGGTACGAGCGGCATCCCGACGACGAGGTCGTCGTCTTCGACCGGCTCACCTACGCCGGCCGACGGGAATCGATCGCCGATCTCCTCGAGGGCCCTCGATGCACCCTGATCGTGGGCGACGTCGCCGACGCCGGGGCGGTGGAGGGGGCGTTCCGGGACGCCGAGCTCGTCGTCCATCTGGCGGCCGAGTCCCACAACGATCGGGCGATCGCCGAGCCGGCCCCGTTCATCCGGACGAACGTGGTGGGCACGTCGGTCGTTCTGGAGGCGTGCCGCAAGCTCGACATCGGCCGCCTGCACCACGTGTCGACCGACGAGGTGTTCGGGTCGCTCGTCCTCGGGACCGGGGACCAGTTCACCGAGACGAGCCCGTACCAGCCGCGCAGCCCGTACGCCGCGTCGAAGGCCGCGGCCGATCACCTGGTCCGGGCCTGGACCGCCACGTACGGGCTCCGCGCGACGATCTCGAACAGCGGCAACAACTACGGGCCGTACCAGTTCCCGGAGAAGCTCATCCCGCTCGCGATCACCCGCCTCCTGACCGGCGGGAGGGTCCCGCTCTATGGAGACGGGCGCCAGGTCCGGGACTGGATCCACGTCGCGGACCATTGCGCGGCCATCGACCTCGTGGCCCGACAGGGGACCGTCGGGCGCACGTACCTCGTCTCGGCCGCGACGGAGCGGTCGAACCGAGCCGTCGTCGAGTCGATCTGCGGTCTCCTCGGGGCATCCCCGGAGGCGATCGAGCGGGTGGCCGACCGGCCGGGGCACGACCAGCGGTATGCCCTCGCGGCCGACCGGATCCGGGACGAGCTCGGCTGGGCGCCCGCGGTGCCGTTCGACGAGGGGCTCGCGAGGACGGTCCGCTGGTATCGGGAGCGGTCCGATTGGTGGCGGCCGCTCCTGACCACGGCCAGTTTTTGACCCCGGGGCGCTACCCGACGGTGCTGGTGGTGACCGCGACCGTTCTCCGGCCGATCGATCCGTCGGCGATCACGATCGACGGGTGCCGGCCGCTCGCGCGCACCCTCCGCCGAGACCCCCGGGGCTTCTTGGTCGAAACGCTCCGGCGCGACGACAGCGCCGTCGCGGGCGACCGGTTCGCGATGTCGTACACGTCGATCACCCTTCCCGGCCACTTCCGGGACGCCGACCGGTGGCACGTCCACCGGGTCCAGACCGACCGCTTCGTGGTCACCATGGGCACGATGGTTCTCGCGCTCCTCGACGGCCGGGCCGATTCTCCGACGAACGGGCGGCTCGAGGTCGTCGCGCTCGCCGGCGCCGATCCGGAGCGGTTGGCCGCCGCCGAGCCGACGGCCTCGACGATCCACCTCGTCCCAATTCCCCCCGGGGTGTACCATTGCATCGGCAACGTCGGGGTCCACCCGTTCGTCCTCCAGAACTTCCCGACGGAGCTCTACGATCCGGGGGACGAAGGCCGCGTGCCGTTCACCGAGGCGCCGATCGCGTCGCTGGGCGGGCCGTTCGGCTGGCCGCTCGTCGAGCGGGGAGCGACGGACCGCCGTGGACGATAGGACCGAAGCGGGCGTCCTGGTGCTCGGCGCTTCGTCGTTCGTCGGCGAGCGATATGTCCGGTCCTCGGTCCGGCCGGTCACCGCCGTCGGCCGCCGACCGCCCACCGGGCCGCAGCCGTGGGCCGGCCCGTTCGTCCCGGTGGACCTCCTCGACGGGACGGCCGTCGCGCAGGTCATCGCGGCCGCGCCGGAACGACACGTGGTGAACTTCGCCGGGTCGACCGAGGTCGACCGGATCGAGCGGGAGCGCCCGAAAGACGTCCTGCGGCCGGCCGGAGAGGCCTGGAGCGTGAACGCCGCGCTGCCCGCCACGCTCGGGCGGGCCTGCGCCGAGTCGGGCCGCCGGTTGGTGACGCTCTCGACCGATTTCGTCTTCGATGGTGGGGCCGGTCCGTACCGGGCCGAGGACCCGCCCGCGTCGGACCCCCGGGCGATCAGCTGGTACGGGTGGACCAAGCGCGAGGGCGAGCGCCTGGGCCGGGAGGCGGACCCCCGGCTCTCGATCGTCCGCATCGCCTACCCGCTCCGGCCGGACCGGTATCGCAAGCCGGACCTGGCGCGCTGGATCGTCGATCGGGCCCGGGCGGGCACGCTTCCGCCCCTCTACGCCGATCAGACGATCTCCCCGTCGTGGGTGCCGGACCTGGTGCCGCTCGTCGACCACCTGCTCGACGAGGACGCGGGACGGACGGTCCATGTGGCGTCGCCCGATCTCACGACGCCCTGGACGTTCGGCACCGCCCTACTGGACCAGCTTCTCCCAGGGCATCCTGCCATCGAGCAGGGTTCGCTCGCCCGGACGCTCGAGGACCCCGGCGCAACGCGGCGGCCGGTCCGGGGAGGCCTCGTAGCCTCCGATCCTCCCGAGACCGGTAGGCCCTGGACCTCGTGGCGGGACGCCGTCGATCGGATCGCCGCCGTGGAGCGCGCCCGGTGAAGGGGCTCCTTCTCGCCGGCGGCCACGGCACCCGTCTCCGGCCGCTCACGTTCGCCGGCAACAAGCATATGATCCCGATCGCGAACCGTCCGATGCTCCACTACGGGCTCGAGAACCTCGAGCGGGCTGGGATCCGCGACGTCGGGATCATCCTCGGGCCGATCCACGAGGGGATCCGGGAAGCGCTCGGCGACGGAGCGGCGTTCGGCGTCCGCATCACCTACATCGTCCAGGGCGAGCCGAAGGGTCTCGCCCACGCCATCGCCTGCGCCCGGGAGTTCCTCGGCGACGAACCGTTCGTGATGCACCTCGGCGACAACCTCCTCCAAGGCGGCGTCGGGCCGATCGTCCGGCGGTTCGAGACCGACGGACCCGACGCGGTGATCAGCGTCACCCGGGTCCCCGACGCCCGGGCCTACGGGGTCGTCGAGCTCGACGGCGAGCGGATCGTCTCGATCGTGGAGAAACCGGATCGTCCGCGGAGCGATCTCGCGCTCGTGGGCGTCTACCTCTTCACGCCCCGGATCCACGGGATCGTGGCCGGGCTTCGCCCCTCGGCTCGGGGAGAGCTCGAGGTGACCGAGGCGATCTGGCAGCTCCACCAGTCCGGCGCCCGGCTCGCCGTCCACCGCGTCGACGGGTGGTGGAAGGACACGGGCAAGCCCGACGACCTCCTGGAGGCGAACGAGTTCGTCCTCCGGACCCGGACCGCCTGGCGGGTCGACGGCACGGTCCACCCGGGCGCCGTCGTCCAGGGCCCCGTGGACCTCGGCGCCGGGGCGATCGTGGACGCCGGGGCCCGCGTCGATGGTCCGGCGGTGATCGGACCCCGGGCGCGGCTCCGCCCGGGGACGGTCATCGGCCCGTCCACGGCCATTGGGACCGACGTGGAGATCGACGGCGCGTCGATCCGCCGGTCGATCGTCATGGACCGGTGCCGCGTCCGCGGTCGGATCCGGCTCGCCGACTCGATCCTCGGACGGGACGTCGAGCTCGTCGGGGGCGCGGCCGAGCCCGCGGCCGAGGCGACGATGGTCCTCGGCGACGCGGCCCGGGTGCGGCTCTAGGTCCGGCGGTCACCCGGCGGCGGGGATCGGCTCGTCCGGCTCCGGCGCCCCGGTGAGGAACGGCGAGAGCGACCGGCCCGTCATCGACGCGACGGACGGGAGCCCCATCTCGTCGAGGATCGTCGGAGCGATGTCGAGGAGCGAGAAGGGGGTATCGTACCGGCGCGGGGCGATCCCCGGACCTCGGGCGAGCAGGATGCCGTTCATCCGGTGGACCCCGCTCCCGTAGAAGAAGCTGGGACGCCGCCGGAGGAGAGGCTGCGGGTAGCTGAAGTCCATCCGGGTCTCGGTCTCGAGCCCGTCGACCCGGATGAGGAGCGCCGGGGCGTGCCGGGGCCGCGGGGTCCGGTAGATCTCGTCGGGGGTGAACACTTCGATCCGGGCGTCGGGGTAGGCGATGAGCTTCCGCCGGATCTCGGCCACGACGGCCGCCTGGGCCGCCTCGGTGAGCCGCGGGTTCCGGCGGTTGAGGTAGATCCCTTCGGGGACCGGGTACGAGAACGCCACCGTCGTCTCCCAGTCGATGTCGTCGGCCATCGCCTCGAAGTTCGATGGACCGGTGATCGACCCCGAGACCCGGGCGAAGCGCGGGCTCGTCCGGACCTGGTCGGCAAGGTAGCGGAGGATCGGCTTCACGCCCGGCACCCGGTCGAGCCCGACGAGGGCGTGGGAGAGGAGACGCCGCCGGAGCGAATCGCCGCCGTTGCGGAACCGGAGGTACCCCTCCTCCCGGAGCCACCGGTTCGTGAAGAAATCGGCCCGGGCCGCGCCGTGCCCGTGGTCGGAGATGACGAGCGTCGTCGACGGTCCGCCGGCGGCCCGGAACGCCCCATCGATCCGGCCCACGCTCGCGTCGACGGTCCGCCAGAACCGGCGCAGCTCGTCGGGGACCCGCTCGAGCGGCTGGTCGAGGGCGTCCCAGAGCTGGTGCTGGACCCGGTCGGTCTCCCGGAAGAGGACGAAGAGGAACTCCGGCCGGAACCGCCGGATCAGGATCTCGGCGATCCGACCCCGCTGGTCAGCGCCCCGGGTCGCCTGGTCCATCCAGAGCGCGTGGTCCGCGCCCCGGTACGGCGGGAGCTCCGCCACCGACCGCTCACCGATCTCCCGTTCGACGGCGTCGGTCAGGTCCTCGGGGTACGTCGGCGCCCGGTCGGCGAGCATCCCGGGGACGAAGAACCCGTTGAGCGGGTAGCCGGCCCGGAGCGGGAAGTTGAGGACCCCCACGGTGCGGCCCACGCGGCTGAGACGATCCCAGACCGCCTCGGCCGGGCGGAACGTCTGGACGAGCCGGCTCTTCCCGGGCCCGCCGTTGGGCTCGGTGAACCCGAAGATCCCGAGGGCTCCCGGGTCGAGGCCCGTCGCGAACGAGTACCACGCCGGGATGGTCTTCGCCGGGAAGACCGACGCGAGGGGTGCCCGGACCCCGCCGGACGCCATGCTCCCGAGGAACGGGAGCTCGCCGGCGGCGAACCAGCGATCGAGGAGATCGAACGTGGCGCCGTCGAGGCCCACGACCAGAATGCGCCGGAACCCGCTCATCGGCCCGCCCAACCGGGCGTCCCGGTGGTGCGCGACCCGGGCGGTCTAGTAAACGGTTGCTCACGCCGGCGGCGCGACGAAGAGCGCGTCGAGCGCCGGCGGCGGCCGGAGGCCGAAGAGCCGGGAGTCGGGGACGACCCGGGTCGCCTGGATCCGCCGGCGCGCGGCGGCAGCGGCCGGGAGCCGGTCGACGACCGTGGCCAGGTACCGGACGATCCGGCCCGGCCGCCGGGCCGACTCGGCGACGACCGTCGCGACGTTCCGGCCCACGTGCCAGAGGTGGCGACCTTCGAGGTTGCGGACCAGCGTGAGGGTCCGGTTCGGCTCGAAGAACCGGGCGGGATCGAACCCCGGCGGGTGGGTGCCGTGGAACGCGTGGCGGACCCCGGTGCCGCGGCCGGCGACGTACCAGCCCACGGTGCGGTGCCTGGCAAGCCACCCCCTCCAGCAGAGGTCCGTCTCTTCGAAGTACATGAACATCTGTTCGTCGAACCCGCCCAGCGCCTCGAAGACCGCACGCCGGGCCACGAACGCGGCGCCCAGGACCGCGAGCGCCTCGCCGACGTACGTGCCGGTCGCGCCGGGCCGCGCCCGCCGGTCGCGTCCGAGGACGCGGAGCCCGCCCCACGGGTCGAGGAGCGTGCCGAGGCTCTCGAGCCGATCGGGGTCGTCGGCGTGGAAGATCGCCGGCTGGACGAACGCCACGTCCGGGTGGTCGGCGATCCACGGGACGACGTCGAGCCAATGGACGTCGGGGGCGCAGGTGATGTTGAGGAAGGCGAGGAGGTCGCCCCGGGCGTGTCGCGCCCCCAGGTTGTGGCCGCCGGCGTACCCCCGGTTCGACCCGGCGGGCACGAACCGGACGGGTACGGGACCTCCCTCGGCGGCGAAGGCGGCGAGCGTCGCGGCCGACCCGTCCCCGCTCGCGTTGTCGACGACGACGATCTCGGTGGGGGCCGGGTCGAGGGCGCGGACCGCGGCGAGGCACCGGTCGACGAACTTCGCGCCGTTGAAGTTGAGGAGGCAGAGGGTGACGGTCGGCCGGTCCGCCCCCATCAGAGGAGACGGACGGCCTCGAGGTTGTACGGCACCCGGGTCTCGAGGTTGAATCGCTTGTGGAGGCCGCTCGCGAGATCGAGCCCCTTCGACTCCTCGCCGTGGGAGAGGATGACCCGCTGGGGCCGCGGGTCGACCGACGCGACGTAGTTCATGAGCTGCATCCGGTCCGAGTGGCCGCTGAACCCCTCGATCGTCGCGACCTCGAGGCGGACCGGGACGGTCTGCTGGCGCGGCCCGTCCATGAACGTCGCCTCGCCGAGCCCCCGCTGGAGCCGCCGGCCGAACGTCCCCTCGGCCTGGTACCCGACGAAGAGGATCCCGTTCTTCTCCTCGGGCGCCCACGCCTTGAAGTACTCCATCACCGGGCCGCCGCTCATCATCCCCGACGTGGCGAGGACGACGCACGGCTCCTTGCTGTCGAGGACGCTGTAGCGCATCTGGGCCGAGTCGATCCGGTGGAAGATGTCGGAGAGGAACGGATTGTCGCCCTGCTGGAAGATCTGGGTCCGCAGCTGGCTGTTGAGGAACTCCGGGTACGCGGTGTGGATCGCCGTCGCCTCGAAGATCATCCCGTCCAGGTAGACCGGCGCCGGCGGGATCTTCCCTTCCCGCATCCGCTCCTCAAGGACGAGCATGACCTCTTGCGAGCGGCCGACGGCGAAGACCGGGACGATGAGCTTCCCCTTCCGCTCGAGAACCTTCGCGCAGTGCTGGGAGAACTCGTCGCTCGCCTGCATCCGGGACGGCTGGATGTCCCGGTAGCCGCCGTACGTCGACTCGAGGATGAGCGTCTCGAGCCGGGGGAACCGGTTCGCGGCGGGGTTGAAGAGCCAGCTTCGCTCGAACTTGATGTCGCCGGAGTAGGCGAGGTTGTAGTCGCCGTCGCCGAGGTGGAAGTGGGCCATCGACGAGCCTAGGATGTGGCCCGCGTTGTGGAGCGTGAGGCGCATGTCGGGCGCGATGTCGGTGGTCTCGCCCCACCGGAGCGGGACGGTCCGGGTGACGAGCTCGCGGACATGCGACGAGTCGTAGAGCCCCCGCCGGGCCTCCTGGTTCGTCACCTTGATCGCGTCGAGCAGCATGAGGGTCATCAGGTCCCGCGTCGGCGCGGTGGCGTAGATCGGCCCGGTGTAGCCGTACTTGAGGAGCACGGGGACGAGGCCGCAGTGGTCGAGGTGGGCGTGGGTCACGATGACCGCGTCGAGGGAGTCGAGCGGGAGGAGCTCGGGAGCGTTGAAGAACGGGGTGCGATCCGACCCGGGGTCGATCCCGCAGTCGATGAGGACCTTCGAGTTCTGTGTCGTCAAGAGGTGCGCGCTCCGGCCGACCTCCCGGTAGCCGCCGAGGGCGGTGTTCCGGGCCCAGATCTTCTCGGCGAGCCGGTCCCGGGCGATCCGGATCCCCACTTTCTTGAGGAACGACCGGCGGTCGTCGAACTCGTTGCGGAGGTGGATCCGCACCTCCTCGACGGTCTTCGACGGGATCGGCGGCGTCCGGACGACGGTCGGCACCCAGCCAATGCGGCGCTTGAGCTCGTTCAGCACCGAGCCCTGGCGGCCGATGGCGGCACCGGGGTTGGCCGCCTCGATGGTGACCTCGCCGGTCTCGGGCTCGAAGAAGAGCTGGCTGATCTCGGCCTCGATGGGGATGAGCTCCCGGATCGCCTTCTCCGCCTCCTTGGGATCGGAGAGGATCGCGGGGTCGCTGCGAACCAGGACCCGCCGACGGAGCCGCTGGGCGATCTGCCGGAGGAAGTCGCCGCTCGAGAGGAACGCGTCGAGCTGCTTCGTGTAGAGGACGATGTGGGGGCCCTCGAGCTCGATGTCGGTGACCTCGATGGTCTCCGGCAGGACCTCTTTGAGGGCCTCCTTCGTTTGGTCCAGTAGTGAGTCGTAACTCATCGTACAGCGGAAACGGTTCGGCGAAAGGGTTCCGGGCGAGGGACGAGAGCGAAAGTTAGGGGAGGACCGGGGGCAACGGGATCTTGAGCGCCTTGAGGCGCTTGTTGATCTCGTCGTCGGAGTACTCGCGGTACTCCTTCGGGGTGATCGTGTGGACGATGTACCCGTCCCCGCTCGCCGAGTCGCGCTTCATCGCGGCGGTGAGACCGCGGAGCGCCACGTCGACGCCGTCGGAGATCGACATGTCCCGGGAGTACCCTTCTTCGAGGATGCCGTACGCGAACGTTGAGCCGCTCCCCACGGAGACGAACCGGTCCTCGATGGACCCGCCGGCCGGGTCGACGGAGTAGACGTGGCCGCCCTTCGCGTCGACGCCGCCCAAGATGAGCCAGGCGTAGTACGGGAACATGCGGTTGCCGTTCAGGATGTTCGCGAGCAGCGTCGCGGCGCCGTCGGCGGTGAGCGTCGTCCCCCGCCGGAGCCGGTAGAGGGCGACCTCCGCCTTCAGGTAGCGGGCGAGGACCTGGGCGTCGCCGACAAGGCCGGCGACGGTGATCCCGAGGTTCTGATCGATCTTGAACAGCTTCTGCGTCATCTTGTTCGCGATGACGTTGCCGGCGGTGGCGCGGCGCTCCGTCGCGAGGACGACGCCGTCCTTCGCGACCATGCCGATGGTGGTCGTCCCCTTGAGGAGACGCTCATCGTCCAACGCTGGAATCGACTGCATACGAGCCTCCGGCTGGGCCGGAAAACGGCAGGGGGACCTACGCACCCTATATAATGCCTGCCGAGGCGCTAACCCGGATTTCAGTCGGTGAACCGGCCGGTACGGGCCCTACGGCGGTCCGGTCGACCCCGGACGGCGCGAAGGTTTTTGGTCCGGGGTCGCTCGGGGCGCCGGGTTCTCCTCGATGGTCCGTCACGAAGTGGTGGTCGTCGGGGCGGGGCTCGCCGGCCAGCGCGCGGCGCTCGCCGCCGTTGAGGCCGGGCGCGACGTCGCCCTCGTCTCCAAGCTCCACCCGCTCCGGTCCCACTCGGGGGCGGCCCAGGGCGGGATCAACGCGGCGATCGGCGCCGAGGACTCCGTCGATACCCACATCTACGACACGGTGAAGGGGTCCGACTACCTCGGCGACCAGGACGCGATCGAGTACTTCTGCCGGGAGGCCGGCCCCACCGTCGTCGAGATGGAGCACTTCGGCACCATCTTCAACCGGGCCCCCGACGGCACGCTCGCCCGGCGGCCGTTCGGGGGCGCGGGGTTCCCCCGCACGATCTATGCCGCCGACCGGACGGGGCTCGCGCTCCTCCAGGCGCTCTACGAGCGGCTCGGGACCGAGCGGCTCACGGTCTACGAGGAGTGGGACCTCACCTCCATCGTCGTGCGGGAGGGCCGGACCCAGGGCATCGTGGCGTTCGATCGGAAGACCGGTGAGTTCGCCGGGTTGACCGCCCCCAGCGTCGTCATCGCGACGGGGCCGGCCGGCCGGGTCTACGGTCGGACGACGAACGCGCACTCGTGCACGGGCGACGGGATCGCCGCCGCGTACCGGGCCGGGGCGTTCTTGAAGGACATGGAATTCGTCCAGTTCCACCCCACGGCGCTCCTCGAATCCGGGATCCTCATCACCGAGGGGGCCCGGGGCGAGGGTGGGCTCCTCAAGAATGGAACGGGGGAGCGGTTCATGGCCCGGTACGCCCCCCACGTCCTCGAGCTCGCGTCGCGCGACGTCGTCTCCCGGGCGATCGTGACCGAGGTCCTCGAGGGCCGGGGGTTCCCCGGCGGCTACGTCCACCTCGAGCTCATGCACTTGGGGCGGGAGCGGATCGAGAGCCGGCTCCAGGAGATCTGCGACTTCTCCCGGACGTACGCGGGCGTCGACCCGGTGACCGAGCCGATCCCGGTCTTCCCCGCCCAGCACTACATGATGGGGGGCGTCGGCACCGACATCCACGGCGCGACGAACGTGCCGGGACTCTTCGCCGCCGGCGAGGCGGCGTGCGTCTCGATCCACGGGGCGAACCGGCTCGGCGGCAACTCGCTCCTGGAGACGCTCGTCTTCGGGAAGGCGGCCGGGGCGGCGGCCGCGGCCCATGCGGCCGGAGCGGCCGGGGTCTCGATCACGCCGGCCGACATCGATGCCGAGCGGTCGAGGCTCGCGGCGATGACCGCCCGCGTCGAGGGCGAAGACCCCCAGCAGATCCGGACCGCGATCCAGGCGACGATGGACGAGCTCGTCGGGATCTACCGGCGCCCGGAGGAGCTCACCGAGGCGCTCCGCCGGCTCGCGACGCTCCGGGAGCGGTACGGTCGCGTCCGGATCACCGACCGGTCCCGGGTCTACAACCTCCATCTCACCGATGCGCTCGAGACCGGCCACCTCCTCGACCTGGCCGAGGTCATCGTCGCCGGCGCTCTCGCGAGGACCGAGAGCCGGGGGGCCCACACCCGGCGGGACTATCCGAAGCGCGACGACGCCCAGTGGATGAAGCACACCCTCGCCCAGGCGACCCCCACGGGGCCGGCGTTGAGCTATGCCCCCGTCGCGTTCACCCGGTGGGAGCCGAAGGAGCGGGTCTACTGATGGCGGCGTCGATGCGGGTCCCGTTCGATGTCTACCGGTTCGACCCGGCGACCGATGCGGCGCCCCGGTACCAACGGTACGAGCTCGATCTGGCCCCGCACACCCCGATCCTGACCGCGCTCCTCCGGATCCGTTCCGAGCTCGACCCGACGCTCACGCTCCGCTACTCGTGCCGCAGCGCGATCTGCGGCTCGTGCGCGATGGTCGTGAACTCGAAGAGCCGGCTCGCCTGCGAGACCCCCGTCGGGCCCGAGTTCGAGCGGCACGGACGGATCGTCGTCGACCCGATGCGGAACCAGCCGGTCCTCCGCGACCTCGTCGTCGAGACGGCGCCGTTCTGGCGCCAGTACCGCAAGATCGAACCCCACCTCAAGCCGGACCCGCACCACCCGCTCCCCGTCGGACGCGAGAGCCCGATGACCCCCGAGCAGGTCGACCGGTTCCGGGAGACGCCCCGGTGCATCGCCTGCGCCGCCTGCTACTCCGCGTGCCCGGCCGTCGAGGCCGATGCGGGGTTCCCGGGCCCCATGGCGCTCGCGAAGCTGTACCGGTTCGTCGTCGATCCCCGCGACGGGGCGACGGCCCAGCGGCTCGCCACGATCCAGCCGAACGGCCTCTGGCTCTGCCTCCGCTGCCACCTCTGCAGCGAGGCGTGCCCGAAGGACGTGGACCCGTCGGAGCGGATTCGGGACCTCAAGGAGATGGCCATCGGCATCGCGGGGGCGAGCGAGGCCGGCTCCCGGCACGCCGAGGGGTTCAAGGATAACATCCGCGCCACCGGCCTGCTCAACGAGATGCGTCTCGTCCGCCAGACGTCGGGGCTCCTCGGCCTCGCCGCCCAGGCGCCCCAGGGGCTCCGGCTCGCCGGGAAGAAGCCCGAGGTCCTCCGGGCACCGAAGAAGATCGAGGGGCACGACGAGGTGGAGAAGCTCTACGAGCTCCTCGACGATCAACCGCCGCGGGAGGGCGCGTGAAGCTCGCCTACTACCCCGGGTGCGTCGCCCAGGAGTCGGGCCGGGAGCTCGATCTCGCGACCCGCTGGGTCTGCCAGAAGGTCGGGATCGACCTCGTCGAGTTCCGGAACTTCTCGTGCTGCGGCTCCGGGTTCGTCGACGAGGCGAACGCGACGCTCAACGTCGCGCTCAACGCGCGCAATCTCGCCATCGCCGAGCGCGCCGGCTTGGACCTCCTCACCATCTGCTCCACCTGCCAGGGGATGCTCTCGCTCGCGAACCGGCGCCTCGAGGACCCGACGGTCCGGGCCGCCGTCGACGGCCCGCTCCGCCAGATCGGGGTCACCTACAGCGGCAAGGTCCGTGTGAAGCACCTCCTCGAGGTCCTGATGAAGGACGTCGGGCTCGACCGGATCCGTGCCCTCGTCCGGCGCCCCCTCACCGGCCTCAAGGTGGGCGCCTTCTATGGCTGCCACCTCCTGCGGCCGAGCGACGAGGTCGGGAGCGAGAGCGCCGAGGAGCCCCAGAGCTTCGAGCAGCTCCTGAGCGCGATCGGGGCGACGCCGGTCTACTACCGCGGCCGGGTCATGTGCTGCGGGTTCCCCATCCTCTTCGTCAAACCCGAGACCGCGAACCGGATCGCCGCGACCCAGATCGACGACGCCCGCGCCCACGGCGCCCACGCCATGGCGACGCCGTGCCCGCTCTGCCACATCTCCCTCGACTCGTTCCAGAACCAGGCGGCCCGGGAAGCCGGCCACCCGCTCGACATGCCGGTCTTCCATCTCCCCCAGCTCGTGGGGCTCGCCCTGGGGGCGACGGCGGAGGAGATGGGGCTGCCCCGCCACCTGGTCTCGACCGACGAGGCGCTCCGCCGCGTCGGCGAGGTCGCGATACCGTCCTAGGGGCCCGCCGGCTCGCCGGAAGCCCCCGTGGGGGGCCGAGGGGGCGCGAGGAGGTCGCGTGCTCCCGCACCCTTGGTCACGTAGAGATGGAGCCGGTCACACGTTCCCCGGAAGAACGCGTCGCCGCGGCCGGCGTACGTGGCAGTGAGGTGCTGCGCCACGGCGTCATCGTCCCACGCCGGATCGACGTCCGGGGTGAAGAGGCACCGGAACACGATGAACCGCCGACCGGCCAGATCGAGGCGCTCGGTCTCGGGGGCACCGCAGAACGGGCAGGCGAGCACACCGAAGGGGACCTCCACGGCGACTTACCATCTCGCCCCTGGGACGGGCGGGCTAGTCGATGTAACCGAGCGACCGCAGCCGCTCCCGGAGCCGCTGCTCGTCCTGCTCGGAGAACGGCGTGTCCGATGGCTCGTCGAGCAGACGGGCGAGGATGAACGCGACGTAGCTGTCCAGATCGGCGAACGCGCTCCCCCGTCGCCGCGCCTCGAGGCCCCGCGCGATCTCCTCGGGGAGGCGGACGATCCGCACCGCGGGCGCCAGGGCGGGCGCCGCGGCCTCGGCGCTCGGGGCGCGCGGGCGGGGATCGGGCGTGGTCACTCCCACTCGATGGTGGCGGGAGGCTTATCGGTGACGTCGAGGACGACGCGGGTCACGGCGCCGGTGAGGTCCCGCGTGATGCGCTCGGTGATGGTCCGCACCAGGTCCGTCGGGAGGGCCGTCGCGGTGGCGGTCATCGCATCGATCGAGTCAACGACCCGGACGCTCACCGTCTCGCCGTGGATCCGGTTGTCCCCGGTCACCCCGACGCTCCGGACCGGGAGGAGGACGGCGAAGTACTGCCACGGCCGCGGGAGCCGGCCCGCGGTGATGGCGCGATCGACCTCCTCCTCGACGATGGCGTTCGCGCGACGGGCGACGGCGACGCGCTCGGGCGTCACGGGGCCGATCACCCGGACCGCGAGCCCCGGGCCCGGGAACGGCTGGCGGTCCGACCGGGGGACGCCGAGATGGGCCGCGAGCGCGCGCACCTCGTCCTTGTAGAGGTCCCGGAGCGGTTCCACGAGGGTGAGGCGGCTATCGGCCGGCACCCCGCCCACGTTGTGGTGGGTCTTGATCGTGTCGCGGAGCTGCCCGCCGCTCTCGATCCAGTCGGGGGCGATCGTCCCCTGGACGAGCCGGTCGGTGCCGAACCGATCGGCCTCCTCCTCGAACAGCCGGATGAACGTGGCGCCGATCCGGCGCCGCTTCTCCTCGGGGTCGGTCACGCCCGCGAGGGCGCCGAGGAACCGGTCGGCGGCGGGGGCGACCTGGAAGTGGAGCCGGCTCGCGCCGAACTGCTCGCGCACCCGGTCGACCTCGCCCTCCCGGAGGAGCCCGGTATCGACGAACACGGTCCGGGCCCGGTCGCCGAGCGCCTCCTGGGTGAGGAGCGCCGCGACGGTGCTGTCGATACCGCCGCTCGCCGCCACGATCGCCTTCCCCGGGACGTCGCGCCGGATCGCCGCGACGGCGTCGGCGCGGAACCGGGCCGGGTCGTTCATGGGGTCCCGGACGGCTCCTCGTGCCACCGGGCCCGGTACCGCTGCAGCGCCGCCGTGAGCGTGGGATCGTGGATGGCGAGGATCTCGGCCGCGAGGAGCGCCGCGTTCTCGGCCGCGTCGAGCCCGACCGCGGCGACGGGGACGCCCGGGGGCATCTGGACGACGGAGAGGAGCGAGTCGAGGCCGAGGCCCCGGTGGAGCGGGACGCCGATCACCGGCTTCAGCGTCCGGGCCGCCACCGAGCCAGGGAGCGCCGCCGAGAGCCCGGCCATCGCGATGAAGACGTCGGTGGCGGGGTCGGCGACGAGCCGGTCGACCTTCTCCGGGGTCCGGTGGGCCGACGCGACGTGGACCTCGCAGGAGATGCCGAGCTCCACGAGCCGGGCCCGGGTCTTCTCCGCGACCTCGAGGTCCGACTTGCTCCCGACCAGTACGGTGACCTTCACGGAGGAGCCGAGCGGAGCGGGCAAAAAACAGTACGCGCCACCGCCCCCCGTTAGATAGTCGGCGCCGGTGCGGCGCCTCGTGACGGTCCGGCTCCACCGCAGCGGGCGGTTCCGCGCCTGGCTCGGCGCCCGCTTCGGGGGCGATGCGGAGCTCGGCGACCGGCTCCTCCGCCGCGGGCTCCACTTCCTGGGGGCGTCGGTCCTCCTCCTCTTCGTCCTCCCGTCGACGACGTTCGTCGTCGTGACCGTCCCTGAGGTCCTCGCCCTCGGCCTCGCCGTCGTCCTCGGGATCGAGTTCCTCCGCCTCGCGGGGCTCCTCGAGATGCCGGCCATGCGGCCGTACGAACGCGGTCGACCGGCCAGCTATGCGTGGTACGCCATCGCCCTCGTCGCGGCGGTCCTCCTCTTCCCCCCGGCGATCGCCACCGTCGTGGTCCTCGGCACCGCGTTCCTCGACCCGCTCATCGGCGAGCTGCGCCGGTCGGGGCGGTGGCAGTGGCTCTACCCGACGGCGCCGATCCTCGCCTACTTCGGGCTCGCGGCCGTCGGGCTCACCCTGGCGGGCTGGGCGGTGGGCTGGGCCGTCGGGGCGGCGGCCGTTGCCGCCCTCGTGGCGGTGGCCAGCGAGCGGCCGAAGATGCTCGCCGTCGACGACGACCTCGCCATGACCCTGGTGCCCGCGGCCGCGCTCCTCGCCCTCGGGGCGCTCGGTCCCCTCCAGTAGGCCCCGCCGAGGGGCCGGGGGCCCCCCGGGTTACACGACGGGGGTGAGCTTCGCCGCCGGCGGCCCCTTCTCGGGGTCGATCGAGATCGAGTAGATCGTCGTCCGGGGCCGGATCCCGTAGATGCACGGGGCGTTGTCGATGTTGATGATCCGGAAGTACGTGTCCATCATGTTGAGGATCTCGCTCGAGACGAGGAGCCCCGGCTTCAGGAGCCCGATCCCGAGGTTGCCCACGAGCTTCGTCCGCTGGACCCCGAAGAAGTACATCCGGATCGCCACCTGGTCGCCCATGAGGCTCTCCAGCGTGTCGAACGCGGTGTACTCGAGGAACGGCTTCTGGTCGGCGCCGCGCGCCGCCTTCTCGGCGGTGACCATGGCGCGCATCGCCTCGTCGCGGCCGAACCGGGCCATGGGGACGATGTACACCTCCTCGGTCTCGTTCGCCGTGTAGTCGGCGATCCGCACCCGGGTGTCGAAGACGTTCGGCGGCGTGTGCCGGGTGAGCGTCTCCCGCAACTTCTCGTGGGACTCGCCCGCGGCGAGGACGGCGATGATCCCGCGCCCCTGGGTGAGGAAGTTGAGGAACGTCGGCGTGAAGAGCATGTAGTAGTCGTCGATCCCGACGTTGACGTCGACCTCGAAGGCGTTGAAGCTGCCACGCTTGAACCCGCCGCCGAGGAGGGCATCGAAGTCCGGGATCCCCGTCGAATAGTACCGCTCGGGGTCGGTGATCGGCTTCCAGATCGGCGTCGCGGAGCCCACATGGTTGCGCGGGGCGAACCCGAGCGCCTCGAACCGCCCGCCGTTGAGGGTGACCGCGTAGCGGGGCCGGCCGATGTTCGTCGCCCGGAGCTTCTCGAGCCGCATGTGGCGGACCCGGCGCTCGTCGAGCTCCTCGCGCTGGATCGAGATGAGGCCGTCGACGAGGTACTCGATGCCGCCCGCCTCGGGCTTCTCGAGGATCATGACGACGTCGGCGTTGGAGCTCTCGACGAGATCCTTCTGGAGCGCCATCACGAACTCTTCCATCTCGAGCCCGTACTTGTGGGTGATTCCCTCGAGGGAGTCGATGACGAGGAGCGACTTCTCCGGGAGCGCCTGCTCGATCCGGTTGTAGACGTTCTCGACCTCGGGCATCGGCGTCCGCTTGAGGAGCGCCGTGAGGTGGGTGCGGTCGACGCGCGTCGGCGGGCCGTGCTCCTCGGCGAACGTCCGCATCATCTCGCGGGCCGCGGCGATCTTCTTCTTCTCCGTCTCGGGGAGCTCCGTCGGGGCCGACGACTTGCCCGTGGCGTTGATCGCATCGAGGAAGAGCTTCCCCGCATCGAGGATCCGCCCGCGCAGTTCCGTCGCCTTAAGCCACGGAAACTGGCGATACAGTGCCTCGTCCCCGACGCGCGTCGAGAGATAGTACGACTGCTTCGGGCGACCAATCTGCTCGAGGAGCTCGAGCCCGAACGTCGTCTTGCCGGTACCGGCGCCGCCCTTGACGATGAGCGAACGACCGCCCTTGCCGCTCAGGAAAGCGATCACTTCCGGCGGCACGCCCATGAGCGACCCGCCGTTCTCGTTCGCCACTGGTTCCACCTTTCCGCTGCCCCCCTGCCCGGACCCCCGGTGGGTGCAGTGTCGTTCGTAGAATGGAGTTCGAGGGGAGGTAAACCTTTCGTCGAAGCGGGCGGCGCTACGGGCCGGCCCGGGCCGCGGCGAGCGCACGCTCCGTCGCGGCCGCCCGGGCCGCCTCGAGCGGAGCGCCCGGCTCGCCGACGGCCGTCGCGGCCGAGGGGTTCCCGCCGCCCTTGCCCCCGAACGCGGCCCGGGCCGCCTCGATCACGGCTGAGGCCGAGACGCGGGGCGCCGTCGAACCGACGAAAAGGAGCCCGCGGCCGGATTCCTCGCCGGCCAGCACCGCGACGCGGTCGGTCCCGCGGGTGAGGAGCCGGGAGAGCTCCATGAGCGCCGCCCGGTCACCGTCCACGGCCGAGGTGGCGACGGTGACGCCGCCGGCCGCCGTCGTATGGTCGGGGTCGGCCAGGATGCGGTCGGCGAGCTCCCGAAGATCGCCCTTCAACTGGCCCCGCTGGCTCTTGCGGGCCTCACCGACCTCCCGCAGGAGCCGGTCGATGCCGGCGGGGAGCCCGTCGCGGGGCACGCCGAGCCGGTGGGCCGACTCGGCGAGGATCCGGTCGTTGGACTCGAGGACGTCGAGCGCCCGCTCCCCGGCGGCGTAGGTGAGCCGGACGATCCCGTCCTGGATCCGCTCGGTGTCGAGGATCGTGACGAGGCCGACCTCCCCGGTCCGGGTGCAGTGGGTCCCGCCGCACGCCTCGGTGTCGAACCCTTCGATCTCGACGATCCTGAGGTCGTGGCCCGGGACCGCCCCGCCCTGGTAGAGGGTGAACCCGAACCGCCGCTCCGCCTCGTTCCGCCGCTCGAAGTAGCTCTTCACCGGGCGGTTCTCCCGGACGAGCCGGTTCACGCGACGCTCGACGGCCCGCACCTCGGTCGGGTCCAGGGGCCGGAAGTGGGTGATGTCGATGCGGGCGGTATCGGTGCCCTTGTACGCCCCGGCCTGCCAGACGTGGGGGCCCAGCGCCTCGCGGAGCGCGCCGTTGAGGAGGTGCGTCGCGGTGTGGTGCTGCATGAGCTGGGTGCGGCGCGGCCCATCGATCCGACCGTGGACCCGTTCCCCGACCCGGAACCGTCCCGGCCGGTCGAGCCGGTGGACGACCCAGGTGCGAACGCGTCGAACGTCGACGACCGGCACGTCGCCGAGCGAGCCGGTGTCGGTGATCTGGCCGCCGCCCGTCGGGTAGAAGTAGGTCCGGTCGAGGACGACGTCGGGGCCTTCGGTCCAGACGACGTGGGCGTCGAACGCGAGGGTGTACGGATCGAGGTAGTACTCGACGGTCGTCGCGGCGGTGCCGTCGGGGATCGCGGGCCCGACAAGGGCCGCCTCGGAGCCCTCCCGCTCGGGGTTCTCGTTCGCGTGCCGGGCGGCGACCCTCGCGTAGAAGTCGTCGGGTACCGGGGGCGGTTGGGCGAGCTCCTTCACCGCCACGTCGGGCGGAAGACCGAGCGAATCGTACCACTCGATGAGGTCGGCCTCCGAGACCTTGGCCCCGCTGCGGGCGAGCCGCTCCTCGTGCCGTCGCACGACCCCCCGGGCCCGCCCGATCGACTCGTCGTACCGCTCGATCTCGGCGGCGATGACCCGGTGCAGGTCGTCCCGGTGGGCCCCGATCTCCGGATAGTCGGCCGCCAGGTCCCGGCCGGCTCGGTCGACAACGGCCTCGAGGCTCGGTGCCTCCGGCTGGGCAGCGAGGAGCCGGAGCATCCGCCGGATCATGAGGCGGGCGAAGTACCCTTCCTTCCCGTTCGACGGGACGACGCCGTCGGTGAGGAGGAAGTTGAGCGCCCGGGCATGGTCGATGAGGATCGCCGCCTCGCGGGGCGGGAACGTCGACCGCAGCTCCTCGAGGGCCGGGCCGAAGACCGCCTCGTACGCCGATTTCGTCCCGTGGGAGATCCAGACCGACCGCTCGAGCCCGTAGCCGGTGTCGACGACGGTGAGCGGCATCGGGGCGAGAGTGTCGCCCTGGCGGACGTACTCCATGAAGACGAGCGTCGCGAGCTCGAGCCCGGCGGCCCCGACGCTCAAGGAGGGACCCAGGTTCCCACCGCCCTCCCACTCCTCCTCCTTGTACGTGAGCGCCGTGGGCGGGGTGCCGAACTCGTCGACGAAGAGCTCGTGGGCGAGCTCGACGGTCCGTTCCTTGAAGTAGACCTCGTGGTCGGGCCGGTTGAAGGCGTGGTGGGCCATCATTTCGAACATCGTGAAATGACGGCCCGACCGGCCCGTCTCCTCGAGGTCGTTGAACCGCAGGCACGGCTGGGAGATCGTGAGCGGGTTCGCGGGCGGGGGGATCACGCCGTTCGTGACCCACGGCTGGAAGTCGTAGATGCTCGCCTGGGTGAAGAACACATCGTTGCGCCATCGGGCCACGGTGGGGTAGCGCCGGATCCGGGTGTGGCCCCGGCGCTCGAAGAACCCGAGGAACGCCTCCCGGAGCTCGTGGTTCGAGTACGCCCGCCGGTAGACGGGGTGGCCGATGAACCCGTACGGGACGCACGGTTCCTCTTGGCACCGGTCGAAGTCCCCGAGCGACCAGAACGCGTGCCCGCAGCCCCGGCACGTCCGCCGGGTGAACCCGGCGCGGCGGAAGTACTCGAGGTCGTACTCCGCCGCGTCCACCGGTGGGGGCGCCGAGCGGGGCCCGACTAAAAAGGGCTAGCGGGCGCGCCGGCGTCGCGCCGTCGGCCGGCGCCGCCGGAGGTCATCGTCGGGCCGGGGTGGTCGCCGTCCGTCGCGCCGGGCGATCCCCGTCGGACAGAGCTCGAGGATCGGGCACGCGTCGCACCGGGGGTTACGGGGCCGGCACAGGTTCTGGCCGTGCTGGACCAGGAGCGGATTGATCGGGATCCAGTACCGCTCCGGCACGGCGGCGCGGAGGGCGATCTCCGTCGCCTCGGGGGTCCGGGTCCGGACGATCCCCCACCGGTTCGCGATCCGGTGGACGTGGGTGTCGACGGGCATCCCCGGCAGCCCGTAGCCGAAGACGAGCACGCAGTTCGCCGTCTTCGGTCCGACCCCGGGCAGTGAGATCAACGACGGGAGATCGTGCGGGACTACGCCCCCGAAGCGGTCGATGATCTCCCGGGCACAGCCGCGGATCGCGCGGGCCTTGGTCCGGTAGTACCCCGTCGAGCGGATGAGCCGCTCCAGGTCCCGGATGGGGGCGGCGGCGAGCGTCGCCGCCGTCGGGTACCGGGCGAAGAGCGCCGCCGACGCCCGGTCGGTGTTCGCGTCCCGGGTCCGCTGCGAGAGGATCGTCCCGATGAGGACCTGGAACGGGTCCTCGGCGTGGTCCCGCAGGTAGGGGACCCGCCAATCGCCCGACCCGTAGAGCGCCGACAGCCGGTCGAGGACGGTCTCCCAGTCGAACGACGGGGCCGGGACGCTCACGGGACCGCCTGGCCGCCCGGCGGAGTCGCCGGCTCGCGGCCGGGGTCCGAGAGGTCGGGCTCGCCGGACGGGACGCCTTCGAGCGCCGCGAGGGCGGCGCCCACGACGTAGTCGCTCCCCGTGACGAGGGCGAAACCGTCGTCGCCGGCCGCGGCCCGGGCGACGGCGAGGGCCGTGGGGAGGTCCGGCGCCAGCACGATCTTACGGAACCGACCGAGAGCGATCCGCCGGATCTCCGCGGGCTCGGCGGCCCGGTCCGAGGGGGCCCGGACGACGACGAGGGTGTGGGCGAGGGGGACGAACGCCTCCAGGATCGGCCCCACGCGTTTGTCGGCGAGGCAACCGAAAACGACGACGTTGTCCGCCGGGTCCGCGAACGGGGCGATCTCGGCGAGGCTCCGGGCGAGCGCCTGGGCGCTCTCCGGGGTGTGGGCGACGTCGAGGTAGAGGTCCGGCCGGCGCTCGAACCGCTCGAGGCGGCCGCGCCAAACGACCGACCGCAACCCCTTGCGGATCATGGCGTCGGAGAGGGAGCCGCCGGCAGCGGCAACGAACCGGTCGGCCGCGGCGATGGCGAGGGCCGCGTTCGTCGCCTGGAACGTGCCGTGGAGCGGGAGGGCGAGCTTCGCGACCGTCCGGCTCGGAAGGGTGACGTCGAACCGTTGGCCCTTCTCGGAAAGGGTCCGCTCGCCCACGGTGATCTCCGCGCCGAGGTGCCAGAGCGGGACCGCCTCCGTCGCGGCGACGCGGTCGAGCTCCCGGGCGGGCTCCGGCTTCTCCTCGCCGACGATCCCCACCTGACCGCGATGGAAGATCCCCGCCTTCTCCCGGGCGATGTCGTGGAGGGTGGGGCCGAGGATCTCGGTATGTTCGAGCTCGATCGTCGTGACGACGGCCACGGGGGCGTCGACGACGTTGGTCGCGTCGAGCCGGCCGCCGAGGCCCACCTCGACGACCGCCGCGTCGATGCCCTCGGTCCGGAACCAGTCGAAGGCGAGCGCCGTCGTGACCTCGAAGAACGTGGGGGCCCGGTCGATCGTCCCGCTCCGCTCGAGCCCCGTCGCCAGTGCGTCGATGGTCCGGAGCCCTGCGACGACCGCCGTCGGAGGGATCGGTACCCGATCGATCTGGATCCGTTCCCGGTAGCTCCGGAGGTGCGGCGACGTGAAGAGGCCGGTCCGGCGTCCGCTGGCCGTCAGGATCGCCGCGGTGAGCGCCGCCACCGATCCTTTCCCCTTGCTCCCGGCGACATGGACCGAACGGTACGCCCGTTGGGGGTCGCCGAGCCCCCCGAGCAGCGCCCGGATCACCTCGAGCCCCGGCCGCATCCCGAAGCGGCGCCGCTGGTAGAGCGCCTCGAGCGTGGTGGCGTACCCCTCCGGCACCGGCGCGTCGGTTCCCATCCGCGACCTCCGGGCCCTGGGGCCGGTCAGTACATCGACCGTTCGCGGTACCGGCCGAACACGTCCTGGAACGCGTGCACGATCTCCCCGAGGGTCGCCCGGGCCCGGAGCGCGTCCAGTACCGCCGGCATCGTGTTCGTCCGCTCGTCCCCGGCGGCCGCCCGGAGCGCGTCGAGCGCGGCGGCGTGCTTCCGCGGGTCCCGGCGCGCGCGAAGCGCTTTCAGCCGGCGGGCCTGGTCGCGCCGGGCCGCCTCGGAGATCTTGAGGCGCGGCACCCGGATCGGCGCGTCGACGGTCTGGGTATTGACGCCGACCACCTTCTCGTCGCCGGCCTCGACGGCCCGCTGGTACCGGAACGACGCCTCCTGGATCTCCCGCTGGAAGAACCCCTGCTCGATGGCGGGCACGACGCCCCCGAGCTCGTCGATCCGGTCGAAGTAGCGTCGCGCCTCCTCGACCATTCGATCGGTGAGCCACTCGACGTAGTAGCTGCCGCCGAACGGGTCGACGGCGGCGGCCACGCCGGTCTCGTGGGCGATGATCTGCTGGGTCCGCAGCGCGATCCGGACCGCGTCCTCCGATGGGAGCTGGAGCGCCTCGTCGTACGAGTTGGTGTGGAGCGATTGGGTGCCCCCGAGCACGCCGGCCATGGCCTGGACCGCGGTCCGGACGATGTTGAGCTCGGGCTGCTGGGCGGTGCACGAGCAGCCGGCGGTCTGGGTGTGGAACCGCATCCACATCGACCGCTCCTCCTTCGCGTGGAAGCGGTCGCGCATGAGCTCGGCCCAGAGCCGGCGGGCGGCTCGGAACTTCGCGATCTCCTCGAAGAAGTCGTTGTGGGAGTTGAAGAAGAACGAGAGGCGCGGGGCGAACGCATCCACGTCGAGGCCCCGGGCGAGGCTCTCCTCGACGTACGTGATCCCGTCGGCGAGGGTGAAGGCGAGCTCCTGGACCGCCGTCGAGCCGGCCTCCCGGATGTGGTAGCCGGAGATCGAGACCGGGTTCCAGCGCGGGAGGTGCCGGGTGCCGTACTCGATGGTGTCGATGACGAGCCGGAGCGCCGGTCGGGGCGGGTAGAGGAACTCCTTCTGGGCGATGTACTCCTTCAGGATGTCGTTCTGCGTCGTGCCGCCGAGGGCGGCCGGGTCGGCGCCGCCGGCTTGGGCGGTGAGGACGTACATCCCCCACACGACGTTCGCGGGACCGTTGATCGTCATGCTCGTGGTCACGTCGGCGAGCGGGATCCCCCGGAGGAGCCGGCCCATGTCGTCGAGCGACGAGACGTTCACGCCGCACTTCCCCACCTCGCCGACGGCCTCGGGGTCGTCGGCGTCGATCCCGTAGAGCGTGGGGTCGTCGAACGCGATCGAGAGCCCGCTCTCACCGTGGGCGAGGAGGTAGTGGAACCGGCGGTTGGTGTCCTCCGGGGTCCCGAACCCCGAGAACATCCGCATCGACCAGACCCGGCCGCGGTACATCGTGGGGTGGATCCCCCGGGTGAACGGGAACTGGCCCGGGTAGCCGATCCGCTCGAAGGAGGGGTCGACGGAGTCGGGCGCGTACACCCGGTCGACGGGGATCCCCCCCAGCGTGTGGAACCCATCGCGCCGCTCCGGGGCCCGCTCGAGGGCGGGCCGGAGCGTCTCCGCGTCCCAGCGCTTGCGCGCGTCGGCGACGGCCCCGCCGGACGCCCGGGCGGCGCCGGCGCCGCGGGCGTCGGGGATGGGGTCGGCGCGACCGGCGGCCATGGACGACCACGTCAGCCGACGGCACCTTAAATCGGTTCGAGGCGACCGTGCGTCCGGACGCTCCCGTGGACCGGTACGACGTTGCGGTCATCGGCGCCGGGGTGGTCGGGCTCGCCTCCGCGTGGACCCTCACCGCGGCCGGCGCCCGCGTCGCGGTCGTCGAACGCCATCAACTCCCGGGGACCGAGCAGTCGACGCGGAACAGCGGGGTGATCCACTCCGGCGGATTCGTCCGGCCGGGAACGCTCCGGGCCCGCTTGGCCGTCGAGGGCGCCGAACGGCTCTACGCCGCAGCGGCCGAGCTCGAGGTCCGGGCCGAACGGAGCGGGATCCTCGTGGTTGCGACGGCCCCGGACGACGGCCGCCGGCTGGAGGAGCTCGCGGCTTGGTCGCGCGCGAACGGGGTCCCGGATTGGGCGCTCCTCGACAGTGCCGGCGCCCACCGGCTCGAGCCCGGCATCGGGCCCGTGGACCAGGCCATCGCGTGGCCCCACGGGGGTCGGATCGACCCCGGTGCTCTCATCACCGCGTTGCACCGGCGCCTCGCGGCGAGGGGGACGGCGTTCTTCTTCGGAAACGCGCTTTCGCGGGCGGCGATCGCCGGCACCGACTGGTCGCTCGAGCTCGGCTCCGGGACCGAGCTCGCAGCGTCCGGCATCGTGAACGCCGCCGGCGTGGGTTCCGATCGGGTCGCCCGCCTCTTCGGGGTCCCGGTCCCGACGATCCACCCGTGCCTCGGAGAGTACGCGCGGGTCGTATCGTCGCACCGGGACCAGGTACGATCCATGGTGTACGGCTTTGCGCCGCCGGGATACCCCGGGATCGGGGTGCACCTGACCCGACGGATCGACGGCGAGCTCTGGCTGGGGCCCACGGCCACCTACTGGGACCGTCCCGAACTGCCCGCCACCCCGCTCACCGACCTCGCCACCTTCGCCGACGAGGCGGCCCGGCTCCTCCCGGGACTGACGGCCGACGACCTCGCACCGGCCCCCCCGGGGCTCCGGGCGAAGCTCGTGCCGCCGGGCTCGGGCGAGGCGTTCGGGGATTTCGTCCTCGAGGCGGGTCGCTCGGGTCCCCCGACGTTCCACGCGGTGGGGATCGAGTCGCCCGGTCTTACCGCGAGCTTCGCGATCGGCGCGCGCGTGGGGACCTGGTTCGAGGGGTGGCACGGCCCGACGGCCCCGGCATCGTGAGCCCCACGAGGTCGGTGCGTCCGCGTCGCCGGACCGGCGCGCCGATCGACCGCGCGAACCGAGGGAACGCATCGCCGGTCCATGCGGTATTGTCGGCGAGGACCACCGCACCGGGCCGCAGCCGCGGGCGGACGGTCTCCAGCTCGAAGGTGAGGTGCGCGGGCGTGTGGAGGCTGTCGTGGAGGAACAGATCGATGACCGGGAGCTCCGCGACCAGACCGGGGAGCAGCGACTGGCTCTCGCCCAACCGGAGGTCCCAGCCCCGCTGGACCTCGGGAGGGACCGCCCACCCGGTCGTCTTTCCGGGAGGGAGCGCGACGGGCGACTCCTGGGCGCCGAGGACCGGACCCCGCTGGAGGGTCGGTCGGTCGATGGAGTGGAGGACGCCGGTGCCGTTCGCCGCGAGCGCCGCTTGCAGGAAGAGCGACGAGACCCCGGAGGAGACCCCGGTTTCGACGACGTGCGCCGGTCGGAGCCGCCGGACGAGGAGGTAGAGCTCACCGGGGGCGCGGAACTGGGCGTAGAACGAGCGACCGGCAGCGCGATGGGTCGCGCGGACCCGCTCGGCGGTGGGCACGAGCCGACGGAGCTCCCGGACCGTCGGGGTGAGCGTCCCGACCGGAACGTCGAGGAGCTGGGCGACCCAGGGGAGACGCGGGATGGCGCGACGGTCGCCGAGCGCGCTGGCGAGCGCCGCCCCGATCGCGGCCGGCGTGTCGGTGGAACGGGCCATGGCGGCCGGAACCGGCGGCGGTCGTAAGGTGTGTGGTCGCTCCGGTCTCAGCGGATCAGCGGCGACTTCGGCTCGAGATGGGCGCTCCGCACGACCAGCCGGTGGGTCCCCCGGTCGCCGGTGACCTCCGAGGCGTCGATCGCGATGCGGGACCCGAAGAATGGCGCGTCGACGACGAGCGTCTCGTACTCCCCGCCTTCGCCGGCCAGGTGGAACGCGGGTCCCCGGGCGCTCCGTCGACGAAGCTCGTCGAGCAGCGGAGTGTCGAGCCGGCGGCCCAGCAGGTCCCGAGTGAGGGGCTCCGCGGAGAGGTGGATGAGCCGGATGTCGAGCCCCGCCTCGATCTCCGCGGCGACGACGATGGCGTCGGACTTCCCCCAGAGGGGGACGTAGAGGTGGCGATCGTGCCGGAGCGCCGCGTCGACGAGCCGCCCGAACTGGAACCACGACGCGATGGCGCCGGCGACGAGCGTCGACCCCCCCTCGGCGATCGCCCGATCGAGGGCGGCCGCCTCGGCGTCCTCGGTCGGCGCGGCCACGACGACACGCCGGTGGCGCTTCCCCCACGCCTCGGCCTGGAGCGGCACGACGCCCAGGTTCGGGGTGTGGAAGAGGAACGATTCCGGATCGGCGGGCTCGATGGTCACGAGCTCGTCGACGGGGAACCCCTGCTGATCGGCGAGGGCGGCGGCGAAGATCGAGTCCTTGCCACCGGAGACGAGCGCCGTCGCGCCGGCCCGGGTCACGGGACGCCGACGCCCGATCGCCAGGCGGTGTGGAGCTCGGCGAGATCGACGGCGCCGAGGAGCGCACCGTCCCAGCGGAACTCGCCGACCTCCTGGTCCACGACCCGGCCGAGCGGCGCGACGGCGGCGCGGGGGAACCGTGCCCGGAAGCGATCCTCGTGCGACGCGCCGACCTCGACGACCCAGCGGGACATCCCCTCGGCCGCGAGCGCGGCGGCCGGCCCGTCGAGGCCGGTCGCGCGGAGGTCGACGGAAAACCCGAGCCCGCCTCCGAACGCCATCTCCGGGAGCGTCACCGCGAGACCGCCGTCGGACACATCGTGGATCGCCCGGACCTCCCCGGCGGCGGCCGCATCGAGGAGCCGGTCGCCCAGGGTCCGCACCGCCGCGGGACCCGGCTTCGGGCCGGCGATCCCGACGTGGCCGCGACGGCGGGCCCAGAGCGATCCGCCCAGCTCGGGCCGGGAGCGTCCGACGAGGTAGAGCCGGTTGCCGGTCTCCTTGAGGTCGGCGGAGATCGCGTGGTGGACGTCGTCGACGATTCCGGTCGCGAGGACGACCGGCGTGGGGGGGATCCCCGAGCCGAGGCCACCGTTGTAGAGGCTCACATTCCCGCTCGGGACGACGAACCCCAGGGCTCGGGCCGCGACGGCGAGCCCCCGCACCGCGTCGACGAACTCGCCCATCACCCGCGGGTCCTCGGGATTGCCGAAGTTGAGGCAGTCGGTGATCGCATCGGGCCGGGCGCCGACGGCGTAGAGGTTCCGCGCCGCCTCCTCCACGACCCACGCGGCGCCGTCGCGCGGGTGCTCGCGGCACGCCCACGGCTGCGCCGCCGTCGTGATCGCGAGCCCCCGGTCGCTCTCGAGCCGGGGGCGGAGGATCGCCGCGTCGCCGTGCGTCGGCGACGTGGGCCGGCCGTGGAGCGGTTTGAGGAGGGTCCGCCCCATCACCTCGTGGTCGTAGAGCCGGATCACCGATTCCCGCGAGACCGAATCGGGAGCGAGCACGAGATCACGGACGAGGCCCAGCGGATCGTCGGGGATCGTCGGGGTCGGCCGGACCGACGGGCGGTGCGCCCGACGGGGTCGGCTCAGGAGCGGGGGCTCGACGCGGAACGCGAGATCGAGGCGGCCGACGGTCCGCCCTTGCCAGAGGAGCTCTTCGTCGGGGCCGCTCGTGACGACGCCCACGTCGGTGGCCGGGACGTCGTGCTTGCGGAAGATCGCGAGGAGCCGCGCGAGGTGGCGCGGCCGCACATCGAGGAGCATCCGCTCCTGCGATTCGGAGATCCACACCTCCCAGGGCTTGAGCCCCCGCTCCCGGAGCGGGACCCGGTCGAGGTCGATCCGGGAGCCGAGCCCGCCGGCGTGGACGAGCTCGCCGGAGGCGCTCGCGAGCCCCCCGCCGCCGAGGTCCTTCAGCCCTTCCACGAGGCCGGCGTCGAACGCCTCGAGGCACGCGTGGATGAGCGGCTCCTTCATGATCGGGTTCCCGAGCTGGACCGCGCCGCGCGATTCGTCCTCGCTCCGCTCGGTGAGCTCTTGGGAGGCGAACGCCACGCCCCCGATCCCGTCGCGTCCGGTGAGGCCGCCCACGAGGACGAGCCGATCCGACGCGGCCCGGGCCCGGTTCGGCCGGAGCCGACCGCGCGGGAGGAACCCGACGCAGCCGACGTTGACGAGCGGGTTCACCGTGTACGCCGGGTCGAAGTAGATCCCGCCCCCGACGGTCGGGACCCCGACGCGATTGCCGTAGTCCCGGATGCCCGCGACGACCCCGCTCATGAGGTACCGGGGCGCCTTTACGCCGGACGGGACGTCGGCGGCCGGAGTGTCGAGGGGACCGAAGAAGATCGGATCGACGAGGGCGATCGGCTTCGCGCCGACCGCGAGCACGTCGCGCAGGATACCCCCGATCCCCGTGGCGGCGCCGCCGTACGGCTCGACGGCCGACGGGTGGTTGTGCGATTCGATCCGGAGGGCGTAGGCATACGCGCCCTCGAAACGGACCACACCCGCGTCGCCGGTGCCGAGGACCCGGGAGCCGGACGGGAGCCGGCCGAACGCCTGTCGGATCCACTTCTTCGAGCTCTTGTAACTGCAATGCTCGCTCCAGCTCTGCGCGAGGCCGGCGAGCTCGACGTCGGTCGGGTCCCGTCCGAGCCGCTTGAAGTGGGTCTGGATCCGCCGCAGCTCGGCGTCGCTGAACGCGAGACCCCGCTCGTCGCGGAGTCGACGGAGCCCGGCCACCGACGCCCCGGTGACCGGGACCGCGACGACCCCGGGCGCATCGTCCACGCCCCGGTGGCGTCCCCGGTCCGGCATCGCGCTACGGCGGCACGGCGACGCTGACGCGGTGGATGACAGGGTTCGCGAGGAGGCGATCGACGGCCTGGTCGGCGACGGCCTTCGCCTCGGCCGCGCTCACGTGCTCGAGTTCGAGGACGTAGATCCGGGCGGTCCGCACGCCGCGCACGTGGCCGATCCCGAGGAGCCCCAACGACTTCTCGATGCTCGCGGCCTCGGCGTCCAGGATCCCGGGCTTGAGCTCGACGCGGATCTCCACGGTCGCCGAACCGTTGCTCCCGGGCACCGCGCTCCTCGGCGGCGTCGTAGAGGGTCGCCCAAATAATGTTGGCCCCGTTCGCGGCTCCCGCGCGGCCCGGGCCGCGCCGGCCCGACCGGTCCGGGCCGCCCGGACCCCAACGGCGTCGGGGTCCCGCTCGCGCCGACCCAAAACATAAATAGAGGACGATTTTCGACTCGCTGGCGCGGGGGGGGCCGGGCCATCTATGGAGGAGCTCATCTGCAGCGTAGAATTTCTCCGGGGCACCGCGGAGCTGGTGGCCCGGGTCTCGAGTGAAGCCGGAGGCATCCGGGAATACCGGGCGCCCAGCCCCGGCGTGGTGATCGACCAGGTGATCAACGACCTCCAAGAGGAGTTCGAGTCGGCGCCCACGGCGTAGGCCGGCGCGCGTAGGGCATCGTCGGGAACCGTCGTTCGGTCACGTACACCATCATCAACGGAGGTCGCATGGAAAAGGCAGGAGCGGGAAAGGAACCGGTGAGCCCCACCGTCGCCCGCGCCATCACGAAGGTCTGGGGCGACGATCAGGTCGTCGCGCTCATCGCGCTCAAGGTCGAGACCGCCGAGGCCGACGGGGTCGCGACGGAGGTGAGCCGGTTCCCCGAGGTCGACGACGTCTTCCTCGTCACCGGCGACACCGACATCTTCCTCAAGGTCCGCTTTCCCCACTACGACGAGCTCAAGGAGTTCGTCCTGCACCGGCTCCCCGGCGTGAAGGGGATCCGGGAGACGAACACGCTCATCGTCGTGACCGCCTACAAGGAAGGCGGCGAGGCGCACCACCCGTGACCGCCACGCCGCCGCCGGCGATCGTCGCCGCGAGCGGGACCGTCCCGGCGAGCCCGCTCCAGCCGGTCCTGGAGTCGCTCACCGAACTCGCCGACGATGCGTCGGTGCCGCGGAACGTACGGCGCGGCGCCCAGTCGGCCCGCGAGGCGCTCAACCGGCCCAACCAGCCGCTCGACGTCCGCGTCGCGAGCGCCGTCTACGTACTCGACGATCTCGCGAACGACCCGAACCTTCCTACCCATGGACGAACGGCGATCTGGTCGATCATCTCGACGCTGGAGAGCCTCCCGTGAACCCCGAGGAGCGAAACGTGAAATACGCACCCCGGGTCGGAACCGAACGGAGCGTGGGCGGGCCCGTAGCTCAGGTAGGTTGGCCGGTCGGTCGCTCGATCGGTCCTACAGAGAGCATCTGGCTTTTAACCAGGTGGTCGGGGGTTCGAACGCGGGCCGTCCCGACCATCGGACGCTCGCCGGCACTCCCCCCGGGCCCGACTCCGTCCCCCCACGAGGTACCATGAGCCCCACACGCGCTCGATCGCGCAAGTCGAAGAAGGCCGCGGCGGCGGGGCCGGCCCCGGTGAAGCGGCCGTTCACCGCCCATCACCTGGTCCCGCCCCACGAGGTCCTCTCCGAGGCCGACGGCGCGGCGGCGCTGGCGGCGCTGAAGACCCTCCCCGAGCGGCTCCCCAAGATCCTCCTCAACGATCCCGGTCTCCAGACCGATCTGAAGTTCCTCGCGATGCGCGACGCCGGCGAGCCGCTGGTGGGCCGCCTCGTCCGCATCCGCCGTCCGAGCCAGACCGCCGGCGAGGCCGTGGCGTACCGCCTCCTCGTCGCGGCGCTGGGGGAGTGATCCCGGTCCATGCGCGAGATCGTCGATTCGTTCTTCCGGGAGCGTTCCATCGTCAACCACCACCTGGCGAGCTTCAACGACTTCCTGCCGACGAACGACAATCCGAACTCCCGCATGCAGCGGATCGTCGACGAGTCGCGGGTGAGCGAGGACTCGACGGAGCGCGGGGTGATCCGGCTTGACGTCCAGAAGACGAAGAGCTCGATCTTCGTGCGCGTCGGCCGCCGGCGGGACCCGCGGACCGGGCTCCTCGGCCCCAACTCCGAACCCACGATCTACGTCGATAAGCCGTTCGTCAAGGAGCCCGTCGGCTCGAAGCCGACGCTGACGCCCATGGAGGCGCGGCTCCGCAACCTCACGTACCTCGCCCCGATCTACCTCAACGTCACCGTCGTCGAGAACGGCGTCGAGCGGGCGCCCGAGCAGGTCCACATCGGCGATCTGCCCATCATGGTGAAGAGCCGCCCGTGCAACCTCCACCGCTCGAACATCGAGCGCGACTCGAACTTCCCGCTCACCGACGAGGAGTACCGGGCGAAGCTCGTCGAGTACGGCGAGGACCCGCTCGACCCCGGCGGCTACACGATCATCGGCGGCACCGAGCGCGTGATCATCAGCCTCGAGGACCTGGCACCGAACCGGATCTTCGCCGAGTTCAACGAGCGGTACGGCACCCCCATCGAGAGCGCGAAGGTGTTCAGCCAGCGCGGCGGCTACCGGTCGCTCACCGTCGTCGAGAAGAAGAAGGACGGGATCCTCCAGGTCTCGGTCCCGACGGCGAGCGGGCAGATCCCGCTCGTGATCCTGATGAAGGCGCTCGGGATGAAGAACGACGAGGAGATCTTCCAGGCGGTCCTGGGCGAGCTCCTCCCGCTGGACGAGGCGTTCGTCCAGACGATGAAGCACCTCCTCAACGTGAACCTGGAGGAGTGCATCTCGAAGCGGCTCTACCCCCCCGAGGGGATCCTCACCACCGAGGACGCGCTCCTCTACCTCGAGAAGAAGTTCGCGACGGGCCAGGCGAAGGAGTACCGGCAGCGCAAGGTCGACGGGATCCTCGACCGGTCGCTCCTCCCCCACTTGGGCGACACCCGCGCGGACCGGCTCAAGAAGGCGCTCTACCTCGCGCGGATGGCCCGGACGGTCCTCGAGCTCCACCTCAAGGTCCGGGGCGAGGACGATAAGGACCACTACGCGAACAAGCGCCTGAAGCTCGCCGGCGACCTCATGGAGGACCTCTTCCGGGTCGCGTTCACCCTCCTCCTGAAGGACCTCAAGTACCAGCTCGAGCGGTCGTTCGCCCGCAAGAAGGACCTCCGCATCGCGAGCGCGATCCGACCGGACCTCCTCACCCAGCGGCTCATCCACGCGCTTGCGACGGGCAACTGGGTCGGCGGCCGCGCGGGGGTGAGCCAGGTCCTGGACCGGACGAGCCACATGTCCGCGATCTCGCACCTGCGCCGGGTGACGAGCCCGCTCACCCGGAGCCAGCCGCACTTCGAGGCGCGCGATCTCCACCCGACGCAATGGGGCCGGCTCTGCCCCAACGAGACGCCCGAAGGGCAGAACTGCGGCCTCGTGAAGAACTACGCCCTCTGTGTCGACGTGTCCGAGGGGTGCGACGAGGAGGAGGTCACCCTCATCCTCCGCGACTTGAACACCCGGGAGATCGGCCCCGAGGTCTTCCAGGAGACCGGCGCGAAGGGCAAGCGCGCGTCGCGGGTCTACGTCAACGGCAACCTCATCGGCCTCCACTCGAACCCCTTGGACCTCGTCCGCGAGATCCGGGAGCGGCGCCGGACCGGCACCCTCTCGCCGACGCTCGGCGACAAGACGTACGAGATCAACGCCCGCTACGTCGAGGAGATGAACGAGGTCATCGTCAACTGCGACCCCGGCCGGCTGCGCCGGCCGCTCATCGTCGTGAAGGACGGGGTCCCCCGGGTCACCCGGTCCGACCTCGACGAGCTCGGCCAGGGGACGCTCTCGTTCTCCGACCTCGTCCGCCAGGGGAAGGTCGAGTGGATCGACGCCGAGGAGGAGGAGGACGCGCTCATCGCCGTCGACGCGTTCGAACCCCCCGAGCGGTGCCCGAAGTGCGAGCGCGCGCTCTCCCGGGGCGACATCCGCTGGCTCACCGCCGGTGAGCGCGTGGAGAAGCCGCTCGTCCGGTGCGGCCGCTGCCAGGAGGAGTTCCCGGCGCCGAGCCTGCTCACCATGAGCCACACCCACCTCGAGATCGATGCGAACCTCATGCTCGGCGTCTGCACGGGCCTCATCCCGTACCCCGAGCACAACTCGACGCCGCGCAACACGATGGGGAGCGCGATGGCGAAGCAGGCGCTCGGCGTGGAATCGGTCAACTACCGCCGCCGCCCCGACACCCGGGGCCACCTGCTCCACTACCCGGAGGCGCCGCTCCTGCAGACGCAGACGATGCGGTACGTCCACTTCACCGAGCGGCCGGCCGGGCAGAACTTCGTCGTCGCGGTCCTCTCGTACGAGGGGTACAACATGCAGGACGCCCTTGTCTTCTCCCGGGCCGCCATCGACCGGGGGCTCGGCCGCTCGTCGTTCTTCCGGACGTACCGGGGCGAGGAGCGGAAGTATCCCGGCGGCCAGGAGGACCGGTTCTCGATCCCGTCGCCCGACGTCGCCGGCGCCCGGATCGACACGGCGTACCGGAACCTGGGCGAGGACGGCCTCATCCACCCCGAGCTCGAGGTCCAGGAGGGCGACGTCCTCATCGGCAAGACCTCGCCGCCCCGCTTCCTCGAGGAGAAGACCGACCTCCTGACGCCGCAGAAGCGGCGGGAGACGTCGGTCACGGTGCGCTACGGCGAGCGCGGGTGGGTCGACAACGTGATCCTCACCGAGGGCGAGAACATCTCGAAGCTCGTCAAGGTGAAGGTCCGCAACCAGCGGGTCCCCGAGCTCGGCGACAAGTTCGCCTCCCGGCACGGCCAGAAGGGGGTCGTCGGCCTCATCGTCCCGCCGGAGGACCTCCCGTTCACCCGTGACGGCGTCACGCCGGACCTCATCATCAACCCCCACGCGATCCCGTCGCGGATGACCGTCGCCCACGTCCTCGAGATGCTCGGGGGCAAGGTGGGCTCCCTCGAAGGGCGGACCATCGACGGGACCGCCTTCTCCGGCGAGCGCGAGGAAGCGCTCCGGGAGAGCCTGAAGGCGCTCGGGTTCCACCCGTCCGGCCGCGAGACGCTCTACGACGGCCTCACCGGCCGGCGGCTCGAGGCGCAGATCTTCGTCGGCGTGATCTACTACCAGAAGCTCCACCACATGGTCGCCGGGAAGATGCACATGCGGTCCCGGGGACCGGTCCAGATCCTGACCCGCCAGCCCACCGAGGGGCGGTCCCGCCAGGGCGGACTCCGGTTCGGTGAGATGGAGCGTGACTGCCTGATCGGCCACGGCGTCGCCATGGTGATCAAGGACCGGCTCCTCGACGAGTCCGACGGGACGATCCAGTACGTCTGCGGCAACACCGAGTGCGGCCACATCGCGATCCCCGACTCCCGGGCCGGCTCGCTCCGGTGCCCGTCGTGCGGGAACACCTCGTCGATCTACCCCGTCGAGATGAGCTACTCGTTCAAGCTCCTCCTCGAGGAGCTGATCAGCCTCGGCGTGGTCATGCGGCTCCAGCTCGAGGAGATGCGGTAGGAGGCACCATGGCGCAAGGTCTCTCGAAGAAGATCAAGAGCCTCCAGTTCGCGTTCCTCTCGCCGGACGAGATCCGGCGGATGAGCGGGGTCAAGATCATCACCGCCGACACGTACGACGACGACGGCTACCCCATCGAGATGGGGCTCATGGACCTCCACCTGGGGGTCATCGAACCGAACCTGCGCTGCCGCACGTGCGGCGGCCGGGTCAACGAGTGCCCCGGCCACTTCGGGATCATCGAGCTCGCCATGCCCGTGATCCACGTCGGGTACGCGAAGGAGATCAAGCGGCTCCTCCAGTCGACGTGCCGCGCGTGCGGCCGGCTCCTCCCCGACGCGCCCTCGTCGCGCGGCGAGGCGCCGGCGTCGGACAGCGACGACGGGACCCCCGTGGTCCGCACCCGGGAGACGAAGGAGGAGCGGGTCTGCCCCCACTGCCACGAGATCCAGCAGCGGATCGTCCTCGACAAGCCCACCACGTTCCGCGAGAACGGCCACAAGATCACCCCGAAGGAGGTCCGGGCCCGCCTCGAGCGGGTCCCCGACGACGACGTCCGGGCGCTCGGGCTGAACCCGAAGTTCGGCCGGCCCGAGTGGATGGTCTTGACCGTCCTCCCGGTCCCGCCGGTCCAGGTCCGTCCGTCGATCACGCTGGAGAGCGGCGAGCGGAGCGAGGACGATCTCACCCACAAGCTCGTCGACGTGCTCCGGATCAACCAGCGGCTCCGCGAGAACCGGGACATGGGCGCGCCCCAGCTCGTGGTCGAGGACCTCTGGGAGCTCCTCCAGTACCACGTCACCACCTACTTCGACAACCAGACGAGCGGGATCCCGCCCGCCCGGCACCGGTCGGGCCGGCCGCTCAAGACCCTCGCCCAGCGGCTCAAGGGGAAGGACGGCCGCTTCCGGTCGAACCTCTCCGGCAAGCGGGTCAACTTCTCGGCCCGGACCGTGATCTCGCCGGATCCGCTCCTCTCGATCAACGACGTGGGGATCCCCGTCGAGGTCGCCCGGGCGCTCACCGTGCCGCTCGAGGTGACGCTCCACAACCAGGAGCTCGCGAAGGAGATGGTGAAGCGGGGCCCGACGCCGCCGCCCTCCGCGACGGGGATCTACCAGTGCGGGGTCAACTACCTCGTCCGCGAAGATGGCCAGCGGATCAAGGTGATGGAGAAGAACGCCGAGGCGTGCGCCGAGCTCGTCCAGCCCGGCTGCATCGTCGAGCGGCAGCTCATCGACGGCGACATCGTCCTGTTCAACCGGCAGCCGTCGCTCCACCGGATGAGCATGATGGCCCACTTCGTCCGGATCCTCCCCCACAAGACGTTCCGGTTCAACCTCTGCGACTGCCCGCCGTACAACGCCGACTTCGATGGCGACGAGATGAACCTCCACGTCCTCCAGAGCCAGGAGGCCCGCGCCGAGGCGAAGGTCCTCATGAAGGTGGAGGAGCACATCCTCTCGCCGCGGTACGGCGGCCCCATCATCGGGATGCTCCACGACCACATCACCGCCGCCTTCCTCCTCACGTACCAGAACCCGCGGTTCGACAAGCGCGAGGTTACGTACCTCCTCTCGAAGGTGAACTACCCGATCCCGCCGCCCGCCGGCACCGAGAAGGACGGGACGCCGTACTGGACGGGGAAGCAGCTCTTCTCGCTCACCCTCCCCCGGGACCTCACCATCGAGTTCCGGTCGAACATCTGGAACCGGTGCGACTGCCCACCGTTGAACTGCAAGCACGACTCGTACGTCGTCGTCGAGAACGGCGAATTGAAGGCCGGCACCATCGACGCGAAGGCGATCGCCTTCGGGAAGGGCGCCATCCTGGACGCCATCGCCCGGAACGACGGGATGTCCCGGGCGCGCCAGTTCCTCGACGAGATGAGCCGGCTCTCGATCACCGCCATTGGCCTCAAAGGCCTCTCCACCGGGATCGATGACGAGGACGTCCCCCTGGACGCCCGGGGCGAGATCGACGACGCCCTCGAGAAGGCCCGGAAGAAGGTGACGGAGCTCGTGACCGAGTACCACGACGGCTCGCTCGAGCAGATGGCCGGCCGGTCGCTGGAAGAGACCCTCGAGGTCATGATCCGCCGCGAGCTCGGGAAGGCGCGCGACACCGCGGGCGACATCGCCGGCGGCTTCCTCGGTCTCGAGAACCCCGCCGTCATCCTGGCGAAGAGCGGCGCCCGGGGCTCGATGCTCAACCTCACGCAGATGGCCGGTGCCGTCGGCCAGCAGTCGGTCCGGGGCGAGCGGCTCCTCCGGGGGTACTTCAACCGCACCCTCCCCCACTTCGCCCGGGGCGATCTCGGCGCCGACGCGCGCGGGTTCGTCTCGTCGAGCTACAAGCGCGGGCTCTCGCCCACGGAGTACTTCTTCCACTCGATGGGCGGGCGGGAAGGGCTCGTCGATACCGCGGTCCGGACGAGCCGGAGCGGCTACATGCAGCGGCGGCTCATCAACGCCCTCGAGGACCTCAAAGTCGCCGAGGACGGGACGGTCCGCAACACCGCGGGCACCGTCATCGAGTACAAGTACGGCGAGGACGGGATCGACCCCACCCGGTCGTTCGCCGGCCAGCCGGTCCCCCTCGACGAGGTCCTCACCACGGTCCTCGGCCGGCGGGTGAAACCCGTCGTCGACTCCAAGGGCGATGTCGTCGGAGCCCCGCCCGTCGGGGAGGAGGAGATGGACCTCCTCGCCGAAGCCCAGCTCGAGGAAGAGGGCGAGGAAGAGGAAGGCGAGGAGTTCGGTCCGCCCGAGGAGGGCCCCGACTTCGGGGGCGAGTGAGCTCCATGGCCGACGAGAAGCGCCCCATGACCGGCCGCGAGGCGGTGGCCCACCGGATCCGGGAGATTGGCCAGCGGACCCACACGGCGATGCCGCCGCTCCTCGTGAGCGAGCTCGCCGAGAAGCTCCACCGCCTCAAGGTCACCGGCCCCGAGCTCGACAAGGCGATCCGGGCGGTGGCCGAACGGTTCCACCGGGCCACCGTCGACGCCCACGAGTCGGTGGGGATCATCGCCGCCCAGTCGATCGGCGAACCGGGGACGCAGATGACGCTCCGGACGTTCCACTACGCCGGCGTCGCCGAGATGAACGTCACGCTCGGGCTCCCCCGGCTCATCGAGCTCGTCGACGCGCGGCGCGTCCCGTCGACGCCGATGATGACGATCTACGTCGACAAGAAGCTTCGGGCCGACCGCGACGCGGTCCAGAAGATCGCGCTCCAGGTGGAGGTGACGACGATCCCCGACGTGGCGTCGATCGGGACCGTCGTCGAGGACTTGAAGGTCGTCGTGACCCCACAACCGGCGCTCATGAAGGCGCGGGGCGTCGAGCGCGCCGACATCGAGCGGGCGCTCGCCGAGAACTTGGACGACCGCTACTTTAAGCTCCAGCCCGGGAGCGGCGGCGGCGAGGCCCGGCACTTCGAGATCCATCTCACCGAGACGGTGCCGAGCCCCCGGGCGAAGAAGGACGAGCCCGTCGAGGAGATGCCGTTCAAGAAGCTCCTCGAGGCGAGCGAGGAGGCGAAGGCGGTCCGGATCAAGGGCGTCTCGTCGATCAAGCGCGCGCTCATCAAGAAGGAGAAGGACGAGTACGTGATCTACACCGAGGGGTCGAACCTGGAAGGGGTCCTCGAGATCGCCGGCGTCGACGCGGCGCGGACCACCACCAACTCGGTCTTCGAGGTCTACAAGGTCTTCGGCGTCGAGGCGGCCCGGGCGGCGCTCATCCAGGAGGCGGGGCGCACCCTCTCCGAGCAGGGGCTCACCGTCGACATCCGGCACTTGATGCTCGTCTCCGACGTGATGACCAACGAGGGCGACATCCGGGCCATCGGCCGGCACGGGATCTCCGGGAAGAAGACGAGCGTCCTTGCCCGGGCCGCCTTCGAGATCACCGCGGCCCACCTCCTCCGGGCCGCCATCATCGGCGAGGTCGACGAGCTCAAGGGCGTCGCCGAGAACATCATCGTCGGCCAGCCGATCACCCTCGGCACCGGCGCGGTGAACCTCGTCTACCGGCCGCCGCCGCCCATCCCCGAGCGGGCGCCTCCGGTCCCGCCGGCGGCCCCGGTGGCGAAGGTCGCCGAGGAGGCGTAAACCGCCATGGACCTCGCCCACGCCCTGAAGGTCGCCCTCCAGACCGGCCGTGTGAAGGTCGGTCTCACCGAGTCGATCGAGAGCGCCCGCGCGAAGAAGGCGCGGCTCCTCATCGTCGCCTCGAGCTGCCCCGAGAAGGCGCTCGTCCAGGCGCCGACGTACGAGAAGGTGCCGGTGTTCCACTACCCCGGCACCGCCGTCGAGCTCGGCGCGGCGTGCGGCAAACCGTTCCCCATCAGCGCCCTCGCGGTGCTGGACCCCGGTAGCTCGGCGATCCTGTCGCTCGAGACCGGCGCCTAGGTCCGCCCGTCCCGGGCGGCATCGTCCCCATGCCCGAGATCGCGCTCGACACCGAGTCGATCGGTTACATCCGGCTCTTCGAAGAGCGGACGGGCGCCCGGGTGAAGGACTGCCTCGCCGCCGAGGATAAGCTCGTCTTCTTGGTCGAGCCCGGCGAGATCCACAAGGCGGTGGGACCGGGCGGCGCCCTCGTCGAGCGGCTCAAGGGGATGCTCCACAAGGAGATCATGGTCGTCGAGTTCTCCGACGACGTCGGGACCCTTGTGAAGAACGTCTTCTTCGCCTACAGCCCGAAGACCGTGTCGTTCCAGCCGAAGGGCCGGGGCCGCCACGCGACGGTGACCGTCGACCCGGCGTGGAAGGCCCGGGCGATCGGGAAGGCCGGGAAGAACCTCAAGATCGCCCGGGCGATCCTGGTCCGCCACTCGGACATCGTCTCGGTGAACGTCGCGTAGGCGGCGTCCCCCACGGACCGACCGCGCCGAGCACCGGCGCGCCGGACCCGTTACGACTCGTCCTCGTCGCCGGTCTGGGGAGCGGGCGCCGAGTCGGACCCGTACTCCGTCCACTCGGGCGTCGAGGTTGGGTCGGCTCCGGAGACCTCGTCGGCGGGAGGCGGATTGCTGTCCATCCCGTAGATGTACTCGCCCTCGGCGGGTGCGGGCGCCTCGCCGCCCTCGCCCATCTCCTCCATCGGCTGCTCGTCGCCCTCGTCGGAGGGACCGGGCGGTCCGCGCCGCCGGAGCATGACGACGGCCGCCGCGATCGCCGCGACGGCGATGACCGCCGCGAGCGCCAGGTACGAGATCGGGATGCCGGCGGTCGTCGTACCGTTGCCCGTCGTCGTGCCGCCGTCCCCTCCGCAGTCGGTGGTGCAGACCGGGGTGGCGTTCTTCACGGTGAGGGTGGCGTTCCCGGCCGCGACATCGCCCGCGGTGTCCGAGACCGCGACGCCGACCACGAAGACGCCGGTGCCCGTCGCCTTGCAGCTGAGCGTGCTCGAGTTCCGGCTCGTGCAGCCGGTCGGGAGGTTCACCCACGCGTAGGTGCGGATGCCGAGGCCCGCCTTCGCCAGCGCCGTCAACGTCGACGAATTGCCGAGGATGACCGACGACGGGTTCGCCGTCACCGAGACCGAGAGCGGGAGGTACGTGGTCACGATCACCGACGCCGTCGCCGATTCCGCGGCGTTGTCCCGGGTCGTGAGGGTAACCGAGTAGTTCCCGAGCGTCGTGTACGTGTGCGAGGTCGACGTGGCGTTGCTCGCCGTCGACCCATCGCCGAAGTCCCAGTTGTAAAGGTAGCCCCACGACGCCGGGATCCCTCCGAGGGCGCTCGCCGAGAAGCTCACCGTGAGCGGCGCCGGTCCCTTCGTGGCCGTCGTGGTGATCCCCGTGGTGAGCGGCTCCGTGACGAGGATGACCGTGGTGTTGGTGAACTGGTCGCCGACGGCGTCGACGACGAGGAGGGTCACCGTGTACTGCCCGGCACCCTGGAACGTGTGGGAGACGACGCTCGAACCCGTGTCGTTCGGCGTGCCGTCGCCATAGTCCCAGGAATAGGTGAGGGGGGCGACGCCGCCGGCGCCGGACGCCGAGAACGTCACGCCGAGCGGCGGGAGCCCCTGGTTGATCGAGGCGTCGACGGTGAACGCGAGCGCCGGGAAGACCGACACCAGGGTCTGCTGGGAGGTCGTGTAGCCTAGCGAGTCGGTGACCGTCTCCTTGACCGTGAACGATCCCTGCGAGAGGAACGTGTGCGTGGGGGCCGCGCCGCTCCCGTCGGTCGTGTTGTCGCCCCAGACCCAGTCGTAGGTGTAGGGTCCGTGGCCGCCGCTCGCGTTCCCGAGGAAGCTCACGAAGAACGGCGCCGCACCGATGGGGGCCAACGGTGCGATCGTCGTCGCGAGCGGTCCGTAGACCGTGATCAACTGGGTGATGTTGACCTCCTCCGCCGCCGCGTCGTCGACCTTGTAGTACGAGGTGAAGTTGCCGGCGACGTTGTAGGTGTGCGTCGTGTTCACGGTGCCCGACGTGGCCCCGTCACCGAAGTGCCACGACTGGACCCACGGTCCGTCGCCGCCGGCGTGGCTCGCGTTGAACGTGACCTTGAGCGGTCGCTCCCCGACGAGGGGTGCGGCGACGGCGAGGGCGGTCAGGTCCGGAACGACGTTGATCGTCGTCGACGCGTTGTAGAACCGGTCCTGGGCGTCCTGGATCTTCACGTTGAGGCTGTACGACCCGACGGTCGCGTACGTGTGGCTCGCCGAGACCGTCGTATCGTTCGCCGTCGCGTCGCCCCAGCTCCAGTTGTAGTCGAAGGGGCCGAGCCCGCCGGTCATGTTGAGCGCGTACGGGTAGTTGATCCCGACCGGGACGTTCACCGCGGGGGTCACGACCGACGCCACGATGGGCGCCGCCGGATACGTCCACGTCTCCGAGTTGTCGACGGGGGTCTTCCCCTTGGAGTTGCCCCCGAACGAGACGACCGCCTTCATGATCGGATCGTACGCCATCGCGTTGCAGCATCGGCCCTTGGGGGTCGCGGTGCCCACGATCGAGGTGTAGTTCGTCCAGACGCCGCTCAGGAACGTCCAGGTGACCGCCGGGGCGGAGAGGCACGTGCCGGTCGTCGGCGAGCCGCCGAACATGACCATGTACCCGTCGATCCCGTCCCACGCGAGGCCGCCCTGGGTGTAGTTGCCGGGGTTAGGGTAGAGGTTCGCATCGGTCCATCCGGTCCCGTTCCAGGTCCACGTCCGGTTGTAGTTGACGCAGCCGGACGCCGAGCTGGTGCCGCCGTAGAGGATCCCCTCCAGGTCGACCGGGTCCCATGCGGCGTAGCCGCCTTCCATGGGCGGCATGGTCTCGTTGATGGTGGCGGAGACGTTGGTCCACGTCCCGCCCTGGAACTCCCAGGTGTCGTTGAACGTCCACCAGGGCGCGAGCTTGGGTCCGCACTTGCAGGCGCCGCCGAAGAGGACGACCTTCTGGATCGTGGGGTCGTAGAACGCCGAGCTGTAGCCCCGGGCCGAGGGGAACGAGGTGCTCGCGCTCGTCACGTTCCACCAGCCGGTGGCGTTGAAGATCCAGGTGTTCGCCGCGAATCCCTTCGCGGTCTGGCCCCCGAAGAGGACCATCTCCTGGTCGAAGTCGTCCCAGACGAGGGAGGCGCCGGACCGCGCCTCGGGCGAGACGGTGAGATTCTTCGTGATCTGGGTCCAGACCCCGTTGATGAACGTGTAGGTGTCCTTCTGCGGCGTACCGGAGGCGGTCCCTCCGAAGACGAGCTCGCCGCCGAGCACGGGGTCGTACGCCATCGTGGAGAACGATCGGGCCGAAGGGTTCGTGGGCGGGCGCGAGGTGATGAGGTTCCAGGTGGGGGTGGCGAGGGACGGCACGGGGACCGACGCTGGGTGGACCGTCGCGGGGGCCGCCGGAGCGGGGTGGACGACCGCCAACGGCGCGGGCACCGCGTCGTTGAGGCGGGCGGTGAGACCGAGGCCCAGGGGGATCAGGCCGGCGAACGCCATGGTCAGAACGACCGCTACCGCGACCGACTTGCTGCGCCCTGCCGACCAACCCGGACCCAACCGACCCACCTATGGCCCCCGAGCACAGGGGGGATTAAAACCTCCGCAACGGTGCCGCCGGGCGCGGGGAAGCGGTTCTCCGTATCTGCCCCGGGCGAAGGCGATGATCGGCCGACGGCGAGGGCCCTCGACGGCCACCCGCAGCATGCTCCGCGACGGTGGGGAACCGCCCGGGGGCGCCCTCGCGACCGGGCCCATCCGCATCGTGTTCTTCGATCTCGGCGGCACCCTCCTCGACTTCCGGGACCCCATCGCCTGGAGCGAGGTCGCCCGAGAAGTCGGCTACCCGGAAGAGCCCGAGCACCTGGCCCACGCCGTCGCGGAGGTCGAACGGCGGGCCGACCGCCTCGACCGGTTCGGACCTTCGGAGTTCTGGCGCCAGGTGCTTCAAGTGGCGAGCGGTCGCGAGGTCCCGCTCCCGGACGGCGAACGCTTCCTCTCGCGCTGGGTCGATCGCCCGCGCCCCGGGAGGGTGTTCTCCGACGTCGACCGGTGCCTCGCCGAGCTCCGCGCCGACCACCGCCGCCTGGGGGTCATCTCGAACTCGCGCTCGATCGACGCGGTGCGTCGGCGCCTGGACGAGGCGGGGCTGGCCGGGGTCTTCGATCCGATCGTCTCGTCGGGCACCGAGGGCGTCGAGAAGCCGGACCGCCGGATCTTCACCCGGGCCGTGGAGCTCGCGGGGGTCCGGCCCTCGGAGGCGTTCCACGTCGGCGATCTACCGGTCACCGACGCCGAGGGGGCGGCGGCCGCCGGACTCCACGCGGTCTGGCTCCACCGCGATGGGACCGGCACCGACGGTCCGGTCGCCGAGATCACGTCGCTCTCGGAGCTTCCGGCCGTCGTGCGCGACATCCGCGCCCGCCCCGTTAAATAGAACGCCCGATTGCTTCCCGCTACCGCGCCCGGCCCCCTTGCGGGGGCGGGGCCGGGGACGCCGCCACGGCGGGCCGGGGAGACGTGATCCGGTCTTTTCCAGGGCGACGCCACAGATGGCCCGACGGGGCGTGGGGCCCCGAGAAACCCTTCCCGGAGACGGGGAGTGACCTCTCGGGACCGACAGACGAGACGAGAAGCAATCGGCGCGTAGCTCGATTAGTGCAATCAAGAGCCATTCCGCCAGTCAGCGAGAACGGTCACGACGTACTCATAATGTCGCACACAACGTGTGCCTGAAATCCGGTTGATCCTGCCGGCGGGCACCGCTATTGGAGTTCGCTTAAGCCATGCGAGTCGAGAGGGGTAAGCCCTCGGCGCACTGCTCAGTAACACGCGGACAATCTGCCCTCGAGACG
>Ga0075436_100000094_pt1 | contig 51957 bp, 51 predicted proteins | sample RhiMethybrSRZTD5_FD_75303 | JGI IMG/M metagenome (GOLD analysis project Ga0075436, IMG submission 75303) | Populus rhizosphere microbial communities from Tennessee, USA - Rhizosphere MetaG P. TD hybrid SRZTD5 | ecosystem: Host-associated > Plants > Roots > Rhizosphere > Soil | place: USA...
GGGACGATCGGCGATGAGCGGCGGCAATGGCGGTCCGGCAGCGGGGGGTACTGCCCCGCCGCCACATCCCGCCAGGACGAGACATCCGCAGAGGATCAGGCGTCGCATGGACGCCGGCCATTCTATCCGAGAGCTTGCCGGACGAAGCCTTCGATGGCCGCGGCGGGACGCGCGCCGCTGGTGCGGGCCATCTCGCGGCCGCCGCGGAAGACGGCCATGGTGGGGATGGACTGGATGCGGTGCTGCGCTCCCACCGCGGGATCGACGTCGGTGTTGACCTTCACCACCAGGAGGCGGCCGGCGTTCTTCTCCGCCACTTTCTGGATCTCGGGCGCGACCGACTTGCAGGGTCCGCACCACGGCGCCCAGAAGTCCACGAGCACCGGCACCGCGGTCTCGCGCAGGACGCCCGACAGCTCGCTCTCCTGGTCCACGGCGACCGGCTCGGCGGGCGGCGGCAGCACCGCATGGCAGTTGCCGCAGCGCGCCTCTTTGCCCAGGCGAGACCACAGCACCCGGTTCTTCTTACCGCACGAAGGGCAGGCTCTGACGATTCCTTGATTCATGGCTTCTACAACAGCCGGCCATTCCGGTCAGATTCCGGGCGCCTCGACGAACACGATCTCGTCCGCGTCCCCGCGCAGCGCGACGAGCTGGGGCGTGGCTCCCTCCTCCAATCCTGTGAGATCGATCTGCGCGCAGCCGAGCTCGTAGGCCATCCGGACGCTGCTGCCGTAGGCCAGCGCCTGGTAGAAGGCACCGGCGAAGCGGATCGCGGCCTGGTCGCCGATCTCCTTCGACATGCCGACGACGCATTCGATGTCCTGCGCGATGGCATCGGCCTGGTCCTTCGAGAAGCAGGCGTTCAAGACCACGCAGCGGATCTGCTTCTTGAAGACGCCGAGGATGCGGGCGAGCACGGTCCCCTGGACCTTGTGGAGCTGGCCGGACTCGTCCTCCAGGCAGATCCCGTCGCTCTCTCCGTGGCCGCTGAAGTGGACGATCTGCGGCCGATGGCGCAGCAGGGCGGACTGCAGGTCGACGGGGCGCACGGCGAGCTGCTGGCGCAGGTCGAAGCGATCGCGGAACTCCGCCTGGCGCAACGCGCCGTCGATTTCCCGCACCTCGTGGTCGAGGCGCAGCGCCGGCGCGCCCTGCGGGTTGGCGCCCAGGAAGAGGATGCGCAGCGCCGGCGCGGCTCCGGCGCCCTTGACGGGCGGCTCCGGCGCCTCCTGGACCGCCGGCGGCGGCGCCACATTGCCGAGGGTCACTCCGCCGTGGATGTCGCCGCCGGCGATGATGCCGGCGTTCTGGTTGCCGGTGATGACGGTGTGGCGGCTCTGGCTGTTGCGGTCATCCGTTGCCATGCGGGGTTCCTTCCGGAGGTCGAGGTTTGAACGTCTTCTTGAGAGCCCGTTTCCACCAGGGCTCCTTGGCCGGCGCCGGCGTCTCCTCGGGCCGCGCCGGGCGATCGCGGAGGCTCGGCTCGGCTTCGGCGGGGGCAGCGCCCGGCTCCGCGCCGAAGCTCGCCGGCTGATCGAGCGTCTCCTCTTTGGCGGCCGTCTCGGCCGGCTCGGGCTGGGGAGCCGGGGTGGCGGGCCGGAACGCCGCCGGAGCGGACCGCGCCGCGGCGCCGGCCGCGCGCGAGGGCGCCGAGCGTGCAGGGGCGGGGGTGGCGCTCGCCATGGGAACAGGAGCGGTGGTGGCGGCGGCGGCCGGAGGCTGAAGCGCGGCGACAGGTGGCGGAGCTGCGGCAGGAGCCGGCTTCCGCGGCAGGGCCTGGAGGAGCGCGAGCAGCAGCCAGCGGGCTTCCGAGCGCTCGCCGGGCGGTTGCCGATTCACCACGAACCGGGCCATCGGCGGCAGCCGCTCGGCCGGACCCGGCACCGGCGGCGGGGTCGGCTCCGGCTCGACGCTGGACGCCACGATGACCGGGGCCGGCGCAGGCACGGCGGGAGCGAGCGCCGCCAGTCTGGCCGCCCTTTCGGCCGCGGCTTTTTCCTGCGCGATCCGCGCCTTCTCCCGCTCCTCCTCCGCCCGGCGCCGCTCCTCCTCCAACTGCTTGCGGACCGGGGTCAGCGAGCTCCAGGCGAACCGCCACGGCAGGGCGCCCCGTTGGAACACGGCGTCCTCGTCCGCGGACGCCATCGAGCTGCCGAGGCTCCATCGCCAGTCCTGGACGTCGTAGACGAGGAGGAACGCGGAGACGCCGGCGGCGAGGAGGATCGCCCAGCGCCAGCGGTAGACGTCGAGCGCCACGGACAGGCTGCGGCCCAGGCTGCGCAGGCCGGCGTCGGCGGCGCCGTGCAGGCGCTGCATGACGGCGGGCTGGAGCCGCCGGCGTTCGGCGGCCGGCTGGCGCGCGGGATCGGTGGCGCTGCCGCGCTCGGCGGCCGCGGCTGCCGTCTCGAAGACCCGCGAGCGCTCGGAGCGCCGCACCTCGACCATCTCGGCGAGGAGCGGACCGAGGTACGGACGGATGTCCCGCCGGCGCAGCGTCGCGGCGCGGATCGCCAGCTTCCCGAAGAGCCCGAGACCGTGCAGTCGGGGTGGATTGGACGCCACGCGTGCGACGCCCTGCCGCACGGTATGCACCGGCGGCGGCCGGCGGCTCGCCAGCGCCTTTTCCTTTTGGTCGAGATCCGTGGCCGCGATGGCGGCGAAGGTCTGGATCGCGACCTGCTGCGCCACCGGATGCGCGTCGTCGCGCAGCCAGGTATAGAGCGCGGTCTCGATCGTGGTCAGGGGCCGCGCCGACCGCGTCCAGACGTCGTACCGGCGCCCGCCGATCTCCACCTCTTCGTCGCCGCCGGAGAGCTGCTCGCGCTGGTGGAGATAGGCGCGGGCGAGCACGGAGATGACGTGCAGGCGGTCCGCCAGGGTGACCTCGGAGATCAGCTCGATCAGGACGGAGGCCACGCGCTCGAAATTGTCCACCGCCTGGAGGCCCATCGCCATCAGAGCGTGGGTGCGCACGAACGGGTGCGTCTCCCGGGTCAGGATCGAGCGCAGCTCCTCCACGATCTGGTCGGGAGTCAACGGCCCGCGGTCCGCATCGCTGCGGATGTAGCCATAGGCGAGCGCCACCGCCGAGAGCAGCCGGTCGCGCGGCGTGACCGTGAGATCTCCCGGCTCGCGGGGGCCTTCCGCGAGCACCACCGTCTGCCAGCGCGCGATCACCGCGAGCGCTTCCGCCGGCCGCAGCGAGTAGGCCATCGCGGTGCCGAACGCGATGGCGTACATCTGCTCCTGATCGCAATAGATCCGGTTCCGCAGCAGGAGCTCGAGCCGTTGCAGGTGGGAGGCCGTGGCGAGCGGCAGCGTCAGCTCGAGCACGCGCGCCCGCACGGCCGGATGGGCGTCCTGGAGCAGCCCCTCGAGGAGGCCGAGGATTTCGGGCGCAGGCTCGTTCGGCCGGTCGTACTGGAGGGCATAGCCGGCCGTGAGCGCCACCGTCGCGCGGATCGCCGTCCGCGGCTCCACCCCCTCGCGCTGGCTCTGCTCCGCCAGCGACCGCGCCGCCGTCGCGATGCATCCCTCTTCCCACCAGGCGCGCAGGACGCGGAAGAGCTCCTCGCTGTGCCCCTCGCCGCGCCACGCGGCGAGCGCCTTGGCCACCACCGTCTGGAAGCCCGCGGAGCCGCCGACGGCGAGCTCGAGGAACGAGGCCTCCACCGCCTCGAACGACAAGAGGCCGATCTGGCTCAGCGATTCGATCACCGACCGTTGGAGCTGCTCGATGCGGCGCGGCGAGCTGAACAGCTCGCGCTCCACCCCCTGGGTGAAGCGCCAGCTCGCCGCCTCGTCCGCGGCCGCTTCCTTCGCCGCGGCCTTGGCGCGCCCCTTCCCGAGACCTTTCTTGGGCGCCACCGGAGCCTCCTGGGGAGGCGCCAGCTCCCTGATCAGCCGGGTCATGGCCGGCACCACCGCGAGCATCCTCCGGCGCTGCAGCTCCCACGCGGCCTGGAGGATCGCCTCCCGCTTCTGCCGCGACGCGGTCTCGATCCGCGCGCCGTCCTCGCCCGTCTCGGAGAGCTGGAAGTAGGCGCCCAGGCGCGCCAGGTCTTTGTAGTCGAAGAGGGGGAGATTGGGGTCGGACTGCCGCCAGGCCTGGCTGACCAGCACCTCGAGAGCGGCGAAGGCCTGATCGTCGGACAGGCCGTCGAAGAGGACCAGGCCGAGCGCCAGGAGCTGGTCGGTGCGCTCGAGCTGCCGGTACCATTGGAGGATCGCCGCGCGGTCGCCGCCGAGCTGATCGAGCCGCGCCAGGAGGTCGCGCGGCGTCGCCGGCCCCTCCTCGCGCAGCCAGCGGGCGAACTGCCGCACCCGCTCCGGCTGCCGCAACCGGGAGGCGGCCTCCTCGACCGTCAGCCCGTCGGCCAGCAGCGAGCCCGTGAACAGCTCGCGCGGGATCCACTCCGGGAGCCGGCCGGTGTCGTCGCCGATCTCGTCGAGGAGCTGCTTGGCGAGGAAGTCCCGGCCGTAGTAGCTGTCCCAGGAGAGCTCCTGCCAGACGGCCTCCTCGCCCGAGCCGCCGGTGATGCCCCATTCCGCCCGCGTCCCTTCGGTGGTGACGATCGCGTAATTGCGGCGGGAGCCCAGGAGCCGCGCCAGCTCTCCCAGGCGGTGGCCGACGTGGTGCGGCTGGACCTGGGGGAGGAGAAGGATCGTCGTCGCCGTCTCGTGAAAGGCCGATTCGATCTTCTGCGGATCGGAGCTCCTGTACCACTCCCGGACCTTCACCTCGGCCGGCTCGAGCTTCTCGCGCAGCAACCAGGCGAGATGGCGCGCCACCATCGTCTTGTCGTCCAGCCCCTGTCCGGCCAGCACGATCAGGCGCTGCGCCGTCAGGACGTCCACCAGCTCATGGGCCTTCGGAGTCGTCGTCCACGCCGGCGGCTCGACGTCCTTCAAGTCCGGCTCGAAATAGAGCGTCTCCTGGACCACGTACTGGTCGCCCAGATAGAGGTCGCCGCCCGCGATATAGCCCTGATTGCCGCTCCCCGAGATCGTCGTCAGGTCGCGGCCCGCGATGGCTCCGTAGTTCGTGTTGTCGGAGATCTGCGTCAGCTGGGTGGCTTCGCTCAAATGTCCCTCCTCAGGCCGGCCAAGGCATGCCCGACTGGTTGGATTAGACCCTCTCCTTTCGGATATGTTGATCCTATCACCGGGGAGGGAACGATGAAACGCTACCGAATCGCGCCGGGCACCAGAGTCGATCTGTCGAACGTCAATGCGGGCTCGACGAAGGGAGCCCCCAAGGGGGGAAAGAAGGCCACGGAGAAGGCCTTCGCCGACCTGAACGCGCGCCTCGAAGTGCTGCAGGAGAAGCTGTGGGCCAACCACCAGCACAAGGTGCTGGTCGTCCTCCAGGGCATGGACACCAGCGGCAAGGACGGCACGATCAGCCACGTCTTCGAAGGGGTGAACCCGATGGGCGTGCAGGTCGCCGCCTTCAAGGCGCCCTCCCCCGTCGAGCGCGACCACGACTTCCTCTGGCGGGTCCACCTGCGCGCGCCGGCGAGCGGCGAGATGGTCATCTTCAACCGCAGCCACTACGAGGACATCCTGGCCGTGCGCGTCCACAATCTCGTGCCCGAGAAGGTCTGGAAAGCGCGCTACCGCCAGATCAACGACTTCGAGAGGCTCCTCGCCGAGGCCGACACCGTCATCCTCAAGTTCTTCCTCCACATCGACCGCGACGAGCAGAAGAAGCGACTCCAGGAGCGCCTCGACGATCCGCGCAAGCGCTGGAAATTCCGCCTCGGCGACCTCGAGGACCGCGCCCGTTGGGACGACTACATGCGGGCCTATGAGGACGTCTTCGCCAAGACGAGCACCCACCACGCCCCCTGGTACCTGGTGCCCGCCAACAAGAAGTGGTTCCGCAACCTCGTCGTCGCCAGCGTCCTGGTGGATGCGCTCGAAAAGCTCGACATGAAGCCTCCCGAGCCCGAGGAAGATCTCTCGCACGTGGTGATCGAGTAGCGCTTTTTCCGCTCGGGCAGAGTCTCGCCGGCTCGCCGATTCAGCAGCCGGCGAGCCACCCGGCGCTGCACCTGGCGCAAGTCCTGCAAGCATATCTCTGGCAGAGGCAGGACAGACCATCCGGCGCGTCCCGCCCCACCGGAAAAGGAGGACACCATGAATCGACCGATCAGACGCTCCGCCGGCTCCGCCTGCGGGCGGTTTCTCTTCGCAGTCGCCCTGGCGGCACTACCGGTCCTGACCGCATGCGGTGGTCAGAAGCCCGAGGCGGCCAAGACCGTTGAGGTCCACTTGACCGAGACCGCGATCCAGATGCCGACTACCCTTCCCGCCGGCAAGACCACCTTCGAGGTGGTGAACACCGGGACGGCGGTGCACGGCTTCTCGGTGGAAGGTCCGAGCGGACAGGCGGTGGTGCCGAACGTGGCGCCCGGCAAGATGGCGTCCGTGCAGATCATCCTCAATCCGGGCACCTATCGCGTGATCAGCCCTGTGGACGCCGACAAGGGCGGCATGGCGATGGCCCTCAACGTGACGCAGGGCTAGAGGCGAAAAAAGGGGTGGGCAGGGGGGTGCTGCCGGTCCTGCCCACCGAGGGGTTCTCAACTGCGTTCTTTCCCTCGTAGTCTGTACGCTGGAGCGGTCGCATACAATGACCACTTGTGCGAGCGACCGCATGACCACTCCGCCCGTCGTTCCCGCCCTCGTCACCATCGACCGGACCTCCGGAAAACCGCTCTACCGGCAGCTCTACGAGGGATACCGCGAGGCGATCCTCGAGCGCCGGCTGCGCGCCGGCCAGCGGCTGCCCTCGACGCGCGGCCTCGCCAGTGAGCTCCAGATCTCGCGGATCCCTGTCCTCAACGCCTTCGAGCAGCTTCTCGCCGAGGGCTACTTCGAAGCCCGCGTCGGCGCGGGGACTTTCGTGGCGAGCTCGCTGCCCGATGAGCCGCCGGCGCCCATCGCCCGCGCCGCCGCCCGGGAGCCGGCGTCCCGTCCGGCGCGGCGCGAAATCGCGCGCCGCGCCGCGGCCCTCGTCCGCCCGTCCGAGCCGTGGCTCAGGGGCTGGGGAGCTTTCCGCCTCAGCCAACCGGCCGTCGAGCACTTCCCTTTCCAGGTGTGGGCGAGCCTGATCGCCCGCTACTGCCGCAATCCCCGGAGCAGCCTCCTCCACTACGGCAGCCCGATGGGATACCGGCCCTTCCGCGAGGCCGTGGCGGCCTATCTGCGGACGGCGCGCGCCGTGCGCTGCGAAGCGGACCAGATCATGGTCGTCAGCGGCTCCCAGCAGGCGCTCGAGATCGCGTCGCGGGTCCTGCTCGATCCGGGCAGCCGGGTGTGGGTGGAAGAGCCCGGCTACAGCGGAGCGCGGGACGCCCTGACCATGGCGGGCGCCCGCCTCGTTCCGGTGCCGGTCGATCAGGAGGGGCTGGACGTGGCGGCCGGCGTCGCGCTCAGCCCACGGGCGCGGGCCGCCTACGTCACGCCGTCGCATCAGTATCCGCTCGGCGTGACCATGAGCGCGTCGCGCCGGCTCCAGCTCCTGGACTGGGCGCAGCGGAACGGCGCCTGGATCCTGGAGGACGACTACGACAGCGAATATCGCTACGGCAGCCTCCCCATCCCGGCGCTCCAGGGTCTCGACCGGGACTCCCGCGTCCTCTACATCGGGACGTTGAGCAAGGTCTTGTTCCCGGCTCTGCGTCTCGGCTACCTGGTCATCCCCGCGGATCTCGTCACGCGCTTCGCCGCCGTCCGCGAGACGATGGACATCTGTCCGCCGACCCTCCACCAGGCGGCGCTCGCCGACTTCTTCACCGAGGGCCACTTCGCGCGCCACATCCGGCGCATGCGGCTCCTCTACCGCGAGCGGCGGGCCGCCCTCGTCGACGCCCTCGCGAACGAGCTCGGCCCGGACGTGGAGGTGCTCGGCGGCCAGGCCGGCATGCACCTCGTGGCGACCCTGCCGCCGGGCTCACCCGACCACCGGATCTCCGAGCACGCCGCCCGGCAAGGGCTGTGGGCGATGCCGCTCTCGGCCTGCTATGTCGGCGAGCCCCGCCCCGGTCTCGTCCTCGGCTTTGGCGGCACGAGCGTCCCGGAGATCGATGAGGGTGTGCGCCGGCTGCGCGGCGTGATCGGCAAGTAGGTAGGCTAGAATAGGTTAGGAGACGAGGAGATCAGCCGTGGAACCAATGAAAGTGGAGATCGAGCTTCCCCGCGAGCTGCTGACGGCTCTGGACATCCCTGAGTCCGAGATTGGCCGGCGAGCCATGGAATGGGTCGTCCTCGAGTTGTTCCAGGAGGGAGAGATCTCAGCCGGCAAGGCTGGCGAGATTCTCGGCCTCTCGAAGAACAGGTTCCTCGATCTGCTGAACGAGCGGGGCCTGCCGTACCTCGACGCAGAACCGCGAGAGCTCGCCCGAGAAGTGGCGGCTGCCGAAGCTGCCGGCCATACCTCTCACACCTAGCGTGGCCATCGTCTGCAATTCGGGCCCGCTCATCTCCTTGGCGCGGATCGGCCACCTGCATCTTCTTCCCGCCCTGTTCTCCTCGTCGCGAAAGGTCGGGACCTTGTCCCTTTCGTCAAGCCCCTGCTCGACCAACTCACAGCGAGCGGAGTGCGATTGTCCTCCCGATTGTATGAGGAAGCATGCCGCCTGGCCGGCGAGATGTGACACCTGCTATCGGTGCCTCCCATGCCCATGACCCGCGAGGCCGCGCTGGCGTAGGGGCGGTCCGCAGGATGCCGTCAGACACCCTGCGTGGCCGTCCTCCCTGGCCGGGGAGTCATCCCCGGACCAGGTGCCGGTGTTCCCCCTGGCTGGGAAACGGCTCCCTTTTCAGGACGGGCCCCGGCTGCGGGTGGGGCGACGGTTCCCCTTTCAAGCGCCGGAGATCGGGTTGACCGGGGAGCCGTCCCCCGGCCAGGACCGGTCGCCGCAGCGTCCGCTCCGATCGTCCGTCCTGGCGGGGGAACGTCTCCCCCACCAGGACCCATCGTCGCATCGTCCGCTGCCGCCATCCCGCTGGACGCGGGGACTCACCGCTCTCCCCGTTTCCTGGCCTCCAGCTCCTCCAGCGTCTTCGGCCAGTCGTCCTTGAGCAGCCGGGAGAGGGCCCGGTCGGCGAGGAGCCGGCCGCCGGTCTGGCAGGTCGGGCAGTAGTTGGCCTCGTTGTCGGCGTAGACGAGGCGCTGCACGGAAGTGCCGCAGACCGGACACGGTTTGCCGAAGCGGCCGTGGACGGCCATGCCGGGATGGAGGGCGGTCACCTTCTCCGGGAAGCCATCGCCCGCCTCGGCGCGCAGGCGCGCGGTCCATTCCGTGAGCACCTCCCGGCAGGCGCGGAAGAGGGTTTCCATCTCCTCCATCGTCATCTTCCGCGTCAATTGGAACGGCGACATCTTCGCCCGATGCAGGATCTCGTCCGAGTACGAGTTGCCGATGCCGCTCAGCAGGTGGGGGTCGGTCAGCGCGCGCTTCAGGGTATGGCTCTCGGAGACCAGAGCCGCCCGAAAGCCGTCAATGTCCGCGTCGAGCACCTCCAAGCCGCCGGGATCGTGGGCCGCGAGAGCCGCTTCGCCGGCCACGAGATGGAGAGCGGCCCGTTTCTTCGAGCCCGCCTCGGTGAGCACCAGGGTGCCGGTCGGGAAGTCGAAGGCGGCCAAGCCGACCCGGCCCGGGATCTTGGCGCCGCGCGGCTTCCAGTGCAGGCGCCCGGCGATCATGAGATGGAGCACCATGAACCGCTCGCCGGGGAACCCGATCACGATCCGCTTGCCCAGGCGCCGGAGGCTCTCGACCGGCCGTCCGACGAGGCTCACGAGAGGAGGCTCGACGGTGCGCAGCAGGAACGGGCTGCCCAGCCGTGTCCGTTCCAACGGCTGGCCCAGGATGCGGGATCGCAGCGCGCTCAGGTAGACCTCGATATCGGGAAGCTCGGGCATGGCGCCAGCGTGCGCTCCGGGCGCCGGTTGCGTCAAGATGGTTCCAAGGCCAGGACGGGCAAGGTGTACTCTATGCGTCATGGTGCGGAGACATCGGACCATGGAGGGAGTCATGAACGACTGGATCGTGGCAAATCCGGAAATTCTGGGCGGCAAGCCCTGCGTCAAGGGGACACGGATCAGCGTGGAGTTCATTCTGGAGCTCCTCGCGAGCGGCGCAACGCGCGAGGCCATCCTGCGTGCCTATCCACAGATCACTTCGGAGGGGCTCTCGGCGGCACTCCAATATGCCGCACGGGTCATGAAGAATGAGATCGTCTGGGACGTGCCGATCCCGGCATGAAACCTCTGGACTTCCCACTCCTGGCTGACGAGAACATTCATCCCGAGGTCATCGCAGCGCTGATCGCCGCTGGCAGGGCGGTGCGTTCTGTCCACTCGGAAGGTCTCGCTGGCGAAGAGGATCGCAAGATCCTTCGCCACGCCCACTCACGCGAATGGGTCATCTTGACGCACGACAGCGACTTCGGTGCCTTGACGATCCGGAAGGGCGAGCCCTATACAGGCATCATCTACCTCAGACCCGGCCACATCGCGCCGGAGTTTGTTCTCCAGGTCCTCGAGGCGGTCAGAGCCATCTCAATCGAGACGCCAGCGCCGTTCCTTATCGTTGCGGAAAGAAGAGAGGAACGGGTCCGCGTGAGAATACGCTCGGCATGACAGGGGATGCGCTGCTGGCAGGCGCGGACGAAGGCGAGGACGACGTCCGGGACGACCCGGCGATCGAACGTCTTACGCACGCTCGGCCCGGATCTGGCTCAGCGGCGGCCACTCTGGCGGCGGAAGCTGGAGCAGCCAGGCCCACATCTGGCGGGAACGTCCGAGGTACCGGATCAAGCGGGGCCAGAGGGCCCGGATGTCGTCGGACGTGACGAAGAGCCAGACGTCCCGCGTGTTGGCCTCCCGCAGGAGGGCGCCCATCCAGTAGGCGCGCTCTTCAAGGTCGGACGAAGCGAGATGCTCCTTGAGCTGGTCAACCGTGGTTTCCGTCCACCAAAGGAAGTAGGGCCGCGCGGTGTCGTCGAGGAGAGACGCCGTGGTGAGTGGCAGGCTGCCCATGGATCATCCTTCCAGGACCAACCCTACCACGGGCGACCCGCCGGCAAGAACGAGGGAACGGGCGACGGGCTCAATCGGTTTGCGCTCGTCCATGACGTCTGCGCGGGTCGCCTAGCCTAGTGGGGGCACGAAGTCGAGGTGCACTTGTCCGTCGCCGGGATGAGGTTCCCCGGCACGCACTCGGGAGTGCCGTCCGCTTTCGCCTTGCCGAACTTCGTCTGGTCGTCCTTGCAGACCGTCTGCACGCCGAACATCATGCCGCGGTCCTCATGGCCCAGGAAGTGGCAGTGGAGCACGTACTCCCCGGTGAAGTCGAGGTAGCGGTGGAGCAGCTTCACGTAGCCGTTGAAGGTGCAGCCGCAGACCGACATCTTCCCCTCGACCGTCGTCTTCCAGTTCCCGTTCCAAACGCCCTTCGTCTTCTGGCAAACTCCCGGGCACTTCACCTTGGCATCGTCGTTATTCCAGATCGGTCCAGCGTCGACATCCTGCGACGTCGGCGTGGGCAGGGCGATCGTGTCGAACCAGATCGGTGGGTCGTACTTGACGGAGGTAAGCTGACCATCGATCGTCCCCCACTGCTCGACGAGCTGGAAGGGGTTGGTGTGGATGTGGAACGGGTGCTGCTGGCTGCTCGAGTTCTCGATGCGCCACTCGTCGGCGGTGCCGAGCAGGGTGGTGACGTTGACGCAGTCAGGACAGTACTGGCGGTCGTTGATTAAGAACACCGTGGACGGATCTCCGGCGGCCCCGTCCGTCGGCGGTCCTGTGGTCTCGCTGACCATGCTGAAGGTGAGGTCTTGTCTCCCCTTGATCTCGCTGGGCTCGATGTTCTTCAGATACGGGGGCATCGCAGGCCACTCCGCCTCGCTGGGGAAGCCCGAGGGCACGGCCTTGACGTTCGCTCCTCCCTTCGGCGGCTCGACGACTTCGAGCGTGAGGATCGGCGCCTCGGCCTCATTGCTCGCTGCGAGGGCCTTGGCTTCCCGGTCGCGCTGCTGGATCTTCTGGCGCGCGCGCGCCGAGAGGTTGCCGAGGACCGTCTCGGTCATGTGGACCTTGGTCGGCGTCGGCGGCATCCGCACGAGGAAGTCCGCCCGGTTGCCGGGAGAGAGCGAGAACTTGCCGTTGGTCAGGAGGGGCTGTTTGGCATAGGTCTCGCGCGCGAACTGGACGCCGTCCTGCGCAATCTGCACAGCCTGCGCCCCGGCCGGGAAGGTGATGGTGAGCTGCCCCGCCTTCTGCATCGTTGCGTTGACCACCCGCCAGCGCTGGACCTCTCCGGCCTGCACCGTGAGCTTGGGGTTGGCCAGGCCGTTGATCAGGACCTTCGGAGCGCCCCCCTTGCCGAACAGGTTCGTGCCTTCCTCGATCTGCTGCGCGACGAGGAGCTTCTCGTCCAGCTTCGTGCCCTTTTTGGCGTAGTAGTCGTCGAGCCACTTGTCGAAGGGGCCGAGGATGATCAAGGCGCCCGGCATACCGTTGGCGACCTGAAGCGCGACCGACCCGTGCTTGTGCGGGTGGTACCAATGGGTGCCCTCGGCCTGGGTGTAGGGGAAGGGGTCGGTGCGGTACTGGAACGTGCCGACCTGGAGGTTGCTGCGCGCGGTCATGGCGTGGAGCGTCTTGCCCTTGTCGCCGCCCGGGTGCAGCTCGAGGAGCACATAGTCCTGCGGCGACTGCGGCGAGATGTGGGTGCCGTGGAGGTGGAGGTTGGTCGTATTGTCGCCGTGCATGCAGTCCGGATGATGCTGGTTGGCGTTGACCCAGCAGCAGCACAGAGGGTCGGCGGGACACTTCTCGGAGGGCGGCGTGGGCAGCTTGGAGCGATCCGGACAGATGAAGGGCGTGCCGTCGGGGTTCGTCGCCGGACAGGCGGAGTTGCAGGCGTTGCTGTCGGACGGCAGTCGGTTGTCCAGGAGGATCGCCAGGGTATCGCCCTTGTCACCGGGATTGGAGGTGAACGCCTTGCGCAGCTTGAGCGTCGGGCCGGGGAACCCATAGATCCAGCTCTGCGGGTTCTGGGGGTCCGGGTAGACGTAGGTCCGCAGCTTCATCGGCGTGGTGCTCCCCGGCACGCACTGCTCTTTGACCTCCAACCGGAAAGTCGTGTTGATCGCGCCAGGCTGCCCGGGCTTGCAGGGCTGGCCGCCGCACTTCGCTTCGATGACCGGCGGCTCCTTGAACGGTGGCTCCACCGGGGTCTGGGAGCAGTCGATGGCGGCCGCCGGGACGGCGGCGAAGAGCGCGACGGCGAACCAGAGCGCCGCGCCTGCAACGGATCGGCTCTGCGACATGGGGACCCTCCTTTTCCCGCCCTTGGGCGGCGCAGGCCCAGGGGGCAGGCGAAGCGATGGAGACGAGCTTGGCTAAAATGCTTTTACCACAGAGCAAGACGACCGGCAACCGCAACCCGGCGAAGGTATTGGCTCAGACCGCGGACTGAGTCACCCCGGCGGCGGACCGCACTTGAGCCAGCGCGAGGAAGGAGAGTGCGGCAGCCAGCCCGGCGAGGGCCAGGAGGGTGGCAAGAGGAGGCGTCTCGCCGGTGAGCAACGCGCCACGCCAGGCGTCCACGGTCAACGTCAGGGGATTCCAGCGCGCCATGGCGGCCAGCCAGGCGGGCATCTCGCGGCGGGGGACCAGGGCGGTGCTGGTGAAGAGGAGGGGCATGTTCACCAGGTGGACGTAGGTGGCCATGGCCTCCTGCGCCCGCGCCCGCAGGGCCACGGCGCAGGACAGGGCGCCGAAGGCGGCCCCGAAGAGCGCCACGCAGAGGAGACCGAGAACGAACGCTCCCGGCGCGATCCGCGGCCGGGCTCCGAGCAGGACGGCGACCAGCAGGACGGCCACGGCCTGGAGGACCAGCCGCGTCACGTCGGCCAGGAGCTTGCCGGCGAGGATCGGCGCCGGGCTCGACGGAGTGTTGAGCATCCGGGGGAGGAAGCCCGTCTGGAGGTCCCGGATCCAGCCGATCCCCACCTGCGAGGCGCCGAACAGCACGGTCATGGCGCTGACGCCGGGAGCCAGGAAATCCAGATAGGAGAGACCGGCCGGAAGCACCACCTGATACCGCTGGAAGAGGAAGCCGAAGAACAGCATCCAGATCAGGGGCTGCCCCAGGGAGAACACGAGGAGGACCGGCCGCCGCGCGGTGACCAGCCAGGTGCGCCAGGCGACGGCGCGGACGACGTCGAGGACCTCACCCCCGACCCCTCTCCCATCGCCCCCCCAACCCCCGGGAGAGGGGCGCCGCCGCCCGTTGGATTCCCCCCTCTCCCGGTGGATGGGGGGGCGATGGGAGAGGGGGGCCAGGGGGGTGAGGTCTTCGGGATCGCGGCCGGTGCGCCGGCGGTACACCTCGGCCAAGCTCGCGCATCCTTCCTCGAGCATGAGCTCCCGCGGATTGCCGGCGATGACGATCCGACCACCGTCCAGGACGGCGACGTGGTCCGCGGAGCGCTCCGCGGCCGTGAGGTCGTGGGTCACCACCGCGACGGCGCGGCCGTCCCGGGCGCGGCGCTCCAGCTCGGCCCACAGGAAATCGCTCCCCTCGGGATCGAGCCCCGCGGTGGGCTCGTCGAGCAGCAGCAGGTCGGGGTCGTGGATCATCCCCGCCGCCAGGTGGAGGCGGCGCTTGAGGCCGCCTGACCACACCGCCACCGGCCGCGGCAGGTGGGCGATGGTGCCGAAGGCGCCGCCGAGGCGAGCGATCCGCTCGCCGCGGACGGCGCGGGGGACGCCATACAGGGCGGCCAGGAGCCAGAGGATCTCGCGGCCGGTCATCTCGGGGTCGAGGGCCAGCTCCTGCGGGATATAGCCGAGACGGCGGCGCAGCTCCCGGCTCCGCCGCCGGCCGGCCTGCGCCGGCTGCTCGACGCCGAGCACCTCGACGGTCCCCGCGCTCGGCGGCAGGAGGCCGGCCAGGATGCGGAGAAGAGTCGTCTTGCCGGCACCGTTGGGGCCGACCAGAGCGGTGACGGCGCCCCGCGGAAGATCGAGGTCGACGTCCGACAGGGCGGCGAGCGCCCGCGGCCCGGATGGGTACTCGACGGTGACCCTGTGGAGGGAGGCGGACCGCTCCGAGAAAGACTTCATCGCTCTCGGTGAACGATCGTCCCCACGTGCTCACCGGCCAAGGCCGCGCCGATCCGCTCCGGATGGAGGCCGTTGATGACCTGGAACCGATCGACCAGCCGGGCGTTCTGCAACAGGTCCAGAAGGACCGGCTCGAAAGGCAGGGTCGCGAGGCCGAGGCGGCGCAGCGCGGCGACGCCGATCTCGGGGATGAAGCGGGCCGCCGGCTCGCGCTGTGGATCGGCGTCGTAGAGGCCGTCGACGTCTTTGACCAGGGTCAAGCTCTTGCAGCCGAAGCACTCGGCGAGAAGGAAGGAGCCGGCGTCGGTGCGGTGGGGCGGGATGCGGCCGACGTTCGGCGGATGCTCCCAGAGGGAGTACGGCGGGACGCTGCTGAACACCACGCCGGGCGCGCCGTGGATGAGCAGCGGCAGGAGGTGGCCGAAGATCTCCGGCGGGATGGCGACCACTCCGTAGGGCGCGAGGAGCGTCCCCAGGATGTGGGCGTTGGCCAGCGCGTCGGCCTGGGCGAGCTGGGCCAGGACGCCGGTGGGCAGGCCGAGGTCGATGCCGATCGAGAAGACGTGCCGGGTGCGCACTCCCCCGCCGGTGCCGAGGATCAGCTTCTTCGTCTTCAGGGCCGCGGCCAGGGCCTCCACGACCGGATAGACCACGCCGCGCCCGGCGTCCATGATCGACCGGCCGCCGATCTTGAGGACGTGCGCCTCGGGCAGCATGCGGTAGACGGCGCCCTCGGTGGAGCGCTCGACCGCGCGGTCGAGGAGGCTCTCGCGCATCAGGCGGGAGCGCACGTGATGGCGCGGCTTCGCGTCGGTTTCGGGATCCATGATCAGATCAGTCCGCAGTGATGATGGTGCCCACCGGCTCGCCGTCCAGGGCGCGGGTGAGGTTGCCCGGCACGAGGCCGTTGATGACCTGGACCGACCGCCGGCTCTGGGCGTTGACCATGAAGTCGAGGACCGCGCGCTCGATCACCACGTCCTGGAGATCGAGCGCGCGCATTTCTGCCACCGTGATCCGGGGGATGAAGCGGGCGTGCGGGTCTTTCTTGGGATCGGCGGTGTAGAGGCCGTCGACGTCCTTGACGTAGATCATCGACCGCGTCCCCAGGACTTCGCTCACCAGGTAGGCGCCGGTGTCGGTGCGGTGGGGCGGAATGCGGCCCACCGCCGGGTTCTGATGCCAGTAGACGTACGGCGGCATGCCGAAGAAGATGACCGCGCCGCGCTCGGCCAGGTAGAGCGGGAGCTGGGCGAACTGGGCCGGCTCGATGAACGGGATGCCGTGCTTGGCGAGCAGATAGTTGAGCATGCGGGCGTTCTGCATGCTGACGAAGGTGCCGAGAACGCTCAGGACTCCGGTCGGCATCCCGAGGTCGAGCCCCACGCTGTAGGCGTGGCGGGCCCGTGTCCCGGCACCGGTGCCGAGGATCATCTGGTGGCGGCCGAGGTTGGCCACGATCTCGTCGATCAAGGGGAAGACCGCCGCCCGGCCGCGGTCGATGAAGCTCTGGCCGCCGATCTTGATGACGTTGGCCTCCGGGAGGATCTGGATCGGCGCCGGACCGCTGGTCCGCGCGAGCAGGTCGTCGTCGCTCAGCGAGCCGTCCACCAGGGCTTGTCCGAGCTCGGTCAAGACGTTGTCCATCAGCCTCTTCCCCCACTCTCCGGAAGGCGCACACCTTCGAGGACGTAGGCCTCCTCGCTGTCGTGGCTGGCGTCGAGATCGCCGAAGACCTCGACGGCCCAGGCGGCGAGCTCATGCAGGACCTCCTCCTGGACGCCCGGCGGCAGCACGACGCCGCCGAGGCCCACCTTGCTTCCCCAGTGATCCAGGGACTGGCGGGGCGTATGTCGCGCCGGCCAGCGCGCGACCGCGGTGCGCGGCAGCTCGCGGGCGCCGCGGGCCTGGCAGGCCGCGAGGAGGCGACGGCTGCCGGCGCTGCGCGCCGCGAACCCCCGCTCTCTCAGGCGGCGCTGCATCTCGCGCGACATGCGGGCCTTCACACTCTCCGGCCGGCGCTCGACCCAGCCGAGCACGCACGCTGCGCCGCCCGGAGCGGCGACGCGGAACAGCTCGGCCACGACGTGATCCAGGGGGAGGAGATGGATCGCCCGCGAGCTGAAGACCCCCCGCAGCGAGCCGTCCGGGATCGGCCACGTCCGGGCGCCGTCCGCCTGCACGAGCCACGGCTTGCGGACGGCGGGGAGATGCCGGAACACCTCCAGCATGCCGCGCGACAGATCGAGCCCCAGGTAGCGCACCGGATGGGCCAGGAACCAGCGTCCGATCATCCCGGTGCCCGCGCCGATCTCCGCCATGGAATCCCCCGGGCGGGCCGCCGCCAGCGACAGAACGGCCGCCGCGATGGCGCGGCAATCTTCCGCGGGAAACCCCACCCGGCAGTCGAACTCCAAAGCCTGGCCGTCGAACGGAGTCGGCGAGCCGGGGGTGGCGAGCTCCGACCTTGAAGAGGATGGAAAGCTCATGGCGGCTGAAAGGTCGCCCAACGATACGTTACCTTGCGCGGAGACGCAAGGACGGTATCACACCCAGGATTGAAATCCTGGGCTGGCCACCCTTGTCCCTGCGGGACGGCCGACAGGTTCTCGGATCGGTCTCAGTCTCTGCTCAGCCGCACCAGGTGGTAGTCCTTCCGCCCCTTGCGCAGCACCAGGAGCTCGCCGCCGATCGCATCGGCTTCCAGGATGCGCCGCTTCTCGTCGTTCTCCCGCTGGTTGTTCAGGTAGATCCCGCCGCCCTGGATCGCCCGCCGCGCCTCGGATTTGGAGGACGCCAGCCCCGCGGTGACCAGAGCGTCGACCAGCGGCAGGCCGTTGGGGACAAGCTTCGCCCGCTCGAGACGGCTCGACGGCACGTCGGCGAAGATCTCTTCGATCTCCCTCGGGTCCAGGTCCGCCATCGCCTCCCCGAAAAGGACCCGCGAGGCGCGGACGGCCTTGTCGAGCGCGGTCTCGCCGTGCACCGCCCGCGTCACCTCGCGCGCCAGGACCCGTTGGGCCTCGCGTTCCTGCGGAGCGCTGCGCAGCGTCTCCTCCAGCGCCGCGATCTCCTCCTGCCCCAGCCAGGTGAAGCCTTTGAGGTATGAGAGGGCGTCCCTATCGTCGACGTTCAGCCAGAACTGGTAGAAGTGGAACGGCGAGGTCAGATCCGCCGAGAGCCAGACCGCGCCCGCCTCGGTCTTGCCGAATTTGACTCCGGACGCGGTGGTCACCAGCGGGAAGACCAGGCCGTGCGCCAGCGGCCTGGCTTTCTCCGCGTTCGGCCCCGCCGGAGCGCCCTCCCGCTCGCCGCGCAGACGGCGGATCAGGTCCGTGCCGGCCAGGATGTTCCCCCACTGGTCGCTGCCGCCCATCTGCAGCCGGCAGCCGTAGCGGTCGTAGAGCACCAGGTAGTCGTAGGCCTGGAGCAGCATGTAGCTGAATTCGGTGAACGAGATCCCGTCCGCCTGCTCGAGCCGGCGCTTGACCGACTCCTTGGCGATCATGCCGTTGACGGTGAAGTACTTGCCCACGTCGCGCAGGAAGTCCATCAGGGAGATCGTTCCCAGCCAGTCGGCGTTGTTGACGATGCGCGCCGGATTGCCCTTGGCGTCGAAGTCGAGGAAGCGGGCGAGCTGCCCCTTGATCCCCGCCAGATTCTCCTCGACCTTCTCGTTCGTAAGGAGGAGCCGCTCCTGCGTCTTGCCGCTCGGATCGCCGATCAACCCGGTGCCGCCGCCGGCGATGGCGATCGGCGAATGCCCAAAGCGCTGGAGCCGGGCGAGCCCCATGATGGGCAGCAGCGATCCGACGTGCAGGCTGGCCGCCGTGGGGTCGAATCCGATGTAGGCCGTCACCCTCTCCTCCGCCAGGAGATCGCGCAGCCCTTCCGTCGCGTCGTAGACCAGCCCCCGCCACTCGAATTCGTCGAAGACGTTCACCCAGGCCCCCCCGGCGGCTCCCGCCGCGCAAGATCGGGGGATTATAGCGGTGCCGGGGGATAGGCTCAGCGGCGGGCCGCCTCGACGATCGCCGCTTCCAGGGCCTGGATGTTGACCGGCTTGGTGAGATGGCGGGTGAAGCCGGCCTCCCGGCTGCGGCGGACGTCCTCGTCCGTGCCGTAGCCGCTCAAGGCGATGCCGGGGAGGTGGTAGCGGCCCGCCAGCTCGCGCATGAGGTCGAGACCGCTGCCGTCGGGGAGCCCGAGGTCGCTGATCACCATGTCGAGACGACTGGGGCCGCTGGCGGCGGACAGGGCGGCGGCGACGGTGCCGGCGACCGTGACGTCGTGACCGCGGTCGCGCAGCAGTTCGGCCATGGCCTCGGCGGTGTCCACGTGGTCCTCGACCAGCAGCAGGCGCAGCGGCTGCCGGTCGGCAGATGAGGCATCGGCTCCCGGTCCCTCCGTCCCGGGCGCTCCCGCCTCCACCACAGGGACGCCCATCGGCGCGCGGGGCAGCCGAACGGTGAAGGTGGCGCCGCGGTCCGGACCGCCGCTCGACGCCGTGAGCGTGCCGCCGTGGAGCTCGACGATGGACTTGCTGATGGCGAGCCCGAGCCCGAGGCCGCCGTAGCCCCGGCCGCGCTGCCCCTGCTCGAAGGCGTCGAAGATGCGCGGCAGCACATGGGGATCGATGCCGACGCCGGAGTCGGAGATCTCGACAGCCATGAGCCCGCCGTCCTCGTGGCGCGAGTGGACGCGGACCTCACCGCCGGGGGGAGTGAACTTGACCGCGTTCTCGAGCAGGTTCCAGAACACCTGGGTCAGGCGCGGCCCGTCGGCGAGCACGCGGTGCTCGCGGGCCGCGAGCTCGACGCTCAGGCGCAGCCCCTTCGCCGCGAGGTCCTGGCTGCGGCAGGTCTCCAGGGCGTGCTCCAGGAACGCCCGCAGGTCGCCCGGGCTGCAGCGCAGCTCGAGCTTGCCGCGAGCGATGCGGGTGAGGTCGAGTAGGTCGTCGATCAGGCGCGCCTCCAACTCGATGTTGCGGCGGATCACCGCCAGGTCCCGGCGCAGCCGCCCGTCGAGCGCGGCGCTGCCCTCCAGGCTCGACACCCGGGCGAGCACCGGAGTCAGCGGTGTCCGCAACTCGTGGCTCAACGCGGCGAGGAAGCGGTCCTTGGCGCGGTTGGCGCCCTCGGCGGACTCCTTGGCCTGGAGCAGCTCGGCCTCCACCGCCTTGGGCGCCGTGATGTCGCGCACCGTGCCGATGAAGCGGACCGCCCGCCGGTCCTCGCGCTCGCCCTCGAAAAAGGCGCGCCCTTTGGCGGTGATCCAGCGCATGACGCCGTCGTCGCCGACGGCGCGGTACTCGTCGTCGTACTCCCCGGAGCCCGCCGGGTCGAGAGCGCGCTGGACCGCCGCGGAGGCGCGGTCGAAGTCGTCGGGATGGAGATGGGAGAGGAACGTGGCGTACTCAACGTCGGCGGCCAGCGGCAGGCCGTAGATCGCCTTGCAGCGCTCGGACCAGGTCAAGCGGCCGGTCACCGGGTTGAAGTCCCAGGTGCCGAGCTCCGTGGCTTCAACGGCCAGGCGCAGCCGTTCCTGACTGTCGCGCAGCGCCTCTTCCGCGAGCCGGCTCTCGGTGACGTCGGCCGCCATCCCCACCAGAAAGCGCCGGCCGTCGGGCAGGCGGCCGGGCGCCGAGGTGGCGAAGCTCCACACTCTCTGTTCCCCCGCGCGGGTGCGGATGACGAGCTCCCCCTCGCCGACCCAGGTACCGGCGAACTGCCGCTCGACGTCGGCGGCCACCTGATCCGCCGCCGCTCCATGGGCGCGTTCGAGCCAGTCGCGGAACGTGGGGATCTCCGCGCGCTCGTAGCCGGTGAGCCGGCACCACTCCCGGCTGAGCTCCAGGATCTCGCCGTCCTCGGCGTGCATGATGATGGGGATCGGCGCGCCGACGATGGCGCGGCGGAACTGTTCCTCGCGCCGTTGCAGCTCCTCCTCGGCCCGCCTGCGTTCCGCGCGATCGAAGAAAGCGCCGCCGATGCCGGCGCCCATCGCCGCCACCGCGGCGCCCATCCAGAGCGCCTCGGCGGGACGGACGCGGCCGGTCGCGATGCCGACGAGGGCGAGCAGGGCGAAAAGCCCAGCCAACCACCAGGCGATCCGCCGCGCGGCCCGCGGGCTCAGGCTTCCCCTCCGGCTGGGCTCACTCTCAAGATTGTAGTCACTTTGATACTTCTTGGGTGTCTCGTTTCTGGCCACAGAGCCATGCAAGAGGCATTCCCCCCGCCGCTGGTGGAAGCGCGGGCGCCCTACCGCCGGAACCGACCCAGCCGCCGCCTGGCACCTGCCAGGAAGTCCGCGGCCTCCTCGACGCCGGCGAGCTTGGCGATCGCGAAATACGCCACGCCAAAGACGCCGACGACGAGGGGGGCGGTGAGACGGACGGAGAGCGGCGGCAGCAACCACCAGAGGAGGGCGGCAGGGAGGGCGGCGGCCAGGGCGATCCCGATCATGCGGGCGTCGTCGCGCCAGGGGAGGTCGAAGCCGGGGAGACGGCGGCGGAGCCGGCCGCGCAGGCGGAGGACCTCGAGCCAGGCGCCTGCCGCGGAGGCAGTCGAGAGGCCCACCGAGCCCAGGCGAAGGGCTCCCGCCTTGGCGCCGATGAGGAGCGACAGCGGATAGCGGTCGAGGAGGAACATGAGCGGCAGGGCGACCAGAATCGAGGTGGTCACCCGCTGCACGGCGATGCGCGCCGGGACTTTGCTCTCTCCCAAGGCGTAGAACGTATTCTGCAGGAGGCGCGACGAGGTGGTGGCGAGGATGCCCAACGAGTAGCCGCAGAGCACGAAGTAGACCAGCCAGTTGGCGCCCACGGTGAAGTTCCCCGAGCGGTAGAGGGCGCCGATGATCAGCCAGCCAAAGCAGAGGTAGCCGATCACCGTCGGGATGTTGAGGAAGGCCATGGAGCGCAGCACCCGCAGCACGCGCCGCAGCAGCTCGGGCTCGGCCCCCTGGCCGTGCAGGCGCGACAGCTCCGGCAGCTCCGCGGCCGCCACCGAGAGGCCGAACAGGCTGATGGGCAGGAGGTACAGCATCTGCGCATTGCGGTCCGCCGCGGGGGCGCCGGCAAAGAGCAGGGTGGCCAGGAAGAGGTCCACATAGCCCGCGAGCTGCACCACGCCCCGGCCCGCCACCACCGGTCCCCACGCCGTGAGCGCCTCCCGTGCTCCGGGCACGACGGTCGAGAACGACAGGCGGAAACCGCGGATCACCCGCGCGACCAGCGGGAGCTGCACCAGGAACTGCAGGACGCCGCCTGCCACGCCGCCCCAGCAGGTGGCGTAGAAGAGCGTCGTCAGAGCATCCGGAGCGAGGCTCCGCACCGAGCCGCCCGTCTGACGGACAAGCCACGAGCCGGTGAAGACGAGCGAGGCGATGAGCGCCACGTTCCACACCACGGGGGCGAAGTAGGGCAGGAAGAAGCGGCGGTGGCTGTTGAGGATCCCCAGCGCCCACACCGAGAGGACCAGGATCCCGGTCATCGGGAAGAGGATGCGCACCGCGTTGACGCAGAGATCGAACCGGTTCACGGCGAGCTCGCCTGCCGCCACCTTGGCGGCGTCGTTCACGAAACCCGGCGCCAGCGCGATCACCAGGAGCTTCGAAAGGACGATCCCGAGCAGGGCGAGCCCTGACGCCGCGGCGAGCAGGAGGCCGAAGATGGCGCCGGCGAAACGGCCGGCGTCCTCTTCCCTTCCCTCGGCGAGCATCCGGCTGTAGATCGGGATGAACGCCGCCGACAGCGCGCCCTCCCCCAGCAGGTTCTGCAGCAGGTTGGGCACGCGGAGCGCCGCCGTGAACGCGTCCGCGTGCGCTCCGACCCCGAAGTAGTGAGCGAAGGTCGACTCGCGCAGCACCCCCAGGATGCGGCTCGAAAGGATGCCCGCCGCCACGCTCGCGGCGCCGCTGCCTGTCTTGGCCTTGGCGGGCGGCTCGCTCACTCCGGAAGGTCGTTCCAGTTGAGCAGCACGTTGTAGATGAAGCGGAAGTCCGCGTGGTTCAGATAGCGATTCAAAGGATTGAACGCGAACAGGATCACCCTCCCCTTCCCCACCGGGAGGTCGAGGATCGCGGGTTTGCCGTCCAGGACGTCCTCGCCGCGCACGAAGCCGGAGAGGACCAGCCGCTTGTCCTCCCTGCCGTCCTTCTTGTCCCTGTCGTCCTTCTTGTCCTGGTCCTCCGGCTTCTTGTCCTCCGCTTTCGCCGGCGAGCGTTCGGCGCCGATGTCCTCGACCTCGATGGCGCCCGGGCCGCCGGCGGAGGCAGGCGGTGCGATCTCCCAGGCGGGCTTGCCGGCTTCGACCTCTTTGGTGCCGAGCTGGACGACCACCCGGCCGCGGTCGATCTTGCCCACGTCCCAGAGCGGACCGTTGCCGCGGAACAGATGCGTGCGCTCCTCGTAGCCGTAGGCGATGGGGTGGGTCGGCCGCAGCACCTTGGCGCGCAGCTCCGAGCCGGGGTTGTTGAAGCTGCCGGAGACGCGGTCCACCCCGCGCACCAGGCCGCCCTCCACCGGCAGCACGCCGGCGTTGGCGAGGGCGACGAGGACGCCGCCGTGGCGCAGGAACTTCTCCAGGTTGAGCAGGCCCTGGAAGCCCATGCCGCCGGTGATGTCCTCCGACGCGTCGGGGATGCCGTGGCTCGGCGAGTCCGGGGTCCGGGTGTAGGCGAGCGGGCCGTACTTGGGATCGATCCCGTGCACCAGACGCGCGAGGTCGCCGCCGCTGTTGGGGAAGAGGATCACGTCGAAGCGGTCCTCGAGCCCGCCGCGCTTCACGTCGTCGTCGTTGATCAAGGTGTAGTCGAGCTTTGCCTGGTCGAGGGTATACCGCGCCCAGCCGGCGTCCTGCGTCGAGGTCCAGGTGTGCAGCAGGGCGAGCCGCGGCAGGTCGACCACGTGCCGGCGGACGTTCGGCATCGCGGCCGTAGCGTGGAACGAAAGGCCGAGCTGCGCGGCGACCGCCTCGACCGCGTCGCGCGGCGCCTGGACGATCCAGCTCCCCGGCGGATAGGTGACGCCGTCGGCCTGGAAGGCGGCCTCGGCGGCATCCACCTGCTGCGCGCCCAAGAGGACGCGGGCCTGGAGGAAGGCGTTCTGCCCGGTGTCGCGGAGGAGGTAGAGGTCGCCCGCGCCGTCCACCTTGCCCTGGGGAACGGGATCGGAGCCGAGCGGCTCCATCGCGGCGTCGAGGACCTTGCGGTCGGCGACGGATTCGCCGGCGACGCCATAGAGGAGCGGCCATGTCCAGGCCACGTCGTCGTACGGCGCGTTCGGCTCGTCGGCGGGGAACTTCTGCTCTTCCAGGTAGTTGATGGCGGCGTTGCGGTACGGCTGGTCCATGCGGACGACGACGCTGCCCGCCGGCCAGGTCTTCCCCCCCGAGCCACCGAGCGCGAGGTCGGCGGTCAGGCGGTGGACTTCGATGCGCTGCGCCCGAAGCTGGTGGACCAGATAGGCGAGGCGGCCGGGGTCGCGCTGCTCGGCCGGGAAGATCCACGCGTAAGGCGCCTCGCTTTTCCCCTTCTCCAGGGCGCGGTGCCCCTTGATCCAGAAGCTCTCCAGCAGCTCCCGGCGGTGGAGGGCGGCGTAGCCGAGCGCCGTGAGCACTCCGGCTTCCATGTAATTCGTGTTGTCGCGCAGCGACCAGCGCAGCTTCTTTCCCGGCGGCCAGGGGCGGTACCACTGCACCTCGGTGACCGCCTTGCCGGCGATCTTCGTCTCGGAGAGATCGCGCTCGAACGTCCCCGCCAGGCTGTTGCCGAACGTCTCGTAGAAGCGGCCGACGCCGTGATGATTGTTCGCCACCGAGGTCAGGTAGCCGGGCCACCAGCCGTCCCAGAACGCCCAGGTCCAGACGCCGGGCAGCCCGAGGCTCGCCATCTCGCCGGCCTCGTGATCGCCGAACGCGGTCCACTCGCTGATCGTCACCGGATCGACGGCGCGGCTGTACGGTCCGTGGCCGGTGGAGATGTACATCAGGGGCACCGACTCGTGGAGGTCGTGCATCACCTGCGGATGGAAGGCGAAGTAGGCGGCGTTCACCGCGTGGGACAGCGCGAGAGCGAGCTGCATGCCGTCACGGTTGTTGTCGTGGAGGACGTAGTGGCCCCAGTAGGGCGGCGAGGAGAACTCTCTCAGGTCCTCATAGGGCAGCTTCTTCCCGCGCAAGTGGCGGTAATACCACTCCACCTGGCGGTCGCGGCCGTCCGTCTCCACGACCGGCGTGATGAGCACGATGCAGTTGCGGCGGATCTCCTGGATTTCCGGGCGCTCCGACACGGCGAGGCGATAGGCGAGCTCCATGAGCATCTCGGGGCTGCCGGTCTCGGGAGAGTGGAGGCCGCCCATGAGCCAGTAGAGCACCTTGCCCTCGCCGGCGAGCCGCCGCGCCTCCTCGCGGCTCGTCCGGCGCGGATCGGCGAGCCGGTCGGTGATCCCCTTGTAGCGGTCGAGATCGGCGAGGTTGGCGGCGTCGGAAATCGCGGCGAGCAGGATCTCGCGGCCCTCCTCGCTAGTGCCGATCGTCTGCACCCGCACCCGGTCGGTGGCCTCGGCGAGCCGCTTGAAGTAGCCGTTGACCGCCGCCGTCTTGTCGAGCTCGTCGGGCGTCCCGATGATGCGTCCCAACGCCTTGGTGGGCGACGGCACCGTGGCCGAGTCGGGCACATAGGCCACCGTTTCGGGCAGAAACTCAGGAGCGGTCGTGTACTCCTTGATCCTCTCCACGCTCCCCGGCTCCGCCCGGTCAGGCGCCCAAGGATCGGCGGCGGCTGTGGGCGGGGGCGAGGCCGGGGCGTCGGGCAGGACCCGCACCTGGGAGGAGGCAGGAAGTACGGCAAGGATCGAGAAAACGACCGCGACCTTCATGCAACCTCCATCCGTAAGTCCATGACGCGGCAACGATAGCACCTGCCCCCCCTCCCGGCGATGAATCGCCGGGCTACAACGGCAGCGCCCCATGAATAGGGCTTCCAAGACTTCTTGAAGCCGGCTCGCCCGGCGGGCTCTACTTGATCCGTGCCACCACCATCGTGATGTCGTCGACCTGCTCGGCGTCGCCTTTGAAGTTGGAGAGGTCGCCGAGGATGGCGTCGCGGACGTCCCGGGCGGTGCCGCCGGCGGCGCGGGCCACCGCGCGCTCGAGGCGGGCATCGCCGTACTCCTGGCCCTGGCCGTTGCGCGCTTCCACCAGCCCGTCGGTGTAGAAGACGAGGACGTCGCGCGGCAGCAGCGGGCAGGTCTGCCGCTCGTAGCAAACGTCGAGGGAGGTGCCGAGAGGCGGCGCGCCGCACCCTACCGTCGCGCAACGGCCGGCGTGAGCGCAGTAATGCAGGACAGGCGGATGACCTGCGCACGCCAGCGAGAGCGTGCCGGTGCCGCCGTCGCGCTCCAGGATCGCGCAGAGGAGGGTGACGTAGGTCCGCTTGTCGGTTGTCCGCCGCACCATGTGATTGAGGCGGTCCAGCACCGCCACCGGGTCGGTGAGCTGGTCCTCGAGGAGATAGAGACAGCTTCGCACTCCCGAAAGCAGCAGGCCGCTCGCCAGGCCGTGGCCGGCGACGTCGCCGATCACCAGGGCGAGCTGACCCGCCGAGAGACGGAAATACTCGTAGTAGTCGCCGCCCACCTCGGTCGCCGGCACCGAAGCCGCGGCGAGGTCGATCCAGGCCACGTTCGGCGCGCCCTGGGGGAGCATGCTGAGCTGGATGCGCCGCGCGGTGTCGATCTCCTCGCGCATCCTCTCCCGCTCCCGGGCTCGCGAGTGTTCCTTCCGCCAAATCGTCAGGAACCGCCGCTTCTCCAGCAGATTGAGCACGACGGCGCCGACGAGACAGAGGCAGGTGACGACAGTGAGCGCCGCCACGTCGCCGAAGGCCGGCAGCGCCTGGCCCGACGGCCAGCCCTGTCGGCTGAGCGGGAAGACGGCGACGATCCAGGAGGTGCCGAAGAGGATCAGCTCCTCGGCGAGCCGCAGGCGGAAGGACAGGAAGACGAAGGGGAGGAGGATGAAAAGCGGGATCACCCCCCTGTCCGAGTGCAGGCTGACCAGGCGGCAGACGATGATGCCGAAGAAGAGATAGACGATGAGGATCTGGCGGAACCAGATCTCGTAGAGCTGCATCTGCCGGGCGGCGATGAGCCCCATGGTCGCCAGCAGACCGCAGATCTCGACGGTCAGCGAGACGGGCCAGCCGTATTGCACCGCCTCGCCGATGGCAGGCAGGAAAAGCAACAGCGCGATGACGAGGAGCCACCGGAAGGTGCGATAGTTGCGGTTGTCGAAATGCCGCTGGACGGCCAGGGTCTCTGGCAGCAGGACGAGCTCGTCAATGCTCCGGGGCTTCACCGGTCCAATGCTATCCTGCGGCACCATGAAAGAGGACGTTCCCGCTCTTGCTGCAACGCTCCGCAAGGCGGGAAGCGGTCTCGTGGTGGTGGTGACCGGCGCGGGAGTGAGCGCCGCGAGCGGGCTGCCGCTCTTCCGCGGCAGCTCTCCGGATGCGATCTGGAACCGCGACGTGACCGAGATCGGCACGTTCCGCTTCTTCACGCGCGACCCGGTCGCCTGGTGGCAGTGGTTCCTGCAGAGCTTCGCCGGCTTGGCCGCGGCGCGTCCCAATCCCGCCCATTACGCGCTGGCCGCCCTGGAGCGGTGGCAGGCCGGCCGTGGCGACTTCCTCCTCATCACCCAGAACGTCGATTCGCTGCACGAGCAAGCGGGAGCGCAGCGCCTGGTCAAGGTGCACGGCACGGCCGACCGCCTGCGCTGCTCGCGCGACGGCTGCCCGCTCGGCGCCCCGACCGGCTCGCTGCCGGCGAGCGAGGTCGACTTCGGCCCCTTCCTCAGCGATCCGCGGCGGGAGAGCCTGCCGTGCTGCCCGCGTTGCGGCGCCCTTCTCCGCGCCCACGCGCTGCTTTTCGATGAGTACTACGACGAGCACGCCGACTACGGCTTCCGCCGGGTGCGCGAGGCGGTCGAGCGGATGGCCCTGGCGGTCTTCGTCGGCACCTCCTTCTCGGTGGGAGTGACGGATCTCGTCCTCCGCGAGGCCCTCGGTTGGCGCCTGCCGGTGATCGCCGTCGATCCCGCCGCCCGGCCGCCGCAGCCGGGCGTCACCCTCGTCCAGGCTGCGGCAGAGGACGCCCTGCCGGCCGTCTGCCGCGAGCTCGGTGTTCCTATCGATCCGAGCGGACCGAACTGAGGCCGTCAGGCCGCGGCGGCCGGCTCCGGAGCCGCTTGGGCGGACGCCGCGAACCGGTTTGCTGCCCAACATCAGGCTCGCGAGCTCCCGCCACACCCAAGCCAAAGCGTTGAACGCATGCAGGGACAGGAAGGCGAGCACGACGCCGATCAAGCCGGAGAGCATGGCCGCCGCCGGGCTGTCGAGGTTCCACACGTAGCCGTCCATCTCCAGGAGGCCCGTCGGCTCGGCAAAAGGAGCGATCAGAAAGGCCGCGGTCACGGAGAGCAGGAAGATGGTGACCGTGAAGGTGAGGATCCCGAGCGGGAGCTTGAGGACGAGATAGCCCATCCCCTTCCAGGTCACCGGATTGCCCAGGAAGTCGAGCACCCTGTGCAGCAGCCCGCGGCGGGCCAGCGGCTGCGCCGGGCTCATCGGCGGCACGCGGGCGCCCAGCAGGTGGATGGCGAGCTGGCGCTCGACCGCCGTCATCCCCCAGCTCGCCGCGAACACCACGGCGAGAATCGGAAAGCCGATCCAGATCAGAGTCAGGCCGAGGCCGAGGGTCAGTCCCACGGAGAGGAAGATGAAGTAGGCGAGGCCCAGCGGAAACGCCAGGGCCAGGAAGAGCAGATTCGTATACGACCGCGCCTCCAGAGGAACGCGCAGGAAACGGATGAACGCGCCGCGGCGGGCGGGCGCGGGAGCCTCCGGGGTCGCAAGGGATTCGTCGGGCAGGTCGGTCATGGATGCCTCCTCGGCCCCACTACGGAGCGGGGAGGCGGCGGGTTTCGTCCGCTGAGTTCAAAGCGCGATTCCGCGTTCCTCCAGTGGCGAGACCCGTGCCAGGAGCGAGAAGTCGCGGTCGTGATGGAGGACCGGAAGCCCATGCCGGATGGCACAGGTGGCGATCAGACAATCAACGCCAGAACGGACCGTCACACCGGCGCGGCGAGCCGATCGATAGAGCTGAGCTGCCTCCTCGAAGACCTCGCTCCTCAATGGCGATTCGACGACGGGAAACGCAAACATCGCTTCCCGAGCCACACGAAAGGCTCTCTCATCGAGGAAGCCCTGAAGGACCTCCTGGATCACCGGAAGGCACGTCACCACTTCATCCAGATCGGTGACAGATTCCAATTCGAGACGACTCGGCTTCCGAAACACCTCGATCCAGACGGAGGTGTCAACGAGCAGCACGAGGCTCCTTCGAGGCTGGATCATCTCCCCTCATCTCGGAGAGATTTCCCTCCCACAATCCGGTGCCCGCGAGCTCGAGAATGCGCCCCGCACGGTGGCGCCGCAGGTAGTCCTCGATCGCTCGGGTCACTGCCCGAGAGTAGGTTCTCTCGCCACTCACCCGCGTCACGTCCTCCAGGAGCTGCTCATCCAACACAAGATTCGTGCGTTTCATACACACAACCCTACCACGACTCGGAGCGAGCTGAGATTGAGCTTGGCGCTGCTCTTGCGTTGCGGTGCTCCGTTGTGCTGCAACTCGCGATGAGGAGCTTCTGAGGCATCTGCGACAGCGCTGAGCGCTCTCGCATCACGGCGTAGCACCATGCAGCCTCCCCGGTCGCCGCGGCCGAATTCTCCCTCGCCTCTGGGATCACAGCGGAAGAGGCAGCGGTCACAACGGCGCGCTCGGAGGACTCTGCCGCACGCTCTCGCATCTCCTGACCGGCGGGCTGTAACACCTGACCGGCCGGTCAAGTGTTCTGACACATCGCTCCCGTCAGCTTCTACGTTTTCGATCGCCGTTCCAACTCGCGGCGCAGCCGAGCGATCTCGGCTTCCATGGCGGCGGCGGCCTTTCTCATCTCGTGAATGCGCGGGTACGGCCGTCCGGTGGCGGTTTCAAGCGCGCGGATGCGCTCTTCCTCCATCCGGAACGTCACGCCGGTGGTGTGGCTGACCAGAGAGCCGTCCGGCCCGGGGACGATCAGTCGGTAGCGTCCGTCGTCCGCCAGACGGAAGCCCTGGAGCTGCGGGTCTCGGATCGCGAGCGGGTCGTAGAGGAAGTACTCTTCGATGCCGAGGCGTTCGTAGAGGGCCTTCTTGCTGTTGAAATCGTTTCCCTGCGTGCTGTCCGAGCTGACCTCGACGATCAGGCACGGGGCCTCGCCTTCCTCCCACAGCAGGTAGGTTCGGCGCAGCGGCAGCTTGGGCACGCCCCGCACGACCATGACGTCGGGACAGATGACATCCCGCGGATTCCCCTGCCGGTAGTAGAGAAAGAGGTCACCCCCGACGTAGACATCGGCCTCCGCCTCGAAGCGCTCCTTGAAGGCTTCGATCAGGTAGACGATCTCATCGCGGTGCAGCTCGGTCTCGCCCATCGGCTGGCCGTCGGACTCCGGATACAAGACATCGTCGTGGCGGAGGGGGATCGCGTGCATCAGGGATCACCTCGGGGTCATGGTACCACTCGGACCACTCGGACGCCCAGCAGCCGCTCCCCCGCCGGCTCGCGCAGGTTGTAACGCGAGCTCATGACCCGCCCGTAGGCGCCGGCGTTGGCAATCAGGAAGACGTCGCCCTCCTGGGCCGGCGCGATCCGGCGCGAACGGCCGAGGACGTCGCCGGTCTCGCAGATCGGGCCGACGATGTGCGCTTGCATGGTCGCCAGCTCGTCGAGGCGGGTGAGGTTGACGATGGGGTGATAGGCGCCGTAGAGAGCGGGACGGATCAGCGAGTTCATGCCGGTCTCGAGACCGACGTAGGTGACGTCGCCCTTCCTCTTGAGCTGCACCACGCGTGCGAGGAGGACGCCCGCCTGCGCCACCAGAAAGCGGCCGGGCTCCAACCAGAGCTGGAGATGGGGATGCGCGGCGCGGAAGGCTTGGAGCAACGCATCCAGGGCCTGCAGGTCCAGAGGGCTCTGCCCCGCCCGCTCGGGGATTCCCAGGCCGCCGCCGAGATCGAGCACCCGCACGCTCGGAAAGCGCTCGGCCACGGACCCCAGGAAGGCCGCCGTGTCGCTCCAGGCCTCGACGGCGCGGATGCCGCTCCCGGAGTGGGCGTGGAGGCCGACGACCCGGGCGCCGAGCCCGGCGACCAAGCCCGCCAGCTCGTCGAGCTGCTCCGGCGCCACTCCGAATTTCGACTGCGCGCCGGCGGTACGGACGTGGGAGTGGTGTCCGCGGCCGCGGCCGGGGTCGAGGCGCACGAAGAGGTCGCGCCCGGCGAACAGATCCGGCCAGGCGCGCAGCGGATGGAGGCTGTCGATGGTCACCCAGGCGCCCATCTCGTAGGCGCGACGGTACTCGCCTGGCGGCGCGAAATTGGGCGTGAAGAGGAGGCGCTCGCCGGGGAGAGCGGGGAACAACCGCCGCACGTGCTCCAGCTCCGGCGCCGAGACGCACTCGAAGCCCAGGCCCGCGGCCTGGAAGCGGGCGAGGACGTCCGGGTCGTGGTTCGCCTTGATCGAGTAGAAGACGCGGTCGAGGGCCCGGAGGGCGAGGAGCGACGCGACGGCGTCGTCCAGGGTCTCGGCGTCGTAGACGTAGACCGGGCTCTCCTCGGCCGCCAGAGAAAGGAGGTCGCTCCGCCGGTCCCGCCACCACTCGCGAGCCGCCGCTTCCGCCGCCTCCGCCTCCCGTTCCCCGAAGAGCTCGGACCAGGTGGGACCGAAGACCGCGCTCTCCGCCTGATGGCCGAACAGCAGGCCGTGGAGCTGGCGGACGAGCCGCTCCGCCTGCTCTTCGTCGACGACGAACGTGAGGTTGAGATCGCTCGCCGACTGGGTCATCAGGTGGACCTTCATCTCCTCGAAGACCTCGAGCACCGGCGCGAGGTCGTGCAGGATGGCGCGAATACCCCTGCCCACCAGAGAGATGGCCGCTGTGGGAGCGATGAGCCGCGGCTCGCAGTGCTCCGCGAGATCGCGCATCAGGTGCTCGAGCACCGCCGGCTCCAGGGCGTTGGCCCCGGGGTCGAGCGAGACGGTGACGTTGGTCTCCGAGGTGGAGACGGAGTCGATCGACAAGCCGTGCCGGGCGAAGACGGCGAAGACCGCGGCGAGGAAGCCCACCTCGTGCCACATGCCGAGGGTCTCCATCGAGACCAGGGTGATCCCGCGGCGCGCCGAGATCGCCTTGACCTGCGGACCGCCCTCCGGGCCGGACACCGAGATCACGGTGCCCGGGATCTCCGGCCGCTGGGTGCACACCACCCACAGGGGGATGCGATGGGCGCGCAGCGGCGGGATGCTCCGCGGATGGAGCACCTTGGCGCCGGTGATGGCGATCTCCTGCGCCTCTTCGTAGTCGAGCGCGCGCAGCAGACGGGCGGAGGGGAGAAGAGCAGGATTGGCGGTGAACATCCCGGGCACGTCGGTCCAGATCTCGCACCGCTCGGCGCCGAGGCGGGCGGCGAACAGCGCCGCCGAGGTGTCGGAGCCGCCGCGGCCGAGGAGGACGGTCTCCCCGGCGGCGTTCCTGGCGATGAAGCCCTGGGTGACGACGACCGTGCCCAGAGCCGCGAGGCGCGTTTGCAGCGCTTCGTCGAGGTCCCAGGAGCAGGTTGCCGCGAGATAGGTCCGAGCGGCGCCATGCGGCGCCTCATCGCGGGCGGTCAGCGATTCGCGGGCGTCGTGCCAGACGGCCGGGAGCCCGCTGGACGCAAGGTAGGCGGCGCCGAGGCGGGTGGACAGGATCTCGCCGAAGGCCATCACCCGCGCTTTCAGCTTGGGGCCGGCCTCGCGCAGCAGCGAGGCCGCGAGGACGAGACGCGAGAGCTCGTCGAGGTCGGGTTGCAGCAGTCCTTCATCAAGGCCGAGCGCGGCGCCGAGCTCGCGGTGCCGCGCCACGATCGCCGCGAAAGCTGCCGCGTACGACCCCTCTTGTCCTTGCCGTCCTTGCTGTCCTTGGCTCTCCGCCGCCAGAGCGAGCACCTGCTCCAGGCGGTCCGAGATCCCCGAGAGCGCCGAGCAGACGATCAGCGGGCGCAGCCCCGCCTCCAGGCGAGCCTCGGCGAGCGCGGCGATCGTCCGCCAGCGCTCGACCGTGGAGACACTGGTGCCCCCAAACTTGAGAACGACCCAACGCGCCAAGCTAACCCTTCGCCGCCCGCACCGCCTCGGCGAGCGCCGGCAGCACCTCGTGGAGATCGCCGACGATGCCGTAGTCGGCGACGGTGAAGATGGGCGCGCCGGGATCCTTGTTGATGGCGACCACCACCGAGGAGCCCTTCATGCCCACCAGGTGCTGGATGGCGCCGGAGATCCCGGCGGCGATGTAGAGCTTCGGCGCCACCGTCTGGCCCGACGAGCCGATCTGGCGGTCACGGGGCAGCCAGCCGTTGTCGATCACCGGCCGGCTGGCGCCGATCTCGGCGCCGAGCGCCTTCGCGAGATCCTCCACGGGGCCCAGCTTGTCCGCCCCCCCGACGCCGCGGCCGACGGCCACGATGATGTCCGCCTTGGTGAGATCGACCTGGTCGCCTCCCACCTCTTCGTAGCCGAGGATCTCGCGGTCGGGCTGCAGGCCCGAGAGGTCGACCGCGAGAGGCTGCACGGGCGCCCCGCCTCCCGCCGCACCCATCGCAACACCGTCCGCCGGGAAGGCGCCCGACTGGACGGAGACGAGCACCGTGCCCTCCCCCTTCACCCGCACCTTCGCCTGCATCTTGCCGCCCAGGATCGGCCGCGTCCACAGGAGGTCTCCGCCGCCGCCCTCGCCCGGCGCGAAGCCGGTGACCTCGGGGAGGAGCCCGGCATTCACGGTCTGCGCCAAGCGCGGCACGAAGTCCACCGACTGATAGGTATGAGGGAAGACGACGTAGGCCGGCTGCGCCTCGCGGATCGCCGGCCCGAGCGCGCCGATCCAACCGCCAGGCGTGTAGGCGCGCAGCGCCTCGTGCTCGGCCACGTGCACGGCGGCGAGGTCGGCCCGTGCGATGTCCGCGGCAGCTTCTGTTACGCCGCCGCCCAGCACCACCGCCTCCGCCTTGCCGCCCAGCGTCCCCGCCAGCCGCTGCGCGGCGGCGATCGCCTCCCGCGAGATGCGCGAGACCTGTCCGTCCCGCAACTGGACCACCACCCAGACCCGGCTCGCCATCACAGCACCCTCGCTTCCTTCTGCAGCTTCTCGACCAGGGTCGCGGCCGCCTGCTTGGGATCTCCGGAGATCATCTGCGCGCCGCTGCCGGTCTGCGGAAAAGCCACGGAGACGATCTCCAGCCGCGCCGCCGCAGCTCCCACCTGGCCGGCGTCCAGCCCCAGATCGGCGGGGGACAGGCTCGCGATCTCCTTCTTCTTGGCCGCCATGATCCCCTTCAAGGAGGCGTAGCGCGGATGGTTGATGCCGGCCTGGATCTCCAGCACGGCGGGAAGCGGCACGCGCGAGATCTCGTTGACGCCGCTCTCCATCTCGCGCGTCACCTTGACGGCTTTGTTCCCTGCCTCCAGCTCGACGCCCATCACCAGCCAGACGTGCGGCCAGCCGAGCCAGCCGGCGAGCACCGAGCCGGTGGCCCCGTAGCCGAGGTCGTCCGACTGCGAGCCGGTCAGCACGAGGTCGAAGCTGTCGCGGCGGACGGCGGCGGCGAGGGCGCGGCCGGTGGCCAGGGCGTCGCCGCCCAGGAAGGCCGGATCGGCGAGGTGCACGGCGCGCGCCGCGCCGAGGGCGAGCGTCTTGCGCAGCGCCTCCTTGACCCGTTCCGGCCCGAGGCTCAACACCACCACCTCGCCACCGGTCTTTTCCGCCAGTTGCAACCCTTCTTCCAGGGCATACTCGTCGCTCTCGTTGATCACGAAAGGCAGGTCCTCCTCCTCCAGCCACCGGCCGTCGCGGCTGACGCGCAGCCGGGCCTCGGTGTTGGGGACCTGCTTGATGCAGACGGCGATCTTCATGCAGCGGTCTCCTCGTTCACAGAGTCGGTCCCGGGACCCGCACAGCCGCGCCGTTGACGCCGGCCGCCGCCGGGGTGGTGAGGAAATGGATGACGTCCGCGACCGCGTCCGTCGTCACCCACTTCCCGGGGTCGGCATCGGGCATGGCGGCGCGGTTTGCGGCGGTGTCCATCGTTCCCGGCAGAACGGAATTGGCACGCGCCCCGGCAGGCGCCAGCTCGCGGGCCAGCGATTCGACCAGGCGCAGCACGCCGGCCTTGGTGGCGGCGTAGGCGCCCACCCCGGCCTCGCCGAGGAGGCCGGCAGGCGCCGCGACGGCCACGAGGGCGCCGCCCTTCGCCTTCGTGAACGCTCGGGCCGTGGCGCGGAAGACACGGAAGGTCGCGTCGAGGTTCACTTTGAGGAGGAAGCTCCAGTCGTCGTCGGAGAAGTCGGCGATCCGCCCCCAGCGGAAACCGCCCACCGTATGGACGACGGCGGAGAGCCCGTCCTGCTCCGCTGCGGCGAACAGCCGGTCGACCTCGGCGGTCACCGTCAAATCGGCCCGGTGGACCGTCACCACACCCTCCGGAGCGCCGGCGGCCAGCTCGGCGAGCCCACCCCGCCGGTCCCCCACCGCCAGCACGCGCTCCCCCGCAGCGACGAAACGCCGGACGACGCTCTGCCCCAGGGCTCCGGCGGCCCCGGTGATCAGGACTCTCCCGTTCATGCTCTCTCCAGGGACGGAATCGGACCAGAGAAACACCCCCGCCCGACGGTAACAAGGGTGCCCGGGCGGAGGGAAAGGGAGCCTATCATGGGTGGGGAGGAGGCTCCCCTATCTTCGAGAGCCGGCGCAGGGTATAGTTCCGGTATGAGTTCTCCCTCTCGTAAGATTCTCTCCCCCGTCGGCCGGCCGTCGCGGCCGGTCAGCGAGATTCGTGCCGTCATCCGCAAGGTGGCCGCAGAGGCGGCCAAGAGGGAGAGGTCTTCGCCCGAGCTTCCTGCAAAGGCCAAGGCAGCAAAGGGCCTCGGCGAGCCGAAGCAGCTATAGTCCGCTGACCCTCGCCCTCCCGCCAGTGCCTCGCTCCCGTATGTCAACGCCAGACTACGGCGGCAACGTTTTCATCAACTGCCCCTTCGACAGCACCTACAGGCCTCTCCTGGAGGCAATTCTCTTCGCCGTGGCTGACTGCGGATTTCGATCGCGGTGCGCTCTCGAGATCGAGGACAGCAGTCAGGTTCGGATGGACAAGATCCTCACGATCATCTCCGAGTGCCGTCTGGGCATCCACGACATCTCACGGACAGGCCTGGATGGCACCAGCAATCTGCCTCGATTCAACATGCCCTTGGAGCTCGGAATCTTCCTCGGAGCCAAGCGCTTCGGTCGGAGCGAGCAGCAACAGAAGATTGGCCTCATCCTCGACCGGGAGAAATATCGCTACCAGACCTTCATATCGGACCTCAGCGGACAGGACATCCGAGCGCACGACGATGATCCCAGAAGGGCTATTACGATCATCCGGGATTGGCTTCGAAGCGCCTCGCATCGGCCCGACATTCCCGGTGGCAAGGTCATCGGCGAACGTTTTGGCCGATTCCTGGAGCAGCGCCCGGAGCTCTGCAATGGGCTGCGCCTATCCGAGGACGAGCTCACTTTTCACGACTCCACCTGGCTTGTTTCCGAATGGCTTAGCGCTAACTCGTAGGTTGAAGGGGAGGAACCAATCTCGCCTCCGGTCTACAATCCCCGGGCAATGCCGCAAACTCCCTCGCCGCCGTCGTCCCCCTCACGCCGCTTCACCTTGCCGCAGCCGCCGGTCCCCAGCGGGGAGACGAGGTGGCAGCGCTGGCGGCGCAAGCGGCGTTCCTGGGTGCTGCGCCGCTTCGACCATCTGATCCTCTCCGTCTACCGGCTCATCCACTGGCTGGACCGCCATGCTCCCATCGAGAAGCGCTACTTCCGGGTGGCCATCTTCGGGTCGAGCCGCATCCGGGAGAGCGACGCCGCCTACGCCGGGGTGCGCGAGCTGGCGCGGCGGCTGTCGTACATGGGCTGCGACATCGTCACCGGCGGCGGGCCGGGCCTCATGCGCGCCGCCAACGAGGGGGCGCGGGACGGCGCCTACCGCCACAAGACGCGCTCTTTCGGGCTGACCATCCTGCTGCCGATGGAGGAGCAGCCCAATCCGTTCCTCGACGAGGTCGCCCACCATGCGACCTTCTTCTCGCGCCTCCACCAGTTCATCCGCCTTTCCCACGCCTACATCGTGGTGGACGGCGGCATCGGCACCACGCTGGAGGCGATGATGGTGTTGCAGCTCCTCCAGGTGCGGATGCTGCGCGACCGGCCGCTGATCTTCGTCGGACCGATGTGGCACGGGCTGCGCGCCTGGATCGAGTCCGAGATCATCCGCCGCGGCCTCGCCGAGCCGGGAGATCTCGACGTGGCGGTCTGGGTGGACGACCTGGAGCAGGCCCTCGCCGTCGTGGAGCGGGCGCGCAACGACTTCCTGCGCCGCCACAAGGTGATCCTGCCGCCGGTCATGGACGAGCCCGAGGAGGCGCGCGGACCGGCAGGGGCGGAAGGGTGAGCCGCGGAGATAGGCACGCGCCTTGCTGCGCGGGAATCCAGGAATGAAGCTCGCGTCGTTTTGGCATCTTGCGACGGTATCGTGTGACGATCGGGAGGGTGCATGGGTCTGATCTCTTTCCTCTTTTTCCAGCTCGGGCCGCAGCCGCAGGGTCCCGGTCTGTTTTCGTTCTTCATCCAGGCGGGACCGATGGCGAAGGCCATCCTCGCCACCCTGGTGCTCTTCTCCCTGGGCTCCTGGGCCATTATGCTCGGCAAGCTGGTGCAGCTCCGTCGCGCCGACTCACAGACCGACAAGTTCCTCGAGGCGTTCCATCGCAGCCAGCGCTTCAGCGAGGTCAACGCCACGGCCACCAGGTTGGCCGCCTCGCCCCTGGTGGGCATTTTCCAGGCCGGCTACGCCGAAATCGACAGCCAGATCAAGAACACTCCCGAGCCGGATCGCCCGGGCGAGAAGCGGGCTTACCGCATCAGCTCCATCGCGGCGCTCCAGCGCACGCTGGCACGGGCGGCGGGAGTCGAGATGCGCGGCGTCGCGCGCTGGCTCCCCTTCCTCGCCACCACAGCGGCGGCGAGCCCGTTCATCGGACTCTTCGGCACGGTCTGGGGCATCATGGTGGCCTTCCGCGACATCGGCCTGTCCGGCTCGACGTCGATCGTGGCCGTGGCGCCCGGCATCGCCGAGGCCCTGATCAACACGGCGGCCGGCCTCGGCGCGGCCATCCCGGCGCTCATCGGCTACAACTACTTCGGCCAACGGGTCAAAGGGGTCAAAGCCCGGCTGGACGACTTCATCCTCGAGTTCCTGAACCTGGCGGAGCGCAATTTCACCTAGACGGCGCGCGGGAGAGCTCAGCATGGCCTTTCACTTCGGCAGCGGCGGCAGCGAGGGCGAGGACGAGCAGGTGATGGCGGACATCAACGTCACGCCGCTCGTCGACGTGATGCTCGTGCTCCTCATCATCTTCATGATCGCCGCGCCCATGCTCCACCAGGGGATCGAGGTGGCCCTTCCCAAGGCCGATGCCACCAACCTGCCGCTGCGCATGGAGGATCCGCTCATCGTCTCCATCAACCGCAACGGCGACCTCTTCGTCCGCGAGACGCCGGTGGAGGTCGAGGGTCTGGTCGAGCAGCTCAAAGCACAGATCGCGTCCCGCGGCGACGACACGGTCTTCCTCAAGGGCGACCGCGAAGTGCCCTATGGCCGGGTGATCGAAGTGCTGGACGTGCTCCACCGCGGCGGCATCGTGCACGTCGGGATGGTCACCGACCGGCCGGACAAAGGCTCACGGAGGCGGACAGGGTGAGCGCAGGCGCCGGCGTCGACGGGATTCTGGCCGAGCGGGGCCGGCGCGCCGGCCGCGGCCCGGAGGCGGCGAGCATCGGCGCCGCCGTCGTGCTGCACGTCCTCCTGGTGGCCGTCGTCCTCCTGCTGCCGCGTCTGTCGCCGCCGCCCAAGCCTCTCGAGTTCGTGCCGGTGACCATCCTGCCGGCCCAGGCGCTGGGGGTGCGCCACCCGGCGCCGCCCCGCCAGCCCGCCGAGCCGAAAGAGACGCCCGCGCCCGCAGCGGCTCCCACGCCTCCCACCCCACCGAAAACCGCGGAGCCGACCCCTGAGCCCCCCAAACCGGCCGACCAGGCGCCGATTCTCCCCGAGAAGACGGACAAGAAGAAGCCGGCGCCGATCAAGCCGGCACCTCCCGCGACTCCGGCGCCGACAGCGCCCACCAGGAAGACGGCGAGCCCCGAGACGGCGCCCGGCAAGAGCAACCCGAACAGCCCGCCGAACGCCACCGCCGTGGGCGAGACCGGCGACCAGGCCGGCCGCCGCGGCGCGCCCACCGGCAGCCCGCTCGGCACCACCGCCTTCGGCTCCAAGATCGGCGGGGTCGACAACCCCGACTTCACCTACGGCTACTACCTCGACCGCCTGCTGTCGCTGATCGACGCCAACTGGGTGCGGCCGCCCATGGGCAGCGGGATCCGGGCGATCATCGCCTTCCGCATCCAGCGCGACGGCTCGCTGACCGGCCTCAAGGTCGCCGAGTCCTCGGGATACAATTCGTTCGACTTGGCGGCCCTGCGCGCGGTGCAGAACGCCGCTCCGTTCCCTCCGCTGCCGAGGGCCTACAGCCACGACGACCTCGGAGTCAACCTGATCGTCTACTAGGACAGAGCCGCCCGAGAGGTGTCATGAAATCGCGAGCCCGCTTCGCCGCCACCATCGCCGCCGCCACGCTGCTGCTCGCGGCCGGCCTCCTCCTCCCCCGCATCTTTGCCCAGGAGCCGCCGGAGGAGACACCCCAGGAGAAACCGCCCGGGAGCAACGTCACCCTGGTCCTCGAGGGCAAACGCGCGCCGATGAAGCTCGCCATCCCGCCCTTCCGGGTGGCCGGGGGCCTCGCCGGCGGCGCCGCGGCCGCGGCTCACGAGATCGAAGAGGTGGTGCGGCAGGACCTGCAGAATTCCGGCTACTTCGACATCCAGGGTCCCGACGCCTTGAAGGGACTGACCCTCACCGGCGACATCCAGCGCGACGCCCAGGCCTATCGCTCGGTGGGCAGCCAGACCGTGCTCTTGGGCGATTTGCGGGCCGACGGGGACAAGATCGTCTTCGAGGGGCGCCTCTTCGACGTGACGAGCGGCCAGGCGATCCTCGCCAAGCGCTACCGCGGCGCCTTCCCCGTGGGCCGCCGCATCGCCCATACCTTCTCCGACGAGGTCATCCGCTTCTTGACCGGCACCCAGGGAATCGCCGAGTCGAGCATCGCCTTCACCAGCGACCGCTCGGGCAGCAAAGAGATCTACACCATGGACTACGACGGCCAGAACCAACGGCGGGTGACCGGCCATCGCTCGACCTCCATGTCACCGGCGTGGACGCCCGACGGCCGCGGCATCGCCTACACCTCCTTCTTCAACGGCTCGCCGGGCATCTATCTCGCCGATCTGGCCAGCGGACGGAAGCGGACCCTGGTCGCCTCGGGCTCGCTCAACATGACCCCCTCGTTCGCGCCCGACGGCGAGCACTTCGCCTTTTCGCGCTCGGTCAACGGCAACGTCGAGATCTTCACCGCCGACAAGGAGGGCGGCAACCTGCGGCGCCTGACGACCTCGAGCGCCATCGACACCAACCCGGCCTGGAGCCCGAAGGGAGGCCAGATCGCCTTCACGTCGGGCCGCGCCGGCAATCCGCACATCTACCTCATGGACTCCGAGGGCGCCAACCAGCGCCGCCTGACCTTCGAAGGGACCTACAACGACGGCGCCGCCTGGAGCCCGTCGGGCGATCTGATCGCCTACACCAGCCGCAGGGACGGCCGCTTCCAGATCGTGGTCACCAAGGTGGACACCCTGGCGAGCCGCGTCCTCACCTCCGGCCCGGGAGAAAACGAGTCGCCGAGCTTCTCGCCGGACGGCCGCAAGATCGTCTTCGTGTCGGCGCGGAGCGGCAGCAAGCAGCTCTACGTGATCGACCTGGACGGCGGCAACCTGCGCCAGCTCACGAACGAAGGCAACAACGACATGCCGGACTGGTCGCGCGCCCTGCCGGCGCAGTGAAGCGGGCGAGCCGAAACAAGGAGATATGGCGTCCCTGCAACCCCTTCTGCTACATTGGCTCCCGGGCAGCAGCAGCACGTGGCTGTCGAGACCAGTTTCTGAGAGCGAGGAGAAAACCCCATGAACCGCAAGTGGATGGTTTGGATCGTAGCCCCGGTCCTGTTGACCGTTCTGACGGGTTGTCCCAAGAAGAAGCCCAAGACGCCGCCGCAGGACCTCAACGTCGAGACGAAGACGGTGCCCGCGCCGGCTCCGGCTCCCACGCAGGAGGTCCAGCAACCGCCTGCTCCGGCGCCGGCCGTCGAGGACAAGAGAGAAAACCCCCTGCTGTCGCAGGACCTGCAGGTCGTCAACGACGAGCTGAAGCGCCGCGGCTTCAGCCCTGACGTCTACTTCGACTACGACGAGAGCAACCTTTCCGACGACGCGCGGGCCAAGCTGGCGCGCAACGCCGACCTGCTCAAGAGCCAGGCGCAGTTCCTGGTGACCATCGAGGGCCACGCCGACGAGAGGGGCACCAACGAGTACAACCTCGCGCTGGGCGAACGCCGGGCGAACGCGGTGCGCGACTACTTGGGCTCGCTGGGCGTCACCGGCGACCGCCTGCGCACCATCAGCTACGGCGAGGAGCGGCCGATCTGCACCCAGCACGAGGAGAGCTGCTGGTCGCAGAACCGCCGTGCTCACATGGTGATCACCGGGCGGGCCAACGTCGGTTGACCGGCCGGCTGAGACTCCGGGGAACCGCCATGCGCCGCGCCATCATCCACCTCCCACTGGCCGTCTTCCTGGCGGCGGCGCTCGCCGCCGCGGGGTGTGTCACCTCGCAGGACATCGAGAACCTGCAGTCGCAGCTCGCGGACATCCAGCGCCAGATGCTGCAATTGCAGAAGCAGGCGCCCAGCAAGCAGGACGTGGGAGACCTGCAGGCCAACGTCGGCAAGCAGATGGACTCGCTGCTCAAGACGGAAGCCGACATGCAGGTAAAGCTGCAGAGCCTGTCGAGCCAGATCGACGAGCTGCAGGCCAAGCTGGAGGACACCAACTATCGCCTCTCCCAGCTCTCGCAGCAGATCGCGGCGACCAACCAGGAGCTGAAGAGCTTCCGGCCGCCGCCGGCGGTCCCCGCTCCCGAGGGGGGAAGCGCCCCGCCGCCTGCGGCGCCTCCCCCGCAGCCGGGCGGCGGACCCGACCCGCAGAGCCTCTACAACGCGGCCTACAACGACTATCTCAAGGGGAGCTACGACCTGTCGATGCGGGAGTTCCAGGAGTACCTGGCGAACTTCCCGAACACCGACCTGTCGGACAACGCCACCTACTGGATCGGCGAGTGCTTCTACCGCCAGAAGCGCTACCGCCAGGCCATGGAGCAGTTCGACGCCGTGCTCACCCGCTACGCCCACAGCGACAAGGCGGCGAGCGCCACCCTGAAAAAGGGCTATGCCCAGCTCGAGCTCGGGGACCGCCAGCAGGGGATCATCCAGCTCCGGCAGGTGGTCCGGCTGTTTCCGACGAGCGACGAAGCCAACCTCGCGCGGCAGCGGCTGCGCGAGCTCGGGTTTGACACCCACTAGCCGCCGATGGTATAAAACCTCGCCGCACTTCGGTGCGGCTTCGTTTTTCTATTCCAAGAGAGCACCGAGGATATGGCCAATACCAAGTCCGCAGAGAAGAGAAACCGCCAGAACGTCCAGCAGCGGGAACGCAACCGCGCCCAGCGGTCGCGCCTGCGCACCGCCATCAAGCGGCTGCGCACAGCGATGGCGAGCGGCGACGCCGCCCAGGCGCAGGAGATCCTGCCGGCGACGCTCCGCGTGATCGACAAGATCGCGCAGAAGAAGATCATCCACGCCAACGCCGCGGCGCGCTACAAGTCCCGCCTCATCAAGCGGGTCGCCGCCCTCCAGCAAGCCTGAGCCGGCTCAGAATCCTTCCAGCAGATCGCTGACCACGGTCTGGGCAAACCGTGTCGAGGCGCGCTGGATGGCCTGGTTCTCGAAATCCACGAAACCGGTCGAGGCGTCGACCGGATACGTCTCCCGGAAGTTGTAGCGGTCGTTGCTCCACAGCGGCTTGTCGGCGCCCGTCCGCTTGAACGCGATCTGGGCGACGATGGAGATTTCGTACTGCGTGGCACGCCCCGTGTTGTCGAAGGTGATCGGCGTCGCCGCGTAGCCCACCACGGCGCCGGAGATCTCGGCGTCGGCGCCCGTCGAGCTGCCCACCACGGCGAAGCGCTGGCGCTTCACCAGCTCGTCGGCGATCGACCGGGTCACGAACTGCTCGACCTGCGTGCGCTGGGTCCGGTTGTCGAACGGCTTCAAATAGACCGCTTTGATGTCGGTGGGGATGTTGCTCGCCCGCCCCACCAGGGCGTAGCCGCAACCGGTGAGAGCGACAAGGAGAGCGCCCAGGGCGGCGGGGCAGACGGCGCGCGCGATGCGATGCAGGGTCATGCAGACCTCCGGGTGACCAGGTTGATCAGTCGGCCGGGGACGAAGACGGCCTTCGCCACCTCGCGCCCGGCCAGGTGCTCCTCGACGTTCGGGCTCGCCATCGCGGCCGCGCGGGCTTCCTTCTCGGTCGCTTCGGCGTCCACCTCCACGCGGTCACGCAGCTTGCCGTCCACCTGCACGACGAGCTCGATCCGCGCGCGGCGGAGCTTGCCCTCATCGTACTCCGGCCAGGAGGAATCGAGCAGCGTCTCCACATGGTCCCGGCGCTCCCACAGCTCCTCGGTGATGTGCGGCGCCAGGGGGTGGAGGAGCTGGAGCAGTGTATCGAAGGCCTCTTCGCAGCGCAGCCGGGAGGCGGTCTGCTCCTCCAGCGCGCGGCTCAGCTTGTTGGCGAGCCTCATCAGCGCAGGCACCGCGGTGTTGAAACGGAAGCCTTTCAGGCTGCGCGTCACCCGCTCGATGGCGGCGTGGCGCTCGCGCTCCAGCGCGCCGTCAGCCGGCGCGATGGGAGGCGCTCCATGGAGCCTCTCGCCGATCCGCCACACCTGCTCGAGGAAACGGTGGGCGCCGGCCACCGCCTCACCGCTCCACTCCGCCTCCTTCTCCGGCGGACCGACGAACAGAGCATAGACCCGCGCGGCGTCGGCGCCGGGGCTCGTCGCGGTCTCCTTCACCGCCGCGCGGCGCCGCAAGGGCGTGACAACGACCACGCTGGAAAAGGGCTCCTCCACCGCCACGCAGCCGAGGTCGTGCAGCACTCGGCAGAGAAAGCGGGCGTGCAGCAGGCGCAGCGTATGGCCCTCGACGCCGCAGAGGTAGTGGTCCACCGGCAGCCAGCGCCGGGCGGCCTCGGGATCGACCAGGCGGGAGGCGTCGCGCGGAGAAAGGTGGCGCAGGTAGGCCCAGGAGGCCTCGACGCCGGCGTCCATGGCGCCACCGCCCGCCACCGGGATCGGCGTCCACCCGCTCCCCGGGCGCGAGATCCACCAGTCGCGCAGGTGCGCGGTGAGCCAATGCCGCTGCGCCGCCTTGACCGATTCGGGCCAACCCGCCAGCGCAGCCAGTCCGGAGAGCAAGCGGTCGGCATGGGCGGTGATCCGGAAGAACCACTGGCCGCCATCCTGGTAGGCCAGGTCCTTCTCCAGCATGCGCAGAAACAGCCACTGGCTCCAGCGTTGGAGCTCCGGAGCGCCGCGGTCGACCTCCTTGGTCCAGTCGTGGAGCAACCCCCAGGGCCGGAGCTTCTCTCTTCTCCCGCTGACCACAGGGCTGAGGACCCTGCGTCCGTTCATGCGGAGAAAGCGAAACAGCGTGTCGCCCAGCACTTCGATCCGTCCCGGACCGGCCTCCTGGCGGTCCTCTGGCCGATGACCTTCCTGCGGCCGGGCGGCCGCCACCAGCAGGAGCTCCTTCGCCTGCGCGTGGCGGAGGTCGATCTCGGCGGTGCGCTGGCGCTGCCAGCGCTCCTGCCATTTGGCCTCGATGGCCTTGGGATCGTAACCGCTGCGCATTCGCTCCTCCGCTCGCCGCGGGGGGCTACGTGAGGCTGCCCGGGAAGCTATGCTGCTTGAGGAGGCCGTCGAGAAGCCCGTTGACGAATCGTCCCGACTGTTCGGAGCCGAACTTCTTGGCCAGCTCGATCGCCTCGTCGAGAACCACCAGCTTCGGGGTCTCCTTCTCGAACAGCATCTCGTAGATCGCCAGGCGCAGGATGTTGCGGTCGACGGCGGGCATGCGCTCCAGCCGCCAGTTGTCGGCCTGGCTGCGGATCAGCTCGTCGATCCGCTCCAGGTGCTCGACCGCGCCGCGCACCAGGTCCTTGGCATACTCGAACGCCTCGTCGACCCGGTGGCGGTGCCGGGCACGCTCCGCGCGGTCGTCGACCGGCTCGGCGGGCGCTTCGGAGGGCCGCTTCCCGGCGGCGGCGGCCTCGCGGGCGAGGTACTCGGACAGATCGAACGTGCTGAAGATATGAGGCAGCGGGCTGCCGCCCAGGTCGCTCTGGTAGAGCATCTGCACCGCCATCTCCCGCGCCGTCCGCCGTTTGCCTGCCGTCATCGCCGCGCCTCGCCAGCCCGGTCAGGCGCGCAAGCGGGCGAAGAGGTCGGCCATTTCGAGCGCCGCGAGGGCCGCCTCCCATCCTTTGTTGCCGGCCTTGCCACCGGCCCGTTCCTGGGCCTGCTCGGAGGTGTCACAGGTGAGGACGCCGAAGCCCACGGGGAGCCGGTGCCGCTCGGCCACGCCCGCCAGGCCGCGGCTGCACGCGGAGCAGATATAGTCGAAATGCGGGGTCTCGCCGCGGATCACCACGCCCACGGCGACCAGCGCATCGATCCCGCCCGCAACGGCCAGCTCTTCGGCGGCCTGCGGCAGCTCCCAGGCGCCCGGGACCCGCACCACGTGGATCCCCTCGGGCTCCACGCCGTGACGCCGCAGGCAGTCCACGGCCCCTGCCACCAGAAGCTCGACGAGCCGCGCGTTGAAACGCGAGGCGACGATCGCAAAACGGCGCCCGCCCCCGTTCACACCGCTCAGACCGCCCTGTGTCTCTCGGATCTCGTTCATGGAAGGTTCCCTGAAGCGGCAGAGTATAGCGCGACGAGCGCGATCATGGCGCCGCGGGCCAGTTGGCGGAGGAACAGACCGTAGGTTGGCGCGAAGCAGGCCTTGAGCACCAGGTCCGCCACGATGCCGATCGCGGCGAGACCCATGAGACGGACCTCCTCCCGCCCGAACGGCCAGACCCGGCGCACCAGCAGGGGCCGCGAAAACAGCGCGCCGAACAGCACGAACGCCATCACCCGCAGCACCGACCACGGCACCCAGGCGGCCACCGCGCCGAGCAACGGGTGGCCGCTCGCCGCCGCATAAGACCCCACGAAGTAACTCATATAGGACACCAGGAAGGCGCCCAACACCAGACCGAGATAGCCGCCGCTCGCCCAGGTGAGGAGGAGGAACACGGCGAAGTGCAGGAGATGCACCGGCAGGAAGCGGTGCCAGTCGTTCTCCGGCGCGTCGCCGGTGGCGATCCAGCGGAACATCTCCAGACGGTACGGCTCGCCGTGCACGATTCCCGCACGCGCCGCCGCCGGCCACCAGATGGTGAGGAGGATCACTCCGGCGCTCAGCAGCAGCGCCCACAGGAGACCGAGCTGCCAGGCGGCGAAGTAGTCTCCCGCGCGCACCTTGCGCACGAAGGACGGATAAAGCGTGAGAGGCGCCACCGCGAGGAGCGCCCAGCCGCCGCCGGGCACCGCGGCGAGAAGAGGCAAAAGGATCGTCAGGAAGATCAGGGATCTCAGAGCGCTCCTCCCGCCGGCCCGAGGTGGATCTCTTCGACCAGCGCCGCCGGATCGGCGTCGAGGGCGGTCTCGACAGCCCGTGCGACCTCGGCGGCCGGCACCATGCGGGAACGGTCCCAGGTGCCGGGCAGCTCGTTCCACAGCGGCGTGGCGGTGGCGCCCGGATAGATGGCGGTCAGCCGGACGCCGCTCCCGGCCAGCTCCTCGCGGAGCGCGGCCACCAGGCCGGCCAGGCCCCACTTGCTGGCGCAATAGGCCGACCAGCCGGGGAAGCCCCGCCGCGCGGCAGCCGACAGGATCGGGAAGATCCAACCGCTCCCCCGCCGCTTCATCCCGCCGAGCAGCGACGCAATGAGGAGCGCGGCGCCGGTCAAGTTGGTGTCGATCATCGCGCGGAAGCGTTCGGCGGGAATCTCTTCGAGGGGAGCGATGGCCGCCACCCCCGCCGCCGGCACGACGATTCCGGCGGCGCCCCACCGCTCCTCGATCGCCGCCGCCGCGGCCGTCACCGCTGCCGGATCGCGCACGTCGCAGACCAGGGCAAGGGACTGGCTACCCGAAACGGCGAGGGTCTCTTCAAGGGGACCAGAGCGCCGGCCAAGCAGAGCGAGGGGATGGCCCCGTCCCGCCAGCCGGAGAGCGATCTCCCGGCCGATCCCGGAGCCGCCGCCGCTCACCACCGCAACGCCTGCTGCCACCCGCGCAGTCTAGCTCATGCGAGGTTCGTCCGTTCCCCTCGTCGCTTGCGCCGCCTCCTCGTAGTTGAGATTTGTCGGCCGGGGCGCCAAGAGGCTGTTTGGCGGCCAGTAGACCTCCTCCGCATAGGCGCCGAACACCCAGCGGGCTCATGCCGAATACCTGGTCGCCCTCCTTGAACGACGTGACGTTGCGGCCGACGGACTCGACGTCTCCGGCGAGCACCATCCCGATGATCTGTCGGCGGGGCGCGTTCCAGCCCGCCAGCAACCGCAGCAGGATCCGATACCGGCGGGGCGCCCTCAGACCACGCATGACGCAGTCGCTCACCGTCACGGCCGTCGCGAAGATCCGAATGCGGATCTGGTTCCGGCGCGGGGTGGGTCGCTCGACCTCCGCCAGTCGAAGCACCTCTGGTGGGGCCGTACCGCGTGCAGATGACCGCTTTCATGGCGCGAAGCCCGCCCCGCCGGCCTCTGGCCCCCGGAAAGTGACAGCAAAACCCAGCATATATCGATAGAACGCAAGTGCCGCATCGAGGTGCTGCACAATGAAAAACGGTGAGATACCGTCGATCGTCGGTGGTGTCATCTTGGACCTCCCTCTGCCGCGTGTTCAAAGACTCTTCGGCACGTCGAGCAGGTCCGTGATGACTCTGAGACTGCGATGACTTTTCATGATCAGCGCAGCAAGTCTGTCCATGTAATGCGTATGGATAGTCCACTCCAGATCGGGGTCTGGTGCCTCAGGAAGAGCTTCAAATTCGCGATAAGCCCCGCAGTCTCGATGATCCAGAATGAACACGGTATGAATGCCATGCAGAGCGATGGCCACCTCCAAGTGTTCCCAGAAGGTCGATGCCCAACCAGGATAAATGCCCGCGAAAACACCGAGAGAGGCCCCTGCCAAGATCGTGTGGTCGTAACGCAGTGATGGGTTATGCTTGTGAAGATATTCGGGGATAACGTGCAAGTACCGGTAGTCGATGCACGTTAGGACAAGGGCATCAGCCTTGCCCTTCGCAAGTCGATTGGCCGGGTCAAGGAAGCCTTCTACCGTTTGCACGCCCATGCCGTCCCTCCTTACTGCCGCAGGAGCCCTAAGCCGCGGGAGTTGCCACGAGGTGCAACCGAGGACACCCACCGAGCCCGACGGCAATCTTACCCCTTGTGCGGAGTGGCTGTGCAAGTTTCCGAGCGGACCGCTCGAACGCTTGCGGTTCGATAAATGCAGCACCGACGGGAGTTTACTCGCTGGCGAGCCACGAGGGGCGCTCGAACGCTTGCGGCGAGGGTCCGCAAGCACCTTCCCCTAAGGCGGTTCCTTTCAGTGGCTTGCCTTCACTGACCTGGGCTGGCATGGATCTTGACGCTCCAGCTCGTCAGCATGCCCAGGCACAACCGCTTCATCCCGGAGGGCGGCGCTCTCGTCGAGATCACGGACCGGACGATCCAGGCACGTTTCCTCCTCGTCCCGAGCTCCGAGCTCAACGACATCTTCCTCGGTGTCCTCGGCCGGGCACAGCGCCTCTACAAAGTCCCCATCTGCGGCTGCGTCTGCATGTCCACGCATTTTCACCTTCTTGGCTGGTTTGAGGATGCGCTCCAGCTCTCCACGTTCATGGGCTATTTCGCGTCGAACCTCGCGCGCGAGGTCGCCCGCCTGACCGGATGGACGGACAAGATCTGGGCACGCCGCTACCAGGCCATCGTGATCAGCGAGGAGGAAGCCGCGCAGACCGCTCGCTTCGAGTATCTTCTCGCCCACGGCGTCAAAGAGAACCTTGTCGAATTCCTCAGCCAATGGCCCGGCGTCCACTGCGTCCGCGCCCTGCTTGCGGACGAACCGCTCGTCGGGACGTGGTTCGATCGCACGCAGGAGTCCTGCGCCCGCAAGCGCGGCGAGGAGTTTGCTCCTCGTCAGTTTGCGACCAAGGAAACGATCACCCTGACTCCGCTGCCCTGCTGGGCGCACCTGTCTGAGAAACAGGTCCGCGAGCGGGTCGCCGCCATCGCTCAGAGAATCGAGAAGAACGCCGCCCACGAACGCAAAGCCACCGGCTCCACCGTCCTGGGCGCCGCCGCGATTCTTGCTCAGAAACCAGTTGACCGTCCTTCACGACCGAAAAAGTCCCCCGCTCCCCTTTTCCATGCCTTTACGCGCCGCGTTCGCCGCGAGCTCTATGAGGCGTACCACCTCTTCCTCGCCGCCTTTCGAGATGCGGCTGAAAAGTTGCGCGCCGGCGACCGCAACGCCGCCTTCCCACTGGGTAGTTTCCCGCCCGGCTTGCCCTTCGTCCGTGCCCTGCCACCTCTTGCGGCATCGGGATAGACGGCCGCGCCGCCGCCAGTTGACCAATTGCAAGCACAAACGTCTCGCTTCGGCCATGCGGCCGCGGCGAAGCCGTGCGTCCGACATGTGCAGCCGAGCCAGGCCCCGCGTTGGCCCCGCATTGTGATCCTCCAAATATCCCAACCCGGACCATTCGAGCCTATAAGCCGGCCATTCTGCGGCCTCAGCGGGAGCGACCAGCTTGAAGTCACGCTCCTGCCGGCCTTCCTTCCAGAGAGTTTCCCGAAGATCGGGTGGAACTTATTCTGGCTGAGAGCGATCTCCCGGCCGATCCCGGAGCCGCCGCCGCTCACCACCGCAACACCTGCTGCCACCCGCGCAGTCTAGCTCATGCGAGGTTCGTCCGTTCCCCTCGTCGCTTGCGCCGCCTCCTCGTAGTTGAGATTTGTCGGCCGGGGTGCCAAGAGGCTGTTTGCCGGCCAGCAGACCTCCTCCGCATAGGCGCCGAACACCCAGCGGCTCATGCCGAATACCTGATCGCCCTCCTTGAATGACGTGACCTTCCGGCCGACGGACTCGACGTCTCCGGCGAGCACCATCCCGATGATCTGTCGGCGCGGAGCGTTCCAGCCCGCCAGCAACCGCAACAGGATCCGATACCGGCGGGGCGCCCTCAAACCACGATGACGCAGTCGCTCACCGTTACGGCCGTCGCGAAGATCCGAATGCGGATCTGGTTCCGGCGCGGGGTGGGTCGTTCGACCTCCGCCAGTCGAAGCACCTCTGGTGGGCCGTACCGCGTGCAGATGACCGCTTTCATGGCGCGCAGCCCGCCCCGCCGGCGATTGTGGCTCTCGTCATAGTCGGCTCTCCCGCAGAAACACGAGTCTCATGCCGCATTGCGCCCTGCCTGTCTTACGCACAAGGCGGCGAGAGATTACGGGGCGCCGGCTCTTCACAGCCGCTCGCGGGATCTCAGTCCTTGTTCGCTCGAGGGCGGCCAAAGAACAACACGTAACCATCGGTATCTTTGAGCTCGAAACCGCGTAGACCGTCGTCGGTATCCTTGAGAGGTTCGGAGAAGGTCACACCACGGGACGTGAATTCTGCCGCCAGAGCATCAGGATCCGTCACGTTAAGGTAAGCATCCCATCGCGCGCTCCCGTCGCGTTTGCAGTTGGGAAGCGGTTCTAACCCGACATCCTTAACCATGATCATCGCTCCGTCCCGGCGCACAATTCCCAAGAATGGGTCGTCCTCTGGCCCCCGGAAGGTGACAGCAAAACCCAGCATATCTCGATAGAACGCAAGTGCCGCATCGAGCTGCTGCACAATGAAAAACGGTGAGATACCGTCGATCGTCGGTGGTGTCATCTTGGACCTCCCTCTGCCGAACCAGAAGGTGCCAGGCGTTCGTCCGGTTGCACCTTTTCCCACCTGGGCCCCCGCTTGAGCGGCTTGAGCGAGGGGTTAAGCCTACCCAACGACCGTCTCCGGTTTTTTGACAGAACTGTAGTCAGAGGGAAAATCGGAGAACCGACGGATGTGTCCGACGGTAAGGACGTTGTAAAGCGATTCTATTCTTTCTTTCATTTTCTTAACGTGATCGACCTGCTGCTTTGACAACGCAATGCCGCGCTCCTCCCACTTTCCAAGTACCGAAACGAGCCCTGCGATGGATTCGTCCATTACCCAAAGAGCCTGGTAGAAATTCACCGCCTTGATGATTTCCGATTTAGATAGATTGCGGATTCCGACGAAGCCGGCCACCCATTCCGATGCGAAGGCGGCCACCTTGCCGGAGCGTGGCGGCGATCAGGGCTCATGGTGGATCGAAGTGGCCGCCTTGAGGCCCGTTAACGGCC
>Ga0075436_100000095_pt1 | contig 51876 bp, 56 predicted proteins | sample RhiMethybrSRZTD5_FD_75303 | JGI IMG/M metagenome (GOLD analysis project Ga0075436, IMG submission 75303) | Populus rhizosphere microbial communities from Tennessee, USA - Rhizosphere MetaG P. TD hybrid SRZTD5 | ecosystem: Host-associated > Plants > Roots > Rhizosphere > Soil | place: USA...
GTGCCGACGCCGTCGCGCAGGTCGCTCGAACCGAGGAACGGCAGGATGAGGTAGGGCCCCGGCCGCGCGCCCCACCAGCCAAACGTCTGCCCAAAGTCCTCGTTGTGCTTCTCGTAACCCATGTCGCTCGCGACATCGAAGATGCCGAGCATCCCTATGGTGGTATTAAACGCAACGCGGGCCCAATCGCCGACACCTTCCTCGAATTTTCCCTGCAGGAAGTTGTTCACGCCGATGAAGAAATCGCCGATGTTGCCGAAGAAGTTGCGTACGCCGCTGCGCACCTCCTCCGGGACCGCCTTGCGATAGGTGCGCGCCACCGGCTGGGCGATCACCTGATCGACCTTGTCGTTGAAGCGGTAGACGCGCCGGTTCAGCGGCTCGAGCGGGTCGCGCGGGTCGCGATCGGCCGTGCTCGCGCAGCCGGCGAGCGTGGCCACGAGCGCGGCAAGCGCCAGGCGCATCACTTCGCCGGTTCCTTGGCCTCGGGCTTGTTCTCGGCGGCCTTGTTGAACAGGAACTGACTGATCAGGTTCTCGAGCACCACCGCCGACTGCGTGAGCCGCAGCCGGTCGCCGTTCTTCAGCATCACGCCGTCGCCGCCCGCCTCGAGCCCGACGTACTGCTCGCCGAGGATTCCGGAGGTCAGGATCTTGGCCGTCGTGTCGCGCGGGAACTGGAAGTGGTTGTCGATGTTCATCGAGACGATCGCCTCGTAGCTCTCGTTATCGAAGCGGATGTCGGCCACGCGCCCGACCACCACGCCGGCGCTCTTGACCGGCCCGCGCACCTTGAGGCCGCCGATGTTCGCGAACCTGGCATCCACCCGATAGGCCTCCGAGCTGGAGAGCGAAGTCAGGTTGCCGACTTTCAAGGCGAGGAACAGCAGCCCGCCGATGCCGGCGACGACGAAAATGCCGACCCACAGGTCGATCGTCGAGCGGTTCATGGATGATTGCCCCCGGTGAACATGAGTGCGGTAAGGATAAAGTCGAGAAAGAGTATCGCGAGCGACGAGGTCACCACCGTGCGCGTCGTGGCGCGTGAGACGCCCTCGGCCGTCGGCGGCGCGTCGTAGCCCTCGTAGACGGCGATCCAGGTGACGGCGATGCCGAACACCAGGCTCTTGATGACACCGTTCAGGATGTCGTTGCGCAGATCGACCGCGGCCTGCATCTGCGACCAGAAAGCGCCCGCGTCCACCCCGATCAGCTGTACGCCGACGACGTAGCCGCCGAAGATGCCCATCGCCGAGAACAGCGCGGCGAGCAGCGGCATCGAGATGAACCCGCCCCAGAAGCGCGGCGCCACGACGCGCGCGATCGGATCGACGGCCATCATCTCCATGGCCGAGAGCTGCTCGGTTGCCTTCATGAGGCCGATCTCCGCGGTGATCGCGGAGCCGGCGCGGCTCGCGAAGAGCAGGCCCGCGACCACCGGGCCGAGCTCGCGCACGAGCGAGAGGGCGACGAGCACGCCGAGCGACTCGGAGGCGCCGAAGCGCTGCAGCGTCTCGTAGCCCTGCAATGCGAGCACCATGCCGACGAACATTCCCGACACGAGGATGATGATGAGCGAGAGCACGCCCGCGAAATAGATCTGCGCCATCGTCAGGCGGAAGCGGCCGAGCGCCGTTCCGGAGTGCAGCACCAGGTAGGCGAGGAAGCGGCTCGCGAAGCCCAGGCGCAGAACATGGAAGCTCACGCCCGAACCCAGGCGCTCGAGACGCGCACGCACGTCCGCTACGCGCATCTAGTTTGCTGCCAGTTCGAGATCAGCGTCGTAGCCCGGCGCGGGATAGTGGAACGGCACCGGGCCCTCGGAGCTGCCGTTGACGAACTGGCGCACGAAGGGCTCGGCGCTCGCGCGGATCTCGGCAGGCGAGCCTTGTGCGATGACGCGTCCGGCGGCCATGAAGTACACGTAATCGACCACGCCGAGCGCCTCCTGCACATCGTGCGTGACGATGATCGAGGTGGCGCCGAGCGAGTCGTTGAGTTCGCGGATCAGCCGCACGATGACGCCGAAGGAGATCGGGTCGAGGCCGGTGAAGGGCTCGTCGTAGAGCATAAGCTGCGGATCGAGCGCGATCGAACGCGCGAGCGCCACGCGCCGCGCCATGCCTCCGGAGAGCTCGGTGGGCGCGAGATGCGCCGCGCCGCGCAGGCCGACGGCGTTGAGCTTCATCGTGACGAGATCATTGAGCAGCTCCTCGGGCAGCGCGACATGCTCGCGCAGCGGGAAGGCGACGTTCTCGTAGACCGACATGTCGGTAAAGAGCGCGCCGAACTGGAACAGCATGCCCATTTTGCGCCGCATGGCGTAAAGCCCCTGGCCGTCGAGCGCGTTGGTCGGCTGCCCGAGCACGCGCGCTTCGCCCTTGCTCGGCCGCAACGCGCCCATGATGACGCGCAGGAGCGTCGTCTTGCCGCATCCCGACTGTCCCATGATGCCGACCACCGAGCCGCGCGGGATCTCGAGGTTGATGTCGCGCAGTACCGGTCGCGCCGTGTCGTAGCCGAACCACAGGCTGCGGATCTCGACGATGGGCTGCGCGCCGGAGCTTTGCTGCACAGCGTAATATTATCGCGCATGGGGGAGGGAGCCGCGGTGCGCATCGATGCGCTCGTCAAGCGCTATGGCGCGAGGGTCGTCCTCGACCGGGTCGATCTCAGCATCCGCGAGCGCGAAGCCTTCGCGCTCGTCGGATCGAATGGCGCCGGCAAGACCACGCTCATCCGCTGCCTGCTCGACATCACGGCATACGACGACGGTCGCATCGAGATCTTCGGGGTCGGCGCGCGCCGCCCCGCGGCGCGCGCGCGCCTCGCGTATCTGCCCGAGCGCTTCATGCCGCCGCATTACCTTACGGGCATCGAGTTCCTGCGCGGCCTCGCCGCGCTCGCCGGCGCGACCTATGATGCGGCTCGCAGCGCCGCGCTGCTCGCCGAGTTCGAACTCGAAGCCGGCGCGCTAGAGCGCCCGGTGCGCACGCTCTCCAAGGGAATGACCCAGAAGCTCGGCCTCGCCGCCTGCCTCGCCCTCGAGCGCGAGCTGTACGTGCTCGACGAGCCGATGAGCGGCCTTGACCCTGCGGCGCGCGTAGCGGTGAAATCGGTCTTGCAGCGCCTGACCCGGGAGGGCCGCACTCTGTTCTTCACTTCGCACGTGCTCGCCGACGTGGATGAGCTGTGCTCGTCGATCGCCGTGCTCGAGCGCGCGCGGCTTCGCTTTCGCGGCACGCCGCAGGCGCTGTGCGCGCGCTACGGCGAGCCGAGCCTCGAGCGCGCCTTCATGAGGTGCATTCGTGACGACGAACGCGCGCTTGGCGCCTGAGCTGCGCGCGCGGCCGGCGCTGCTCGTCGTCGACGACGACCCGCTCATCATCGACGCGCTCGGCTTTGCGCTCGCGCCCGACTATGCGGTTCACGCCTGCGACTCGCGCGCGGGCGCGATCGAGCTCGTGCGCCGGCTGGGCGAGGCGCCGCCGCTTGCCCTCGTCGATCTCGGGTTGCCGCCGACCCCGCACGCGCCGGACGAAGGCTTCGAGCTGATCGGCGAGCTCCTCGCGCACGCGCCCGGCATGAAGATTTTCGTGCTCTCGGGACAGAACGATGCCGCCAATGCGCGCCATGCGCGTGCCCTGGGCGCCTGGGAATTCATCGCCAAGCCGAGTGATCCGGCGCTCCTGAAGCGCATGCTTGCGAAGGCGCTCGCGCTCCCCGCAGGCGAGCCAAGCGAGCTCGTGGGCGAAAGCCCGGCGATGGCCAGGCTGAAGAACCAGATCGCGCAATTCGCGCCCGCGCCCTATCCGGTGCTGATCGAGGGCGAATCGGGCAGCGGCAAGGAGATGGCGGCGCGCAGCCTGCATGATCTCTCGCCGCGCGCGAACCGCCCTTATCTCACGCTCAACTGCGCCGCCCTCGCGCCCACGCTCGTCGAGCCGACGCTCTTTGGCTACGTCAAGGGCGCATTCACCGGCGCGACGGCCAACAAGTCGGGCTACTTCGAGGACGCGCAAGACGGCACGCTGCTTCTCGACGAAATCGGCGAGTTGCCGCTCGAGCTGCAGGCGAAGCTGCTGCGCGTGCTCGAAAACGGCGAATACCAGCGCGTCGGCGAGACGCAGCGCCGCGTGGCACGCTGCCGAGTTCTCGCGGCGACCAACCGCGACCTGCGGCGCGAAACGAGGAAAGGCGGCTTTCGCACGGATCTCTATCACCGCCTATCGGTGTTCACGCTCAGCGTGCCGCCGCTGCGCGACATGGACGGCGACAAGCTCGTGCTGCTCGAGCATTTCCGTCGCCTCGCCGCCACGCAGGCCGGCACGGCGGCCTTCGAGCTCGACGCCGATGCGGCAGCGCGCTGGCGCGTGTACGATTTCCCCGGCAACGTGCGCGAGCTTCGCAATATCGTCATCCGCCTGGCAACGAAGTATCCGGGGCAGCGCCTGTCGACGAGCGAGCTCGACGCCGAGCTCGACCTCGAGGCGTCGGCGCCAGCGGCCCTCGCCCCGGGCGGCGCCATCGTCGAGCAGGCGCTGCGCCAGCTCGAGCGCCCCGCCAGTTTCAACCTCGACGAGACGCTCAAGGCGTGGGAGCGCGGGTACATCGAGGCGGCCCTGCGCCTGACACGCGGCAACGTGAGCCATGCGGCCAAGCTCCTCGGCGTGAACCGCACCACGCTTTACAGCCGCATGAACGCCGCCGAGGAGAAGTAGCGCATGGCCCTATACCTCGAGCATTTCGGGCTGAACGAGCCGCCGTTTCGCATCACGCCGCATACCGATTTCTTTTTCGAGGGCGGGGAGCGCGGCGCGACGCTCGACGCGCTTGCCTACGCGGTGGTGCACGACGAGGGCATCGTCAAGGTGTCCGGCGAAGTTGGCAGCGGCAAGACGATGCTTTGCCGCATGCTGATGGAGCGGCTGCCGGGTGAGGCCGTGACGATCTACCTCGCAACGCCTTCGCTTGCGCGCGACGAAATTCTTCACGCCATCGCCGATGAGCTCGAGCTCAAGCTCGCCGAGCGCCGCACCGTCGCGCTGCGCGAGCTGCAGGAACATCTCATCAAGCTCTACGGCGCCGGGCGGCGCGTGATCGTTCTCATCGACGAGGCGCACGTCATGCCGGAGGACACGCTCGAGCAGGTGCGCCTGCTTTCCAACCTCGAGTCGAGTCGCCACAAGCTCCTGCAGATCGTGCTTTTCGGCCAACCGGAGCTCGACGCGACGCTCGCCAAGCCGTCGCTGCGGCAGCTGCGCGACCGGGTGACGCACAGCTTTCGCATGCGGCCGCTCGCCGCGCCGGAAGTGGCGAAGTACCTCGACTTTCGCATGCGCGCCGCCGGTTATCGCGGCCCGGAGGTCTTCGCGCCGCGCGCGGCGCGCGCCGTCGCTCGCGCCTCGGCCGGCCTCACGCGCCGCATAAACATCCTCGCGGACAAGTCGCTGCTTTGCGCCTACAGCGAAGGCACGCACGCCATCCACGAAGCTCACGTGCGAGCCGCCATCGCCGACTCGGAATTCGCCCAAGCGCCCATCCGGCGCGCGCCGCGGCCGCTGCCGCTCCTCGGCGTCGGTCTTGCGCTCGGCATCACGCTCGGCGCCGCGCTCCACTGGGGAATCGCCGCGCGCGTAGCCGTGCCACCGGCCGCGCAAGCCGTTCCGGCGGCGGCGAAGCAGCCGGCCGCTGCGGGCGAGCTCGATGGGCAGCTCGAGCTGGATGAGCAGCTCGAGGCCATCGCGGCATTCGAAGCGGACAGCGCGGCAGCGAGCGAGCCCGTGCTCTCGCCGGCTCAGCTGCGCCGGCTGCAGGCCTACGGCGCCTCGCAATACAAGCTGCTTTCCGAGCGGGTCGCCGCCACGCGCGAGCTGCTCGAGCGTGCGCCCGATGAGCGCTATGCGCTCGAGCTCTTCGTTACGGACAACCCGGAGCCCGCGCGCATGGAGCGTTTCCTTGTGCGCGCCCGCGACATGGTGCCGATCTCGGAAGTTTTTCTCGTGCCGGTCGCCGGGCCGGGCGGCGCGCGCCTGCGCGTTATTTACGGCAGCTTCGACAGCAGCGAGCATGCGCGTGACGCCGAGCGGCGCCTGCCGCCGAAATACCAGCACGCCTTTCGTGTTTGGCCGCGCAGCTTCGCCGAGCTGCGGAAGCAAATGTAAGAACGGGAAAACGCCTGCGCGACAGGCGCTTACGCCAATTTCCTCAGAGCGCCTCCGTGTTATGCTTGGATCGGGAGGGATGCGCGGCAATGAATTGGGGAAAGTGCGCCGGGATGCTGCTCGTGCCGTGCCTGCTTGCCGGCTGCGGCCAAGTACCCATCAAGCCTTCTACCAACCATTTGCGCGCGGACGAGCCGCGCGCGGCGGGCGCCATTCCCCCGCCGGTCCAGGTGACGCCGGTGCTTCCCAAGCCCAAGGCGACGGCGCGCCCGGAGACCTACAGCGTCGTGGTGAACAACGTGCGCGTGCAGGAGCTGCTGTTCGCGCTCGCGCGCGACGCGCGGCTGCAAATCGACATCGATCCCAATCTCGGTGGAACCGTTACCCTCAACGCCATCGACCAGACCCTGCCACAGCTGCTGAACCGCATCGCGCGGCAGGTGGACATGCGCTATGAGCTCGATGGCGACACGCTCGTCGTCATGCGCGATTCGCCGTTCCTGCGTGCCTACAAGATCGACTACCTGAGCGCGGCGCGCAACGTAAAGATGACCTCCACCGCGTCGACGCAGTTCGGCGCCACGCAGACCGCCGCCCCCGGCACAACCGGGGCCGTCTCCACGATCGACCTCAGCGCGCAGAACAATCTCTGGGAATCGATCGTGCAGAACGTGAAGGAGATCCTGCGCGAGACCGACAAGATCATTCCGCTGCCGGCGCAACAGGCGAGCGCGGCGGGAGCGATCGCGCCGGCCGCGACGCCGGGCACGGCAGCCCCGCAGCCGCCGATCCCGGCAGCAGGCCAGGTGGCGCAACCGAGTGCCATCTATCAGGAAGCGGCTGCCGTCATCGCCAACCGCGAGAGCGGCGTGCTCTACGTGCGTGCGACCGCCAAGCAGCACGAAAAGGTCCAGGAATTTCTCGACCAGGTGCTCGCCGGCGCGAAGCGCCAGGTGCTCGTCGAGGCAACGGTCGCCGAGGTCCAGCTGCGCAACGAATACCAGCGCGGCATCACGTGGGAGCGCGTGCGCAGCTCCGGCGTTACCGCGGGACAGCCGATCATCCAGCCGGCGACCTCGGCAACGCCGGGATTCAATTCCGCGCCGTTCTTCATTGGCTTCCTGTCGAGCGGCGGCAGCCTCAGCGTCACGCTCAAGCTGCTTGAGCAGTTCGGTGACGTGCGCGTGCTCTCGAGCCCGAAGCTCTCGGTGCTCAACAACCAGACCGCAGTCCTGCGCGTGACCCGCGACATCATTTACTTCACGGTCACGCCGGCCAACACACCGGTAGCGCTCTCGGGTAGCGCAACAGCAGTGGTGCAGCCTTCCTTTACCACGACGCCGGTGATCGCGGCCGAAGGCTTCATGATGGCGGTGCTGCCGCAGATCAGCGCGGCCGATGCCATCGTGCTCAATGTGCGGCCGACGATCCGGCGCCGCGTCGACTCGGCGACCGATCCCAATCCGGCGCTGCAGGTGACCAGCGCCAATCCGAACGCCGTGCCGAACATCATCCCGGTGTTCGAGACGCGGGAATTCGACTCCATGTTGCGATTGCACAGCGGCCAGATCGGCGTGCTCGCCGGGCTGATGCAGGACATCGTCGAGAACACCGATACCGGCATTCCGGGCATCCGCAGCATTCCAGTCATCGGCGAGATCCTGTCCAACCGCTCGCAGCTGGGCCGCAAGTCGGAACTCGTCATTTTCCTGCGCGCGACCGTCATCCAGGACCCGAGCATCGACGGCGATTTCCGCAGCCTGCGCAGCCAGCTGCCGGGCGAGGACTTCTTGGCGAAGCCCAATCCGGGCAAGCTCGAGCCACCGCTCGGTCCAGGCGACCGGCCGCTTCGTTGACCGTGGTGCTCGCATGAGCTTGCTGCTCGAGGCGCTCAAGAAGGCCGAGCGGGCCAAGGAGGAAGCGCAACGCCGCGCCCGCGGCGAGAGCGGCGTCCCGTCGCCCACGCCGGAGGCGCCCGCCGTCGAGCGCAAGCCGGTCGTCACCCGCGACAAGCTTCCCGACATTTCGTCCTCCCTCGAAATCGTGAGCGAGGATCTCGCGCCGCAGCAGCGCGAAAGGCCCCCGCTCGAGATCGTGCCCGAGGCGCCGGCCGCGAAGGACGCGTCACGTGCTCGCCCGGCGGCCGCGAAAGGACAAGACGAGCCGGCGGCCAGCCGCGCGGCCGCGCGCAAGGTGTTCGAGGCGAAATTCCGCGAACCGAACCCGCGCATGCCCTTCTACATCACGCTCGCCGCGCTCGGCGCGTTCGCCATAGGCACGGGCGTTTATTTCTGGTACCAGCTGCGCTCCCCGCCCGCTCTGGTGAACCTCAATCCGCAGCGGCCCGCCGAGACGCTGGCGTCGGCAGCGCCGGTGCAAAGTGCGCCGGCGCCCGCGGTCACGCCAAGCGCGATTGCCGGCCTGCCGAGCGCTCCGAGCAATAGCGCGCCCAGCGCGCTGCCGGCGGCGCCGGCGCGTGCACCGGTCGAAGCGCCACCGGAGGCGCCGCGTCTTGCGCCCGCGCCGCGTACGGTGGAACCGAGGGCGAGCGTCACTCGCAGTGCGCCGGAGATTCATCCCAAGGTGGCTTCCGGGTACGCCGCCTACATGGCCGGGGACCTCGCCACCGCGCGGGCCGACTACGAGCAGGCGCTGCGCGAGGAGCCGACCAATCGCGACGCCTTGCTCGGGCTCGCGGCGCTCGATGTGCGGGCCGAGCGCTACGAAAGCGCCGAGGCGCTTTACCTGCGCTTGCTGCAGGCCGATCCGCGCGACGTGGAGGCGCAGGCCGCCCTCATCGCGCTTCGCTCCGGCCGCAGCGACCCGCTCGCGACTGAGAGCCGGGTGAAGCTGCTGCTCGCCGCGGACCCGGGCGCGCATGCGCTCAATTTCGCGCTCGGCAACCAGCTCGCGAGCCAAAATCGGTGGGCCGAGGCGCAGCGTGAATACTTCAAGGCCTACACCGCAGAGCCTGACAATGCGGACTTCGCCTACAACCTCGCGGTCAGCCTCGATCACCTGCGCCAGCCGCGCCAGGCGCTCGACTATTACCAGCGGGCGATTCTGCTCGCCGACAAGCACGGCGCGAGCTTTGCGCTCGAGGCCGCGCGCGCACGCGCCGTCGAGCTCGCGCGCTGAAGCGGCCCGCGATGAATTCCCCGAGCAATCCCCAGGCGAAGCGACATATCGGCCAGATCCTCATCGATCAGGGCATCCTGACCGAGGACCAGTTGCGCATCGCCCTCCTCGAGCAGACCAAGAGCCACGTACCGGTGGGGCGGCTGCTCGTGCAGCTCGGTTTCGTCTCCGAGGCGACGCTGCGCGACGCGCTCTCCGAGAAGCTCGGCCTGCAGGCGGTCGATCTCGGGCGCATCATCGTCGACCCGGCAGCGCTCAAGCTCGTGCCGCGCGACATGGCGCGGCGCTATCGCATCTTCCCCGTGGCGCTCGATCGCCAGCAGAAGAAGTTCATCGTCGCGCTCGCCGACACGAACAACATCGTCGCGCTCGACCAGCTGCGCGCGCACCTCAAGGGCGATTTCGAGCTCGAGCTGCGCATCGCCGGGGACTCGGAGATCGAGCGCGGCATCGAGCACTACTACGGCCACGAGTTCTCGATCGACGGGATTCTCAAGGAGATCGAGACCGGCGAGATCGACTACACCACGGTCGCCGAAGGCGACGAGTACTCGCAGCCGGTGGTGCGGCTCATCTCGGCGCTGCTCGCCGACGCGGTGGAAAGGGCGGCCTCCGACATCCACTTCGAGCCGGAGCAGAACTTCCTGCGCATCCGCTATCGCATCGACGGCGTGCTGCGCCAGATCCGCTCGCTGCACAAGACCTACTGGCCGGCGATGGCGGTGCGCCTGAAGGTCATGGCGAAGATGAACATCGCCGAGACGCGCGCGCCCCAGGACGGGCGCATCTCGGCGACCATGTCGGGCCGCGTGGTCGACTTCCGCGTCGCGAGCCTGCCGACCACCCACGGCGAGAACCTGGTGCTGCGCATCCTCGACCGGCAGAAAGGTATCGTGCCGCTCGACAAGCTCGGCCTCGAGGAGGTGCAGCTCGAGCTCCTCAAGCGCATGATCGCGCGGCCCGAGGGAATCATCCTCGTCACCGGGCCCACCGGCAGCGGCAAGACCACCACGCTCTACTCGATCCTCAATCACATCAACTCCGACGGCATCAACATCATGACGCTCGAGGATCCGGTCGAGTACCCGATGACGCTCATCCGCCAAACCTCCGTCTCGGAAGCGGCGAAGCTCGATTTCGCGAACGGCATCCGCGCCATGATGCGCCAGGACCCGGACGCGATCCTCGTCGGCGAGATCCGCGACCGCGAGACCGCGGAAATGGCCTTCCGCGCCGCCATGACCGGCCACCAGGTGTACTCGACGCTGCACACGAATTCGGCGGCAGGCGCTTTCCCGCGGCTGCTCGACATCGGCATCCTTCCCGACATCCTCGCCGGCAACATCATCGGCATCCTCGGCCAGCGCCTCGTGAGGAAGCTCTGCCGGACGTGCCGCCAATCGTATGATCCCGACGTGCGCGAGCGGCGCTTGCTCGGCATCACGCCGAGCGAGCCCGCGGCCGTGTTCCGCGCCGTGGGCTGCGAGCAGTGCGAGTACCAGGGCTACCGCGGCCGCCAGTCGATCCTCGAGCTGCTGAAGATTGACCCGGCGATCGACGAGCTCGTCGCGCGCCGCGCTACGGCGCGCGAAATTCTCGCCGCGGCGCGTGCGAGCGGCTTTCGTACGCTCGCCGACGACGGCGTGCGCCTGGTGCGCGCCGGCGCGAGCAGCGTCGATGAGGTGATGCGCGTGGTCGACCTCACCGACCGCATGGCCTGATCCGGGCTGAGAAGCGCGATGCCCCTCTACACGTACAAGGCAGTCAATGCGCGCGGCAAGAGCGTGATCGGACGTGCCGACGCGGCGAACCTGTTCGATCTAGAGCAGCGCCTCACGCGCATGGAGCTCGATCTCATCTCCGGCGCGCCGTCGCGCCACAAGTCGCGGCTGCTCGGCGGCGGCATCGCGCGCAAGGACCTCATCAACTTCTGCTTCCACCTCGAGCAACTCACCACCGCCGGCGTGCCGCTGCTCGAAGGGCTGAGCGATCTGCGCGAAAGCGTGGAAACGGCGCGCTTTCGCGAAGTGGTCGGCGGTCTGCTCGAATCGATCGAGGGCGGCAAGAGCCTCTCGCAGGCGCTCGCCGAGTTCCCGGAAGTCTTCAGCAAGGTATTCGTGAGCCTCGTGCGCTCCGGTGAGCAGACCGGCAAGCTCCCCGACGTGCTGAAAGGCCTCACCGAGACGCTCAAGTGGGAGGACGAGCTTGCCGCACAGACGAAGAAGCTGATGCTCTACCCCGCGTTCGTCGGCACGATCGTGCTGCTCGTCACCTTCTTCCTGATGATCTACCTCGTGCCGCAGATGACGGGCTTTATCCGCAACATGGGGCAGGAGGTGCCCTTGCAGACCCGCATGCTGATGGTCGTCTCGCAGATGTTCGTCAACTACTGGTACGCGATCATCGCGGCGCCGCTGCTCGCCTGGTCGGCGCTCAAAGTCGCCGTGAAAACGAACCCGGCGGTCGAATACGCGATCGACCGCTACAAGATCACCATGCCGCTCCTCGGGCCGATCCTGCGCAAGATCATCCTGTCGCGCTTCGCATCGAGCTTCGCCATGATGTACTCCTCAGGCATTACCGTGCTCGACGCCATCCGCAGCTGCGAGGAGATCGTCGGCAACAGGGCGCTCGAGCAGGCGCTGCGCGCCGCGGGGCAGCAGATCGCCGAGGGCAGGACCCTGACGAGCGCCTTCCAGGACCTCGCGCTTTTCCCGCCGCTCGTCATTCGCATGATGCGCATCGGCGAGAACACCGGCGCGCTCGACACGGCGCTCGCCAATGTCAGCTACTTCTACAACCGCGAAGTGCGCGAGTCGATCGCGCGCATGCAAGCCATGATCGAGCCGGCGCTAACGGTCGTGCTCGGCTTGATTCTCGGCTGGATCATGCTCTCGGTGCTGGGGCCGGTGTACGACGCGATCTCGCGGACCAAGTTCTAGCCATGGCGGCACGCTTCATTCTCTACTTCACCTCCGAACAGCATTGCCTGTTCCGGACAACCCGCCGCTCGCTCGAGCTCGAGGCGAAGTTCAGCGCCGATGAGCTCGGCCTCAACGAGTTTCGCGAGTTCCTCGGGCGCGAGCCCGATGCGATCGTCGCCGTCGTGCCCGATCTCGCTGGCGAAGACTTCCACGAGGACCAGATCCCGTACGTGCGCGGCGCCGACCGCGAGGCACTGCTCGGGCGCCGCCTCGCCCAGCGCTATCGCGATACGCGCCTCGCCACGGCGCTTTCGCTCGGCCCGGTGACGAGCGGCGAGCGGCGCAACGAGCGCGTACTGCTCGCCTCGTTCACCAACACGCTGGTACTCGCGCAGTGGCTCGACGTGCTCGAGGAAGCGGGTACGCGCCTCGCCGGCGTGTACTCCGCGCCGCTGCTCGCGCCGCTCCTCGCGGCAAGGCTCGGCGCGCGCGAGGGGCGCCTGCTGCTCGTCACCGCGAACCGCGCCGGGCTGCGGCAGTGCTACGTGGAAAACGGACGGCTTCGCTTCGCGCGCCTGGAGCGTGCCGTGGACCTCGCGCCGCAGGCGCTTGCCTCGTTCGTACGTTCGGAGACTCAGCGCCTCGTGCAGTATCTGGCCACGCTGCGTGCCTTGCCGCGCGATGGCAGCCCACTGCGCGTGCTGGTGATCGCGCCTGCGGGCGAGCGCTCGGTGTTCGAGCAAACGCTGAACTCGGACGCGCGCCTGCTCTTCCGCACGATCGAGCACGACGAGGCGCTGCGCGCGGTGAACCTTGTGCAAGCACCGCAAGGCGCAACGGCAGAGGTGCTCTACGTCCATCTCGCGGCGCACAAGCCGCCACGCGAGCAGTTCGCGAGCCGCGAGGACCGGCGACGCTATCGGCTGTGGCAGTTGCAGCGCGGCATCGTGGCCGCCGGCGCGGCGGCATTCGGTCTGTGCGCCATCGTTGCGGCGGGGCGCTGGCTCGACGTGCTCAGCGTCCGCGGACAAGCCGCCGAGCAGAGCATCCAGGCGCGCGCCGCCGCTGAGCAGTACGCGCGCATCACGGCCGCCTTCCCCGTGACCGATACGAGCACCGAGAACCTCAAGGTGACCGTGGTGGAATTCCGCCGCATCGCCGAGCGCAGCGCGTCCCCGGAGCGCGCCTTCGTCCACGTATCGCACGTGCTTGGCAAGTATCCGCAATTCGAGCTCGAATCCCTGCGCTGGACGCTCGCCAAGCCGGCAGAGCTAAGCGCCGCGGGATCGAAGCCCCAGACGGAGCGCGGCGAAGCCTCGGAACCGGGGGTCCTGGTCGAGATATCCGGCCGCGTCAACGCCACGCAGCGCAACGACTATCGCGGCATCACGGCGCAAGTCCAGAGCTTCGCGGCCGCCCTGGTCGGCGAAGGCTATCAGCTCGTGCGCACACAGCTTCCCTTCGACGTCACCTCGGAAGGCGTGCTGAGCGGCGACATCGGCGGCTCTATGGAATCCGCTGAGGCGCCGCGCTTCACCGTCGTCCTCGCGCGCAGGCTGCGATGACCTTCAGCCCCGCCGAATTCAAGCGTCTCGCCGCGCCAATCGTGGTGGCGCTCGCGCTCACGGCAGCCGGCGTGGCGCTGGTTTCGAGCGCGGGCCAGGCGTTGCGCAGCGCGCAGGCGCAGTTCGCCGCTGCGCAAGCCGAGCGCCGCGAGAGCAATGAACGGCTCGCGCGCATCGCCGAGGAAGAGCGCGAGGTAAAGGAAAAGATCGAGCTCTACCAGCGCCTGAAGAAGCTGAACATCCTCGGTGAGGAGCAACGCTTGGAGTGGGCCGACGCGATCACGCGCATCCGCCGCCAGCGAGAGCTGCTCGATCTGCGCTATCTCGTCGAGCGCCAGCGGCTGCTGCTTTCGGCGCCGGGGAAGCCGGCCAATGTGGAGTTCTACGCGAGCACCATGAAGATCGATCTCGCGCTCCTCCACGAAGAAGACCTCATGCGTTTCCTCGCCGATTTGCGAGATTCGGGCAATGCCTACTACTCCGTGAAAAAGTGCGCGCTGACCCGCACCGGGCAGGCGGCGGCAAGCGCGACAATGACGCCGCGGCTACGCGCGGAATGCGACATCGACCTCATCACCATCATCGACCGGGCGAGAAAGTGAGGCTCGTCATCGTCTTCGTCGCCTTCTCGCTGCTCGCGCCGCCGCTCGGCGCCCAGGAGCTTGGCCGCCTCTTCTTCACGCCCGAGCAGCGCGCAGCGCTCGACGCGCGGCGCAAAGCGCGCGTGCCCGACAAGCCGACCGCGATCGTCGCCGACCCCACCACGCGCGTGGATGGTTATGTGAAGCGCTCCGCCGGTCCTCCAACCGTATGGATCAACGGCGAGTCGGTGACCGAAAGTGCTCCCGAGGCGCCGCGCATCGATGCGCGCGCCGGCGGCGGGGTGTCGCTCAGCGTCGGCGAAGCAGGCGGCCGGGTACGGCTGCGGCCCGGCGAGACGCTCGACCGCGGCAACGGCGCGGTGCACGACGTATTAGGCGACGGGCAAATTCGCGTGCGCCCCGCCGACGCGAAGTAATGGGCGCCGCGGCTCGTCATCGCCAGCGCGGCGCTGCGCTCCTCGTTTTGCTGCTTGTCCTCGCCATAGGCGGCACGTGGTACCTGGTGTCGCGCATGCAGCAGCTCAGCGCCAACACCACCGCGGCGCTGCGCGCCCGCAACGCCGAAGTCCTGAACAAGGCGAAGCAGGCGCTCATCGGCTATGTCGTCGCTCAGGCCAACCATGCCGGCGAGAACAATCCCGGCTCCCTCCCCTGCCCCGAAGCGCCGGGGAGTTTCAATGCCACCAATGGCACCGACGGGAAGATGAACTCGGCCGGCTGCGCGCTGCCGGCCGTGGGTCGCTATCCCTGGCGCACGATCGGCACCGACAAGTTCGTCGACGCGTCCGGCGAGCCGCTCTGGTATGTCGTCTCCCCGGGCTGGGCCGTGACGTGCATCGGCTGCACCACTGTCATCAATTCGAATAGCGTCGGCCAGCTCAACATCGACGGCGTGGCTTATGCGTCGTTGCCGCCGGGCGATACCGTCGTCGCCCTTATCATCGCGCCCGGCCCGGCATTTTCCGCCCCCGCGGCCGCGGGCTGCGGCGCGTGGAACCAGACCCGGCCCGCGACGAGCGGCCTTGCGCCCGATGTGCGCAACTACCTCGAGTGCGAGAACGCGACCAATCCTGCGGACGCGAACTTCGTGACGAGCGGGCCGAGCGGCTCCTTCAACGACCAGGTCGTCAAGGTCACGGTAGCGGACATCATGCCGGGGCTGGAAGCGGCGGTCGCCGACCGCCTGCAGAGGACGAGCGAATTCTTCGACACGCTCAAGACGGTGTACAGCGCCGCGACGGGATGGGGCCTCACCGGCAGCAGCGTGCTGTACCCGTTTGCCGCGCCGTTCTCCGACCCATCGACGAGCGCGATGCAAGGCGCAAGCGCCACGTATGCCGGGCTGCTGCCCGTGAACTACGCCGAGACTTCACCGGGCAGCGGCGTCGCCTGCACGCCAAGCGCCGGGGCGCCGCGCTGCGCGCCAAGCTTCGTCGGCTGGTCGGGCACGCCCACGCTATCGGGGCCCGGGATCTACTCGCCGGATTGCGGCGCGACCGTGCCGACGCAGGTGAACTGTACGTTCTATATCCGGTGCCCGCTCTTGTCCTGCGGTTTAAGCACAGGCAGCGACACCCTCGCCTTTTCTCTCAATGCGACCGCTGCGAAGACCGGCATGGCCCTAAGGCAATTGAATCCCGCCACTCCCATGACGAACGTGGATGTCGCGGGGCGCACGGCCTCCGGCGTCATGAATGCCGATGGGTCCGCCGCAATTACCCTGACCGGAACGACGACCGTGGCTTACAACAGCGGCTTGCTCATGGGCTTACTTGGCGGAGTCTTATGCTCGCTCAGCGGCTTGTTGCTACTCACGACCGGTTGTCAACAGGCGGCGATCGCCGTGCCTATCCTATTGCTCGCCGACCACCCCGTTCTCGACGCAACGAACAGTACGTACGGCTGGTACCTGCGCAACAAATGGCATGAGCTCACCTACTACGCGGTCGCCACGAATTACACGCCGGCCGTCAGGCCGGGCCAGCCCTCTTGCGTCACCGGCTCCACCTGCCTGAGCGTAAGCAACGTCGCCCCGAGCGGCGCGCAGCGTGCCATTGCCATCCTCACGGGCCGCAGCATCAACGGCACGAGCCGGCCGAGCTCGACGCTCGCCGACTACCTCGAGTTCGGCAATGCCGGGGCAAGCTATGAAACGCAGGGCGTGCGCGATAGCGTGCGCTATGTGCTGGCCGACAGCGGCGCGGCGAACGCCTATGCCGTATCGGTTTCGTCGGTCGGCGTCGGGCAGTCGATCACGTTCAGGGCGAGCAATGCCAATACCGGCGCCTCCACGCTCAACACACCGGCAACCGGGGTCAAGACCCTCGTCAATGCGGACGGCAGCGGCCTCAGCGCGGCGCAGATCCGTGCCAATGCGGCCGTGCAGGTGACCTACGATGGCAGCCAGTTCGTGCTTTACGCCAAGCGGCCCTTCAACGACCGCGTCGTGGTCATCGACTCCAACTGACGATGCGCCGGCATATTCGTCCCTCGGCGCGCGGCTTCACGCTGACCGAACTCGCGATCGTGACCACGATCATCGGCCTTCTGCTCGCGAGCCTGCTCTATACGCTGTCCGCGCAGGTCGAGCAGCGCAACTTCGAGGACACGCGCCGGCGCCTCGAGCAGGCGCGCGATCTCGTTATCGCCTTCGCCATCGCCAACGGACGCCTTCCTTGTCCGGCGCGCTTCGCGAGCGCCGCCAGCAACAGCCAGGGGCTCGAGAGCTTCTGCGCCGCGGCGACCGGCGCTTGCGCCGGCACGGAAACCACGACCGTGCAATCGCACGGCAACTGCTCGAACTACTACGATGGCTATCTTCCGGCAGCGTCGATCGGATTCCAGACCACGGATTCGAGCGGCTTCGCCATGGATGCTTGGAGCAACCGCATCCGCTATGCGGTGACGAAAACGCCACCGGCCTGCGCGCCGGCAAACACGCTCGTGTACACGAGCAGCGCCAATCTCAAGACCTACGGCGTCGCCTGCCAGCCGCCCGATTTGCTGATCTGCAAGTCGTCATCGGGTCCCATTACCGGTGCCAGCTGCATCAGCGCGGCTAACCAGGTGACGACAAACAACCTGGTGACGTCGGTTATTTTCTCCACCGGCAAGAATTTCCTTACCGCGCAGACCGCGGCCGCCGCGACCGCTGCCGGCAGGACCGACGAGGCGGCTAATCTCGACGGTGACGCGAGCTTCGTCTTTCATACGCCCAGCCCGAGCGGCGCGGCCAACGGCGAGTTCGACGACCAGTTCGTGTGGATCACCTCTGGCGAGCTCTATGGCCGCCTCGTTGCCGCCGGCATGCTGCCATGAACGGCCGCGCGCGCGCCGGCTTCACGCTGATCGAAGTTGCCATGGCGCTGATGATCCTTGCACTGCTCATGGCCGGGCTCGTCTACACCGTGGCCGGCCAGACGGAGCAGCGCAGCTTCGAGGAAACGCGCCGGCGCCTGGAGCGCGCCCGCGAGCTCGTCCTCGGCTTTGCTGCCGCGAACGGGCGCCTTCCTTGCCCCGCGCGATGCTCGAACTGGCCGGCGTGCGACAGCGGAACTTATGCGACCGCCGATGAAGTCTGGGATTCGACGACGGGCAAATGCCTCGGCGGCGGCGTCGAGGACTATTACGGCGGCACCCTGGCCGCGGGACCGCCCGTCGTCACGGGTGGCTTGCTCCCGGCGGCAACCATCGGGTTTGGCGAGACGGATTCGCGCGGCTATGCGGTGGACGCTTGGCAAAACCGCATTCGCTACGCGGTGGCGAAGACTCGCGCCACCGGAACCTGCGGCGTCACACCGCCCGCCGGCACGATCATCTTCACGCATGCCGGGAACCTGAAGACCTACGGGATGGCCTGCCAGCCAGATGATCTGCTCGTCTGCAAGACAAGCGTCGTGACGCCCGCGATCAGCGCGACGTCCTGTGGTGGAGCATCGCCGCCCGCCAACCAGATCATGTCCCAGAGCCTGGTCGTCGCCATCGTCTTCTCGACCGGAAAGAATGGCTCCATTACGCCGGGGGCCTCGCGCCCGGACGAGTCGGCGAATCTCGACGGTGGCGGCAATGTCAATCCGGTCTTCGTGTATCACGCGCCCCAGCCGAGCGGGGCGAGCGGCGGCGAGTTCGACGACCAGTTCGCGTGGATTACGGTTGGCGAGCTGATGGGGCGGCTAGTCACGGCCGGCCGCCTACCCTGATGCGCTGATTTCGCCCGCCGGCGCGTGCTGAAGCGCAAAGCAGACTTCGCCGTCCCGATTCGTCTCGAGTACCAATCGGTAGCCGCTCGCCTTCGCCTGGCGCGCTGCCTGGTAAAGACCGATGCCCAGACCGCCGGCCGAAGACACCGGCGCGAGCATCAAATCGCGCGCGACCTCCGCGGGTACTGCCTTGCCCGTGTCGCAAACCCGCATGCCCTGCTCGTCCATCACCACTGTCACGCGCATGCCCGGCTCGCCACCGCGCTTGCCGAGCGCGTTGCGAATGAGGTTGTCGGCCACGCTGTCGAAAAGCGCGCGCGGCAGTCGCTGGTCGGCCTTCGCGGCGAGCGGCGCGAAGTCGACGCCCTCGCTTTGATACTGGCGCGCAAGCGCCTCCCACCACTGCAGCGCTGGTACCCAAGTGTCCTCCAGGGCTTGCGGCCGCTGCAGCCGCTCCAGAGTCTGGGTAAGGCGCTCGGCGACGAGCGGCAGCTGCCGGCGCACGAGCGCGGTCAGCCGCGCGCTGTCGCCGCTTCCCGAATCTGCGGCCACCGAGCACAGCACGTTCAGCGATTGCAGGAGATTCTTGATGTCGTGCGTCGTGCGGGCGCCGGTTTCATGCACCGCCTGCAGATGCGCGGTCTCGCGCAGTCTCACCTCGCGCAGCTTCGCCACATAGAATTCGCCGAGCAGCTGGGCGAGCAGATGCAGGTGCCACTGCAGCGCCGGGCTCAAGCGGTAGCGTGAATAGAGGGTTAGGGCGAGCTCGCTCGTTGCGAATTGCACCGCCTGCGTGCTGCGCTCGCCGCGCGCCCCATGGCCCGCGCCGACACGCCACTCGACGCCCGCCACCGAGGGCAGGCGCTCGAGCGCTGCGATCGCCTGGTCGAGAAAGCGCTCGGCGCGCGGCTCGTCCTTGAGCAGCTGCGCAAGCACCTGCAGCCACTGCTCGACGGGCAAGCCGATGGAAAAAAGATAGCGAATGAAGAATACGCCGAGGCCCCCTCCGCTCGGCGGGTTCCAGGCGAGCCCGACAAGCAGTACGGCCGCCGCGGTCAGGAAAACGGTGTAGGTCAGCGCTTCAAGGTAGCTCGAGCGGGTAACGGTCATGAACGTGAAGCTGCCGAGGATCACGACCATCAGAAGCAGCATGAGGAAGACGCTGTAGAAGAAATCGATGATCTGCGCGCCTTCGCGCGCTTCGGGCTCGGCAGGGAAGAGCGCGATCAGGACAAAGGCGACGGGGAGCGTGTACTCCGCGATGGCGCGCGTTTCAAGGGTAATCTCGTGCCGCGGCGCGATCTCGGGGAGGATCGCGATGGCGAGGAGCGCGAGCAAATAGACCAGCACGACCAGGTAGCAGCGACGCTGCCATTTCGCGTGGTGCTGGTAGACCTTGGCACCGACGAGGCCTGCGATCACGACCACCCAGAACGCGAGGAGCCACCAGTCAAGCCGCAGCATCAGGACGAAGGCGACGAGCGACAGGATGAATCCCTGGGTGGCGGAAACGTGCTGCTCGGCACGAAGGAACGGTTGCCACAGCAGCAGAAGACCGAGGTGCGCCAGCAGCAGCGCCCGGGCCCAGGGGTCCGCGACGCCGCGGAACACCGCGATGTGCAAGAGCAGCAGCATCGCGACCACGACGAACCGCCAGTGGCGCTGGCTGAAGCTCCAGGTGGCGCCGGCCAGGCGCGCGAACACCGGCTCTCCAATTTTCGTGGGTTGCACGAGCATCGCCCCTAGTCTACAAACCCGGACATGCCTGCGCTGACTCTCGCCCGTCTCGTGCTCGTCGAGGCGCGCCGCAGCGGCCTCGTCTGGCTCGGCGCGCTCGTGGTGGCCGCGGGCTTGGGACTCGGCGCGTTCCTGGGCCAGCTTGCCATCACGGAGAGCCGGCTCCTACAGGCCGCGGTCGTGGCCGCGCTGCTTCGCGTAGGGGCGGTGTTCCTGCTCGCCGCTCAGGTCGTGACGAGCGTACAGCGGGAAATCGACGACCGGCGCCTCGAGCTGATGCTCGCCCTGCCGCTTTCCCGTGCCACGCAGTACCTGGGCCGGCTGCTCGGCTTCGTCGCGGTCGGGGTCGTCTTCGCGGCAGCTTTTTCGCTGCCGCTGCTGCTGTGGGCCGTACCGGCGGCGGTGCTCGCATGGGCACTGTCGCTCGCCTGCGAGCTCGCGCTCGTCGCCGCAGTCGCACTCTTTTTCGCGATGACCCTCACGCAGCTTGTTACGGCGCTCTCGTCGACCGCGGCGCTCTACCTCCTCGCCCGTTCCATCGGCGCCATGCAGGCGATTGCCTCGGGACCGCTCGCCGACGATTCCGCGCTGCATGCGCTCGCACGCCGCGCCGTGGACGGTGTCGCGTTGCTGCTGCCCGCGCTCGATCAGGCGACGCGCACGGAATGGCTCCTCTACGGGTTGCCGGATGCGCGCACCTACGCCGCCGCGCTCGGCGGCATGCTCGTGTATCTCGCCCTTATCGGCGCCGCAGGCCTCTTCGACTTCCAGCGCAGGGCCGCATGAATCGTGACGAGCGCCCGCTGCGCTTGATTCCGGCGTGGATCTGGATTGCCTTGGGCGCCGCACTGAGCGCGCAGGTGGCTGTGCGCGCGCTCACGCCGCCGCCGAGCCTGAGCGAAGCCGATCTTCCGCCCGCGCCTTCGACCGCGGCGTTGCGGCTTGCGAGCTTCGGCGAGCCGGCGGCCATCGCCAGGGTAGCGATGCTCTATCTGCAGGCGTTCGATTACGGCGGCACAAACTCCGCGCCCTATCGCCGGCTCGACTACGGGCGGCTCGTCGAGTGGCTGCAGGCCATCCTCGAGCTCGATCCGCGCAGCGACTATCCGCTGTTCGCGGCCGCGCGCGTGTACGCCGAGATCCCCGATGAGGCGCGCAGCCGCATGGCGCTCGATTTCGTTTACCGCGAGTTCTTCGCCAATCCGCAGCGCCGCTGGCCCGCGCTCGCGCATGCGGCGCTCCTCGCGAAGCACCGCCTGCACGACCTTCCGCTTGCGCGCCGCTATGCCGCGGCGATCCAGCGCAATGCCCGCTCGCCCGACGTCCCGCTATGGGCGAAGCAGATGGAAGTGTTCATCCTCGAAGATATGAACGAGCTCGAAGCCGCCCGCATCATGCTCGGCGGACTGCTGGAAAGCGGATCCATCCACGACGCCGAAGAGGCCCGCTACCTGCGGCTCAAGCTCGAGGAGCTCGAGCGCCGGCTCGGGAAAACGGCGAAGTAAGCTGTCGACAAGTCGACAGTACTGTCGGCAATTCGCCGAATTCTCCTTCACAGTTGCTTGTAAGGCGTTGTTTCGCAGTTGTGTTAACTTTGGCATAGCTCTTGCAGCAGAGGGGCAACACCAAGGGAGGCAGTATGAAACTGCAGCAGAAAGCACGGGGCTTCACGCTCGTCGAGATCGCCATCGTGCTGGTCATCATCGGGTTGCTGCTCGGCGGCATCCTGAAGGGCCAGGAAATGATCACGCAGGCGAAGATCAAAAACTCCGTCGCCGACTTCTCGGGCGTTTCCGCAGCCTATTACGGCTACCAGGATCGCTATCGCGCCATCCCGGGCGACGATCCCGGCGCGAACGCGCGCTGGGCTGCGGCCGGCACGCTGCCGGCGGCCACATCGGGCAACGGCAATGGGGTGGTCGCGGGCACGTACAACAACGGCGGTGCCGCGTGCGCGGCCGCGCAGGAAAGCTGCAGCTGGTGGGATCACCTGCGTCGCGCCGGCTTCGTCGCCGGAAGCGGCGTGCTCCAGCCGACCAACGCTTTCGCCGGACAGATCGGCGTGCAAACAGGCGACAACGCCGGTGGGACGGTTCTCGGTGGTTTCTCTGGCTTGATCGTGTGTTCCGCCAATATCCCGGACAAGGTTGCCATCGCAATGGATACGCAGATGGACGACGGGCTTTCGGCAACCGGTACGGTGCGCGCCCAGCTCGAGGCCGCGCCGAACCCCGCTATCGCGGCCGCGGCGGCAGCGGGATACGCAGAAACGGGCGTCAACGTCTACGCGATTTGCCGATCGCTCTAAGAGCTTAAGGTTGCAAGACAGCCGGCGCGAGCCGGCTTTTTTTTGCCTAGCCGCGAAGGAGCGCCTCTTCTGCGGCGATGACTGCCTCCGGCTCGCCGAGGAGCACCACCACGTCGCCCGCCTGCAGCGCCCCGGCATCCGGCGGCGCGAGCCGCAGCCGAGCGCCGGGACGGCGCACCGCGCGCACCTCCACGCCGGCGGGCAGCCCGACGAGCTGACCGATCTCGCGGCCGATCGCATACGCGCCCGGCTCGAGCGTCACGGAATGCAGGCGCGCCGCCGCTTCGCGCTCGTGCTCGTCGCTCACGCCGGCAAAGAGGCCGCGCAGCAGTCCGTAGTGTGCATCGCGCACCTGGCTCACGCGGCGCATGACGCGCGCGAGCGGCACGCCGACCATGACGAGCGTATGCGAGGCGAGCATCAGGCCCGACTCGAGCGCCTCCGGCACGACCTCGGTGGCGCCGGCCTGCGTAAGGCGCACGATCTCCGCCTCATCGCGCGCGCGCACGATCACCGGGACACTGGGATGCAGAGCATGGATGTGCGCGAGCACCCGCAGCGCGACCTGCACGTCCGCAAAGGTCACGACGACCGCCGCGGCGCGCGCGAGGCCGGCCGCGACGAGCGACTCGCGCCGCGCGCTGTCGGCGAAGACGACGTTCTCGCCCGCGAGCGCCGCCTCGCGCACGCGCTCGGGATCGAGGTCGAGCGCCACGTAGCCCACGCCCTCGGCGTCGAGCAGCCGCGCGAGGCGCTGCCCGTTGCGGCCGTAGCCGAGGATGACGACGTGGCGCTCGACGCTCATCGTGCGCGCCGCGACACGGTGCAGCTCGAGCGAGCGCTGCATCCACTCCGAGCGCGACACGCGCAGCACGATGCGGTCCGCGCCGGCGATGAGAAACGGTGCCGCGAGCATGGAGAGGATCATGGCCGCGAGAAAGGCCTGCACCAGCGCCGGCGCCGCCAGGCCGGCCGCGCCGGCGAGCGGCAGCAGCACGAGGCCGAATTCGCCGCCATTGCCGAGCGCGAGCGCAACGCGCAGCGCCGTGCCGCCGGGCGTGCCGAAGGCTTTGGCGATGAACGCGATGAGGGCGAGCTTGCCGCCGACGAGCGCGACGAAGAGCGCGGCGACGAGCGCGGCGTGCGCCGCGACGAGCGCCGGATCGAGCAGCATGCCCATCGTCACGAAGAAAAGACCGAGCAGCACGTCGCGGAAGGGCTTGATGTCCTCCTCGACCTGGAAGCGGTACTCGGTCTCGGCGATCAGCATGCCGGCGAGGAAGGCGCCGAGGACGAGCGACAGGCCGGCGAGCCGCGTGACCGAAGCGAGCACGAGAACGATGAGCAGCACGTTCAGCACGAAGAGCTCGTTCGAGCGCAGGCGCGCGACCGCCCCGAGCCAGCTGCGCATGAGCCAGGGCCCGGCGAGCATGACGAGCGCGAGCGCGACGGCGGCCGTGCCGAGAGCGCGGGCGACGGCGAGGGCGAGCGCGCCGCCAGGCTCGGCGAGCGCCGGGATGAGGACGAGGAGCGGCACGACGGCGAGGTCCTGGAAGAGCAGCACGCCGATCACGCGCCGCCCGTGCGGCGACTCGAGCTCGCCGCGCTCGGCGATGAGCTTCGACACGATGGCCGTGGACGACATGGCGGCGACGCCCCCGAGCGCGAGTCCCGCCTGCCAGGGCGCGCCGAGCGCGAGCGCGGCGAGCACGGCGAGCACGATCGTCGCGGCGACCTGCGCGCCGCCGAGGCCGAAGACGACCGTGCGCATCGCGTACAGCTTGCCGAGGCTGAACTCGAGGCCGATCGAGAACATCAGGAAGACGACGCCGAATTCCGCGAGGCTCTGCGTCTCCTGCGCGTTCGAAGCGACGCCGAGCGCGTGCGGCCCGAGTGCAAGCCCAGTGAGCAGATAGCCGATGAGCGGCGGCAGACCGAAGCGCCGGCAGAGCGCGACGGCGAGCACGCTCGCCGCGAGCAGCACGAGCACCGATTGCAGTGAGACGGCGCCGCTCACGCGGGCTGCGCAGGGACCATGGGCTATACTCCCGCCCTATGATAAAGGCGGCGCGCGTCGCGCAGAAAGCGAGCGAAGCCAACGCGCTCGAGCTCGCGCGGCGCGTGCTCGCGATCGAGGCCGAAGCGGTGCGCGCGCTCACCGAGCGGCTCGACGGCCGCTTCGTCGCCGCGCTCGAGCTCATCGCCGCTCGCCACGGCCGCGTCGTGGTGAGCGGCATCGGCAAGAGCGGCCACATCGCGCGCAAGATCGCCTCGACGATGGCGAGCACCGGCACGCCGGCCTACTTCGTGCATCCCGCGGAAGCAAGCCACGGCGATCTCGGCATGATCGAGGCGGGCGACGTCTTCATCGCCATCTCGTATTCCGGCGCGAGCGACGAGCTGGTCGAGCTCATCCCGCAGGTCAAGCGTCGCGGCGCCAAGCTGATCGCGATCACCGGCAATCCGGATTCGCCGCTCGCGCGCGAAGCGGACGTCAACCTCGACGCCGCCGTGGCGCAGGAAGCCTGCCCGCTCAATCTCGCGCCGACGGCGAGCACCACCGCGGCGCTCGCGCTCGGCGATGCGCTCGCCGTGGCCCTGCTCGAGGCGCGCGGCTTCTCGGCCGCCGACTTCGCGCGCACGCATCCGCGCGGCAAGCTGCCGCACCAGGCGCTCTCACGCCAGGCGCTCCTGCACGTGAAGGACGTGATGCGCACCGGCGGTGACGTGCCGCAGGTGCCGAGCGGTGCCACGCTGCGCGAGGCGGTGCTCGAGATCTCGCGCGGACGCATCGGCATGACCGCGGTGCTCGAGCGCGGCCTCGTCAAAGGCATCTTCACCGACGGCGACCTGCGCCGCACCGTGGAGAAAAGCGGCTTCGACGCGCGCTCGGTGGACGAGGTGATGACGCTCGCGCCGAAGACCGTGCGCCCGGACATGCTGGCGGCGCAGGCGGTGCACATGATGGAGGAGTTCAAGGTCAACCAGCTGCTCGTGGTCGATGAGCGCGGCGCCCTGATCGGCGCGCTCAACATGCACGACCTTTTCCGCGCTAAAGTCATCTAGCAGCAATGCAATTCCTGGCCTCTGATGCGCTCGCGCGGGCACGCCGCGTGCGCATGGTGATCTTCGATGTCGACGGCGTGCTGACCGACGGGCGCTTGTGGTACGGCCCGGGCGGCGAGGAGCTGAAGGCCTTCCACGGCTTCGACGGTCAAGGCGTGAAGCTCCTCATCATGGCGGGGCTCAAGACCGGGCTCATCAGCGGCCGCGACTCGGGGGCGGTCAGCGAGCGCGCGCGCGAGCTCGGCATCGAGCATGTCATCCAGGGCGCCGAGGACAAGCAGAGCGCCTTCCGCACGCTCCTTCGGCGCCTGCGCGTCAAGCAGGACGTGGTCGCCTACATGGGCGACGACTTCGTCGACCTGCCGGTGCTGCTGCGCTGCGGCTTTGCCTGCGCGCCGCGCGAGGCGCCCGAGGCGGTGCGCCGCTGCGTGCACTACATCGCTTCGGCGCCCGCGGGCCATGGCGCCGCGCGCGAGGTGTGCGAGTTCATCCTCGAAGCGCAGGGCAAGCTCGGCCGCGTGCTCGCGCGGTACAAGAAGTAATGCTCAGCACGACGCGCCTGTTCCCGCTGGCGTTGATGCTCTCGCTCGCGCTGCTCACGCTCTGGCTCGACCACCAGGCGCGCGTCGAGGGCGATCATCCGTCCGCGCGGCGGCACGATCCCGACTACCTCGTGACCAACTTCACGACCACGACGTTCGACCGGCGCGGACACGCCGAGACCGTCCTCTCCGCCGCCGAGATGGAGCACTACCCGGACGACGACACGACCGACCTCACCGCGCCGCGCGTCGTTCAGGCGAAGGCCGACCAGCCGCGCTACACCGTGCGCGCCGACCGCGGCAAGATCTCGCGCGAGGGCGACGAGATCTTCCTCTACGACAACGTCGTGCTGGTGCGCGAGGCGGACGCGGGGCGCCCCGAGGCGCGCATGGCGACGAGCTTCCTGCACATCCTGCGTGATCGCTCGCTCGTGCGCACCGATCGCGAGGTGCACTTCGAGGAGGACGGCCGCACGCTCTCGGGCATCGGCATGGAGTACTTCAACGACACGCGCGAGCTCTTCCTGCACAACGAGGTTCGCGCGCAATTCGAGCCTAAGCCGTGACGCGCTGGTTTTGCGCCGCCCTCGCCCTCGCCAGCGCCGGCGCCGCCTTCGGCGAGCAGGCGGACTCGACCAAGCCGACGCAGATCGAGGCGAACCGCATGAGCGCGGACGACGCGCGCCGCATGAACGTCTTCGAGGGCAACGTGGTCGTCACGCGCGGCACGCTCAACATCCGCGCCGATCGCCTCGTCGTGCGCCAGGACGCCGAGGGCTTCCAGTACGCCACCGCCACCGGCAACCCGGTGCGCTTCCGCCAGCGGCAGGATCCAAAGCCGCCGGAAAAGGAGGGCGTGTGGCTCGAGGGCGAGGCAAAGAGGATCGAGCTCGACGAGAAGAGCGGCAAGATCGAGCTCTTCCAGGCGGCGCGCGTCAACCGCGGCGGCGACGAGGTGGCGGGCGACTATATCCTCGTCGACCAGCGCTCGGACTTCTTCACCGTGACGCCGGGCAAGGGCGAGGGGCGCGTGCGCGCCACGCTGCAGCCCAAGCCCCCGGCGCAATGACGCCGAACGGCAGCGCGCTGCGCTCCGAGCGCCTGCGCAAGCGCTACAAGTCGCGCACGGTAGTGCAGGACGTCTCGCTCGAAGTGCGCAGCGGCGAAGTGGTCGGCCTGCTCGGCCCGAACGGCGCCGGCAAGACCACCTGCTTCTACATGATCGTCGGCCTCGTGCCGGTCGACGCCGGCCGGATCTATCTCGACGCGGCCGAGCTCACGCACCTGCCGATCCACCGCCGCGCGCGCCTGGGCATCTCGTACCTGCCGCAGGAGAACTCGGTTTTCCGGCGCCTCACGGTCGAAGAGAACGTGCAGGCGATCCTCGAGCTGCAGGGCCTCGCGCCGGAGGCGACCGAGGCGCGGCTCGCGGAGCTCCTCAAGGACCTGAACATCGCGCATCTGCGCAAGCACGCCGCGCTCTCGCTTTCCGGCGGCGAGCGCCGGCGCCTGGAAATCGCGCGTGCCTTGGCGACTAAACCGGCATTCATCCTGCTCGACGAACCCTTCGCCGGCGTCGATCCGATCGCGGTGCTCGACATCCAGCGCATCATCCGGTTCCTCAAGGAGCGCGCGATCGGCGTGCTCATAACGGACCATAACGTTCGCGAGACGCTCGGCATCTGCGACCGCGCGTACATCATCAACGAAGGCGCGGTGCTCGCGTCGGGCGAGCCCGAGGAGATTGTTTATAATGACAGCGTGCGCCGAGTCTATCTGGGCGAGAACTTCCGGATGTAGTGCTTTTTAACGTTCCCCTCGGCACACTGCAGACCCCATGAAGCCGTCCCTGCAGTTCCGACTATCGCAGCATCTCACGCTCACGCCGCAGTTGCAGCAGTCGATCCGGCTGCTGCAGCTCTCGACGGTCGAGCTCAATCAGGAAATCGACCGCATCCTGATGGAGAACCCGGCGCTCGAGCGCGAGGACATCGAAGGGGGCGACGCGCCGGCCGCACCGGCGCCGGCAGGGGGTTCCGGCGCCGATTCGAACACGACCGCGGCGGAAGCGCCGCCCGCACCCGATGCCGAGTGGCCGGTGGACCTCGCACCGAGCTGGCGCCAGGGCGGCGACGACGAGGAAGGCGAGCGCAGCTTCGCCACGCCCGACACGCCGACGCTGCGCGATCATCTGCAGACGCAGCTCTCGCTCACCAATCTCAGCGCGCGCGACCGCGGCTTCGTCGCGCTCTTGATCGATGCGCTCGACGACGACGGCTATCTCACGCAAAGCCTGGAGGAAATCGCCGCTCTCCTCCCGGCGGAGGCGGAAGCGGCGCCGGAAGAATTGTCGATCGCGCTGCGCCACCTGCAGCACTTCGAGCCCGCCGGCGTCGGCGCGCGCTCCCCCGGCGAATGCCTCGCGCTCCAGCTCCGCAACATGCCCGACGAGCCGGCACGGCAGCTCGCGCTCGACGTCGTCGAGAAGCACCTCGAGCTTCTCGCCGCACGCGACTACGCGCGCCTGAAGACACTCACCGGCGCAAGCGACGACACGCTGCGCGCGGCGCAGCGCCTCATCCGCGGGCTCAACCCGCGCCCCGGCGCCGCGTTCGCCAAGATCGAGGCGCGCTACGTGATCCCGGATGTCATCGTGCGCAAGGTGCGCAACGCCTGGCGCGCGAGCCTCAACGCCGACGCCATGCCGCGGCTGCGCATCAACCGGCTCTACGCCGAAATCGCGGCCGGTGTGCGCTCGGGCGGCACGCTCTCCTCCCAGCTGCAGGAAGCGCGCTGGCTCATCAAGAACGTGCAGCAGCGCTTCGAGACCATCCTGCGCGTGTCGCAGGCGATCGTCGACCGGCAGCGCCATTTTCTCGAGCATGGCGAGGTCGCGATGCGTCCATTGGTACTACGCGAGATCGCCGAGACGCTCAGCCTCCACGAAAGCACCATCTCGCGCGTCACGACGCAGAAGTACATGGCGACGCCGCGCGGCACCTTCGAGCTCAAGTATTTCTTCGGCTCGCACGTCGCGACCGAAGCCGGGGGCGCCGCCTCCTCGACCGCGATCCGCGCGCTCATCAAGCAGCTCGTCGCCGCCGAGGACGCCAAGTCGCCGCTCTCGGACGCCCGCATCGCGCAGATCCTCGGCGAGCAGGGCATCGTGGTGGCGCGCCGCACCATTGCCAAGTACCGTGAAGCGCTGCAGATTCCCGCCGTCAACCAGAGAAAGGCCCTGTAGACCATGAACCGCGAGGAGAGACTATGAACCTCAATGTGAGCGGCCATCATCTCGACGTGACCCCCGCGATCCGCACCTACGTACGCGCCAAGCTCGAGCGCATCTCCCGGCACTTCGACCACGTGATCGACGCGCACGTCATCCTCACGGTCGACAAGATGCGCCAGAAGGCGGAGGTCACGCTCCACGTGCGCGGCAAGGACCTGCACTGCGAGAGCGAAGAGGAAGACCTCTACGCCGCCATCGACCTTCTCGCCGACAAGCTCGACCGCCAGGTGCTACGCTACAAGGACAAGCGCTACGAGGAGAATAAGCGCGTCTAGCATGAGCCTGGTCGGCAAACTGATTCACCCCTCGCATGTGCTCGTGGACCTTCAGGCCTCGAGCAAGAAGCGGCTTTTCGAGCAGGTCGGCCTGCTTTTCGAAAACCACGACGGCATCGCGCGCTCGCTCGTGTTCGACAGCCTCTTTGCGCGCGAGCGTCTCGGCTCGACCGGCCTTGGCCAGGGCGTCGCGATCCCGCACGGGCGCATCAAGGGCCTGAAAGAAGCGCTCGGCGCGTTCATCCGCCTGTCGCAGCCGATCCCCTTCGACTCGCCCGACGGCGCGCCCGTGACGCTCGTCTTCGTGCTGCTCGTGCCCGAGAAGGCGACCGAGAAGCACCTGCAGATCCTCTCCGAGCTCGCGCAGATGTTCAGCGACAAGGCGCTGCGCGAGGCAATGGCGCTCGCCGCCGATGCGGCCGCGCTTCACGAGCTGGTCGCCACATGGCAACCGGATGCTGCAGGTCAACGTCGCGCGGCTGCATGAGGACAATCGCGAGGCCCTGGCGCTCGCCTGGGTAGCGGGGCGCGAAGGCGGCACGACGGTGCGCCGCGAAGCCGCGGCCGCCGCGGCGCTGATCGGGCATCTCAACCTCACCCATCCCAATTCGATCCAGGTGATCGGCGCCTACGAGGCCGGCATCGTCGCCGGCTTCGTCGAGCGGCTGTTCGAATCGCAGCCCGCGGCGGTGATCGTCGCCGACGGCGTCGCGCCACCGCAAGCTCTGGTCGACGCCGCCACGCAAACGCACACTCCGCTTTTTACCTCGCCCCTGCCTGCCCCCCAGGTGATCGAGAAGCTGGCGCGCTATCTCGCCAAGCTCTTGGCGGAGTCGATCGAGCGCCACGGCGTCTTCATGGACGTGCTCGGCCTGGGCGTGCTGATCACCGGCGAATCGGGGGTGGGCAAGAGCGAGCTCGGACTCGAGCTCATCAGCCGCGGCCACGGCCTGGTCGCCGACGACGTGGTGGAGATCTCGCGCATCGCCGCCGGCACCCTGGAAGGGCGCTGCCCGGCGATGTTGAAGGATTTTCTGGAGGTGCGCGGCCTCGGCCTGCTCAACATCCGCACCATCTTCGGCGAGACCGCGGTGCGCCGTAAGATGAAGCTGCGGCTCATCGCGCACCTCGATCGGCCCCAGGCCGGCGGCCGCGACCCGGCCGAGCGGCTGCCGCTCACCGAGCAGTCCGAGGACATCCTCGGCGTGACGATCCGCAAGGTGACGGTTCCCGTCGCCGCGGGCCGCAATCTCGCGGTGCTCGTCGAAGCGGCGGTGCGCAACGAGATCCTCAAGCTGCGCGGCATCGACTCCACCGCCGAGTTCCTCGCGCGCCAGCGCCAGCAGATGCAGAAAGACGAGTAGTGCAGCTCGTCCTCGTCAGCGGGCTCTCGGGCTCCGGCAAGAGCATCGCGCTTCGCGTCCTGGAAGACGGCGGCTACTACTGCGTCGACAACCTGCCCGCCAACCTCCTCATGGAAACGGTCGACTTCCTCGCCGACGCGGGCCACGACCGCGCCGCCGTGAGCATCGATGCGCGCAGCGCCGCGCTGCCGCGCCTGCCGGAGCACATCGCCGAGCTGCAGCGCCGCGGCGTCGACTGCCGCGTGCTCTATCTGGAGGCGAGTCCGGCGACGCTGCTGCGCCGCTTTTCCGAGACCCGGCGCCGCCACCCGCTCGCCGGCCCGGGCCTTACCCTCGCCGAGGCGATCGAGCGCGAGCGAGCGCTCCTTGGCAGCATCGCGCCGCTCGGCAGCCGCATCGACACGACGGAGTTGCAGCCGCGCGTGCTGCAGAACTGGATCCGCGACCTGCTCGGCCTGGGCGGCGGCGCGCTCACGCTGCTCTTCGAGTCCTTCTCCTACAGGGAAGGCATCCCGTTGGACGCGGACTGGGTGCTCGACGGCCGCATGCTCGCCAACCCGCACTACGATCCGCAGCTCAGGCCCTACACCGGCTGCGATGCGCCGGTGATCGAGTACCTCGCGCGCGATGCGTCGGTACAGCGCTGGCTGGAGGATGTGGGCGCGCTGCTGCGCCGCTGGCTGCCCGAGATCGTGCGCGAGAATCGCAGTCATGTGACCGTCGCCATCGGCTGCACCGGCGGCCGGCACCGCTCGGTCTACCTCGCGGAGGAGCTCGCAAAGGTTTTCCGCCCGGACTGGCGCGTGCTGGTGCGTCACCGGGCGCTCGTGCGAGAGACCGAGCCATAGACGACATCGCTCTTTTCCCGCTGCAGACCGTGCTGTTTCCGGGCGGCCGGGTGCCGCTGCGCATCTTCGAGCAGCGCTACATGGACATGGCAAAGGCTTGCCTGCGCGACGGCTCGCCTTTCGGCGTGTGCGCAATCCGCGAAGGCGCGGAAGTGGGTGCGCCGGCCGTGCCCTATGACGTCGGCACGACGGCGAAGATCACCGAGTGGGACATGCCGCAGCTCGGCCTCTTGCAGGTGATCGCACGCGGCGAGCGGCGCTTTCGCATCGTCGAGCGGCGTGTCGAGCCGAGCGGCCTGCAGCGCGCGCGCATCGAGCTTCTCGAGCCCGAGATCGACGTTCCCGTGCCCGCGCAATGCTCGCGCTGCGCGCGGCTCATCGAGCGCGTGATCGAGGAGCATCCCGAGCTGATCGCGCCGCCGCACGAGCTCGGCTCCTCGGCCTGGGTGAGCGCGCGCCTCGCCGAGCTGCTGCCGCTGCAGGTCCACGCCAAGCAGGAGCTCCTTGAGCTCTCTGACGCTGCCGAACGCCTCGAGCGGCTCAACGGCCTCCTGCGCACCACGCCCCGCGACGAATCCTAGTCGGGGTCAGACCCCTGCGCGATTTGCGCAAGCAGCTTTTTGACCGGTGTCGGCAGCGGCGCCAGCGTCGCGCGCGCGAGCGGCATCCATCGCTGGTTCTTCGCCGCGCGCACCGCGTCCACCGCGCACACGACTGGCGTGGCGCGCAGCCGGAAGTGCGTAAAGCCATGCTCGACGACCGGAAGCGTCTCGCGCGACCTGATCCGCCAGCGCTCGCTCGCTCTCTCGGGAAATGTCAGTAGTCCGCCCCATAGCCCGCTGCTCGGCCGTTTTTCGAGCAGCACGCAGCCGTTTTTGAGCAGCACCCACCACGTCGTTCTCTTGAGCGGCAGTGCTTTTCGCGCACGTGGACCGGGCAGCTCGGCGGTGCGACCCTCCTTGTGCGCAACGCACATCGTTGCCAGCGGGCAGCGCCCGCAGCCTGGCGCGCGTCGCGTGCAGACCGTCGCGCCAAGATCCATCAGCGCCTGCGTGTAGCACTCGACCTCGTGCTTTGGAAGCAAGCGCTCCGCGGTGTCCCATAGGGCTCTTTCGTCAATCAAACCGAAGGTGCGCGCCAGCACGCGCTTCACATTGCCGTCGAGGATCGCCGCGCGCTCGCCATGGGCGAACACGGCGATCGCTGAGGCCGTCGAGCGCCCGACGCCCGGCAACTCGGCGATTTGCTCGGCGCTTCCCGGAAAGCCCTCCTTTGCGATCAGTCGCGCCGCGCGATGCAGGTTCCTGCCGCGCGCGTAGTAGCCGAGGCCGCTCCACAAGGCGAGCACGTCGTCTTCGCTGGCACGCGCCAGCGCCTTCACGTTCGGGAAGCGAGCGAGGAAGCGCCGGTAATACGGGATGACGGTCGCGACCTGGGTCTGCTGCAGCATCACTTCCGAGAGCCAGATGCGATACGGCTCGCGCGTGCCTTGCCACGGTAGATCATGGCGGCCATGCTGGCGCTGCCAGGCGATGAGACGCTGCGAGAACGAGCTGGCGTTGATGGTCTAGGTGCTTAAGAAATCGGGCGCTGACCCCGATTTTAAGCATCATCCGCTGGGGTAACATTCCGCGCTCCATGGCGGCCTTCATCCTGCGGCGGATCGGCCAGGCGATTCTCGTGATGCTCGTCGTGGGCTTCATCGCCTTTTCGCTTTTCCGCTTCGTCGGCGACCCGGTGCTCTTCATGCTCGGCCAGGACGCGACGCCCGAGGATCGCGTGCGCGTCACGCACCAGCTCGGACTCGACCGTCCGTTCTACGTGCAGTACGCGACGTTCCTCGGCAACGCCGTGCAGGGCGAATTCGGCCTCAGCCTGCGGCAGGTGCAGCCGGTGTCGAGGCTCATCAAGGAGCGCCTGCCGGCGACGCTCGAGCTCTCCGTCGTCGCCGCGTTCTTCGCGCTCGCCGCCGGCATCCTCATGGGCGTGTACACCGCCCTCGCGCGCAATTCGTGGCTCTCGCACGTGCTGCTCGCGCTCTCGCTCATCGGCGTGTCGCTGCCGACATTCCTGATCGGCATCCTTCTCATACTGGTTTTTTCTGTTCAACTCGGCTGGCTGCCGTCATTCGGCCGCGGCGACACGGTGAACCTCGGCTGGTGGACGACCGGCTTCCTCACCGCCTCCGGCCTCAAGGCGCTCATCCTGCCGTCCATCACGCTCGGCCTCTTCCAGATGACGCTCATCCAGCGCCTCGTGCGCTCGGAGATGCTGGAGGTGCTGCGCACCGATTACATCCGCTTCGCGCGCGCCCGGGGCCTGAGCGATCGCGCCATCCACTTCGGCCACGCGCTCAAGAACACGCTCGTGCCGGTCATCACCATCACCGGGCTGCAACTGGGCGCCATCATCGCCTTCGCGATCATCACGGAGACGGTGTTCCAGTGGCCCGGCATGGGATTGCTCTTCATCCAGGCGGTGAGCTTCGCCGACGTGCCGGTGATGGCCGCCTATCTCTGCCTGATCGGACTGTTTTTCGTCATCATCAACCTGGTGGTCGACCTGCTCTACTACGCGGTCGATCCGCGCCTGCGCCTGGAGGCGCCATGAGCACACCGATCGAGCGCATCCGCGGCTACCACGGCGAGCTGCGCGAGCTGCGCCGCGACCTGCACGCGCATCCCGAGCTCGCCTTCGAGGAGCGGCGCACCTCCGACCGCGTCGCCGAGCAGCTCGCCGCCTGCGGCATCGAGGTGCATCGCGGCCTTGCCAAGACCGGCATGGTCGCGGTCATCGCCGGGAAGAAAACGGCGAGCGGGCGCGCCATCGCGCTGCGCGCGGACATGGACTGCCTGCCGATGCACGAGCTCGCAGACATCCCGCATCGTTCGCGCCACGAAGGCCGCATGCACGCCTGCGGCCACGACGGCCATACCACCATGCTCGTGGGCGCGGCGCGCTATCTCGCCGAGACGCGCAATTTCGACGGCACCGCCTACCTCATCTTCCAGCCGGCCGAGGAAGGCGGCGGTGGCGCGGAGGTGATGATCAAGGAAGGCCTCTTTCAGCGCTTTCCGGCGAACGAGGTCTACGGCCTGCACAACTGGCCGGGCCTGCCCCCCGGCAAGATGGCAGTGCGCGCCGGCCCGGTAATGGCCTCGACCGACGAGGTGATGATCACCGTGCGCGGCCGCGGCGGCCACGGCGCGATGCCGCATCTCGCGGTCGACCCGGTGCTCGCAGCCGCGCACATCATCACGGCACTGCAGTCGATCGCGAGCCGCAACGTCAGTCCCGTCGACGCGGTGGTGGTGAGCATCTGTTCGCTCGCGACGAGCCAGGTCGGCGTCTTCAACGTCATTCCCGAGCACGTGAAGCTGGTCGGCACGGTGCGCACCTTCCTGCCCGAGACGCGCGATCTTGCCGAGCGCCGCGTGAAGGAAATCGCCTCGGGCACGGCGCAGGCGTTCGGCGCCACGGCCGAGGTGACCTACACGCGCGGCTACCCGGCGACCATCAACAGCGCGCGTGAAGCCCGCTTCGCCGCGGATGTCGGCAAGCGCCTCTTCGGCGCCGGCAACGTGATCACCGAGCACGAGCCGACCATGGGGGGCGAGGACTTCGCCTTCATGCTCGAGCAGCGCCCGGGCGCCTATGTGTTCCTCGGGCAGGGCGGCGCCGCGGGCGGCTGCCTGCTGCACAATCCGAACTACGATTTCAACGACGAGGTGATCCCGCTCGGCGCCGGCTATCTCGCGGCGCTGGTCGAAGAGGCCTTGCCGCTCAAATAAGGGGAGGAACGATGCGATTTTTGCTGCTCATCCTGGCGCTCGTCACGGCGCCGGTCCATGCGGTCACGCTGCGCTGGGCGGCGCAGAACGACATCCTGACGCTCGACCCGCACTCGCAGAACCATGCCACCACGCACGCGATGATGCAGTACGCGTACGAGGGCCTTACGCGCTACACGAAGGACTACCAGATCGAGCCCTGCCTCGCGACGAGCTGGGAAGCGATCTCCGAGACGCACTGGCGCTTCCACCTGCGCAAGGGCGTGAAGTTCCACGACGGCACGCCGTTCACGGCGGACGACGTGGTTTTCTCCTTCAACCGCATCCGCGAGCCGCAGGGCACGAACCAGATCTACGTCTCCGGCATCAAGGACGTGAAGAAGGTCGACGACGCCACGGTGGACTTCCTGCTCGAGGGCCCGCATCCGCTGCTTCTGCGGAACATCGTCGACTTCCGCATCATGAGCAAGGCCTGGGCGGAAAAGAACCGCTCGCAGCACATCCAGGATTACGCCAAGCGCGAGGAGACCTACGCCTCGCGCAATACCAACGGCACCGGGCCGTACCTCATCAAGCTCTGGGAGCCCGACAAGCGCATCGTCTTCACCTACAACAAGGAGTGGTGGGGCAAGCTCGACGGCAATGTGACGGATGTGATCTATACGCCGATCAAGTCCGACGCGACGCGCGTCTCGGCGCTCCTTTCCGGCGATGTCGACCTCGTCACCGACCTGCCGACGCAGGATGTCGAGCGCCTGCGCAAAGAGCAAAACCTGAAAATCCTCGACGGCCACGAGGTGCGCACCATCTTCATCGGCCTCGACCAGCACAACGACGAGCTGAAGTACTCGAACGTCAAGGGCAAGAACCCGTTCAAGGATGTGCGCGTGCGCCGCGCGCTCAACCTCGCGGTCGACCGCGAAGCGATCAAGCGCGTGGTGATGCGCGGCCTCTCGATCCCCGCCGGGATCATGATCGCGCCCGGCGTGCACGGCTACTCGAAGGACATCGACATCGTGCCGAAGGTCGACCCGGCCGGCGCCAAGAAGCTGCTTGCCGAGGCCGGCTACCCGCAGGGCTTCGAGTTCACCCTCGACTGCCCGAACAATCGCTACGTCAATGACGAGAAGATCTGCCAGGCGCTCGTCTCGATGTGGGCAAAGGCCGGCCTGAACGTGAAGCTGAACGCGATGCCCTTCGCGACCTACATCCCGAAGCTGCTCAACTTCGACACGAGCGCCTACATGCTCGGCTGGGGCGTGGTGACCTTCGACGGCCTCTATACGCTGCAGTCGCTCGTGCACACCAAGACGGGCGGCGCGGACGGCAGCTTCAACTCGGGCCGCATCAGCGATCCCAAGCTCGACCAGATCATCGATGCGCTCAAGGTGACCACCGACGTCAAGAAGCGCGACGCCCTGCTCAAGGAAGGCCTCGAGATCACGCGTGACCAGGCCTACTACGTCCCGCTGCACCACCAGATGCGGCCCTGGGCGATGAAGAAGAACGTGAGCATCGTCTACAGCCTCGACGACCGGCCGCAGGCGCGCTTCGCTACCGTGAAGTGATTCTCCAGCGGCTCTGGGAGCACGATCTCGCCTGGAGCTTCCGGCGCTCGCCGGTGACTATCGTTGCAGCGGCGCTGACGCTCATCTGCGTTAGCGCCGCGCTGCTCGCGCCGTGGCTCGCGCCGCAAGATCCGTTCAACATGGCGGCGCTCAGCCTGAACGACGCCTTCCTGCCGCCGGCGTGGAACGACAAGGGCAACATGCTGTATCCCCTCGGCACGGACAACCAGGGGCGCGACATCCTGTCGACGATCATGCACGGCGCGCGCATCTCGCTCGGCGTGGGCATCGCCGCCGTGCTGTTTTCGCTTTTGCTCGGCGTGTCGCTCGGCCTGCTGGCCGGCTACTTCGGCGGGCGCCTCGATGCGGCGATCATGCGCGTCGCCGACGTGCAGCTTTCCTTCCCCGCGATCCTGATCGCGCTCCTCATCGACGGCGTGGCGCGCATCGCGCTGCCCGGCGACTTGCACGATGCGCTCGCCATCCCGGTGCTCGTGCTCGCCATCGGCTTCGCCGGCTGGGTGCAGTACGCGCGCACGGTGCGCGGCTCGACCATGGTCGAGAAGCAGAAGGAATATGTGCAGGCGGCGCGCGTCATCGGCCGCCGACCGCTCGCCATCATGCTCGCGCACGTGCTGCCGAACGTGCTGGGGCCCGTGCTCGTCATCGCCACGATCCACATCGCCACCGCCATCATCACCGAGGCGACGCTCTCCTTCCTCGGCGTCGGCGTGCCCGCGACGCGGCCCTCGCTCGGCACACTGATCCGCATCGGCAACGAATTCCTCTATTCCGGAGAGTGGTGGATCACCGTGTTCCCGGGCGCCGCTCTCGTCGTGCTCGTGCTCTCGGTCAACCTGCTCGGCGACTGGCTGCGCGACGCGCTGAACCCGAAACTCAGATGATGCTCGAGGTCGTCGACCTCAAGGTGGCGTTCCCCACCCGCAGGGGAACGCTCACCGCGCTGGACGGCATCTCCTTCTCCATCGCTCCCGGCGAAGTGCTCGGCGTGGTCGGCGAATCCGGCGCCGGCAAGTCGATCACCGGGCTCGCGATCATCGGGCTCCTCGAGCCGCCGGGGCGCATCGCCGGGGGCGAAGTACGGCTCGAGGGACAGCGCATCGACAACCTGCCGTCGGAGGAATTGCGCCGGCTGCGCGGACGCCGGATCGGCGTCATCTTCCAGGATCCGCTCACCTCGCTGAACCCGCTCTACACCATCGGCCGGCAGATCGAAGAAACGATATTGACCCACCTGAAGATGGACTCGCGTGCCGCGAAGGCGCGCGCCATTTCGCTGCTGCGCGAAGTCGGCATCCCGGCGCCCGAGGCGCGCTACGCGCATTACCCGCACCAGTTTTCCGGCGGCATGCGCCAGCGCGTGGTCATCGCCCTCGCCCTCGCGGCGGAGCCGCGGCTGCTGATCGCGGACGAGCCGACCACCGCGCTCGATGTCTCGATCCAGGCGCAGATCATCGCGCTATTGAAGCGCCTCGCCGCCGAGCGCGGCGCCGCGGTGATGCTGATCACGCACGACATGGGCGTCATCGCCGAGACCGCGCACCGCGTCGCCGTGATGTACGCCGGCCGCATCGTCGAGCTCGGCACCGTGCACGATGTGATCCACGCGCCGCGCCATCCCTACACGGTCGGCCTGATGGGCTCGATCCCGCGCATCGCGACGAAGAGGAGCCGCCTCGTGCAGATCGACGGCGCGATGCCGCGCCTGAACGCCATCCCGCGCGGCTGCGCGTTCAACCCGCGCTGCCCGCGGCGCTTCGAGCGCTGCCTCGAGGAGCGCCCGGCGCTCATGCCCGCCGGTGCGAGCCGCGCCGCGTGCTGGCTGCATGCCGCTACTTGAGCTCGATGGCGTAAGCCGGGACTTTGACGTCTCGCGGCCCTGGCTCAATCGGGTGCTCGAGCACGAGCCGCGGCGCCTCCTGCGCGCGGTCGACCGCGTGAGCCTGACGATCGACAAGGGCGAGACGCTCGCGCTCGTCGGCGAGTCGGGCTGCGGCAAGTCGACCGTGGCGCGCCTGATCGTCGGGCTGTACGCGCCGACCGAGGGCCGCATCGCCTTTCATGGCCGGCGGCTGCAGATGATCTTCCAGGATCCCTACGCCAGCCTCAATCCGCGCTGGCGCGTGCGCGACATCGTCGCCGAGCCGGTCCGCATCCTCGGCACGCGGGCGCGCGTCGAGGAAATGCTGCTGCAGGTCGGACTCTCGCCCGAAGACGGCGACAAATACCCGCACGAATTCTCGGGCGGCCAGCGCCAGCGCATCTCGATCGCGCGCGCGCTTGCCGGCGAGCCCGACCTCCTCGTGTGCGACGAGCCGACGTCCGCGCTCGATGTCTCGGTGCAGGCGCAGATCCTGAACCTGATGATCGACCTGCAAAGCCGCCTGGGCCTGACCTACCTCTTCATCTCGCACAACCTCGCGGTCGTGTCCCAGGTCGCCGATCGCGTCGGCGTCATGTACTTCGGCCGCGTGGTCGAGCTCGCGCCGGCGGCGTCCCTCTTCGCGCGCCCGCGGCATCCGTATACGCGCATGCTGCTCGACGCCGTTCCGGACCTCAGCATGAGCGGAAAGCCGCGCACGCCGGTCGGCGGCGAAGTGCCCAACCCGCTCGCGCCGCCTTCAGGCTGCGCCTTCCATCCGCGTTGCCCGCATGCCAACGAGCGCTGCCGCCGCGAGTCGCCGGCGCTGGCGGGCGACGTGGCGTGTCACGGCGTGGCGGAAGGAAGGATTTAAATCGGGGTCAGAGCCCTAATCGGTGCCTGACACCGATTAGCCCGGCGGCGAAACCGGGATGGCGGACGGGCACGACGGATCGCTCTCGTCCCGCGCGTCGCAGTATTCGAGACGGGCCTGCTCCTGGCAGAAGAGCCAGGAGAGGCCAGTCTCGCCGCCGCAGCGAAGGCATTGCAGCGATGGCGCTCCGGTAAGCCCGGAGCAGGCGGTCGTCAGCACTGCCCGGGCCGGCGTGCCGAGCGAGAAAAGCCTGCCGTGCGGCGCACTGGCGACCGGGGTCGCCTTCGGCATGATCGCCGAGGCCGGCACCGACGGCAGCGACGGCAGCACGGCGGCATTCCAGATCTCCGGCACCGTCTTCACCACGAGCTGCTCGGCCGCGGCGGTCGGAAAGTCGCTCCATTCGTAGTACGAGAGATAGAGCATGCCGGCGCCGGTAAAGACCGCCGTCGCGGCGGCCACGGCCTCGCCGAAATTGCGGCTCTGGCGCGCGAAGCGCACGCAGAAGCCCACGACGCCGACCAGTGCGCACAGCCAGCCGCTGATCGCCACGGCGTTCTTGAAGCCGATCAACGCTTCAGCCGCGTCGCTCGCATAAGTGAGCACGGCTGCGCTACCGGCGAGCGCGACGCCGAGCAGCACGGGAAACGTGCGCCCATCGAGCGCGATGCGCGAGAGTCGAATGCTGGTGGTCATGGGCCGATGCGGATAGAGCAAGTAGCCACGTTCCTGAATCGTGGCACGCGCCATTGTGCCTCCCCGAAGTCGGACAACAAGATACCAAGCCCGCATTTCAGGCGCACCAACAGTTTCAGTAGTGAGCGCTAGCGAAGGTTCGCGACGCCGAACGGAACGTGTCCGGCGGCGACGTACGCGCGCGCCGAATCGACATGCCCGCGCTGATCGTCGAAATAAAAATCGGGCTCGAAAGCCTTGAGAAACGAGCCCTTATCCAGCCCGCCGAGGAACATGAGCTCGTCCACCGCGATGTTCCATTCCATCAGCGTGCGCACCGCACGCTCGTGCGCCGGCGCGCTCCGCGCCGTGACGAGCGCGGTGCGGATCTTGACGGCTGCATCCTTTTCGGTCTGCAGACGATGCAGCGCCTCCAGCAGCGGCTTGAACGGGCCGGGCGGCAGCGGCTGCAGCGCGTTCATCGCCTCATGGCGCGCGAAGGCGTCGAGGCCATCGCGCTGGTAGACGCGCTCCGCCTCATCCGAGAAGAGCACCGCATCGCCGTCGAACGCGATGCGCAGCTCGTCCGCGTGCCGGCTCGCCGCCTGCGTCGATTCGGGATACACGCGCGCCGCGGGGCAGCGCGCATCGAGCGCCGCCATGACGTCCGCTTCGTTCGCCGACAAAAAGAGATTGGCCTTCAGCGCGTCCAGATAACGGTAGGGACTGCGCCCACGCGTAAAGACGCCGCGCTCGATCGCAAGGCCGGCCAGCTTCGCGGACCGGAAGACCCGCAACCCGGAGACCGGATCGTTCTTCGAGAGGATGACGACTTCCACGCGCTGGGCGCGCGCGGTGTTGAAGGCGAGGAGCTTCTTGACCAGCGGAAATGCCACGCCTTCGCGGGCAGGCACATCGAGCCGCGCGTACTGCAGCGCGATGTACGCCGCCTCGCCGTCGCGCTCGAAAACCCGGTTTTCTTCCTCGAAGTCGAAAAGGGCGCGCGATGAGATCGCGACGACGAGCTTGCCTTCTACAGAATACGGCACCCGGCCTCCCAAATTCGCCCGGCGCCATTATGACGTGCCGGCCGGCGCAGGGCCCGGACCTTGAATGTGCGTAATAGTCGCTAGACGCGCCGCCGCCGCCGCACGTACAGTGGCGCCGTTCCCGCTACTGGACAAAACAGCGGAACAACGAGCCCGGCGAGGTTCCAACCCTCCACCGGGCTTTTTCATTTGCGCACCGCCAGGTTCCGCCGCTCGGCATCAAAGGGTGTATCCGTGGCGGAATTAAGTCGGGGGCAGCGGGCACCCATCCATGGCAGGATGCGCGCATGTTGCTTCTTGGCCGCGTGCTTCTCGCCTGCGTGCTCGCCACGCCCGCGTTTGCCGCCTTCGCTGCCTCCGCAGCGCACGAGCGCGCCGCGGCCCAGGCGCTGAAGATGGTCGGCGCGCCCTACCGCTACGGCGGCGCGAGCCCGAAGGGCTTCGATTGCAGCGGGCTCGTGCAGTACAGCTACCGACAGGCCGGCGTCGCGCTGCCGCACAACACCGAGCAACTGCGGCGTCACGGTGCGCCGGTACGGGTCTCTCAGCTACGCCCGGGTGACCTCGTCTTCTTCGACCAGAGCGGCAAGAAGAATAGCCACGTCGCCATCTACGTCGGCCACGGCGAGATCGTGCACGCGCCCTCCTCCGGCAAGCGCGTGCGCCGCGACCGCCTCGACTCGCCCTACTGGAAAAAGCACGTCTCGGAAGCGCGGCGCCTGAGCGCCTAGGCTATTCGCAGTAGTACTCGAGCGCCTCGCTCGACTGCGCGCGCGGATCGCCGAACGAAATCCAGCCGTGCCCGCGCAGGATGTACTCCTCGCGGTGCAGAACGAACTCCGCTTCGCCTTCGACCGTGACGTAGGTGCCGTTGGTGCTGTAGTCGCGCAGCACGAACTTTCCGCCGCGCCGCTCGATGATGCAGTGCTGGCGCGAGGCGTTTTCGCCCGTCACGACGACATGGCAGTCCTTGTCGCGCCCGACGAGGAGCGTCGAATCCGAGCTCGGGACGACCGAGCCGCGGTGGCTCAGCCACAACTTCCCGGCCGAGGCGGCGATTGCGCCGCCCGCGATGTCGGTGATGTCGGGGCTATGCCGCCAGATGAGCTCGTAAAGCGCCACGCTTTCCGCCTTGCCCTTGAGCTCCATCGCGTACAGGAGGCGGGTACAGGCGCGCACCGCCGGGCTGAAGAAGGCGACGGTCTCCTCGGAGGTCAGCACCTGGCCCTTGGCCGCCTGCTCGGCGAGGCGCGAGGCGAGATTCACCGTATCGCCGAAGAGATCATTGTCGCGCTCGATGACCGGGCCGGCATGGAAGCCGATGCGCAGCCCGAGCTTCGTGCCGACGACGGGCGGCAACGCGTCGACGACAACGTGCATGCGTGTCGCGGCGGCCGCGGCGGCATCCGCCGTCGGAAAGGTCGTCATCACCTCGTCGCCGATTTCTTTGACGACCTGACCGCCCGCCGCCTCGGTCACCTCGCGCAGGGCATGCATGCACTGCGCGATGGCCTTGGCCGCGAGCTCGTTGCCCGCCGTCTCGTAGAGCTGCGTGCTGCCGCTCACGTCCGCAAACAGGACCGCGCGCGAACCGTCTTCCCCCATGGACGCCATTTTGCCCAAGTCTGCGACCCGACGCTTGGAACGAGTGCTTGCGCGCTCGCTCAACCCGGCTATGAATTCACCGCTTGGCCCAGGTATCGAGAACCTTGGCGAGCTCGCGCAGCTTCCTGTCGGGGACGGCGGAGTGACCGCGAATCCAGGCATCGAGGAGCGTCTCGGCGATGTGTAGCCGCGTGGCGAGCTCACGATGGCCCATCAAACCCGCCGCATTGAGAAGTAGACGTTGCTGACTGGTTTCTGGCACGGCTCGACCATTATGGACCTGATGCTGCAAATAAGGTCCCTCGGCGCCTCTACTTGATGCCTGTCGCAAGCAGCTTCAGTCCCGCATTGGTGATCGTGAAGCTTTGGTGGTCCGCAGAGGCTTCGATGAGGCGCTTCTTCAGGAGGCCGATATAACCCCCGTCATAAGCCTGCTTCTTCCCTCCAGGAAAAGCATGCGGATCAGGTTCAGCACCGCTCGCTCGGAAGGCACGAGATCCATGACTCACTCCGCTTACGCGTTTGATCGTGCGTGAGTCTCGCCGGCGCAGTGCCGGGCGTCTGCCAACTTCTTCTTCGGCCGCCGCGGCATCACAGCTTTTTACGGCTCTGTTAGCTCGGCGGCCCGTACGTTATCTGAACATTGGCCAGGTAGTCCGCGTATTGCTCGATCAGGCTTGCGAGTGAAATGCCTTCGGCCTCGCGAGCGCTTTGTTCGATGCGGGCGCCGAGCGCAGAGATCCGAGGGAAGCCGTAGGGCTCGCCGAGGCCTTTCATGCGATGCCCGAGATACCGCAACGCTTGAAAGTCCTCGGCCTCGAGCGCGGCGCGCAGCTCTTCGAGCTCGCGCTGGCGATTCGCCATAAAGACGGGAAGCAGATCGGCCAGGTCGCTCGGCACAGTCGCTTCGAATTCTTCGGGGACCAGCACGGCGCGAGTTTAGGTGCCGGCCTTTTCTTTCGACGTCAGCTTTTGCAAGAAGAGGTCGATGCACCGATACGCGACGCTCTGTCGCCGCGTGACTACTTTATTCGCCTGCGATGCGCGACATTCCCTCGCTCGAACAGGGACTACAGTCGTTTCGTCGTCGACAACAAGATAAGAAGAAATGGAGGGTAGGTACTTGGCGGCACAGATCTCTGCAACCGTGCTCATCGTCGAAGACGATCGCGCTATCTGCGAGCTGCTGCGTGTACATCTTGCCAATGCCGGTTATCGCGTCGAGCTGGCTTGCGATGCGCTCGCTGCCGGCGGACGCCTGCTCCGCGATGCCTGCAGCATCGACCTGCTCATCATCGATGCGCAGCTGCCTTATATGACCGGCATCGACTTTGTCGCGACGCTCATCGCGGACACGAGCATTCCTGTCGTGCCGGTCATAATGATTACCGGGTACGAAGATCTTGCGGCGCGCGCGGAGGTCCTCGGCGTTCCCTGCCTGCTCAAGCCGTTCAGCGCCGAGGCCTTGCTCGGCCTCGTGCACAAAACCGTAAGGCAACCCGTCGCTGCAGCCGGCCTTAGGTCAGGCGACAAGAACCATAAGTACGGCACGGGGGCAGCGTAATGGGCGCCCTCGCGCCTCGCGCGAACGCGACGTCCGTTGCGATGGCTTGGCGATCGTTGCGGCTGATCATTGCGGACGATGAGCCCGATACCGTCCTGACGCTCAGCGCGTTGCTCGATCATGAGGGACATAGCGTCGTCGGCGTTCACAGCGCGCCTGCGGCGCTGAGAGAAGTGCGCAAAGAGATGCCGGATGCGCTCATCGTCGATATCAGCATGCCCGGACCGAGCGGATACCAGGTCGCCCGCGAGATTCGCGAGCTGCGCGGCGAGCGCAGAGGGCCGCTATTGATCGCGATCTCGGGACGGTGGACCGGCCAGACCGACCGCATGCTTTCCGAGCTCGCCGGCTTCGATCACTTCATCGCTAAGCCGTGCAGCTTGGCTGGCCTGCTCAGGCTCCTCCAGCCGCTGACGACGCAACCCAGGCTCACGGAATAGGCAACCTGCACTTCTTCGATCGGCTCGGCCGACGAGAGCATGGCGACTAAGAAACCCGTGATGCGCGACGTGTCGGAGCTCTCGCCAGGCGACCTTGCCCTCGGCGACGAAATCGGTCGCGGCGTTCGCATCGTCGTCGCCGACGACGAGCGCGATACCGTCATGACGCTCGGCATTCTTCTGCGCAGCTCGGGCTTCGACGTCCAGCTCGTCCAGCGTGGCGTCGATGTCGCAGCCGCCGTCGCCGAGGCGCAGCCGCATGCCGTGTTGCTGGACATCGCGATGCCGGATCGCAGCGGCTACGACGTTGCGCGAGACCTTCGAAGTCGCTATGCCGAGCGCTGTCCGATTCTCATCGCCGTCACCTCATATACCGACGCGTCACATCGGGCGCAGGCGGAGGCAATCGGTTTTCATCATTACCTGCCGAAACCGTACGACCCGCTGGAGTTGATGCGCATCCTGTCCGAGCTGCGGCACGCCGCGTTCAGCGGATAGCTGAGGTTTGCAAAATTCCGTTACGGGATTACCGAGTCAGGCCACGAGGACCGTCGCCACTCCAGAATCGCGCTATGCAGGCGCATCAGCAGAATGCCGATTAAGGCGAACCCGCTTCCCGAAGGGTTCGTTCGCCAACTCGACGGTGTCCTCGAGAGGTCTGGAAAGATGCGCGAGTGTCTCGCGGCATGGGCAACCGAGGCAGACGCTGGACGAGCCGCAAGGAAGCGATTGCTCCAACGCTGGTCGTCAGCCAAACGCGCCACCTTGGCAGGCGTGTTGGTCCTCGCGTCATTGCAGTACTACACCTTGCATGTCTACGCTGAGATCATGTCACTACCGCGGCTGACGCTCATCACACCCGCAGGCCATGCGCCGCTGCTTTTCGGCAATCAGCGAATGAAGCACGCACACGCCGTGCAAGCGCGAGGGCAGTGGAGCGGGTGAAGGGAATCGAACCCTCGTATGCAGCTTGGGAAGCTGCCGTTCTGCCATTGAACTACACCCGCCTGCCGGGCGATTGTATATAAACTGCCGCCCATGGCAGCGCGGTGGGAAGCGATTCCCGGCATGGTGGTCTCGAGCGAGGTCATCGCCGCGCGCGCCGGCTGGAGCCGCGAGCTCTCGCGCGGCCAGGTGCTGCGGCTCGTCGATCTCGAAGGCAGGCAGGCGGTCGATTTCCTCTGCTACAACGCGCGCGACTACGAGGACCGCTACGCCGCCGCGGACACGATGAAGATCAATGGCAGCATCTTCATCCGCAAAAACACAACCCTCTACTCCGTGAACTGCAACGCGATGCTCACGCTGCTCGACGATACCTGCGGCTTTCACGACACCATCGGCGGCTGCTGCTCCTCGGCGCTGAACCGCAAGCGCTATGGCAAGCCTGGCGATCCGAACTGCCGGCAAAACTTCCTGGACCAGCTGGCGCGCTACGGGATGGGGCCGCGCGACGTGGTGGCGAATCTCAACTTCTTCATGTACGTGCCCGTCGGCGCCGACGGCGCCATGGACATGGGACCGAGCCGCTCGAAGCCGGGCGACTACGTCGATCTGCGAGCGGAGATGGATGTCCTCGCCGTGATCTCCAACTGCCCGCAGATGAATAACCCGGTGAACGACTACAAGCCGACGCCCGTGCGCGCCATCGTTTACCAGCCCTAGCGCGGTATCATTCGCCCTATGATTCAGGTCACTGTGAATGGCGCGACGCAGCGCTTCGAGGCGCCGCTCGACGTGTCTTCACTCCTGCAAAAGCTCGAGATGGCGGGCAAGAAAGTCGCGGTCGAAAGGAACGGCGAGATCGTGCCGAAGAGCGCGCATGCGCGCACGCTGATCGGCGACGGCGACCAGCTCGAGATCGTGGTGGCGGTGGGCGGCGGATGAGCGACGTACTTGTAATCGCGGGCAAGAGCTATAGCTCGCGCCTTCTCATCGGCACGGGCAAGTACAAGGATTTCACCGAGACGCGCGCGGCCGTCGAAGCGTCCGGCGCGCAGATCGTCACCGTCGCGATCCGTCGCACCAACATCGGCCAGACGCGCGGCGAGCCGAGCCTGCTCGAGTATTTGCCGCCGTCCAAATTTACTTATTTGCCCAATACCGCCGGCTGCTACACGGCGCAGGACGCGGTGCGCACGCTGCGCCTCGCGCGCGAGCTCCTCGACGGCCACGACCTCGTGAAGCTCGAGGTGCTGGGCGATCCGCACACGCTCTATCCGAACATGCCCGAGACGCTCAAGGCGGCGGCGGAGCTCGTGAAGGACGGCTTCAAGGTGATGGTGTACTGCTCGGACGACCCGATCCAGGCGCAGATGCTGGAAGCCGCAGGGTGCGTCGCGGTGATGCCGCTCGCGTCGCTCATCGGCTCCGGCATGGGCATCCTCAACCCGTGGAACCTGCAGCTCGTGATCGACAAGGTGAAGGTGCCGGTGCTGGTGGATGCCGGCGTCGGCACTGCCTCTGACGCGGCGGTGGCGATGGAGCTCGGCTGCGACGGCGTGCTGATGAACACGGCGGTCGCCGCGGCGAAGAACCCGGTCCTGATGGCGCGCGCGATGAAAAAAGCGGTGGAAGCGGGACGCGAGGCGTTCCTCGCGGGCCGCATGCCGAAGAAGCTCTACTCCGCGGCGCCGAGCTCGCCCACCGAAGGGACGATTAAGTCGAAGGCCGCCTGAGGCCGATCCGCAGCTTCGTCCTGCGGCAGGGCAGGACGACTCCCGCGCAGCAGCGCGCGCTCGATGAGCTGCTTCCCAAGCACGGTATTCCATTTTCCGCGACGCCGATCGCATCGCCGCGCGCTGCGCCGCTCGTGCTGGAGATTGGCTCGGGCATGGGCGAGACGACGATCGCGATCGCCAAGGCGCATCCCGACGTCGATTTTGTCGCGGTCGAAGTGCACGGCCCGGGCGTCGGCAGCCTGCTCAATGCCATCGCGCGCGAAGCGCTGCAAAACCTGCGCGTGATTCGCCACGATGCCGTGGAGGTGCTCGAGCAGATGGTGGCGGACGAGAGCCTCGCGGCGATCCATCTCTTCTTTCCCGATCCGTGGCCGAAGAAGCGCCACCACAAGCGCCGGCTGGTGCAGCCCGCGACAGCCGCGCTCATGGCACGCAAGCTGGCGCCGGGCGGCGTGCTGCATGCGGCGACCGACTGGCCCGACTACGCGGAGCAGATGCAGGCCGTGCTGGGCGCGGAGCCGCTGCTCGAGTCCGCCGAGCGCGGCTTTACCGCGCGGCCGATCACGAAATTCGCTTCGCGGGGAGCGCGACTCGGACACCCGATCCGCGATCTTTACTTTCGGCGCCGACAAAAAGCTCCAGCAGCTCGTTGAGGAAGAGGCGTCCGCGCTCCGTCGGGCGAATGCGGCGCCAGTCGCGCTCGATGAGCCCGCGCCGCTGCGCCTCATCGAGCTGCGGCAGCACCCTCGTGAGCGGCAGGCCGGTGCGCTCCTGGAAGAGTGCGACCGGAAACCCGTCCACCAGGCGCAGCGCGTTCAGCATGAACTCGAAGGGCAGCTCGGCCGCCGGTACGGTCGATTCGCGCGCGAGCGTGGCGGCAGAAGCGAGGTAGTCGCGAGGCTGCTTGATGCGCTCGTGGCGCGTGACGCGGTCGGGAAAGCTGATCTTGCCGTGCGCGCCCGCGCCGATGCCGAGATAGTCGCCGAACTCCCAGTAGTTGACGTTGTGCCGGCAGCGCCGACCCGCAAGCGCGAACGCCGAGGTCTCGTAGTGCTCATAGCCGCCGCCGGCGAGCGCCTGCTCGAGCGCGAGCTGCATGTCGGCGCAGATGTCGTGCTCCGGCAGCCGCGGTGGGCGAGTGTAGAAGACCGTGTTGGGCTCGATGGCGAGCTGGTAGGCGGAGATGTGCGGCACGCCGCTCGCGAGCGCGTGGCGCATGTCCGCGAGCGCCATGTCGATCGTCTGGTCGGGCAGGCCGTACATCAAGTCGATGTTGATGTTGTCGAAGCTCTCGCGCGCGGCATCGATGGCACGGCGCGCCTCGTCCGCGCCATGGATGCGCCCGAGCGCCGCGAGCATGGCATCGTCGAAGCTCTGCACGCCGAGCGAGATGCGGTTCACGCCCGCGTCGCGAAAGCCGCGGAAGCGCGCCGCCTCTACGGTGCCGGGATTCGCCTCGAGCGTGATCTCGGCGCCCGGCTCGAGGACGATGCGCGCGCGCACGCCCGACAGGAGCTCGTCGATCGCCTGCGGGGAGAAAAGGCTGGGCGTGCCGCCGCCGATGAAGACGCTGACGAGCCGCCGCCCCCACACCGAGGGCAGCATGGCCTCGAGATCGTTCATTAATTTATGGACGTACTCCCGCTCGGGCAGCGCCTCGGCACGCTCGTGCGAGTTGAAATCGCAGTACGGGCACTTGCGCACGCACCAGGGGATGTGGACGTAGAGCGCGAGCGGCGGCAGCAGCGCGAGCTCGACCCGACGCGGATCAAGTGCGATCTGGGCCATGCAGGAGCTCGAGCAGCTTGCGCAGCGCGCGGCCGCGGTGGCTCACGCGGTTCTTCTCCGCCGGGGCCAATTCGGCCGCAGTGCGGCCGAGCTGGGGAAGGAAAAAGAGCGGGTCGTAGCCGAAGCCGTTCGTGCCGCGCGGCGCGCGCGCGATCTCGCCATGCCACAGGCCTTCGGCGATCAGCGGACGCGGATCGTCCGCGCGGCGCACGAGCACCATGACGCAGCAGTAGTACGCCGAGCGCTCATCGCCCAGAGCGTCGAGCAGCCTGGCGTTGTTGCGCGCATCGCGCTCCTCGCGACTGCCTTCGCGACCCGCGTAGTAGGCGGAATGCACGCCCGGCTCACCGCCGAGCGCGTGCACGCAAAGGCCGGAATCGTCGGCGAGCGCCGCCAGGCCGGCGGCCCGGCTCGCGTGCCGCGCCTTGGCGAGCGCGTTCTCGACGAATGTGGCGTGCGGCTCCTCCGCCTCGCCGATGCCGAGCTCCGACTGCGCGACGAGCGATAGCCCGCCGCCGAGAATCGCCTCGATCTCGCGCAGCTTGCCGGGATTGCCGGATGCGACAACGACCTTCATGAATCGGGGTCACACCCCCAAAGTGTAGTCAACGAGCCAGTAGTACTCGAGCGCCTGGAAATGAAACTCGCGCGCATGCGGTGCGAGATGAGCGCGCAGGTCGGCCTCGGTGGGAAAGTTCTTCAGCACGCGGTTCTCTGTGCCGTCGGCGAGCGGGCGCAGCTGGTAGGTGTTGCCTTCGGCGTCTCGCTCGGCGATCGGCGTGCTCGAGCCCGCCACGTAGGTGTTGTCCATGAGCAGCACGCGCGCGCCGGGATCGAGGCGTGCGTGCAGGGAGGATAGGAACTCGGCGATGCGCCCGAGCGGCACATGCGACCACCAGAAGAAGGCGAGCGCGGCGTCGAAGCGGCCGAAGGCGGCATCGAGCGCATAGGCATCCGCGAGCTCGAAACGCACAGGCGTGCCGCCATAGTTCTTGGACCGCGCGATGCGCATCGGTTCTTCGGCCGCATCGGTCGCGACGATGCTTGCCGCGCTGCGCGCGGCGATTACGGTCCAGTAGCCGGTGCCGCAGGCGACTTCCAGGATTCGGCGGCCGGACAGGCGCTCGGTGACCTGTGCTTCCAGGACACGCAGGTCGCGCTGCCGCTCCGGCTTCGCGTAGATCGCCTCGTACTCGCCCGAGCGCCGCCGGTAATAGTCGACGAGCTCAGCCGACGCCAAGCGCTCTCCGCTGCTGCGCGATGAGCTCGCGGATGCCGCGCTCGCCCAGCGCGAGCAACTGGTCGAGCTCGGCGCGGCCGAAGGCGGCGCCTTCCGCGGTGCCTTGCACCTCGACGAAATTGCCGGCGCCCGTCATGACGATGTTCATGTCGCAATCGCAGGCCGAATCCTCGGCGTAATCGAGGTCGAGCACCGGCGTGCCCTTGTAGAGGCCGACCGAGACGGCGGCGACGAAGTCGCGGATCGGCCGCTCGCGCACGAGCCCGCGCTCGCCGAGCCAGGCGAGCGCGTCGTGCAGGGCGACGAAGGCGCCGGTGATGGCCGCGGTGCGCGTGCCGCCGTCGGCCTGCAGCACGTCGCAGTCGAGGTGCACGGTGCGCTGCCCGAGCCGCCCGAGGTCGACGACCGCACGCAGCGCGCGGCCGATGAGGCGCTGGATCTCCTGCGTGCGGCCGCTCTGCTTGCCGCGCGAGGCTTCGCGATCGGTGCGCGTGTTGGTCGAGCGCGGCAGCATGCCGTACTCGGCGGTCACCCAGCCGCGGCCCGAGTCCTTGAGGAAGGGCGGCACGCGCTCCTCCACCGAAGCGGTGCACAGGACATGCGTGTCGCCGAACTGCACCAGCACCGACCCCTCGGCGTGCTTGGTGTAGCGGCGCTGGATGTGCACCGGCCGCAGCTCGTGCGGCGCCCGGCCGC
>Ga0075436_100000096_pt1 | contig 51868 bp, 49 predicted proteins | sample RhiMethybrSRZTD5_FD_75303 | JGI IMG/M metagenome (GOLD analysis project Ga0075436, IMG submission 75303) | Populus rhizosphere microbial communities from Tennessee, USA - Rhizosphere MetaG P. TD hybrid SRZTD5 | ecosystem: Host-associated > Plants > Roots > Rhizosphere > Soil | place: USA...
GAGAAGCTTCATCCACAGCTCGGAGGTCTGGTGCTGGATGATGAACAGCATCTCGTCGTGGTGCGACGAGCGCGGACGCTGCGCCGAGAGCAGCCGCGCGAGCTCGAGGTAGCCGCCGTACGAGGTTTCGGCGGCAAGCTCGGTGGTATAGCCGGGATCGTCCTTCGGCATGGGCTCAATATAATGGATTGGTGACGGCGTACCCGGAATACCTGCGCTTCATCGCCACGCTGACCGCGGTGCTCGACCCCTTCCTCGCGGTGCCCATCTTCCTCGCGCTCGCAGCGGCGCGCGAGCCGCATTCCCGGCTGCGCCTCGCGAACGCCGTGGTGCTGACCGTCTTCGCTGTGCTCGCGGGCGCCGCGGTGTTCGGCGAAGCCTTGCTCAAGTTCCTCGGCGCGAGCCTGCCGGCGTTCCAGGTCGGCGGCGGGCTGGTGCTGCTTCTCATGGCGCTCGCCATGCTGAACGCGCAGGCGGGCGGAATGCGCCAGTCGCGCGCCGAGGCCGAGGAGCTCGAATCCGGCGAGCTGACCGGCGTCGTGCCCCTCGCGGTGCCGCTGCTCGCGGGGCCGGGCGCCATCGGCACGACGATCATCGCAGCGCAGTCGGGCGGTGTCGCCCACACCGCGGCCATTCTCGGCTGTCTGGCACTCGTGTGCGCCATCCTTTGGGGCATGCTGCGGCTCGCCGACGCGGTCGGCGAGCGTCTCGGAACCATCGGCCTCAACATCGCGACGCGGCTCCTCGGCCTGCTCCTCGCCGCCATCGCCATCGAGACCATGGCCGACGGGCTGAAGGTGCTCTTCCCGGGGCTTACTTCAGCCTGAGCGGATCTCGCGGCGGCCGCTCTTCGAGCACGTCTTCCATGCGCGCGCGCACCGCGCTCTTGATGGCCGGGTGTGTGAGCACGTAGAACCGGTTTTCCTTTATCGCTGCGACCACGGCTCGAGCGACGTCGTCGGCCGAGAGCTTGCCGGAGGCCACCGCTTTCTTCAGCGCAGCCTCCTTGGCGAGCCGCTCCTTTGATTTTTTGGACAAAGAAACACCGGGAGGGCTGTTTCGCTCTGAATCTGCAATGCCTGTGGGCACGTAGGCCGGGCAGAGGACCGAAACGCCGACGCGCGAGCCGCGCTCGCGCAGGTCGTGATGCAGCGCTTCGGAGAGCGTGACGACGGCGTGCTTCGACACGCAGTAAGCGCCCATGCCGGGCGGGGAGATGAGGCCCGCCACCGAGGCGGTGTTGACGATGTGGCCCTCGTCCTGCGCGATCAGGCGCGGCGCGAAGGCGCTTATGCCGTGCACCACGCCGAGGAGGTTGACGCCGAGGATCCACTCCCATTCGGCCTCGCTGGTTTCCCATACCGGCCCCGACAACGCCACGCCAGCGTTGTTGCAGACGACATGCACGCTTTTCAGCTCGGCTGCGACCCGTTTGGCGAAGCGGTTCACTTCCCCGGACTTTGAAACGTCGACGCGCATCGAGAAGCTTTTCAACCCAAACGCCGCCACGTCCGTCGCTGTTTGGGTCAAACCCGCTTCATCGACATCGGCGAGCGCGAGGTGCATGCCCTCGGAGGCGAAGGCGAGCGCCATGGCGCGGCCCAGACCGCTCGCCGCGCCGGTGACCGCCGCGACTTTGCCACCGAGCTCGCTCATCGCCATGAATGCCAGAGCATGGACGCTCCGCCGATGACGATCAAGCTCTCGATGAAGACCACGTGCAGCTTGGCGCCGAGGCGCGTCACCAGCGCGGCCGCGATGGCGCTGCCGGGAATGCTGGCGACGCCGATCACCACGCCGGTGAAGAAGGCTTGCGCGTCGAGGAGGTGGAAGCGCTGGAACAGCGCCGCCTTGGTGAGGTCGAGCGCGATGGACACGAGCGCGTCGGTGGCGAGCACGGCGGGGCCGCTCATGCCGGTTCCCAGGAGGAGCGACACCAGGATCACGCCGGTGCCGGTGGCGACGCCGCTGGCGAGGCCGAAGATCCCGGAACCGATGGCGAGCCCGGGGGTGCCCAGATTGATCGCTTTTTTTCTCAAAACCCTGCGCAGCGGAACGGAGGCCAGGACCGCGATGCCGAGGATGGTGCCGACCGCGCGCGCGTCGAGCACGCTGTAGAGCCAGGTGCCGAATGCCAGGAAGGGCAGCGCCGAGACGAGCACGACGCCCAGCGTGCCGCGCTCGAGGCTCCCGCGGTAGAACCAGAAGCGCCCGGCGTTGATGATCACTCCGGCGACGGCCATGACGGGCACCAGGGCCTTCACGCCGATGAGCGGGACCAGCGCCGCGGCGAGGATCACGCCCGTGCCGAAGCCGCCCATGCCGCCGACGATCGCCGCCGCGATGGAGAGAGCCGCCACCGCGGCGAGGGTCGACGCTTCGAGAAGCAACTACGCGCGCGGCACCGGGCGCGGCCGCCCGGTGGCGTCGATCGCCACGTAAGTGAGCGTCGCCTCGGTCACCTTGACCACGCGGGGATTCTCGGGGCGGCGCTCGGCGTACACCTCGACGGTGACGGTGATCGACGTGGTGCCGATCCTCTCCACGTCGACGTAGAACGAGAGCAGGTCGCCGACCTGCACCGGCTGCTTGAACATGAACTCCTTGACCGCGACGGTCGCCACGCGCCCGCGCGCCATCCGGCCGGCGACCGTGCCGCCCGCAACGTCGACCTGCGCCATGATCCAGCCGCCGAAGATATCGCCGTTCTGGTTCGCGTCCGCCGGCATCGGCATGACGCGCAGCGCGGGCTGCTTTCCCTCAGGAAGCCTGTCCACGCGCTCTCAAGTAGTGGATCGGTCCGCCGCGGAAGGGTGCGAACCCAGTCCCGAAGATGAGCCCGGCGTCGACGAGGTCGGCGTCCGCGACGATGCCTTCGCGCAGCACCGCCTCGGCCTCGCGCAGGTAGGGCTCGATCAGCTGCTGCACCAGCGTGTCGTCGAACGCGTCGGGCTGGCCCTTCACCGCTCTTCCGTTCTCGTAGCGATAGATTCCCTGGCCGGTCTTCTTGCCGAGATGCCCCAAGGCAACCTTGTTGGCGAGGATCTTGGGCACCACGGTCGTCTTGGCGAGCGCCTTGCCTGCGGCGAGGCAGATGTCGAGGCCGACCGTGTCGGCGAGCTCGGCCGGACCCATCGGCATGCCGAACCGCTCCATCGCGGCGTCCAGCGTCTCCGGCTTGTGGCCCTCGTCCAGCAGGCGAAAGGCGTTCTGCATGTACGGTCCGAGCACCCGGTTCACCAGGAACCCGGGCGAGTCCCTGACCGGCAGCGGCAGCTTGTCGATCTGCCGCACGAACGCCGCCGCGCTCTTTGCGATTTCGGGTTTCGTAGCAGAGGAAGAAACCACTTCGACGAGTTGCAGCTGCGGCACGGGATTGAAGAAGTGGATGCCCACCAGCCGCGAAGGATCCTTGAGCGCGGTGGCGATGTCGGCGAGCTTCAGGCTGGACGTGTTGGAGGCGAGGATCGCATCGGGCTTCGCCATCGCCTCGAGGCGCGCGAAGAGCGCGCGCTTCGCGTCGAGGTTCTCGAAAATCGCCTCGATGACGACATCGGCGTGCCGCGCGCCATCGCCCGCCACATCCGGGACCAGCCGGTCGAGCGCGTCGCGCACGCGCCGCTCGTCGCGCAAGCGCCGCTTGAAGAGCTCGGCCGCGCGCTTGACCGCGGGGGCGATGCGCTCGGGCGCCGTGTCCTGCAGCGTCACAGAGAGGCCGCGCATGGCGCAGATCGCCGCGATGTCGCCGCCCATGACCCCGGCGCCGACGACGTGGACGTGGCGCGCCTCGAAGGCGGCGCCCCGGGCGAGCGACTTCATCCGCTCCTGCAGGAAGAAAATCCGGATCAGGTTCTTCGTGGTCGGGTGATCGACCAGCGACTCGACCGACGCCGAAGGATCGTGCGACGCGGCGAACGGATTGCCGTCGTACTTGCGCCACGACTCGAGCACCGCGTACGGCGCCGGGTACTGGTCCTTGCGGGCGCGTTTCGCCACCTGCTTCCGCGCCTGCGAGGTGACGATGCCGCGCATCGGCCGCGCGAGCATCAGGCGATTCATGAAGCTCAATTTCTTCTGCTTTGGAGCTTCCAGAGTGACCATCCTGGCGGTGTTTTCGAGGATGCGCAGCGGCACCGCCTGGTCCACGAGCCCCATGCGCTTGGCGCGGCGCGCATCGACGGCGCGGCTCGTCAGGATCATGTCGAGCGCGGCTGCCGGACCGACCAGCTTCGGCAGCCATTGCAGGCCGTGCCAGGCGGGCATGATGCCGAGCATGACCTCCGGCAGCGCGAAGCGCGTCTTCGGGTCGTCGAGCGCCACGCGGTAGCGGCAGGCGAGCGAGAGCTCCACCCCGCCGCCCATGCAGAAGCCATTCACCATCGCGGTGGCGGGGAACGGCAATTCGCGCAGCTCCTGGAACACGTCCCAGCCGAGCTTCACGAACGCGAGCGCCTCCTGCGGCGACTTGAATCGCGTGAATTCCTCGACGTCGGCGCCGGCGATGAAATTGTCCTTGCCCGAGCGGATGACGAGGCCCTTGGGGTTCTCCAGGCGGATCGCGGCGAGCGCCCGGCCCAGCTCTTCCAGCGCCTCGCGCGAGAACGTGTTGGCCGACTCGCCCTCCTTGTCGAAGGTGAGCCAGGCGAGCCCGTCGCGGTCGGTCTCCCAGCGCCAATGCCGGGTAAAAGTGGAGGCCGTGGAGGCTCGATCCATTAGCGGAGGTCCAGTCTACTTGTTTTCAGAAGGCTTCCACGAGCATCGCGCCGCCGAGGCCGCCGCCGATGCAGATGCACGCGATGCCGCGTTTCGCTTTGTTGCGCTTCAGCGTCTTGAGGAGGTGCAGCACGATGCGCGTGCCCGAGGCGCCCACCGGATGACCGAGCGCAATGGCGCCGCCGTCGACGTTCAGCTTTTCCCGATTGAGCTCTCCGATAGAAGAATCGACCCCCAATTCCTCTTTGCAGTATTTTTCATCGCGCCAGGCGGCGAGGCAACCGAGCACCTGGGCTGCGAACGCCTCGTTGATCTCCCAGTAGTCGAGGTCATCCAGGCCGAGACCGTGGCGCTTGAGGATCGGCGTGGCGGCGTGGACCGGCCCCAGGCCCATCTGCGCCGGATCGAGCCCGGCCCATTCCGAGTCGACGATGCGCCCGATCGGCTCGAGGCCGTGCTTCTTCAGCGCCTCCTCCGAGGCGAGCAGCATCCAGGCCGCGCCGTCGGTGATCTGCGAGCTGTTGCCGGGCGTCACGCTGCCGTACTTGCGGTCGAAGAACGGCCGCAGCTTGGCGAGCGATTCCGGCGTGGCGTCGCGCCTCACGCCGTCGTCGAGCGGGAAAACCTTGCCGTCGCGGTCGTAAAGCGCTTCCACTTCGCCGCCGCCCGGCGCCAGCCTGCCCTCATCCTGGGCCTTGGCGACCCGATGGTGGGAGCGGACCGAGAAAGCATCCTGCTGCTCGCGCGTGATGCCGAAGCGGTGCGCCAGGTTCTCGGCGGTCTGACCCATGAGCAGGCCCACCATCGGGTCGGTGAGCCCTTTCATGATGCCGATCACAGGCGCCAGCAAGGATTTGAAGGGTAGACGGGAAAACAAGGCAATTCTTTGCCCCGCGGTTTTCGCCGCGGCCATATCGGAGAACCAATGCACCATCCGGTCCGCGTAGAGCAACGGCGCACGAGAGAGCGCGTCGACGCCGCCCGCGAGCACGAGCTGCGAGCGGCCGGCCAGGATGTTGTTGATCCCCGAGTCCACCGCCTGCATGCCCGAGGCGCAGTTGCGCATCACGGTCCAGCCTGGAACCTTCTGTCCGCAGCCCATGCGCAGCGCCGCCACCCGGCCGATGTTCACTTCGTCGACCGAGGGCGCGGCGCAGCCGAGGATGACTTCGTCGAGCTGCTCGGGCCGAAACGGCTGGCGCATCAAGAGCGCGCGTCCGGCCTGAGTCGCAAGGTCGGCGGCGGCGAACGGCCCGGGACGGTTCTTCGACTTGATGAACGGGGTGCGCGCGCCGTCCACGATGTAGATGGGTTTCGCGTACATGGCTAAGCGGCCTTAACCGCTACGCGCGCCTTGCCGTCGGTGGCCATCTCGGCGCGGCCGAAGTCCGGCGGGAAATCGTCGACCTTGATCACCTGCTTGCGCAGCGCTTCCTTTCGCTGCCACGCGGCAAGTTCTTCCTCATTCAAAGTCGAAACAGGGTCGGAAATTCCCTGCTTGCGAGCCTCGCGCAGCTTCCTGTCGATCGGCTCGCCGGCCACCGCGGCGACGAACGCCGCCTCCAGCACCGCGGTCGCGTGCTCGCCCTTCGGCAGGTACATGCCCGCGGTGAGCCGGTCGCGGGTCGCGCCGGGCTCGAGCGCGATGCGCGCGCACTCGCGATTGCGGGAGTCGAGCGGCGGGCGCAGCCGCTTCCCGGCGGGGAAGATGATCCACCGGAGCAGCGTGGCCACGGACTTGACCGGGAAGTTGGACAGGATGCCTTCGATCGCCTCCTGCGCGCGGTGCAGCGCATCGCGCACTGCCCAGCGCACCAGCGGCAGGTCCGCCTTGATGCGGCCCTGGTCCTCGTAGCGCTTCAGGGTCGCGGAAACGAGGTACATCATGGAAAGCACGTCGCCCAGGCGTCCGGAGATCTTCTCCTTGCGTTTGAGTGCGCCGCCCATCGCCAGCATCGAGATATCGGCGAGGAAGGCGAAGGCGGCCGACAGCCGCGACACGTGGCGATAGTAGTGCTTCATCTCGGGAGCGGCGTTGCGCGGTGCGGCGGCGAGGCCCGGGAAAAGTCCGAGCACGAAGGCACGCACGCCATTGCGCAGAACGTGCCCGGCGTGGCAAGTGAAAGCGTCGTCGAACTCGCGCGAAGCCTCGGCGCCGTACATTTCCTTCGCCGCGCGCATTTCACGCAGGACGTAGGGATGGCAACGAATCGCTCCCTGTCCGAAGATGATCAGCGTGCGCGTGAGGATATTCGCGCCTTCCACCGTGATCGCGACCGGCGAGAGCTGGTAACCGCGGCCGATCCAGTTGTTCGGTCCGAGGCAGATGCCCTTGCCGCCCACGATGTCCATGCCGTCGTTCACGCACTGCCGCGCGCGCTCGGTCATGTGGTACTTGGCGATCGCCGAGAGCACCGCCGGCTTCTCGCCGAGGTCGACCGCGCCCGCGCTCATGATGCGGGTCGCGTCCATCATGTAGCAGTGCGCGGCGATGCGTCCCAGCGCTTCCTCGACGCCCTCGAGCCGCCCGATCGGCGTCCTGAACTGGCTGCGCACCCGCGCGTACGCGCCGACGAAGCGCACCAGCGCCTTGGTGCCGCCGGCCGCGGAGCTCGGCAGCGAAATCGCGCGTCCCGCGGCAAGACAGCCCATGAGCATCATCCAGCCTTTGCCCGCGTACTCCCGGCCGCCGATGATCCAGTCGAGCGGCATGAAGACGTCCTTGCCGGAGTTGGGCCCGTTCTGGAACGCGGCGTTGAGCGGCATGTGGCGCCGTCCGATGTTTACGCCGGGCGTATTCGTCGGCACCAGGGCGCAAGTAATGCCCAAGTCGACCGCTTGTCCAAGAAGGTGATCGGGGTCGTACAGGCGGAACGCCAGGCCAAGAAGCGTGGCTATCGGCCCGAGCGTGATGTAGCGCTTGTCCCAGGTGACGCGCATGCCGAGCACTTCCTTCCCCTGCCAGACCCCCCGGCACACGATGCCGTAGTCGGGAATCGAGGCGGCGTCGGAGCCGGCTTCGGGGCTGGTGAGCGCGAAGCACGGGATCTCGAGCCCTTTCGCGAGGCGCGGGAGGTAGTGGTTCTTCTGCTCCTCGGTGCCGTAGTGCAGGAGCAGCTCGCCGGGCCCGAGCGAATTCGGCACCATCACCGAGATCGCCGCGGTGCTCGAGCGCGTGCCGAGCTTATGCACCACCGCCGAATGGCCGAGCGCGCTGAAGCCCAGGCCGCCGTACTGCTTCGGGATGATCATCCCGAGGAAGCCCTTGTCCTTCACGTACTGCCACGCGCGCGGCGGCAGATCCTGGTGCTCGTGCGTAATCTCCCATTCGTCGCACATCCCGCACAGCTCCTCGACGGGGCCGTCGAGAAACGCCTGCTCGTCCGCGGTGAGCCGCGGCTCGGGGACCGCGAGGAGCTTCGCCCAGTCGGGCTTGCCGGAGAAGAGATCGGCGTCCCACCACACGGTGCCGGCGTCGATCGCTTCCTTCTCGGTCTGCGACATGTCGGGCAGGATGCGGCGATAGACCGCGAGGATGCGGTCGGTGAGGAGCTTTCGGCGCAGCCAGGGCACATTGAGCACCGCCGCGATGACAACAAACGCCGACGCCAGCACCACGTTGGCAATGCGGGTGAGCTCCAGATTCACGGACAGATAGAAAAGCAGGGCGCCGGCGGCGAGGGTCCACCAGCCGATGGCGAGGCCGAAGAAGCCGAAGACCAGGAAGACGGCGAGCGCGGCGAGAATGAATTCGAGCATGGAGGCTCCTAGGCGGCTTTGCGCACTGCGTGCTTGAGCGGCGCGGTCAGCCCGGCGGCGAGAAAGGCAGTGAGGCGGTCCTCGAGCAGGCGCGCATCGTGCCGGTCCTCGGGCTTGCAGCCGGCGATGAGCTGCACCGCGTCGGTGGCGGCGAGGGTGTACGAGAGCGTGCCGAACATGAAGTGCATGCGCCAGACCAGCTCTTCGGGCGGCATCTGGGGAAGCGCGCGCTCGAACGCGGACTTGTAGCGCTCCATCGCCGGCTCGTAGAGCTGCCCGATCAGCACGCGGATCGGCTTCGAGGGTTCGGTGTAGCTGCGGCCGAGCAGGCGAATGAAGTTGCGCCCGCCGCCCTTGGCGTCCTCGATCATGCGCAGGCTCTCGCCCACGAAAGCGCGGATGATCGCCTCGGGGGGAAGAGCCCGGCCGGTCGCTTCGATGGCGTCGAGGGCGGCAATCCGTGCGCAATTCATGGGATCCAGGCGCCTGCGAAACACCGCCTCGATGAGGGCGTCCTTGGAGCCGAAGTGATAGTTCACCGCCGCGAGGTTGACGTCGGCCTTGGCCGTGAGCTGGCGCATCGACGTGCCTTCGAAGCCGTGTTGCATGAAAAGCTCTTCCGCGGCATCGAGAATGCGGGTACGCGTCTCGTGCGGCGGCTTGACAGTGCGCAGGGTAGAGGCCGGCATGGGGATTTCCGAGTTCAAACGAACGTTTGAACGATAACCACTGCCGGCCCGCGCGTCAAGACCTTGCACCTTCCAGCCAAGCTGGGGGAGAAGCCTAGACCTTGCTCGAAACCGAGATTCCCCGCCGGATGAAGGCCTTTTTCTCCGCCGGGTCTTCGATCTCGTCGGCCACCATCAGATAGAGCTCCGAGGTGTCGCGCGCCTTGAGCGCTGCGCGCCGTACGATCACCTGCGCCACGGGCCCGAGGTATTGGGCAAGCTGGGTCTCGACGCGCCTCAGGGTCTCGGGCGAGAGCGAGGGACCGCTGGGTGGGCCGCTCGGTCCGGCGGGCGAGGCGCTGACTGGCTGCGACCGGGAAACCGGGCGCGACTGATCGGCGAAACGCCGCTCGAACTTGAGGCGCAGGCCGTTGTGCGTGATGTCCGCCGCGAGGAGCTGGACCAGCTCGGCCGGATCCTGGGCCTTCTTCACTGCCTTCTTCACCATGACCGGCGCGATCGGGCCGACGTGCTGCGCGAGCTCGCGCTCGACCTGGTCGAGGAACTTGGCGTCGAAGTGCACCGGCTTGGGCGCGGCCGGCGGCGGCGGTGGAGGCGGCGGCGCCGGTTCGGCCGGCTTCAGCTTGGGCTCCATCGTCCCCGCGAGCGCCGCGCGCAATTCGTGAACGCTCTGCGGGCGATCGTCCTCGTGCGGCGCAAGTCCCCAGTCGATCGCCGCGAGAAACTCGGGCCGGTAGCGATTGCGGTCTCCTGCCTTGAGCGCAGGCGGCATCGTGTCTTCGCGCACGCGTGCCGCGGCCTCGAGCGGCCGGTTGCCCGTCACGATCCAGTAGAGCACGCCGGCAAAGGCGTAGACGTCGCTCCAGGGACCCTGTTGCCCGTTCGAGTGGTATTGCTCGAACGGCGCATAGCCCGGAGTGACGATCGCCGTGAGGGCGTCGCCGTCGCTACTCTGGCGCGCCGAGCCGAAATCGAGCAGGACCGGGCTGCCGTCGTAGCGGATGTAGATGTTGCCCGGCTTGATGTCGCGGTGCAGGTAGCCCGCGTTGTGGACCACCTGCAGCCCCTCGAGGAGCGGGCCGGCGATCGCCATGACCTGCGCCTCCGGCGGCGGCCGGCGCGGCTTGATCCAGTCGGGCAGGGCGTCGCCCTCGACGTACTCCATGACCATGTACGCGCTGCCCTTGGCCTCGAAGAAGCGCATCACCCGGACGATGTTCGGATGGCGGAACGAGGCGATGGTGCGCGATTCGTCGAGGAAGCGGCGCTTGCCCCACATGAAATCCTCGGCGACCGGCGAGGAGTTCGGCGCGACGGAGTGATCGGGGTTCCGGATCGCGATGTCGGAGGGCAGGTATTCCTTGATCGCCACCCTCAGGTTGAGGTTCGTGTCGATGGCAAGGTAGGTCAGGCCGAATCCGCCCGCGCCAAGCAGCCTCTCGATGCGGTATTCCTGGAGCGCGTAGCCGGAGGGAAGAGCGGGCACCGCCATTGCCGCGACCTACGCCTTGTCGATGAGGGCGATCGCCTTCTGCAGGCTGCGCCGCATGCGGTTGAACGCCTGGCCGAGCTGCGACACCTCGTCGCGGCCCTTGTCCTTGAACTCGGGCATGTCGAGCCGCCCCTTGGAGATGGCGTCGGCCGTGTGCGCGAGCTGCATGATCGGATGCACGATGAAGATCGTCAGCATCACGTTGAGCAGCACGAAGAGCACCGTGAACACCACCGCGACCGAGCTCATGAAAGTCACGAACGCGTGGTTGGCGTTACGGATCGGCAGGTCCATGGGCACCGACACGATCTGCGTGGCGATCACCTCGTTCAATTTCCAGCCGAAGCCGCCGTGCGGGCCGTAGAGCTTCACCATCGACGGCGGCGCCATGTCGGGATTGGTGTGGCAGCTGAGGCAGGCCTCGTCGGCGATCTTCAGCGGCCGCGCCAGGTACAGCGAGCGGCCGGTCGGCGTGTCGCGGACCCCCGAGACCTCTTTGAGCGGGCCGCTGTTGCGGAAGGTGTTCAGGATGTCGCTTTCCCAGTCGACCGCCTTGTTGCGCGGGTTGGTCGGGTTGAACGACGCTTCCTTGTACGAGTAGTCCGGGTACTTCTTCTGAAGCAGATGCATGATCTCGGTAGCGGCGAACGCGGGCACGCTTTCCGGCAGGAACTTGTCCGGGTCGTTGGGCAGCAGCGGCCGCACCTTGCCGACGGTGTAGCCGCGCATGGAAAGCGCCGCCTCCATCATGACGCCGGCGTTGCGCAGCACCTCGTCCTGCGCGTTCTTGTGCAACAGGTCGTACGACATGAAGCCCGCCACGCCCAGGCCGATGACGAACACGAGAATCAACACCAGGTTGAACTTGAGCCGCAGACCCATGGCTTCCCCCGCTCCCCTATTTGTTAGTGCCGGCGACAAAGCACGCCGGGAATTTTTCAGGGCAGCTTACACGCAACTTGCCGCGGCGCTAGCGTACTAGGTCTCATCTTCTATCAATGACATGGGTTTTCCTTCTGCGAAGAAGCCTGACGTGCAAGCAAACTTCGGCGCGCGGCATTTTTCACGCCGCGGACGCACTAGAATCGCGCGCTCCATGCAGAACCGGCTGAAAGGCGGGGAATGGCGCAACGTCGCCACGCTCGCGCCCTACCTGTGGGAATACAAGTGGCGCGTGGTGATCGCGCTCGCCTTCCTCATCGTGGCGAAGCTCGCGAACGTCGCCGTGCCGCTGATCATGAAGCAGCTCGTCGACCGCCTGGACGCGGCAACCGCCATTGTCGCCGTCCCGGTCGCGCTGCTCGCGACCTACGGCATCCTGAGATTCTCGACCACGCTGTTCCAGGAGCTGCGCGACGTGGTGTTCGTGCGCGTGGCGCAGCGCGCGATGCGGCGCATCGCCCTCGGCGTGTTCCGCCACCTGCACAGCCTGTCGCTGCGCTTCCACCTCGAGCGCCAGACCGGCGGCATGACGCGCGACATCGAGCGCGGGACGAACGGCATCTCCACGCTGCTCTCGTATCTCCTGTTCTCGATCCTGCCGGTGATCCTGGAGTTCGCGCTCGTGGCGGTCGTGCTCCTCAGCCGCTTCGACTGGCGCTTCGCCGCGGTCACCTTCGGCGCGGTCGCGCTCTACATCGCCTTCACCGTGCTCGTCACCGAGTGGCGCATGGAGATCCGGCGGCGCGCCAACGAGCTCGACTCGAAAGCCAACGCCCGCGCCATCGACAGCCTGCTCAACTACGAAACCGTCAAGTACTTCGGCAACGAGGAGTTCGAGGCCCGTCGCTACGACGAGAACCTGAGGAAGTACGAGGACGCCGCGACCAAGAGCGAGTCCTCGCTCGGCCTGCTGAACATCGGCCAGAGCCTGATCATCGCCGGGGCGGTCACCGCCCTGATGTATCTCGCCGCGCAGGGCGTGATCGAAAAGAGCTTCACGCTCGGCGATCTCGTGCTGGTGAACGGCCTTCTCATCCAGCTCTATATCCCGCTCAACGTGCTGGGCATGGTGTACCGCAACATCAAGCAGTCGCTGCTCGACATGGACCGGATGTTCGGGCTGCTCTCGATGCATCGCGAGATCGAGGATCGGCCGGGCGCGCCCGAGGTGCCGCCGGGACCCGCGACGGTCGCGTTCCACGATGTCGACTTCTTCTATGAGAAAGCGCGGCAGATCCTCCACGGCGTCTCGTTCAGCATCGCGGCCGGCCAGCGCGTGGCGGTCGTGGGCCACTCCGGCTCCGGCAAATCGACCCTGGCGCGGCTGCTGTACCGCTTCTACGACGTCTCCGGCGGATCGATCACGATCAACGGCCTCGACCTGCGGCAGGTGAAGCAGACGAGCCTGCGCGGCGCCATCGGCATCGTTCCGCAGGACACGGTGCTCTTCAACGACACCATCCTCTACAACATCCGCTACGGGCGGCCCGAGGCAAGCGACGCCGAAGTGATCGAGGCGGCGCGCGCGGCGCACATTCACGACTTCATCGAGGGTCTGCCGGCAAAGTACGAGACCGCCGTCGGCGAGCGCGGCCTCAAGCTCTCGGGCGGCGAGAAGCAGCGCGTCGCGATCGCCCGCGCGCTGCTCAAGAACCCGCGCATCCTCATTTTCGACGAGGCCACTTCGGCGCTCGACTCGCGCGCCGAGAAGGCGATCCAGGCCGAGCTCGAGCGCATCGCCCGGGGGCGCACTACGTTAGTGATCGCTCACCGCCTTTCCACGGTCATGGATGCCGATCTCATCCTGGTGCTCTCCCACGGCCGGGTGGTCGAGCGCGGTACCCACCTGCAACTTATTGAAGAAAAAGGTGAATACGCCAAAATGTGGGAGCTCCAACGGGAAGCCGAGGAGGCCAGGGCGGTGCTGGACGACGCCGAAACCCGAGAACAAACCCTGTAGCCTCAGCCCGACAGTGTGCATATTTCACGACGATTTGAGGAACTATTTCCTACTACATGATTTTGCTTGATTTTTTCTTTTGGCGTCGTCTAGACTGCGACAACCCCATGCGCCAAGTAGGGCATGGCCATAACAAACGGAAACCGCTAACGCTAAGAAAAGATTCGCGTCCATGGCTGCGCAACAAAGAAAACTTCATTCCCTCGAAGGAATCGTCGCTGCATTCGCGCTGTTTTTCGTCCTCGCCCTGACCATCGGTTTTGCCCAGGCCCAGCCGCAGAAGGTCGTCTACCTGCGCTCGGCGGCCGTGATGGTGCAGGATGCCTCCACCGGCGAGGTGGTCATCAACAAGAACAGCGAGGCCATCGTCCCCATCGCCTCGATCACCAAGCTGATGACCGCGATGATCATCCTCGATCGCGGCCTCGACCTCGAGCAGCGCATCGTGGTTAGCCGCGAGGACGTCGACACCGTCAAAGGCACGCGCTCGCGCCTGATGCCCGGCACCACCCTGACGCGCGACGAGCTGCTTCTGGTCGCGCTCATGGCCTCGGAGAACCGCGCCGCGGCGGCGCTCGGCCGGACCTATCCCGGCGGCGTGCCCGCCTTCGTCAAGGCGATGAACGAGAAGGCCGCCGAGCTCGGCATGAGCGACAGCCACTTCGTCGACCCGACCGGGCTCCGGCCGTCGAACGTCTCCAGCCCGCGCGACCTGGTGAAGCTGGTGCGCGCCGCGCACAGCTATCCGCTGATCCGCGAGTACTCGACGCGCGACCGGGCGACCGTGAAAGCCTTCAACCGCCAGCTGCGGTTCGTGAACACCAACGGCCTGGTGCGCAACTCCCACTGGGACATCGAGCTCTCGAAGACCGGCTACATCAGCGAAGCAGGCCGCTGCCTCGTGATGCACGTGCGCCTCGCGTCCAAGGACCTGATCGTGGTGCTGCTCGACTCCTGGGGCAAGCAGTCGCGGATCGCCGACGCGAACCGCATCCGCAAGTGGCTCGAGATGAGCACCAAGGCGAGCCAGCGCACCTGAGTTTTTAACCAAAAACAGAATCGCGGGAAAATCGGGGTCAGACCCCGATTTTTTTTTATCTTAGTTTGCCCGGAGGGCGTGAAGGGCAAACAGGCCGCGCCGATCAGTCCAGGTCTTTTCCCCGAGGTATCCCGCGGCGGCGGCGAGGGCGCGAAAGCCTTCGATCGAATACTTGTATGAATTCTCCGTGTGGATCGACTCGCCGGCCTCGAAGGCGAAGCGGTGGCGACCGATGCGCACGTTCTGGCGTGTGAGCGAAACGAGGTGCATCTCGATCCGGCCCGCCGCGGCGTTGTAGAACGCGTAGTGCTCGAAGCTCTTCGGATCGAAATCGGCGCCCAGCTCGCGATTGATGCGCGCGAGCAGGTTCAGGTTGAACGCCGCGGTGACGCGCCGCGAGTCGTTGTAGGCCGCGTGCAGCGTGGTGGCGGCCTTGCGCAGGTCGACGCCCACCAGCATGCGCGCGGCCTGGCCGCGCGTCATCGAGAGAAACGCGTGCGCCTCCTCAGGCGAGAGGTTGCCGATGGTCGATCCGGGGAAGTACACCACGCGCGGAGCGCGCGAGCGCGGCAGCTCCACGGGACGCGAGAAGTCGCCGTTCACCGGAACGATCTCGAGCCAGGGGAACTCGCGCCCGAGGCGCTCGGCTGCGCCGCGCAAGGCGGCTTGGGAGATGTCGACCGGCAGGTATGCCGCGGGACGCAGCGCGCGGATGAGGAGCCGCGTCTTCAGGCTCTCGCCGCTGCCGTACTCGACGAGCTCGCAGCCGCGCCCGGCAAAGCGCGCGATCGCCGCGATATTCGCCTTGGTCAGCGCGAGCTCGGTGCGCGTCAGGTAATACTCGGGCAGCCTGCAGATGCGCTCGAACAGCCGGCTGCCGGGGTCATCGTAGAAATACTTCGGCGGCAGCGCCTTCTGCGGCAGCGCCAGCCCGGCGATCACGTCGTCGAGAAATTCGGGGTGAACTTTTGTTCGCAGCCGGAATGGGTCGGTCGAAAAGTATAACGGGTCATCCTCGCGGATGACCCGTCATGGACGCCGTTCCGAACCGTTCAGGCCGCCGGGCCGGTCTCCGGCCGGCTGCCGCGGCCGAGCAGGAAGGCGACCAGCGCGAGCAGGAAGCCCGCATAGGCGTACAGCATGAGCCGGAAGGAGTCGCGCTTTCCAAGCAGGCGGTCGAACGCAGACATGAAGCCGCGGTCGACCGCCTCGATGCGCTCTGCCAGCGCAACCCTGCCCAGCTGCTCGAGGAGCTCGTCCTCCCGCTCCTTCTGCGCCGAGATGGTGGCGACGTGGTTCAGGAAGGTATCGAAGCTCTCGCCGAGGGCCTTCGGGTAGTCGCCGCGACGCTCCACCAGCTTGGTCACCCGCCGGCGAAGGCTGCCGTTCAGCTCGGCGTCGCGCGCGGTCTCGAGCTTCAGCGTATCGATCAGCACCTGGTCGACGCTCTCGACGAGCGCCGCCATCTCGGCGCGCTTTGCCGGCGTGGCGTCGCCCGCCTCGCGGGCCTTCGTCTTCAGGTCCTCCGCGGCGAGCGGGACGAAGCGCAGCGAGTTGCGCAGGATCGCGTTCTGCGCCTTGAACCGGTCGACCAGGTCGATCTTGGCCAGCAGCGCCTCCTTCAGCTTGGCCTCGGAGTCGGACAGCCGGTAGTCGACCGCCGCCAGCTTTCCGCCCGAGGACTCGAGCACCTGCAGCGCGGCGACCTGCGGACGCGTCAGCGGGTCGTAGTTCTTGTCGAGCCCGGTCTTGGAGCGCAGCACGTGCACGTCCCACTGCGCGTCGATCTGCCTCAGATCATTGAGGATGAAGGCAATTTGCTCGCGCTGCGCCGGATCGACTCCCAGCGTCTCGCGGTAGAGAAGCCACAGTCCCGCGGCGAGCACCGCGAAAACCACACCCCGTAGCAGCGTCTTCATTGCATCCCCTTTTCACCGGTCAGCGTTTTCAGGAACTTGACGATCAGTGCCTTGTCGGCCGTCGGGGCGGTGCGCCCGAGCTGGTAGCGGAACATGACGTCGATCGCCTCATCGAGCGTCTTGGCGGAGCCGTCGTGGAAGTAGGGCGCAGTCAGCTCGACGTTGCGCAGGCTCGGAACCTTGAACACGTGGCGGTCGGCCTCGTTCTTGGTGACCGCGTAGCGGCCGAGGTCCGCGTCCGTGATCTTTCCCTTGTCCTTGAAGTAATCGCCGAGCACGCCGAAGGTCTGGTACATGTTGCCGCCGATGCCCATGCCCTGATGGCAGGCGATGCAGCCGTAGTTCTTGAAGAGCTGGTAGCCCTGCCTTTCATCCTCGTCGATCGCGCGCGAATCGCCGAGCAGATAGCGGTCGAAACGGCTCGGTGTGATGAGCGAGCGCTCGAAGGTGGCGATCGACTCCTGGATGTGACGCGGCTGCAGGCCGTCGGGGTACACCGCCCTGAACTGCGCCACGAAAGCCGCGTCCTTGCTCAGCTTGCCGATCACTTCCTGCCAGTTCGAGCCCATCTCGCCGGGGTTGTGCACGGGCCCCGCGGCTTGCTCCTCGAGCGTTGCGGCGCGGCCGTTCCAGAACTGCCTGAAGTTGAGCCCGCTGTTCAGCACCGTCGGGGTGTTGATCGGCCCGACCTGCCCCTTGATGCCGGTGGCGAACTGCTGGCCGTCGACGCCGCCCTTCGCGATGTCGTGGCAGCTCGCGCACGACAGGCTGTTGTCCTTGGAGAGCCGCTTGTCGTGGAAGAGTTTCTTGCCGAGGTCGACCTTGCGCGCGTCAAGGTCCATCTTTTGCGGCAAGGGCTTGATCGGCTCGTCGAGCATCTGCGCCCGGGCGGGATGCGCCGCGGCGAGCGCCGCTGCCACCGCGATCCCGATGGTCATTGCTTTTTTCCTGAGCTGCATCTCGCACCTGTCGGTTTTGATGACGGTGCGCATGATGCGCGATGTTGATCTCGATCAATGTTGAATTGATCACGATCAACATTGCTTTCTTGCAGTCCGATGACGATCGCTTGCAGACCGCGCGCACCTTCGATATTGACCGTGATCAAATCGACGCCGCCCCAAGGCGGCGCAGGACGGAACTACGCTACGCCGATGCGCGAGCCCGGTCGGTGGCCGATCTCGCGGGAGATGCGGTCCGCGGTCTCCTTCACGAGCGGACCCCATTGCACCTTCATGCGGTCGGCCGGCGAAGAGAGCGAAAGCGCGGCGACCAGCGTGCCGTTGTCGTCGCGGATGCTCGCGGCGACGCAACGCACGCCGATCTCCGCCTCCTCGTTGTCCGTGGCCCAGCCCTGGCGCTGGATTTTCTCGAGGTCGCGCTCCAGGAGCTGGATGCTGGACAGCGTATTTTTGGTGTGCGGAGCGAGCCCGGTGCGCTTCGCGTAATCGCGCAGCCTCGCGAAGCCCTCCTCGAGGAGGAACAGCTTCCCCGCCGCGGTGACGTGCAGCGGCGCACGCGCGCCGATGACGTGCACCACGCGCATCGCCGCGCGTCCCGACGAGCTGCGCTCCACGTACACGATCTCATCGTCGTGGCGCACCGAGAGGTTGGCGGTCTCTCCGGTGTGCGCATGGAGCTCGCGCATGAGCGGCAACGCGAGCTCGCGCACGCTGATGCGCGACTTGACCAGATTCCCAAGCTCGAGAAGGCGCATGCCGAGGCGGTAGCTTCCCGGCTCGACGCGGTCGACCAGGCGGTCGGCCGACATCGCCGAGAGGATGCGGTGCGCGGTCGACGGGTGCAGGCCGGTGTACTGCGAGATCTGCTTCAGGCCGAGCGGCTCGGGATGCTTCTCCAGCACGTCGAGCAGGCGCATCATGCGCTCGACCACCTGGATGGGGTTTTTCTGTTCCTCTTTCATGGAGAAACCTCATTGTAGAATGCCGGCCGATGCCCGTGGTGACCTGCATCGAGGACCTGCGCGAGCTCTCGAGGAAGCGGATCGCGCGCGCGATCTTCGACTACGTCGACCGCGGCTCCTACACGGAATCCACGTTGCGCGCGAACCGCGCCGACCTGGAGCTCCTCACGCTGCGCCAGCGCGTCGGCATCGACGTCGACCGGCGCAGCACGCGCACCACGATGATCGGCGAAGAAGTGTCGATGCCGGTCGGGCTCGCCCCGGTCGGGCTCACCGGCCTCAACTGGGCCGATGGCGAGATCCTCGCCGCGCGCGCCGCGCAGCGCTTCGGCGTGCCGTTCACGCTCTCGACGATGTCGATCTGCTCGATCGAGGACGTCGCCGGCGGGGTGGAAAGGCCGTTCTGGTTCCAGCTCTACGTGATGCGCGACCGGGGGTTCGCCGCTTCGCTCATCGAGCGCGCCAAGGCCGCCCGCTGCTCGGCGCTCGTGCTCACGCTCGACCTGCAGATCCAGGGCCAGCGGCACCGCGACCTCAAGAATGGTCTCGCAGTCCCGCCCAAGCTCACGCTCGGGACCGCGCTCGACATCATGATGAAGCCCGCGTGGGCGCTGAACGTGCTGCGCGGAAGGCGCAAGTCCTTCGGCAATCTCGAGGGCCGCATCCCGGACGCGAACAGCCTCACCACGCTGTCGCAATGGATCGCCGGGCAGTTCGATCCGACGCTGTCGTGGAAGGACGTCGAGTGGGTGAAGAAGCTGTGGGGCGGAAAGCTGGTGCTGAAGGGAATCCTCGACGCAGACGACGCGAAGATCGCTGCGCAGAGCGGCGCCGACGCGATCGTGGTGTCCAACCACGGCGGGCGTCAGCTCGACGGCACGATGTCCTCGATCCGGGCGCTGCCCGACGTCGTCGACGCGGTCGGCGAGCGCATCGAGGTGTGGTTCGACGGCGGCATCCGCGGCGGACAGGATGTGCTGAAGGCGCTCGCGCTCGGGGCGCGCGCGACGCTGATCGGCCGCGCGTTCGCCTACGGCCTGGGCGCGATGGGCGAGGCCGGCGTCACGCGCGCGCTGGAGATCATCCAGCGCGAGCTCGACGTTACGATGGCGCTGTGCGGCCTGCGCAGCGTGCGCGAGGCGAATCGCTCGATCCTGCGCGCCGTTTGAAAAATCGTCTTCAGGCTTTCCCCTAGGCGCACGACAGGAACTCCCCGATGGGTGCTCGCGCGAACCGCGGCTACTCTTCGCTCGGCGTTGCGGTCGGGGGCCGGCCCGCGGCCTTTCAGGCAGGGGCGTTCAAAGCGCCTTAAGCGGTGCTCGCAGGCGTAGTCGGCCTCGCTCGAGCAGGGTTGGGGGATCCGGGGACCCGTTGGCAGGTTCTCGACCGCGCGCTCTAGCCGCCCGCGCGCCGGGCTGCGCGCCTCGCAAAGCGCGCCGGGCTCATCGCATCGCACAGCGCCCCTTCGATCGGCAACGGCTCGCCCTCGAGATCCGAGGCGATGATCTCCGCAGCGAGCGTCGACCACAGGAGCCCGCGAGAGCCGTACGCAAAGGCCCCATAGGTGTTTTCAGAAAGATTCCCGACCACGGGCAGCCGGTCGGGCGCAACGGCGCGAAACGCGACGCGGCCCTGGACCGATTCCGGGTCGAACGAGAATCCGGGAAGAATGCGGGCGGCGCGCTCGAGGTTGCTCGCGTGGCTTTCCACCCGCGGCGCCGGATCCTCGTCTTCCAGGTCAAAGGTAGCGCCGACCACGCAGAGCTCGTCGAGCGCGGGCAGCACCATGCCGCCGCGCAGCACCACCGCGCGCGGCGCATCGACGGCCCTCGCCGGCACGTACGTGACCTGGCCGCGGACGCGCCGCAGCCTGAGATGCGGCAGCGGATGCAATCGCGCCGCGTCAGCGCCATTCGCCAAGACGACTACGCTCGCCCCAATTTGCGAGAGATCCTTAACTTCAGAATTGAACCTGCGCTCGAGGCGCTCGCCGCACGCGAAAAGCTGCGCCTCGGCGAGCGAAGCAGGCTGGACCCATCCGCCGCGCGGAAACCACAATCCGCCCGCCGCGACCGGCACCCCGGCATGCGCCGATGCCTCGTCGCGCGACACGAGCTGCGCGTAGTCGGGAGGCATGGCGAGCGCCGCCAGCGAGCGACGCTGGGAGAGAGCCTCCTTTTCGTCGCGCGCGAGCTGAAGGACGCCGCACGGGTCCCAGCGCGCTCCGAGCCCCGGCCAGCGTTGAAGCGAGGCGAGGAACGCGGCTCGGGTGACGCGCGCGAAGAGGCTGTCGTCGGGGGAGACCAGCGGATGAAACGCGCCGGCGTGATTTCCAGACGCCTCCCTCGCGGGCCCGGCGTGGCGCTCGAGCAGGGTGACACTCCAGCCGCGGGAGCACAGCCGCTCGCAGACGGCCGCTCCGGCGAGGCCTGCGCCGACGACCGTCGCTGTCTTTCTCTGGGAAAAAGAAGAAATGCGCCCTGATTTGCCGTACCGGGCGACCAGCATCTCCCGCTTTTCGCCGAAGCCCGGCAGCTTCTCGACCACGAAGCCGGTTTCCTCGAGCGCATGGCGCACCGCCGAGGCCACGCTCCAGGTCGCGGCGGTGGCGCCCGGAGCGGCCAGCCGCGCGAGCGAGCGCATGAGCGCGGGCGTCCACATGTCCGGGTTCTTCGCCGGCGCGAAGCCGTCCAGGTAGAACGCGTCGGCGGCGAGCCGCAGGTCGCGCGCCACCTTGACGTCGGCAAAAAAGAGGGTGAGCACCACGCCGCCGGCGTCGAGCTCGATGCGTTGCGCGCCGGGCACGAGCGTGGGCCATCGCGCCTCCAGCTCCGCGGCCTCGCTGCGCAGCTCTGGCAGGCCGGCGAAGACCGAGCTTGCGTCCGCGAGGCTGAACGGATGCTTCTCGATCGACACGTAGTGCAGGCGCCGGGGTCGCCGCGAGTCGCGCCGCCATGCCTGCCAGGTGGCGAGAAAGTTGATTCCGGCGCCGAAGCCGGTCTCGAGGATCACGAAGCGCTCGCGTCCTGCCCAGCGCTCGGTCAGTTGGTTACCGTTGAGGAATACGTGGCGCGCCTGCCCGACAGCGCCCGCCGTGCTGTGGTAAACGTCGTCGAACGCCTCCGAATACGGCACGCCCCGTTCCGTGAAACGCAGTCGCGCGGGAATGAGGGGAACGGTCACGGCCTATTGTGAGGGGTTAGACTCACACCATGAAGTATCGGCGCAAGGACGCGAAAGCCTTCGCCCGCGAGCACCTGCGCGGAATCTGGGCTGCGGCGCTCACGCCTTTCACTGCGGAGTTGCGCCTCGACGAGACGGGATGGCGCAGGAATCTGCGCCACTGGCACCGCGACCTTGGCATCGCGGGCGTCTTCGTGAACGGCAAGCAGGGCGAGTTCTACGCCATGACCGTGGAAGAGCGAAAGCGCACCGCGGAGGTCGCCGTGGCCGAGAAGGCGGGCGGCGTCATGGTGTCGTGCTCGGACCAGGGCCTCGACACCGTGCTCAAGCTCGCGCGGCACGCGCAGGCGATCGGCGCCGATTACATCGTGGTTCACACGCCGCTCCTCTACTTCGGCGCGCACACGGCCGACACGCTGTTCAACTATTACCGCTGCATCGCCGAAGCGGTGGAGCTCGGCGTAGTGCTGTGGAACCAGCCACCCGACTGCGGCTACCTGCTCGAGCCGGAGGTGTGCCTGCGCATCGCCGAGCTGCCCAACGTGGTCGCGATCAAGTACAGCGTTCCGCGCGAGGCTTATGCGCGCCTCTCGCGCATGGCGGGCGAGCGATTGATCGTCAGCACCTCGAACGAGGAGGAATGGCTCGACAACATCGTCGAGCTCGGCTGGCAGGTCTATCTCTGCTCGACGCCGCCGTACCTGCTGCAGACCGCGGTCGACCGGCGCATGCACGAGTACACCGAGCTTGCCTTTGCGGGGAAGACCACGGAGGCGAGAAATGTGTGGCAATCGCTTAGCCCGGTGAGAAATGCCCTCAAAAGCACTCGGCCGTCGGGCAAGGCGGCCGCGCACCAGAAATACTGGCAGGAGCTTCTCGGCCAGGCGGGCGGTGCGGTGCGAGCGCCGCTGCTCGAGCTGACCGGCGAGGAGAAGGCGTGCACGCGCGCCGCAATGGAAGCCTGCGGATTGAAGATCAAGGAAAGGACCAAGGAAAGGACTGCAGCATGAACAAGCCCGCCGAACTGAAGCTCGGCACCGTCCCGGCGTGGATCAACGGCAAGCAGGTGTCCGCCGCCCAGCGCTACGGCGATATTTTCAACCCTGCGACCGGCCAGGTCACGAAGCGCGTCGTCTTTGCGGACGCGTCGACCGTGGACGCGGCGGTGAAGTCGGCAGGCGCCGCACTGCCCGCCTGGCGCGATACGCCGCCGTTGCGCAGAGCCCGCGTGATGCAGGAATTCCTGAGTCTTTTGAAGAAAAACCAGAAGGCACTTGCGGCAATCGTCACGGAGGAGCACGGCAAGACGCTGCCCGACGCGATGGGCTCGGTGCAGCGCGGGATCGAGGTCGTCGAGTTCGCCTGCGGCATCCCGCATCTCCTGAAGGGCGAGTACGCCGAGAACGCCGGCACGCAAGTCGATACGCACACCGTGCGCCAGCCGGTCGGCGTCTGCGCGGGCATCACGCCGTTCAATTTCCCGGTGATGGTGCCGATGTGGATGTTCCCGATGGCGATCGCCTGCGGGAACACTTTCATCCTCAAGCCCTCCGAGAAGGTGCCTTCGGCCTCGGTGCGCATGGCGGAGCTGTTCCAGGAGGCCGGACTTCCCGACGGCGTGCTGAACGTGGTGCACGGAGACAAGGAAACGGTCGACGCGATCCTCGGTCACCCCGGGATCCATGCGGTGTCGTTCGTCGGCTCGACGCCGATCGCGAAGTACATCTACGAGACCTGCGCGCGCCACGGCAAGCGCGTGCAGGCGCTCGGCGGCGCGAAGAACCACGCGGTGGTGCTGCCCGACGCCGATCTCGAGTTCGCCGCCGACGCGCTGATCGGCGCCGGCTACGGCTCGGCGGGCGAGCGCTGCATGGCAATCTCCGCGGTCGTCGCGGTGGGCGCTGCGGCCGATCCGCTGGTCAAGCTTCTGGAGAAAAAGGCGAAAGCGATCAAGGTGGGCGCCGGCGACGCCGAGGGCGTCGACATGGGCCCGCTCGTCACCGGCCAGCACCGCGACAAGGTCGCCGGCTACGTCGAGGCGGGGCTCAAGGAGGGCGCCAGGCTCGTCGTCGACGGAAGAGCAAGCTCGCTGCCGAAGGAAGGCTTCTTCCTGGGCACCAGCCTCTTCGACCAGGTGAAGCCGCAGATGAGCATTTACAAGGACGAGATCTTCGGTCCCGTGTTGTCGGTTCTGAGGGTGGAGACCCTCGACCAGGCGATCGAGCTCGTCAACCGCAATCCCTACGCGAACGGCACCGCCATCTTCACCGAGTCGGGCGGCGCCGCGCGCCGCTTCGAGAACGAGGTCCAGGTCGGGATGGTGGGCATCAACGTGCCGATCCCGGTGCCGGTGGCCTATTTCTCCTTCGGCGGCTGGAAGAGCTCGCTCTTCGGCGACCTGCACGTGCACGGTGTCGAGAGCGTCAAGTTCTATACCCGGACCAAGGTCGTCACCACGCGTTGGCCTCACCAGGACACGCCGGCAGCGGGGTTTCATATGCCTACTCTAGGATGAAGGTGAAGATTTTCTCTATTCGAAGGAAAGAAATAGGGGTCCCTGTTCTTTGGGTTTTTCTGTTCTGGCTGATTGGGGGTTCGAGCGCATTTGCCCAGGCGCAGGAATATCCCACCAAGCCGATCCGGATCATCGTGCCGCTGTCCGCGGGCGCCGGCGCCGACATCGCGGCGCGCATCATCGCCCAGCGCATGAACGAGCACTGGAAGCAGCCGGTGATCGTCGAGAACCGTCCGGGAGCGGGCGGGCAGATCGGGACCGCGGCGGTGGTGAAAGCCGAGCCCGACGGCCACACGCTGATGGTGCAGTCCTCGTCGCACGCGGCGAATTCTGCGATCTACAAGAGCCTGCCGTACGACCCGCTCACCGATCTCGTCGACGTCGCCATGATCGGCAAGACGCCGTACGTGATGGTGAGCGCCGCCAGCGGCCCGTACAAGACCCTCAAATCGCTGATCGATGCCGCGAAGGCGAAGCCCGGCGAGCTCGCTTTTGCGTCGGCGGGAATGGGGACTTCGACGCATCTTGCCTCCGAGTACCTTCTCGGCCTCGCCGGCGTGCGCATGATCCACCTGCCGTTCAAGGGCTCGCCGGAAGCGCTGCAGGACGTCCTCGGCGGGCGCGCCGCGTTCTACATGGCGCCGGTCAACGTGGCGGTGAATCTGGTCAAGGAGGGCAAGCTGAACGCCCTGGGGGTCTCCACCAAGTCGCGCGCGGAGGTTCTGCCGGAGGTGCCGACCATCGCGGGGCAGGGGCTGCCGGACTACGAGGTGACGCTCTGGTTCGGCATGTGGGCGCCCGCGGCCACCTCGACCGAGATCGTGAAGAAGCTCAATGAAGCGGTGAACGCGATCGTGTTCGAGCCGCCGGTGCGTGAGCAGTTCACCAAGCTCGGCCTCCAGCCGGCGCCGATGAAGCTCGAGGAGTTCAGGAGCTTCGTGCGCAGCGACATCGAGATGTATCGCAGGGTCGTGCGGGCGGCGAACATCCAACTGCAATAGGCTCGTGCTCGTCCTCGGCACCGCCACCCCGGGTGGCGGCTTTCCCCTCTACGGCGACGCGTTCGCCGAAGTCGTCAACGCGCAGGACCCCACCTTGAGCGTGCAGCCGCGCAACACCAAAGGCAGCGGCGAGAACGTGCCGCTCCTCGAGGCCGGCAAGCTCGACATCGCCCTCGTCGCCGGCGAGGTCGCCAACGCGGCGCTCGCGAAGCCCGACACCCGCCTTCGCATCATCACCGCGATCTATGCGAGCCCCGGGATGTTCATCGTGCCCGCCGGGAGCCCGATCCGCACGATCGCGGATCTCAAGGGACGCCCGGTGGTCCTCGGCGCGCAAGCCTCGGGCATTACGCTTCTCGGCCGTAATGTTCTCAATTCCTTGGGAATAGAAGTGCAACCGGTCTATCTCGAGAAGGTCGCCGACGGGCCGCCGATGCTCGCCGACGGCCGCGCGGCTGCGATCTGGGGCGCCGGCGTCGGCTGGCCTGCGTTCGCCGCCATCGCCAGGGCCGGCGGGCGCTTCGTCGTGCCCGACGCGAACGAGATCCGCGCCATTCTCGCCAAGAATCCGGCATTGCAGGCGGTGACGCTTCCGGCGGAAAGCTATCCCGGGCAGAGCGCTGCGATTGCCTCGGTGGGCGCCTGGAGCTACGTGCTGGCGAACGAGGCGTTGCCGGAGGAAACCGCCTACCGGCTCGCTCGGGCGGTCCACAAGGGTGAGCGCGCGTTCGCGGCGCGCCTGGAGCAGGCGCGCGAGACCACCATGGCAAATACGCTCAGCGCCGCGAAGCGGCGCGAGCTCATCCATCCAGGCGTGCTCAAGTATCTGAGCGAAGCCGGGATTCCCGGCGCGCGCTGACGAGCGAGCGGCCCAGGCGCACTAGCGCATAATCGACGGCGTCGCGCAGCGGCTGCCCGCCGTCGGCGGCCCAATCCTGGTATTTCCTGAACTCGGTCCGCGTCTCCGCCTCGTGCTCTTCGAGCACCCGGCCGTCTGAGCTGCGTACAAGGCGCGAGCGGCCCCGTAGCACCAGCGCCATTTCCGTCTTGTGGGCGAGGAGCTCCAGCTCGCTCACGCCGACTTCCAGGACGATATCGCCAGGCGCGTCGACGGCCTTCGCGAGTGGAAGCTTCAGCTGCTCCGAGGTTTTGGCGGCGAGGCCGTCGGTGACCCGCATGTCGGCGATGACCTGCTCGATGGTGCCGCGCGCGCTGGCGGCGCGGCCGAACGGGTCGGTCGCCACGGCGTCGACTGCGGCGCCCGCGACGCTCCCGATAAGGCCCCCGACGACCGCGACCGGCACCACGACCAGCATGCAAAGCGGCCCGCCGATGGTGCAAAGCATTCCGGCGGACGAATACGCCGACATCGCGCCGAGTCCGGCGCCGCCCGCCCCGCCGACGAACGCGCCGTCGGCGTAGTTCGCGTGGCCGCCGTTGAGCTGCGCCGCAGGCTCGAGCGGCGAGGCGACCACGGCGACAGGGCTGGCTGCGACCGGGGCGGGGCCCTCCCACTGGAGATCGGTGACGCCGCAGCCCGCCAGAGTTGCGGCGCAGAGGAGAGCGAGGGGCGTACGCATCCGCGTTGAACGCTTCCAGGGCGCGTTCCGTTGACCCGGTGGGAAAAAGCCGTTTCGTTCAGAATACGGCGCGTGAAGCTCGGCGAGTGGTCGCTGCATTTCTACAGGCTGCCTTACGTGCGCGACATCCAGTGGGTGTACGCGGCCGAGGCGAGCGGCGACTACGTGCTGCTCAAGATCGTCGCCGACAGCGGCGCTTCCGGCATCGCCGAGGGCGTAATCAAGGCCTCGCGCACCGGCTATTCGCCGCGCTCGCTCGCGGTCGCGCTCGAGGACGTCATTTTGCCCCAGCTTCGCCACGTCGATCTGGCGGACGCCAAGGCGGTGACCACGGCGCTTGCGCGGATCCCCGAGAACCGCCTTGCCAAGGCGCTGGTGGACAACGCCTGCTGGACGCTGCGCGCCGCGGCCAAGGGCATGCCGCTTTGGGCGATGTGGGGCGGAAGCCGCGAGGTCGAAGTCGCGTGGATGGTGACGCGCCAGACTCCCGCGCGCATGGCGGCGGAGGCCGCCGAAGCCTGCGACAAGCACGGCATCCGCACGCTGAAGCTTCAGGGCGGGCAAGGCTGGGAGAACGACGCGCGCATGCTGGCCGAGGTGCGGGCAGCCGTCGGCAACACGGTGGAGCTGATGGTCGACGCGAACGGCAGCTATCCGCGCGAAGAAGCGCTCGAGTACGTGCGCACGCTCGCGCACGCGGGCGTGACGGTCTCCGAGGATCCGTGCCCGCTCGCGCCGGACGCCGCCTACTCGGCGCTGCAGCGCGACTGCGGTCTTCCCATCCTGGTCGATCTCGCCTGCGCTTCGGCCGACGACGCGCGTCTTTTCGCCGGACGCGGAGCGCGCGCGCTCGCGGCCAAGCCCGCGCGCATCGGCTTCAGCGAAGCCCGCGCCATCGAGAGCGTTGCCGCGGGCGGCCACGCGCGCCTCGCGGTCGCGGTGTATTACGAAAGCGCGCTCGGCACGCTGATCTCCCTGCAGCACGCGGCGGCCGTGAAGAACCCGCGCCGCATCCCGGCTTCGCATTCGTTCTTCATGCTGCTCAAATCGCAGGTCACGCGCCTCAGCCCGCAGATCCGCGGCGGCAAGATCGAGCTGCCGAACGACGCCGACCTCGAGAAATTCGTCGACTGGAAAGCGGTCCAGCGCCTGCAGTTCTAATTCGGGGTCAGAGCCCGATCTCGTCAACGCGCGCCGCGAAGTAGTCGTTACTAGTCCATGCCAAGGTCGTTGCGCCTTATCTTGCCGTGCATCGCTGTCCACATCATTCAGCGTGGTAACAACCGCGCCGCCTGTTTTCGCTCTGAGAGCGACTACCTTGTTTACCTGTCACACCTGCGCCAGTTGTCCGACAAATACGACTGCGCGGTACACGCTTATTGCCTCATGACCAACCACGTGCATCTCCTCATGACGCCATCGGGAGATGGAGCATGCACCGGGCTGATGCGCGATCTAGGGCAACGTTACGTGCAGTACTTCAATCGTGAGCACGAACGCACCGGAACGCTCTGGGAGGGGCGATTCCGTTCATGCGTCGCCGAATCATCCCGCTATGTCCTGGCATGCCATCGTTACATCGAGCTCAATCCAGTGCGTTCTGGAATGGTGGAGCATCCGAGCGGCTATCTGTGGTCAAGTCATGCCGTGAACGCCGGAATACGGTCGGACAACTTCGTCAAGCCTCACCCCGATGTCGAGGCGCTCGCAGCCGACCCGGCTAAACGCTATGCGGCTTACCAGAACCTCTTTGTCGAGCGCTTGGATCCACTCCTGGTACAGAACATCCGCGACGCTACCAACGCCGGCTATCCGCTTGCGAGCGACACTTTCAAGGCAAGCGTCCTTGAGCCTCTCGGATGGAAAATGGAGCCGGGCAAACCGGGTCCACGGGCGCTGTCACCTACTGCTATTTACGCAGTGCGGTCCTAATACCCGTACGAATTCGGGCTCTGACCCCGAATTAGTGCAGGTGGGGTTTCTTGAGGAAGTCGTTGCGGTCGCCGGAGTGGACCGCGACGTCGACGAGCGCCGACTTGCGCAGGACCTTGAGCGGAACGATGGCGCCGGCCGCGCCCATGCGCCACACGCGCCTCCAGAGGTCGGCGAGCCCCGCGGGCTTCTCGCCGGCCACCTCGACCACGACGTCGCCGACCTTCACGCCCGCGCGTTCGGCCGGCGTGCCGGATGCGACGCCCGCGACGACGAGCTTCGAGCCCGCCTCGGTGGTGTACATGCCGAGCCAGGGACGCGGCTCGCGCCGGGGGCGTCCGAGCTTCAGCATGTCGTCCAAGATGGGCTCGAGGTAGTCGATCGGCACCAGCATGTTTCCCTGCAGCATGCCGCCGTCGACCTTTTCCTGGACCAGCAGCGAACCGACGGCGAGGAGCTTGCCGTCGGAGCCGATGAGCGCGGCGCCGCCCCATTGCGGATGGGCGGGGGCGGTGTAGATGGCTTCGTCGAGCACGTACTCCCAGTAGCCGGCGAACTCGCGCTTCGCGAACACCGTCGCGCGCAGCGCGCGCGCCCGGCCGCCGTGGCCGGCGATCACCACGTTCTCGCCGATGCGGCACGAGCCCGCCGAGCCGCGCGCAAGCGGCCGCACGCCGAGCTTGGCGAGCGGCTGCACCAGGCCGAAGCCGGTGGTTTGATCGTAGGCGAGGGGAAACGCGGGCACCACGACGCCCTTGTTCGTCGTGAGCCAGATGGTGCTCGCTTCGGTGATGAGGTAGCCGATGGTGAGCACCAGGCCGTCGTCCCGGATCACCACGCCGTTCCCGACGCGCTCGGTGCCGAGGATCTGCGCGGTAAACGCGTCTTCCGGGATCTCGGCGCGCAACTGCACGACCGCGTCGAGCGCTCCGTCGAGGTCGAAGCGCCAGTCCTCAGGACGCGGGCGCATTTCCACCGGGAACTGCCAGTCGCTTTTTTCCGCCATTAAGGATGGTGGGGGAATCGGGCCCGAAGGCCGATTCTACTAAAGGCGCGCGCCGCTCGCAGCGTCGAAAAGGTGCACGTGCTCCAGGCGCGGCGCCAGAAAAGCGCGCTCGCCGGGCCCGATGCTCGAGCGCCCGTGGGTCGTCATCGTGATCCTCTGGTCCTCGACCTTCAGCAGGAGCTCGGTCTCGGCCCCCATGGGTTCGACCACCACCACCTCGGCCGGGATGCCCCTGGGCGCGAGGTCGAGGTGCTCGGGGCGAATGCCGTACTTCACCCGCTGGTCCTGGGCGGCATGGGCGCCGGAAACGGGCCAGTGCGCTCCCAGGGCTTCAACGGCGTTATTGCGATACAAACCCTCGAACACGTTCATGGCGGGCGAGCCTATGAACTGCGCTACGAACAGGTTTGCCGGCCGGTCGTAGAGCTCGAGCGGCTCGCCGAGCTGCTCGATGCGCCCCTCGTTCATCACCGCGATGCGGTCCGCCATGGTCATGGCCTCGACCTGGTCATGGGTCACGTACACCGTGGTGGTCTTCAGGCGCTGGTGCAGCGCCTTGATCTCGGAGCGCATCGCCACCCGCAGCTTCGCGTCCAAATTGCTTAATGGTTCATCAAACAAGAAAACCTTCGGGTCTCGTACGATCGCCCGTCCCATCGCCACGCGCTGGCGCTGCCCGCCGGAGAGCTCGCGCGGGTAGCGGTCCAGATACGGGTCGAGGTTGAGGATCCTTGCTGCTTTCCCCACCCTCTCGGCGATCACGTCCCGCTTCTCGTCCCTTAACCTCAAAGAAAAACCCATGTTGTCCCGCACGCTCAGGTGGGGATAGAGCGCGTAGCTCTGGAACACCATGGCGATGTCGCGGTCCTTGGATTCGACGTCGTTCACGACCCGGCCGTCGATGGCGATGTTGCCGCCGCTGATGTCCTCCAGGCCGGCGAGCATGCGCAGCAGCGTCGATTTCCCGCAGCCCGAGGGCCCGACCAGCACCATGAATTCGCCATCGGCGATGTCGAGCGAGATGCCGTGAAGGACTTTGGTGTTTCCAAAGCTCTTTTCCACCTTGGAAAATGCGACGGAAGCCATCAGGTCTTTACCGCACCCGAGGTAAGCCCGCCGACCATGTAGCGGCGGAACGCGTAGTAAATGGCAGCCGGCGGGAGACCATAGACCAGCGCCGTCGCCATCAGGATCTCCCACGGCGAATCGTCGGACGAAAGGAAGTGGCCGAGGCCGACCGCGAGCGGGATCGTGTTCTCGTGCGAGAGCAGCAGGAACGCGTAGAGGTACTCGTTCCACGCGAGAAGCAGCGCGTAGGTGCCGATCGCGACCAGCGACGGAAGCATCAGCGGCAGGTAGACGAGGCGGAAGAGCTGCAGCGGCGTCGCGCCGTCGATGCGCGCGGCTTCGTCGAGCTCCCAGGGCAGCTTGTCGGACGCCTGCTTCAGCACCCAGATCGCGTAGGGCGAGGCGAGCGTCACCATCGCCAGCACCAGGGACCAGCGGCTGTTGAGGAGGCCATAGGTGCCCATCGCCTTGTACATCGGCACCGCGAGGAACGCCGCGGGGATGAAGTAGGTGAAGAGCGCCGCATTCATGACGGTTCTGCCGCCTTTCACTTTCAATCTGCTAATTGCAAATGCCGCACAAGTGGCCACGGCCAGCGTGATGACGCCCGTCGCCGCCGCGATCCAGAGCGAGTTCCAGATCTGGTTCCAGAAGTGGTGCAGGTAGAAGTGCTCCTCGCGGAACACGATGCCGAAGTTGCGCAGCGTCGGATGCTCGGGCCACAGGCGGCCGGAGAACGCAGAGTCCTTGGTGGAGATCGAGAACAGGAAGATGTGATAGATCGGGATCAGCGTCCACAGCAGCACCGGGATGCCGATCAGCCAGAGCCTCGCTTCTCGCACGAATTTGTTCATTCTTTGGAGAGGCGTTTCATCATGAACCAGACCAGCGGCAAGACGAAAGGCAGGGCGACCACGATCGTCGCCATGGCCTGGTCGAGCTGGTCGAGGCGGATGTAGCGGATGCCAAGCGTCGCGAGCACGTGCGTCTGGTCGGCGGGCTGGCCGCCGGTGAGGAGGTAGACGCTGTTGAAGTCGCCGAGCGTCCAGATCAAGCTCAATATGGTCGACGTTACATAAAGAGTTCTGATCGAGGGCCAGGTCACGTACTTGAACTTCTGCCACGCGCTCGCGCCGTCGACGCTCGCGGCTTCGTACAGCTCCCTCGGGATGGCGAGCCGTCCCGCCATCAGGATCAGCGTCCAGAAGGGCAGCGCCTTCCAGATGTGCACCAGCATCGCCATCGCCATCGCGAGCTGCGGGTTGGTGAGCCAGTTCGGCCCGTCGATCTGGAACAGGCGGAAGATGAGCGAGTTGATCACCCCCCATTCGGGGTTGAGCATGAAGCGGATCGAGAAGATGGTCGGGATCGCCGGCACCGCCCAGGGAATGATGAAGATGACCGACAGCCAGCGGATCCAGCGCTTCTCGTGCACGAAGAAGCCGGACAGGAAAAGCGCCAGCAGAAATTTGAGGTTCACCGCGACCAATAGAAAGAAGATCGTGTTGACGACCGTGCGGAAGAAGACGGGATCGTCGAACAGCGTCTGGTAGCTCGCGGGATTGCGCGCGAGCCACAGGCCGTAAGTGACCGGGTAAAGAACGAACACCGCGAACACCAGCAGGTAGGGGGCGATCAGCACGAGCCCCCACGCCTGCCACGTGGAAAGTCCCTTACGCGGAGCTCGCTCCTGCGGAAGGGCTATTGAAGACACCAGAACCTATCCGGCGACCTGCTTGATCCTCGCGATCATCTCGTCGACCGCCTTCTCCGGCGACCACTTGTCGTTGGCGACGCGGTTGATCGCCTTCGCCCAGACGTTCTCGTTGTTGAGGATGGTGAACTTGTAGTTCTTGGTGAACTCGAAGGGCACCGTGCCGGCCGAGAACTGGTTGTGGACGATCTTGCGGTGCGGGTCGTCGGTCCAGAACGGCCGCGAAGCGCCCGACTTGGTCACCGGGTACCAGCGGCCGAGCGCGCCCTCGACGTACGGGATCAGGTTCTCGTCCTGCATCGCGAACTGGACGAACTCCTTGGCGCGCTTCTTGTTCTTCGCGTTGGCGAAGACCACGCCGACCTTGACCGCCGAGCGGTAGACCATCGGCTTGCCGTCGGGCTTGAGCGGGAAGCCGGAGGTGGCGATCAGCTCGGAGTAGTTCTTCTTCGCCTCGGCCCGCTGCTCGGGGGTGAGCTTGTCGTTGTTCGCGTCGTCGAGCCACTTCGCCGCGATCGAGATGGTCGCGTTGTGCGTCATCATGATCTGCTTGTTGTGGAACGCGACGTTGTTGTCCGGGTCCTTCCAGTTCACCGCCGAGGGCGGCGTGCAGCCGCGCTCGATGGTGCTGGCGTAGTCCTTCACCGCGGCGACCAGGCCCTTCTTCACCTCGGGCTGGTCGACCAGCAGCTTGCCGTTGTCGTCGACGACCTTGACGTTGTAGGCGTCCATGTAGGTGAGGAACGAGTAGAACGAGTCCGACGAGTCGACGCCCATCGGCGAGCCGACGGAGAAGATGCGCTTGCCGGTCTTCTTGCGATAGCCCGCCTGCGCCTGGGTGCACCAGAAGTCCCAGTACGCGTTCCAGGTCTGCGGGATGTCGGACTCCTTGTAGCCCGCGTCGGCCAGCATGTCCTTCCAGTACTGGATGTGCATGGTCTGGCGCTTCATCGGGAAGGCGTAATAGGCGCGCTTCTTGGTTTTCTCGTTCAGGAGGTACACCGTCTCGAGCGTGACCGGCAGGAAGTTCGCCTTCATCGGCAGCAGGATGTCGGACAGGTCTTCGAGCCGCCCCTCGGCCGCCCACTTGCCCGCGACCTGGAAGTCGAACACGTCGCCGTACGCGACGTCGGGCGGCGTGCCGGCGTCGAGCGCGGCGACCGCCTTCGGCACCGATTCCTGCGGCGAGTAGCGCGAGAGCTCGACCTTCACCTTCGTCTTCTGCTGGAACTTGGCGATCATGTCGTCGAGCGCCTTGTCCTCCTGCGGGTAGAAGCCCTTGGTCCAGTAGACGACCAGCGTTTCCTGCGCCCAGACGGCCGACGCGAATGTCAGCGCCGCCGTCGCGGCCAATACCTTCCGCAACATGGAACCACTCCTCCTCATAGGGACGAGTTGTATGATAACCGACAAACAAATTCGGGGTCAGAGCCCGATCTCGTTTTTACGTACGTGAAAACAAGATCGGGCTCTGACCCCGAATTTGTTACCGATTCCTCCTCCAGGCCTCGTACTCGGCCTTGGTCTCCGCGTTCGGCGGATACAGCCCGAAGATGCTGCGGCCTTCCTTCACTCGCGCCTCCACCCATTCCTCGAAATCGTTCTGCGCGGCCGCTTCGGCGGCGACTTCGTCGGCGATCTTCGCCGGTATGACAACCACGCCTTCCTCGTCGCCGACGACCACGTCACCGGGGTAGACCGCGACGCCGCCGCAGCCGATCGGCACCTGACTTTCGACCGCGTGATGGCGCACGAGGTTGAGCGGCGCCGAGCGCGCGCCGCAGTACGCCGGCCAAGGCAGCTTCTCGATGGTCTGCGAGTCGCGCAGGCCGCCGTCGGTGACCACGCCGGCGACGCTGCGCACCATGAGCCGGGTCATGAGGATGTCGCCGCCGGTGGCGGCGGAGGCGTCGCGCCGCGCGTCCATGACCAGGACCTGGCCCGGCGGGCAGGCTTCGATCGCCTCGCGCTGCGGGTGGCCGCGGCCCTCGAAGGCGCCGAGAAGGTCGACGTCCTCGCGCGCCGGGATGTAGCGCAGCGTAAAGGCTGCGCCCACCATCCTTGGGGCATTCCTGTTCAAAAGAAAAACACCTTGTATGAAGGTGTTGCGCAAGCCGCGCTTGAAAAGCACGGTGGTGAGCGTGGCGGTGGAAACCTTCTTGAGCGCTTCGCGGCTCGCGGCGGATAAACTGGGCATATGGTCGACGTGGAATCCGAAGGCGGGGTGACCCGCATCTTCCTCAACCGCCCAGAGAAGGTCAATGCGCTCGACTCCGCGCATTTGGAAGCCTTGCTTCTGGCCCTGCGGCGCCTGGAGCGAAATCCGGAAATGCGCGTGGTGCTGCTGGGCGGGCGCGGCACGGCGTTCTGCGGCGGCGCCGACGTCAAGGAGATCTCCAGGCTGACCGCTTCGAACGCGGCCGGCTTCGTTCAAAAGATCCATGCCGTGTGCGAGGCGATCCGCGAGCTGCCGGTTCCGGTGATCGCCCGCCTGCACGGCGCGGTGATCGGCGCGGGGCTCGAGCTCGCCGCGGCGTGCGACCTGCGCATCGCCGCCGAGGGCACGCGCTTCTCGATGCCGGAAGTTCGCATCGGCATTCCTTCCGTGGTCGAGGCCGCTCTGCTGCCGCGCCTCATGGGCTCCGGCCGCGCCGCGTGGCTCGTGCTCACCGGCCAGGCGATCGACGCTCAGCGGGCGCTCGAGTGGGGTCTGGTCGAACAGATCGGGAGCGACGCCGCCGTGGACGCCCTGATTCATTCGTTGATGAACAACGATCGCGAGGCGCTGCGGATGCAGAAGCAGCTGCTGCAGCTCTGGGAAGAGGCGCCGCTCGCGACGTCGATCGCGAAAAGCATCGACCTTTTCGAACAGTCGCAGCGCTGAAACCTGCGCCAGGTTGCGCCATGACGGAATCCGTTATATAACGGAGCCCGTCATAAGATGAAAAAACAGCATCCTGGCAGGGTCCTCTACGAGAAGTTCCTGAAACCCACCGGCTTGTCCCAGAACGCGCTCGCCCGCGATCTCGGCGTGCCGCCGCGGCGGATCAACGAGATCATCCTCGGCAAGCGCGGCATCAGCGCCGACACCGCGCTGCGCCTCGCCAAGCGCTTCGGCAACTCGGCGCGCTTCTGGATGGGCCTGCAGGCCGATTTCGACCTCCATCTGGCACAACGCGAAGCTAGGCAAAGCTGATGGCAAAAACACCCCAGGTCTACGACGCATCGGCAATCCAGGCGCTGAAGGGGCTCGAGCCCGTGCGCCGCATGCCGGGCATGTACACGCACACCATCCATCCGCTGCACATCGTGCAGGAGGCGATCGACAACGCGGTCGACGAGGCGCTCGCGGGCTTCGGCCGCCGGATCACGGTCACGGTGCGCAAGGACCACTCGGTGGAAGTCGAGGACGAGGGTCGCGGCATCCCGGTCGACATGCACCCGGTCGAGAAGAAACCCGCGGTCGAGGTCGCCTTCAGCATGCTCCACGCGGGCGGCAAGTTCTCGCGCTCGGGCGACGGCGTGTACCACATCTCCGGCGGCCTGCACGGCGTCGGCGTGTCGGTGTCGAACGCGCTCTCCAGGCGCTGCGAGGTCACGGTCTACAAGGGTAACGAGAAGCACTTTATCGCCTTCGAAGGCGGCGAGCTCAGCCAGAAGCTGAAGAGCGAAAGGATCAAGGAGAAGCGCACCGGGACGGTGGTGAGGCTCTGGCCGGATCCCAAGTACTTCGACTCGCCCAACATCCCGCTCGCCGAGCTCGAGCACCTGGTGCGCTCCAAGGCGTATCTGCTGCCGGGGCTCAGCATGATCCTCGAGGTCGAAGGCAAGGAAAAGAAAACCTGGAAGTACGAGCGCGGCATGGAGCAGTACTTCGAGATGATGCTCGACGGCCGGCCGCTCATTGTGCCGCTGTTCACCGGACAACGGTTTTTCGACGAGAAATCCCTCCACGGGATTTCCGAGGTAGAGCCCGGAGAAGGCGCGTCGTGGGCGATCGGCTGGGTCGCCGAGGGCGACATCTTCGCCGACAGCCACGTCAACCTGATTCCGACGCGCTCGGGCGGCACCCACGAGGCGGGGTTCCGTGCGGGCATCTTCGAGGCGCTCACCGCGTTCATGGACACGCGCGGCCTCGCGCCCAAGGGCGTGAAGCTGATTCCCGACGACCTTTGGCAGCGCGCCTGCTTCACGCTTTCGGCGCGCATCGTGCGCACCCAGTTCCACGGCCAGACGAAAGAGAAGCTCACCACGCGCCACGGGGCGAAGCTCCTCGAGATGTGCGTGCGCGACGCTTTCGAGCTTTGGCTGAACGAGCATCCCGACGACGGCAAGAAGATCGTCGAGCTCGCGGTCGAGCAGGCGATGGCGCGCCTTTCCAAGGGCAAGAAGGTCGAGCGCAAGAAGTCGAGCGGCATCGCCACGCTGCCCGGGAAGCTGGTGGATTGTGCCTCTGGCGATATTTCCAGGAATGAATTGTTTTTGGTGGAAGGCGATTCGGCGGGGGGCTCCGCGAAGGAGGCGCGCGACAAGGAGATCCAGGCGGTGCTCCCTCTGCGCGGCAAGGTGCTGAACACGATGTCCAAGGACAGCCGCACGGTGCTCGCGAACAAGGAGCTGCAGGCGATCGCCACGGCAATTGGCGTCGACCCGCATTCCGCGGAAGTGGAGATCGACTTGTCAGGCATCCGGTACGGCAAGGTCGTGGTCATGACCGACGCCGACGTCGACGGCGGCCACATCCAGGCGCTGCTCCTCACTTTCTTCTTCATGCACGCCCCCAGGCTGGTGGAGCGCGGCCACCTCTATGTCGCCATGCCCCCCCTCTACAAGGTCGAGGTGCCGAGCCAGGGCAAGGGCAAGCCGGCGCGGCGCCTCTACTGCCTGGATGACGACGAGCTGGAAGAAGTCCTGGGCCAGCTCAGGAAGGAGAAGGTGAAGGAAGGCAGCTGGGAGATCTCGCGCTTCAAGGGCCTGGGGGAGATGAGCCCGGAGCAGCTCTGGGAGACGACCATGAACCCGGACACGCGGCGCCTCATCCGCATGCAGCTCGACATGAACGAAGTGAAAAAAATAAGGGAAAAATTCGAATTGCTGATGGATGCGGGCGAGGCCGAGGGCCGGCGCAACTGGATGCGCGAGCACTGGAAAACGGTCGAAGCCGACGTATGAACCATAAACAGGGACAGACCACGATTTCCTCAACAGCCGGGGGAGCCATGGCGACAAGGAAAAAGAAAGCCAAGCCGTTCTGGGAGCGCGCCTATAAGGGACACGCCTACTGGTCGGGCAGGAACAAGCTCGGAAAAGTGACGCTCCTGGCGCAGCCGAAAGGCAAGTACCACTGGGAGGCCGGCGGCCGCGCCGGCTTCACCGACGAGCTGGGCAAGGCCAAAGCCGCGGTGGAGCTCGCCGTCTACAACGCGGATACGCAGTTGGATCTTTTTCAGGCTTGAGACAGCGCAATGGATGAGCGAACACCCGACCTCTTCACCCCCGAAAACGGCGACGACGCCGCCCCGATCGAGAGCCACGCGTCGCAGGCCTACCTCGGCTACGCGGTGTCGACGGTCAAGGCGCGCGCGCTGCCGGAGGTCGCCGACGGGCTGAAGCCGGTCCAGCGCCGGATCCTCTACGCCATGGGCGAGACGCCCGGGGGCGCGCAGTCGTTCTCCAAGTGCGCGCGCTACGTCGGCGAGGTCCTCGGCAAGTATCACCCGCACGGCGACACCTCCACGTACGAGGCGCTGGTGCACCTCGCGCAGCCGTTCTCGATGCGCTATCCGCTGATCGACGGCCAGGGCAATTTCGGTTCGCGCGACGGCGACGCCCCCGCCGCCTATCGATATACGGAAGCGCGGCTTTCCCGTTTTTCCGAACTCCTCCTGGCCGAGATAGGGGAGGGTACCGTCGATTTTGTCCGGAATTACGACGGGAAATTTGATGAACCCGTGCTTCTTCCGGCGAAGCTGCCGTTTGGATTGCTCAATGGGAGTTTTGGCATCCCGGTGGGCTTTTCAACGCGAATCCCCTCGCACAACCTGAAGGAAGTGGCCGCCGCGGCGGCGCACGTCATCAAGCATCCGCGCGCCAGGGTGGAGGACGTGCTCGAGCACCTGCCCGGGCCCGACTTTCCCGGCGGCGGCCAGGTGATCTCGCCGCCCGAGGAGATCAGGCAGGCGTACGAGACCGGTCGTGGTTCTCTGTTGATCAGGTGCAAGTGGCAGGTGGAGCCGCTCGCCCGCGGCCAGTGGCGCATCGTGGTGAGCGAGCTGCCGCACGGCGTGTCGGTGAAGCAGGTCACCGAGGAGATCGAGGCGCTCGCCAACCCGAGGCCGAGCCTCGGCAAGAAGGAGGTGACGCAGGACCAGCGCCGCATGAAGCAGTTCATCCTCGACCAGGTCGAGGGCGTGCGCGACGAGAGTGATCGAAAGAGCAAGTTGCGGCTCGTGATCGAGCCTAGGAGTTCAAGGCAAAACCCGGAGGAAATGATGGCCGCGCTGCTGGTGAACACCAGCATGGAGTCGCGCTACGCCATCAACCTGACCTGGCTCGGCCTCGACGGCCTGCCCGAGACCAAGGGCATCGTCGACGTGCTGCGCGAGTGGGGCGAGTTCCGCGTCAACACGGTCCGCCGCAGGACGCAGTTCCGGCTCGACCGGGTCGAGGAGCGGCTGCACATCGTGCAGGGCCGCCTCGCCGCGTACGCCAAGATCGACCAGATCATCAAGCTGATCCGCGGCAGCGAGGATCAGGCAGAGGCTAAAGAAAACCTGATTTCAAAATACAAACTCTCCGAAAAGCAAGCGGAAGACATCGTGAATCTGCGCCTGGGGCAGCTCACCAAGCTCGACGGCATCAAGCTCGCCGACGAGGAAAAGGCGCTGAAGGCCGACCGCAAGGAGCTGAAAGGCCTGCTCGGCGACGAGAAGGAGCTGAAGAAGCTGGTCGTGGAAGAGCTGCACGAAGACGCCAAGAAATACGGCGACGAGCGCCGCACGCTCATCAAGGCGGCCGAGCGCTCGCAGGTCGAGCGCACCGTGGTGGTCGAGCCGATCAGCGTGATCCTGTCGCAGAAGGGCTGGATCCGCGCGCGCACAGGTCACGGACTGGATTTGTCTGGCGTGACTTTCAAAGATGGAGATCGATTGCTCCAGGCGCTCGAGTGCAAGACCACCGACGCGGTGATCGTGCTCTCGGCCTCGGGCAAGACCTTCACCCTCGACGCCGCGGCGATCCCGAGCGGCCGCGGCGACGGCGTGCCGGTGAACACGCTGGTCAATTCCTCCTCCGACGACATCGTCTGGATGCGCTCGGGCGACCTCGCGCAGCGCCTGCTCATGCACAGCTCCGCGGGCCTGGGCTTCGTCTGCAAGCTCGGCGACCTGGTCACCAAGACGCGCCAGGGCAAGGACTTCATGAAGGTGGACGAGGGTGCGCGGGCGCAGCCCCCAGTCCTGATTGACCACGAAATGGTCGCAGCGCTCTCCTCCGATTCACGGCTATTGGTGTTCCCGCTCGAGGAAGTGCCCGAGCGGCCGAACGGCGGCGTCGGCGTTCAGCTCATCGCGGTGCCCGAGGGCGAGAAACTCACGGCGGTGCTTACCACCGACGGCAAGTCCCTCGTCGTCTCCGGGATCAGGCGCAAGAAGCGCGCGGTGGAGACGATGGACGCGAAGCAGCTCGCCGAGCACATGGGCAGGCGCGCGCAGCGCGGCAAGCTCGCCGACGTCGGCTTCCGCCCCGACCGGCTGGGCGGCGAAGCCAAGGAAGAAGAATAGAAATGTGGCATTCCGCACGCTTGGACGGGCGGAATGGTGGAAAAATCGGGGGCATCCCCGCCCTTCCTACCCGATCGTTCTACGCGCCCACTCGAGCACGATGCCCAGGCGCGGCGGCAGGAGCTCTTCCGCCTCGTCGTAGCTGACCCAGCGCCACTCGTGGTGCTCGGGCCGTCCGAGCTCGGGCGAGACCGGCAGCTCGATCTCGGTCTCGCCGGTCTCGGCGATGAAGTAGCGCGCGACCTTGCCGCCGGCGTAGGCGAGCGTGTCCTTGTAGCTGTCGCCGAATGGAAAGTCGAGATCGGCGAGCCCCGTCTCCTCGGCCGCCTCGCGCTTGGCCGCGTCGAGCTCGGTCTCGCCGGGCTCGATCATGCCCTTCGGGAAGTCCCAGTTCTTGTAGGCGCGCAGCAGGAGCAGGCGCGCGCCGCGCTCGGTGCGTCGGAAGACCACGGCGCCGGCGGCGCGTCGGGGGGTTGAGCTCATGCGTTCGACCCTGCGGAGAAAGGAGCTTATACAAGTTTCGCGCCCGTACTGGGCCGTCGGCTTGATCTTCGTGGTGACGCTCGCAGCCCAGACCGTCGGACCGTCGCTTCCGCAGTCGTTTTCGGGGTTGCGCACCGCGGGCCCGTACGCGGTGCTCATCACCGCGCTCGGCCTCGCCTGGTGGTTCAACCGCGGCCGCAGCTTCGTCGTCGCGGCATCGATGCTCCTCGCCTGGACGATGATCAACCAGTTTCCGGGCAAGGCGGTCTACACCGCGGCCGTGGTGCTGGTGCCGCTCAACTGCCTCGCCGCGATCATCGGCCCCGAGCGCGGCGTGCGCTACGGGACGGGATACCGCTGGCTCGCGATCCTGGCGGCCGAGCTCGTGGCCGTGTTCTCGTTTTCGCAGACCTCCATCTCCTTCGATCACTGGTGGCTGCGCTCGCCGCCGACGCCGTTCGTGGGGCGGGTGGTGTTCGCCGCCGCCTTCGTGGCGGCGCTGTGGCGCGCGTACACGGAGAGAAAGCCGATGCAGATCGCCCACGCGGGCGCGCTGGCCGCATTCTTCGTCGCGGCCGAATGGGCCAGCAGGCCGCCGGTATTCGGCGCCTTCATGGCCGCAGCCGGGGCGATGCTGCTCGTAGCGCTGCTGCAGGAATCGCATCAGCTCGTCTTCCGCGACGAGCTCACCGGGCTGCTTGGGCGCCGGGCGCTGCAGGAGCGCCTGCGGAGTCTCGGGCCGCGCTATGCGCTCGCCATGGTCGACATCGACCACTTCAAGCAATTCAACGACGCCCACGGCCACGAGGTCGGCGACCAGGTGCTGAAACTCGTGGCAGGGCGGCTCGCCAGGGTCGCCGGCGGCGGTATCGCCTACCGCTACGGCGGCGAGGAGTTCAGCGTGCTCTTCCCCGACCGCGACGCCGCGCAGGCGCGGCCGCACCTCGAGGCGGTGCGCGGCGCCATCGAGCACTACGGGATGGCGGTGCGCGGCGGCGACCGTCCCAGGGACCCGGACGACACCGTGAACCTGCGCATCAACAGGGCTCCCCTCAAGACGCTCTCGGTGACGGTCTCCATCGGCGTCGCCGAGCGCGGCGGCGAGCTGCGCACCCCGGCCGAGGTCCTGCGCGCGGCCGACGAGGCGCTCTACCGCGCGAAGGAAGGCGGCCGCAATCGGCTGAGCCTGTAAGCGAATTCGGGGTCAGAGCCCGATCTTGTTTTCACGTACGTAAAAACGAGATCGGGCTCTGACCCCGAATTCGTGGCACGACGCTTGCGGCAGACACCCCATGAAGAGACTCTTTTTCTCAGGCGCGCTCCTGCTTCTCCTTGCCGGCTGCGGGATGAACGAGCCGATCAACAACGCCAACGCCGATCCCAAGTCGCTCGATGCTGCCGCCATGGCCAGGCTGCGACTCGCAGGCGTTCCGGGCGGAACCGGCGCGAGCGTGCCGCCCCAAGCGAACGGTGGCGCGCACGTCGGAAATGGCGGCACGCATCGCCATTTCGGGCAGGGCTCGGACTAAGACCCTTCCCCGATAAGTGGTACGCGGCTTGCGAGTGGATGGGTTTCTTTTCAACCCAGCCAGGAGGAAGCAGATGCGGAAGCTACTTTGCGCCGTGGTCTTAGGATTTATGGCTGTTTCATGCGCGCAGCACCAGCGTGCGCAGCCGGCCACATCGACCGTGAGCCCGAATGACCCGGCGGCACCGGCGGGGGCGAGCGCCGGCTCGAGCAAGGAGACCGGCGACACGCAGGCGCGCCACGACCGAAATCCGGCGGACAGGGCCCCGGGCGCGTCGACATACTGAGCTTTGCCATGACTGGAGAGAGCGGCCAAGCGAGGTGCGAGAAGCAGGCCGCTTTCTTTTTGCCTACACTAGCGCGCGATGCTGGTGGTGCCGGAGAACGAGATCGAGATCGTCGCCGTCCGCGCGCAGGGCGCCGGCGGCCAGAACGTCAACAAGGTCTCGAACGCGGTGCACCTGCGCTTCGACGTTCGCGCCTCGTCGCTTCCCGAAGAAGTGAAGGAGCGGCTGCTGCGCTTCGGCGACCAGCGGATCACGCGCACCGGCGTAGTGGTGATCAAGTCGCAGCAGCACCGCAGCCTGGAGCAGAATCGCCTCGAGGCCATCGCGCGGCTGAACGCCCTCGTCGCCGCGGCGGCGCACGTGCCCAAGAAGCGCAGGGCGACGCGTCCCACGTTCGGTTCGAAGACGAAGCGCCTCGACCTCAAGCGCCGCCGCGGACGCATCAAGGCGCTGCGCGGGAAATCGGGGCCGGACCCCGATTTCTGACCTTCTAGTCCACCCTAGTCCACTCCGAGAAGCTCGACTTCGAACAGCAGCGTGGCATTCGGCGGAATCACGCCGCCGGCGCCGCGCGCGCCGTAGCCGAGCTCGGGCGGGATGGTGAGCTTGCGCTTGCCGCCCACCTTCATCCCGGCGACGCCCTGGTCCCAGCCCTTGATCACCTGGCCGCGGCCAAGCGCAAACGTGAACGGTTCGTTGCGATCGCGCGACGAATCGAATTTCGCACCCTGATTTCCGCTATTGTCCAGCCAGCCGGTGTAATGCACCGTGACGCGCTGTCCGCTGGAGGCGGTATCGCCCTGACCGACGACGAGATCTTCGATGCTCAGTGAGGCCATGGGAATCCTTATCGAGTTGACCCCGACATGTTAGACAAGGTCGTTGCCGCCGTTGAGGGGGAAGCCGAGCGCCTGGTGGAGGAATTCCACCGCCCGGGGGGACCGCGTGGCCACGACAGCCACTGCGACGTGGACCGCGAGATCGAGGAGCGGCTGCGGCAGAGCCTGCAGGCGATCCTGCCGGCGGCGTTCGCCGGCGAGGAGACCGGCACGAGCCCGGGAACGAAGCCGGGCTTCACCTGGCTCGTCGACCCGCACGACGGCACTTTCGAGTTCATGCAGGGGCGCCGCGGCTCGGCGGTCTCGGTGGCTCTGCTGCGCGGCGCGCAGCCCGTGCTCGGCGTGGTCTGCAGCCCGATGTCGCCCGACCGTGGTCACGACACCATCGCCTGGGCCGAGGGCGCGAGCTCGATCCTGCGCAACGGCCGGCCGGTGACGAACGATCTCTCGCGGCAGGCGATCTATCCCGATGCCTTCGTCTGGGCGACCGCTTCTTCCGCGCTCAAGCCGGTGGCCTGGTCGATCGCGGTCGCGCCGGCGCGCTACATCGCGATGCCGAGCATCGCCTATCGCATGGCGCGCATCGCGGCGGGCGACGGGGTCGCCACGGTATCGCTGCACGGCGTCAACGAGTACGACATCGCGGCCGGCATGGCGCTCATCGCCGCGGCGAACGGCGTGGTCCTCGACGCCGAGGGACGCGAGGTGGTGCTGCAGGGAAACTCGGTGGCGCGGGTGAGCGGGGTCTTCGCCGGCGCCGCGCACGCCGCGCGCCGGCTTTGCAGGTACGACTGGAACCGCGTCGAGCACGAGCCGCGCCGGGAGCCGCGCACGCCGCTCGGTTTCCGCCGCAACTCCCGGCGGCTCGAGCGGGCGCAGGGTGCGCTGCTCGGCCAGGTGATCGGCGACAGCCTGGGCTCGCAGGTGGAATACAAGAGCGCGGCCGAGATCGCGCGGCTCTTTCCGCGAGGCGTGCGCGAGCTCGCGAGCGGCGGCCCGTACCACACCATCGCCGGCCAGCCGACCGACGACAGCGAGATGGCGCTCACGCTCGCGCGCTCGATCCTGCGCCACCACGGCTTCGAGCGCGACAAGGTGCTCGACGGGTACCGCGACTGGGTGCAGACGCGTCCCATCGACATCAGCGAGACCACCGAGCGCGGGCTCCTCGGGCTGCACACCACCGAGAGCGAATCGAGCGGCTCGCTGATGCGCGTCTCGCCGATCGGCGTCTGGGCCGCGGGCGATCCCGCCCGCGCCGCCGCGGCGGCACGGCAGGATTCCGCGCTCACGCACCCCAACCCCGTGTGCGTCCAGGCCTGCGCCGGTTTTTGCGCCGCGATCGCCGCGGGTGTGGCCGGCGCGAGCCGCGAGGAGATGGTGCAGGCCGCCGCCGCGCACTGCACCGGGCCGGCGCAGGAGGCGATCCTGAGCAACGCTGCGCCCGACGACTTCTCGCGCGGACGTGCGCTGGTGGCGCTGCAGAACGCGTTCCATCGGCTCTCCAGCAGCGAGAGCCTGGAGGAATCGCTCGTCGCCACGGTCGGCTGCGGCGGCGACAGCGGCACCAACGCCGCCGTCGCCGGCGCGCTTCTCGGCGCGCGGGACGGGCGCAACGCCTTTCCTTCGCGCTGGGTTTACCGGATGCTGGCCTGCCGGCCGCTCGCCGAGGCCGCCGATCCGCGGCCGCGCCCGATGGCGTACTGGCCCGACGACGTGCTCGAGCTGGCGGAAGCCCTGCTTTTCTAGTCGTCGATGAAGAACTCGACCACTTCGACGCCCGGCCCGCGCGGCTGGCCGAAGGCGATCCAGCCGTGCTTGCGCAGCTGGAGCTCCGAGCGGCGCAGGACGATTTCGGCTTCGCCCTCGACGGTCACGTAGGTGCCGTTGGTGCTGTGATCGAGCAGCACGAAGAGCTCCTGCCGCCGCTCGATGGTGCAGTGCTGGCGCGAGGCCATTTCGTCGTGCACCACGAGGCCGTTGGCGTGCTCGCGCCCGATGTGGATCGAGTCCATATCGCGCCGCCGCGCCACCTCGGCGCCGCGGTAGCGCAGGCGCAGCGCGTTGCGGGCGATGCGGCCGCGGCTGCGCACGCCGGTGAACACCGTCGCTTCCGCGTCGTACCTCCAGACCAGCTCGGCGAGGCCGATCTCCTCGGCCTTGCCTTTGACGGTGATCGCGTGCAGCTCGCGCACCATCCTGCGCAAGGCCGGCCCGAGCTGCGCGGCGGTATCGGTCGAGAGAACGATCTCGCCCTTCTTCGCCTGCGCCACGAGCCGCGCCGCGAGGTTGACCGTGTCGCCGAAGATATCGTCGTCTCGCTGAAGCACCGGGCCGTGATGGAAGCCCACGCGCACGCCGAGCTTCTTGCCCGCGACTTCGGGCAGCTCGGCGATGCGAGTCTGGATGTCGGCGGCAGCGTTGGCCGCCGCATCGGGCCCGGGAAAGATCGCCATGACCTCGTCTCCGATGGTCTTCACCACGCGACCGCCCGCCGCCTCGGTGGCGAGCCGCGCCGCGGCGAGGCAGGCGGAAATCGCCTCGAGCGCCGCGTCGTCGCCGGCGGTCTCGTAGAGGCTGGTGCTGCCGCTCACGTCGGCGAAGAGCACGGTCCCGAGCCTATCGGACATAGAGCGAATTGTGCCCTTTATTGCTCAGGCGCGTTCCCGGACTGCACCACGTTTTGCAATCGATGCCGCCGCTTACGCCCGATCTGATCGAATCTTACGAGCGCGCCCTCTATGCACTGGAATCGGGGATGGTGCTGCGCGTCGGCGTGGGCGATTCAGGTCTCGAGCGCCTGCTCGAGCATTACGGCGCGGCGGCCGCGGCATTCGTCACGGCCGCCAATCCGCGCGGCGAAGTGCAGGAGCCGGCCCTGAACCAGGCCGCGATGGCGGCGCTGCGGAGCTCGCTCGCGCTGCCCTGGCTGCCGGGCGAAGGGCGCGATCCCGAAGGCCGCTGGCGCCCGGAGCCGAGCGTGCTCGTGCTCGGCATTACCCGCGTCGATGCCGCGGCGCTCGGCCGGCGCCTCGAGCAGAACGCCATCGTGTTCGTCGAGAAAGGGCGCGCACCCGAGCTCGTGCTCCTGCGCGCAATGCGCCTCATCCTCGATACGCAGGTGTGGCTCGACTGGCTGGTGTTCGACGAGCGCTCGCTCGCGGGCCTGCGCGCCGCCGTGGCGGAGGATCGCGCCGAGGTGCTGATCGACTCGGCCTGTCTCGCCGAGCTCGAGCGCGTGCTCGCCTATCCGCTGGGCCGAAACGTGGATATCGATGCCTGTCTGAGGCGATGCGAAGGAATCGTGAAAAAAATCACGCCGCCGACGATCGAGGTGGCTGGGCTACCCGCGTGCCGCGACCCGGACGACCAGAAATTTCTCACGCTCGCGGCCGCCGCGCGGGCCGACTGCCTCGTTACCCGTGATCGGGAGCTGCTTCGCCTTGCGCGCCGCTGTGCGGCGCGGTTTGCGATTCTTCCGCCTTCGGCGTTTCGCGTGAATTAGTTTGCTCCGAGGCGTGTCCGAGGGCGAGCAGGAGGATGAGCAGCAAGGCGGTGCCCGCGACCGCTTTGGAGAGTTCCATGCATCGAAGTGTCGTCGGACCGGGAAAAGCTGTCAGCGAACTGAGTCACGCCACGGCTAAACTTGCATCAAGGACAAGCCGTGAACAAGGGGATTCTGGTCGCAATCGGGGGGATCGTGTGCCTGTCGGCGGCGCACGCGGCGGAGCGCGTCAACGCCTACCACAGCGACATCCGCATCGGCGCGAGCGGGGAGCTCGCCGTCACCGAGACGATCGAGCTGCAGAGCGCGATGCGCGAGCCGCAGCGCGCCCTGGTACGCGAGCTCGCAGAGGAGTATCGCGACCGCCACGGCAATCACATCAAGGTTCCGATACTCGTGGACGAGGTGCTGCGCAACGGCCGCCCGGAACCTTACACGGTCGAGCGCATGGCGCACGGCACGCGCGTGCGCACCGGCGAGCCGGGCCGCGCCATCGAGCGCGGCAAGCAGGTCTACCAGATCGTCTACCGCACCGCCCGCGAGATCGCGTTCCTCGACGAGCGCGACGAGCTCTACTGGGAAGTCGGTCGCGGCCTGGACGCGGCGGTGGAGCGCCTGAGCGCCGAGGTGAGCTTCGAGCGGCCGGTTCCGGCGGCGGGCCTCAAGGTGGAGGCGCGTACCGGAAGGCCCGGCGACCAGGGGCAGGATTACCACGCGTTCGTGCGCGAAGGCTCGGCGGCGTTCCGTGCCACGCGGCCGCTCGCGCCGGGCGAGGGCATGGCGATCGTCGTCTCCTTTCCGAAGGGCGTGGTCGAGAGCCCATCGCACCTCGAACGCGGCACCTGGTACCTCGACACCTATCGCGGCGTACCGCTCGGCCTGACGATCTTTGCCCTCATGCTCGGAGTCCTGGTCGCCTGCCGCGCGCGCTTCGCGCGCACCCCGGCGCCGGCGCCGCGCGCCACTCCGCCGCTGGGCGTCGGCCCGGGCGGCGTGCGCTTCATCGAGCGCGGCGGATACGATGAGCGCTGCCTGAGCTCGGCGATCCTCGGCCTGCAGAGCCGCGGCTACCTGCGCGTGCACGAGCATGGCGAGCGCCTCAGGCTCGAGCGCGGCGGCAACGACGTCGAGTGGTTGCCCGGCGAGCAATCGCTCGCGCGGCGGCTGCTGCGCGACCGCGCGGTCGAGATCCGCCGGCACGGGCGCACCCTGGAGGAAGCGGGCCGCCGCCTGGCCGTGGAGCTGCGCGAAGCTTTCGGCGGGCGCCGCTGGGCGCGCCACGCGCCGTTCATCCTCGCCGCGGCGGGCATCGGCGTCGCCGGCGTTCTGGCGATGATCGCACTCGAGACGCCGCTCGCCGCGGTGGTGTGCGTCGGGGCGGCGATGGCGGTGGCTCTTCTTGTGTTCGCCCTCAAGCTGATGCCGATCCTGGCGCGGCGCGGCGGCGAGCACCGCGAGGCGATCGACGCACTGCGCCAGTACCTCGCGAGCGCCGAGCCCGCAAGCGAGGAAGACTTCTCCCGCCTGCTCCCCTACGCGGTGGCGCTCGAGCTCGAGGACGCCTGGGGCCGGCGCTTCGCCGAGCGCGTGCCGGCGAACCTCGTCGTCCTCACGCCGCGAGCCGCAGATAGAGCGCCCGAGCGGCCCACGCGTCCATTGCGGCATAAGCGATCTGCTGCCGCGTGAGGCGGGCGGCGCCCCAGTTGGAGGTCCGGCTGCCCTTGGGGATCCGGTAGCCGAGCACGATCCCCGCGAGGTTGCGCAAACCCGTCTGCTCGACGCCGTGGCGCCGGGCGATGGCGCCGACGTCGACCACGTTCGCTTCCTCGAACGCGAACAGCTTCTTCATCTGCCGCAGGTCATCGGCGACACCGATCCCTGCTTTTACAAACAAAGGGGATTGGAAAATCTCTCTCAAGGTGGTGGAGCAATCGACCCGCTGAAGGGGGAAGATCCAGACCACGGCCTCGCCGGCGAGCTGCACGAGGGAAGGCGGATAGCTCTCGCCCTTGCGAAAAGCCGGCCGCGTCTCGGTGTCGAAGCCGAGCACGCTTTCGCGCCGGATCGCCGCCGCTTCGTCGGCGAGCGCTTGCGCGGACTCGACCAGGCGAACTTCGCCTTCGTAGCGCCGGATCGGGAGGCCTGCCAGCTCTTCGCGCGAAATCGAGGTTTGCCAGGTCATGGGCGGCCGAGCTTAGAATAAAACGATGATTCACGTGATCGCTGTGCTGACCGCCAAGCCGGGCAAGCGCGAAGAGATCCTGGGCCACTTCCGGGCCAACGTGCCCGCGGTGCGCGCCGAGAAGGGCTGCATCGAATACGGGGCGGCCGTCGATGCCGAGAACGCGCTGAAGGTTCAGACGAAATGGGGCCCGGACACCTTTCTCGTCATCGAGAAGTGGGAGAGCATGGAGGCGCTCCAGGCGCACGCCGCAGCCCCGCACATGGCGGCTTACGCCGCCAAGACGAGAGAGCTGATGGCGAGCCGCGTGATCCACATTCTCTCGCCTGCCTCTTGACCTCGCACGCCAGAGTGCTAGATTGAACGCGAGCCCGCGAGGGCCGACAGCAGCAACGCAGCTCGGGATTCCCGGCGACCTGTCGGGATACCGGACCTCTTGTGCGGGCTTAACCGCGGTTTCGCGGATGCTAGATGCGCCCAGCTAGGCGCCGCCCGATCAGTCGGGCACCAGGGCCCCGCTTCGTGCGGGGCCCTTTCATTTCGGAATTCGGGCTCTGACCCCGAATTCCCAAATGCGCACCCAGGTGGCGATCATCGGCGCCGGGCCCGCTGGGCTGCTCCTCGGCCAGCTCCTGCACCGCGCGGGCGTGGACAACGTCATTCTCGAGAGCCGCTCGCAGGACTACGTGCTCGCGCGCGTGCGCGCCGGGGTTCTGGAAAGCGGGACGGTGGCGCTCCTCGAGCGCGCCGGCGTGGGAGCGCGCTGCAAGGCCGAAGGCTTGGTGCACGACGGCTTCGACCTCGCCTTCGATGGCGCACGTCATCGCATCGACCTCAAGCGCCTCACGGGCAAGAGCGTCACCGTTTACGGCCAGACCGAAATCACCAAGGACCTCGTGCAGGCGCGCGCCGCGGCGGGCGCGGAAACGGTCTACGAGGCTCTGGATGTCACGCTGGAAGGGTTTGACCTCGAATCATCATCCACAAGTGTCGATTACACGGTGGATAAGAAGCGTGTGCGCATCGAGTGCGACTTCATCGCGGGCTGCGACGGCTTCCACGGCGTGTCGCGCGCCTCGGTGCCGCCCGAGGCGATCCGGCTCTACGAGCGCGTCTATCCTTTCGGCTGGCTCGGCGTGCTGTCCGACACCGAGCCGGTTTCCGAAGAGCTGATCTACGTGTCGCACGAGCGCGGCTTCGCGCTCTGCAGCATGCGCAGCCGCACGCGCAGCCGTTATTACGTGCAGTGCCCGCTCTCGGAGCAGATCGACGAATGGCCCGACGAGCGCTTCTGGCGGGAGCTCATGCGGCGCCTGCCGCGCGAGGCGGCGGCGCAGCTGCAGACGGGCGCGGCGATCGAGAAGAGCATCGCGCCGCTGCGCAGCTTCGTCGCCGAGCCGCTGCGCTTCGGACGGCTCTTCCTCGCCGGCGACGCCGGACACATCGTGCCGCCCACGGGCGCGAAGGGCCTCAACCTGGCAGCGAGCGACGTGCACTACCTCGCCGAGGCCCTTATTTCTTATTATTTTGAGAAAAACAAGACGGGACTCGACGGCTATTCAGCGCGGGCGCTTGCCCGGGTCTGGAAGGCCGAGCGCTTCTCCTGGTGGATGACCAAGCTGCTCCACCGCTTCCAGGAAGAGGGCGATTTCGGCCGCCGGATGCAGCTCGCCGAGCTCGACTACCTTGTCGCGTCGCAGGCCGCGCAGACCGCCCTGGCCGAAAACTACGTCGGCCTGCCGCTCTAGACTTATCCAAGGTCGAAGAAACTGTCGCTACAAACAGACGTTTTGGGCCGGCGACACTGCGCCGAACCCGATTCTTATGCGCAAGTCCGCGCCGCGGCGAAGAAAAAAGCTGCCCAATTTTTAATCCGGACCGTCTTTCCCTGCTGAGTAAAGATTTGTTGCCCCGGCGTCCGAACGATACTCACATAGTTACCCACAGTTTTTGTGGATATCGCTGTTACAACTACATGCCTGTCGCGATGGAGCGCGCGAAAAGCGAACGAAAGCGAACCTTGCGTCTTCCTGTCGTCATCGTCCTGACGGGTTGGACGCTAACTTTCGCGGCGCGCGCGCTGGATCGCCTGCCAGACGCGCTGCGGCGAAGCGGGCATGTCGAACTGCGAGATGCCGACGCCGCGTAGCGCATCGAGCACCGCGTTCATCACCGAGGTCATCGCGCCGGCGCAGCCGGCCTCCCCGCAGCCCTTGGCGCCGAGCGGGTTCGTCGTCGCCGGGACCGGATGGCTTTGCCAGCCGATGCGCTCCGGCGTATCGCCGGCGCGCGGCAGCGCATAGTCCATGAACGAGCCGGTGAGGAGCTGCGCCTCGGAGTCGTACTGCGCGCTCTCCATGAGGCACTGGCCGATGCCCTGGACCACGCCGCCGTGGATCTGGCCTTCGACGAGGAGCGGGTTCAAGACCGTGCCGAAGTCGTTGACCGAGCTGTACCGGACCACCTCGACCGCGCCGGTGTCCGGGTCGATCTCGACTTCCGCGACGTGGCAGCCGTTCGGAAACGCCGAGGGAATGACCTCGGTGACGTGCTTCACATCCAGTTTTCCCGGAAACCTTTTAACTAGGTCTTCGAGCGAAACTGACCGGTCGGTCCCGGTCACGCCGAACTGGCCGTCGCGGAACTCGATGTCGCTCGCGGCGGTTTCCAGCACGTCGCCCGCGAGCTCCTTGCCTTTCCTGATCACCAGATCGGAGGCCTCCGCGAGCGCGCCGCCGCCCATCATGGCGGTGCGCGAGCCGCCGGTGCCGGCGCCGAACACGAGCTCGTCGGAATCGTTCTGCACCAGGCGGATCTTCTCGAACGG
>Ga0075436_100000106_pt1 | contig 49322 bp, 45 predicted proteins | sample RhiMethybrSRZTD5_FD_75303 | JGI IMG/M metagenome (GOLD analysis project Ga0075436, IMG submission 75303) | Populus rhizosphere microbial communities from Tennessee, USA - Rhizosphere MetaG P. TD hybrid SRZTD5 | ecosystem: Host-associated > Plants > Roots > Rhizosphere > Soil | place: USA...
GAGCTCGCAGGTGTCCTGGCCGTGCATGCCGATCTTCTCGAGCGGCCGGCCGACGCGGTACCCGGCGAGGCCTTCGGTCTCGACCATCAGCAGCGAGATCGCGCGCATGCCAGAGACTTTCGGGTCGGTCTTCACCGCGAGGCACACCAGGCTGGCGTGCGCGGCGTTGGTGATGAAGGTCTTCGAGCCGTTCACCACGTAGTGCTCGCCGTCGCGCAGCGCCGTGGTCTTGATCGCCTGCAGGTCGGAGCCCGCGCCGGGCTCGGTCATGGCGATGGCCGCGACGCGCTCGCCGCGCGCGAGGCGCGGCAGCCACTTGCGCTTCTGCTCCTCGGTGCCGTAGGCGAGGACGTAGTGCGCCACCGTGCTCTGGATGGCCGAGCCGAAGTGCACCCCGGCGCGCGCCAGCTCCTCGAGCACCACCGCCTCGTGCGCGAAGCTGCCGCCGCCGCCGCCGTACGCCTCGGGCACGTCGGCGAGCAGGATCCCGGCGCGGCCGGCCGCGGTCCAGGCCGCGGCGTCGGGTCCGTGCTGCGCGCGCCAGCGCGCCTGGTGCGGCACGAACTCCTTCTCGATGAACTGGCGCACCGTTCTCGCGAAGATGCGCACGTCGTCGTTGATCCAGGGGGATTCGTAGTTCATGTTTGAACGGCGAGAGCGCCGATGAATCCGGGTTGAGGTGAAAAACTCTCGATGCTCCAGCCGCGCGGCGGCGCCGACGCGTCGAGCTTCTCGAGCGGCACGGAAAGGCCGGCGCCCAAACCCTTGGCGAGCGCCTCCTTGCGGGTCCAGATCCTCAGGAACCCGGTTGGGCGTTCACTTGGAGTAAAGGCGCTGTAGGCGAGGCGCTCGCCGGACGCGAAGAAGCGCTCGGCGATGGCGTCGGCCTCGGCGAGCGGCCGGATCGCCTCGAGGTCGATGCCGACCTCGCGGCCGCGCGAAAAGGCGTACAGCGCGAGCTCATCGCAGTGCGACATGTTGAAGCGCCAGCCGCTCGCCGCAAGCCGCGGCGCGAGCGCAGGCTTTCCGTTCGAGTCCGGCACCAGCTCGAGCGCCTGCGGCCGCATCCCCAGCCGCTCGCCGAGCAGCTCGCGCAGCCGCGCGCGCGCCACGACGAAGCGCCGGCGATCGCGATCGAAATGAAAGCGGGCCGCTCTTCGCTGCTCCGCGTCGCAGAGCCACTCCGACAAACCCCGTAGCGCCGCAGGCGGCGCATCCAGCCCGGCCGTCACGACCTCGATTGCGCCAACCCTGAAAGCGCGTCGCGCGCTGACCTCCGGCCAAACCGTCATGCGTTCTCAAGGACAGTAGTGAGCGTCCAAATCTACCGGGCGCGAAGACGGCCGGTAATCGGCGCCCTTCGCCCGCCGATGAGCCGTTGGAGTTACGGCCACGCGCCCGGCGGCGCAGGCCGGCCTGCTCGGGCCAGCCGGCCCACGGTGCGCCGCAAGTAGTGGATATCACTACGTAACTTCCAGCGCAGCGTGACGCAATCGATGAATTCCGCGCGCGCGTCGTCAACCGACGACATCACCGTCCCGTGCACAAACAGTGACTTGGGGAATCTCGGTGGCCCGTTGTCGCCGGCACCCCACATCGCGCGTAGCGGTACGTACTAACGCCGAGTAGCTAAATCGTTGATCCAGCTTGTAGTTGCTGACGTGGCATGCGTCATGCTCTACACGACGCAGTTGGTGTTACAAGTGAGGAAACGCAAATGCAATGCACTAAAGGTTGGATCGCCGCGGCAGCGGTTGCGCTGGTCTCCAGCGCGCTGCCCGTGGCCGCGCAAACGACGGTAACGATGGAGGCCGAAGCGATGACTCTCTCGTCGTATGCGGTCGAGAACGGCAACCGCATCGTGCTGACTTCGGGCGCCCTGAGCGGAACCGCATCGAAGACCTTCAGCGGCGCGAGCGGCACCTACAACATCCAGGTTTACGTGGTGGAAGAATCCGATGGACAGCCGACGCTCGAGGTCTACAAAGGGTCGACGCTCCTCAAGACGTACACCTATCCGCTTGGCACCGTCGGCACCAGCTTCACGATTGCCAACGTTGCGCTGAACTCGGGCGATACGATCAAGCTCCTCGGCCGGCGCAATGCCGGCGCTGCGGCGCGCGTCGACAAGGTGGTTCTGACGCAGGTTTCAGCCAGCACCCCGACGCCGGTTCCGGCGAGCGCGGGCACCCCGACGCCGGGCAGTGCCGGCCCGGTCACGATTGAAGCCGAGTCCATGGCGCTCTCGTCGTTTGTCGTCGAGAACGGCAACCGCATCATGCTGGCTTCGGGCGCCTTGAGCGGGACCGCATCGAAGAACTTCGGCGGCGCGAGCGGCAGCTACAACATGCAGGTCTACGTGCAGGGCGAATCCGATGGACAGCCGACCGTGGAGGTCTACAAAGGGGCGACGCTCCTCAGGACGTACACCTATCCGCTTGGCGACGCCGCCCTCAGCTTCACGATTGCCAACGTTGCGCTGAACTCGGGCGACGCGATCAAGCTCGTCGGCCGGCGCAATGCAGGCGCTGCGGCGCGCATCGACAAGGTCGTTCTGACGCCCAGCACCGGCAGCGGCACCGCCTACCAGGGCACGCCGTTCTCCGGCACGCCCATCGCGTTGCCCAAGGTGTTCTTCGCCCCGGACTTCGACCGCGGCGGCCAGAACGTCGCCTACTTCGACACTACCAGCGGCAACGCCGGCAACGTGTATCGCACCTCCGACAGCGTGGACATCCGGGCCAACACCGACTCGCAGGGCAACGGCTACGAGATCTACAACTTCGAGAAAGGCGAATGGCTGGCGTACACGGTGAACGTGGCGACGAGCGGTACGTACGACCTCGCGATTCGCGCATCGAACAACCAGACGGGGCCCTCGACCTTCCATATCGAGATCGACGGGTCAAACGTCACCGGAACGGTCTCGGTGCCGAACACCGGCGGCTGGAGGATCTACCAGTGGGTGGGCAAGCAGGGCGTCGATCTCGCGGCAGGCAAGCATGTGCTGAAAGTCGTTTCCGAGCAGCCGTACTTCGGCATGAACGCCATCAGCGTGCTCAAGGCAGGTACCGGGGTCACGGCGGGCACGGGTACGAGTACGGGTACGGTGTCCAACACGCCGCCGGCCGGATCGGACTTCTTCTGCTCCTTCGAGAACTCGCCGCAGGATTGCGGCTTTCGCGAGCAGGCAAAAGTGCCGGGGCGCGCCACGCTCACCAGTGTGTCGCGCGCGGGGTCAAGGGGCGTGCGCCTGCAGACCCAGCCCGGCGACAGCGCAGTCAGCGGTAGCGACACGTGGGAGCGCGACGATCTGACGCTCGACCAGAGCACGTCCGGCTGCTACGCCGGCGCGGAACAATGGTGGTCGCACTCGTTATTCTTCCCCAGCGACTACGTCGTTTCGTCCCAGGGCAACGTCGTTGCGGCCTTTCACCATACCGGCGGCGAGGGGCAGGCGAACTTCCAGATCCTCGCCATGCCCGACGGCCTGAGGTTCACGGGTGCGGGCGGCTCGACCATCGCCACCAACTCGCGCTCTCCGGGCTACCACTCGACCATGCTCGGCCAGCTTGTGAAGAACCAGTGGTACGACTTCGTCTACCACGTGAAATGGTCCTCCGGCTCCGACGGCTTCATGTTTGCGTGGGTGAACGGGGTGCAGAAGATGGCTTACCGCGGACCGACGCTCTATACCGGCCAGGGCTGCTATCTCAAGCTCGCCAACTACCATGGCGCGACCGGGACGGCTATTTCGCTGGTCCACGACCGCGTGGTGCGTGGCAAATCGGCCGCCGCGGTGTCGAGCACGCCGCTGCAATAAAGGGCGAAGGCCAGACAACCATGCGAATCATGCACAGGCGCAACGGCTTCACCCTTCTCGAGCTGCTCGTCGTCATCGTGATCATCGGCCTGCTCGCCGGTTACGTAGCCCCGCGCTACTTCTCGCAGGTGGGCAAGTCCGAGATCCAGGTGGCCCGGGCGCAGATCGAATCCCTCGACAAGGCGCTGGACCAGTTCCGCCTCGACATGAGGCGCTACCCCACCACCGAGGAAGGCCTCGCGGCGCTCGTCGCGAAGCCTTCCGAGGGGCAGGGCTGGAGCGGTCCGTACCTCAAGAAGGCGGTGCCGGTGGATCCGTGGGGCCGCCCGTACGTCTACCGCACGCCGGGGCAGAAGGGCGAGTTCGATGTCTTCTCCTACGGGCGCGACGGCAAGCCCGGCGGCACGGGCGAGGACGCTGACATCGGCCTCGCCCAGGAAGTCTCTCTCAACAAGTAAGCGCCATGCTCTTCAACGACCTGACTGTCGAATCGCGCCAACGGGTGGCGCTCAGCCTCGGTGGTTTGGTGCTCGCGGGCATGCTTGCTTCCTGCGGCGGCGGCGGAGACGGCGGCGAGGGCGGCGGCAGCACTTCCCGCAGCACTCCCGCCACCGCCGACGTCACCGCCGCCGACGGAACCGTCAATCCCGCCGACATCATCACGCGGGCAAGCGCCGACGTTCCGTTCTCCCAGCAGAGGGGCTACACGGCGCAGGTCATCAATACTCATTGGCCGGCGAACGAGATCCCGGAGTCGGGCATCCACGGCTCGACGCTGCCCGACGGCGAGACGTTGCGCCTGGGCAAGACCATCGACCCGATGAACCCGGCGCTCAAGGCGCTCGCCTTCCAGGTGCGCAACAGCGACCCGACGACCTCGGGCGGCAAGCGCGCCGAGCTCAGGGCCGAGTCCAACATCGAGATGAACAAGGTGTACTGGATCGTGTTCAGCGCCTACATCGACGACTGGGGCACGCTCGGCGACACCGACAGTGCGCTGTTCGGAACCCAGTTGCACAGCGGCGACGACACCCTTGGCCTGAGCCCGTCCTTCAGCCTCTATACGACGCAGAACGGCCGGACGTTCCAGGTGCAGGCGCGCTACAGCGAGAGCGGGAGCCCGAGCCAGAGCAACCAGGTCACGCGGAGGTACGCCGAGTACCCGATCCCGTTCCAGCGCTGGATCGACTTCGTGGCCAGATTCAAGCTGAACACCAACGGCAACGGCTTCCTGCAGCTCTGGATGGACGGCGAGATGATCGCCAACTACCAGGGCAGCCTCGGCTTCAACACCGGCAAGACCGACTACGCCAAGTTCGGCTACTACAACTGGAGCGGCTCGGCGATGGGCTCTAGCCCGCGCAAGGTACTGCTGCGCGCGCCGACCATCGTGGCCGACCCGAGCGGCACCACCTACAACGTCGAGCAGCTGAAAACGCTGCTCCGCGCGGCGCATTTAGAGGATGCCGATATCGGAGTGAGCTGAGTGAACTGAACAAGCACACCAGCAGTTCCGGTTCGCCCGCTTCCCGGCGGGCGAACCGCTTACCAAGAAGACAAGACGGGGAGGTTGTATGGGAGATCACAAGACTGGGATCGCGCTCGCTTTGGCGCTGTGTGCGGCTTGCGGTAGTGGCGGTGGCGGTGGCGGCGGCGGCGGCTCGCCGCCGGGCGCGTCAGCGCCGAGCGTCTCGCTCGAGTCGCCCGCTTCAGGTCAAACCATATCGGGCGTGCTCAATTACTGGGTGAGCACGAACCCGGGCGTGACCAAGGTGGACTTCTCCGTGTCGTCCGCAACGCCAACGTTCCTTGGGACGAGCACGACGGCGCCCTTCGGCGGTGCGCTGGACACGAGCAAGCTCGAAAACGGCCCCCATACGCTGACCGCGGTGGCCTTCGATGCGCAGGGCCGGAGCTCGACTTCGCAGGTCGCGTTCACGGTGCAGAACGGCGGCGGCACGCAGAGTAGCGGCGGCAGCACGATGCCGGCGAGCCTGCTGTTCTGGTCGGGCTTCGAGGGCGGCGTTTCGGTCAGCGCCCCGCGCGACTGCTATTCATCAGGCTGCTGGCAGGACGTGGTGGGCAGCGATTCCGTGAGCGGCTTTACCTGGCCGCCGAGAATCGGCGACGGCGGCGGACAAATCCAGGTCCGCCTGGGCACGAACTCCGCGCCGTCGGCATCGACGATCACCAACTACTTCGTCAACGACATCCAGACCGTGACCGGGCACAGCGGCACGGCCACGCGGGCGCTCTATTCCCTCATGAAGCAGACCGTCTGCACCGGCACGGGCGGCCAAGAGGCCTCCCCGAGCTGCGCGGCGCAGGACCCGTACGTCGTGCTGCCCGCGCGCGAGCCGGGCGACCTCTATATCAGCTTCTGGCGCAAGGTCGATCCGACGCTGCTCCAGAAGCTGGTGAACGGCTGGCACGTGGTGTTCGGGTGGAAGACCAGCGGCGACTACCGCGTGGAGGCGATGATCGTGAATTACGGCGGCGTCACGCCCTATTGGCAGATCAGCGCGGACAACAACGCCAACGGCGGCCTTCCGGCGCAGGAGTTCTGGCGGGTCGCCAACCAGTCCGTGGCCGTGCCGATCGGACAGTGGTTCAAGTTCGAGGTTTTCTGGCACCGCAGCACGGGCAGCGACGGCCGCGTGTGGATGGCAGTCAACGGCCAGAAGCTGGTCGACAGATTCGGCCCGAACATCGGCGTCAACGGCAACCCGATCGACCGCATCTTCTTCGAGTTCTACAGCGCCGCGAGCTACCCGCTCGAGCAGTGGACCGACGACGTGCAGATCTGGTCGAGCTTCCCCGTCGCCAAGGCGGGCGACCCCTGGTACGACGGCGTATACGGGCCGCACTGAGCGGCACCCGGGCTCGCCCGGGTCGCTGTCGGGCGACACGCGGGCACATTGAAAAACAGGGACTTGGCGAAATAGCGGCGACTGCGTCGGGGTCCGACTACGCATTTGTCGCATGCGGCACTACGCGCTCGCCGTAAGGCGCTGAAATCATTGAAAGCATGGCCCTGGCACACGTCGTGCATTCGAGTAGCTCCAACTAGTTGGAACGACGACAGGGAGCGAGACAATGCACTACAAGAAATACGAAGTTCGCAGCCAGCTTTTTGCACTGCGCGACCCGCGCCTGAGCGCGCAGGTCCTTGCGGCCTTCAGCGGTGCAACGCTCAAGCCGCTCGCCCCGCCTCCGCCGCCACGCCTGCGCGGAGAAGGCCGCTAGCGAATGAAATTCGACGCCCTCGCGATCGACGCGCGGCAGCAAGTGGTCGCGCTGAACCTCGACGCCGCCAACGCCGCGCTCGCCGCCGAGGAGGTGCGCAAGCAGGGCTTGAGCCTCATCTCGCTCGAGTCGCGCGGCGTGCGCCTGTCGCTCGCGCGCCGCAAGCGCTTCCCCGCGACGCTGTTCTCGATGGAGCTCATGTCGCTGCTCGAGGCGGGCCTCAACCTGGTCGAGGCGCTGCAGACGCTGGCGGAGAAGGAGGGCTACGGCGAGCGCCAGGAGGTGCTCTCCGGGCTGCTCGCGGCGATCAGCCGCGGCGAGCCTTTCTCGCAGGCGGTGGCGGGCTTCCCGCAGCACTTCTCTCCCCTGTACGTGGCCACCGTGAAGGCGAGCGAGCGCACCGGCAGCATGCGCGAGGCGCTCGGCCGCTACATCGCCTACCAGGAGGAGCTCGAGCGCGTGCGCAAGAAAATCGTCTCGGCGAGCATCTACCCGGTGATCCTGATGGTCGTCGGCACGCTGGTGATCGGCTTTCTCATGTTCTACGTGGTGCCGCGCTTCGCGCGCGTGTACGAGGACATGGCGAGCACGCTGCCGTTCTTCTCGCGCCTGCTGCTCGGCTTCGGCAACTTCGTCGGCAATAACGCTCTTGCATTGGGCTTGAGCGGAATTCTCTTCGTGACCGCGGCGGCATGGGCGCTCTCGCGCAGCGAGATTCGCGCCTGGCTCAACACGCGGCTCTGGCGCATCCCGGCGCTGGGCGAGCGCATGAAGGTCTACCAGCTCGCGCGGCTCTACCGCACCGCGGGCATGCTGCTCAACGCCGGAATCCCGGCGGTGCGCGCGCTCGACATGGTGCGCGAGCTGCTCGCGGCGCACCTGCGGCCGAGCCTCACGCGCGCGAAGACCCTGATCGAGCAGGGCCAGCCGATGTCGGCCGCCATGGGCGCGGCCGGGCTCGCCACGCCGGTGGCGGCCCGCATGATGAGCGTCGGCGAGCGCAGCGGCGACATGGGCGAAATGTTCATCCAGATCGCGCGCTTCCACGACGACGAGGTGGCGCGCTTCATCGACTGGTTCACCCGCGCCTTCGAGCCGCTGCTGATGGCGGTCCTCGGACTGTCGGTGGGCGCGGTCGTGGTCCTGATGTACATGCCGATCTTCGAGCTTGCAGGGAGCATCAAGTGAGCGGGACCGATCAAATGAGCGAAAACCTCGAGCAGATCTCCGAGACGCTGCGCATCGCCGCCATCACGCTCGCCGAGATGCGCGCGGAGCGGCCCGACTTCGACGCGATCGCCTTCGCCGAGGCGACGCGCCGCAGCTGCGTCGCGCTGCGCGCGGGCGACGGCACCCTGCTGGTGGTGCTGGGCGACGCCTACGACCTCGACACCCAGGACTGGATCGAGGAGCGGCTGCGCGAGCCCTTCGGCTATCGCGTGGCGCAGCGCGCCGACGTCGCCGCCTATCTCTCGCAGCAGGAGACTCAGCTGCGGGCGCTGGACGGGGCTTCAAAGCAATTCGCCCCCTGCGCTGAAAGGAGTGACGGCGCTCAGGAAATTTCCTTCGAGTCGGCGGCGGAGGCCGACAGCGCCGTGGTGCGCCTGGTGACCTCGACGCTCTACGACGCGCTCAAGGCGGGGGCGAGCGACGTGCACCTCGAGACCACCGGCGCCGGGCTCGCCATCAAGTACCGCATCGACGGCGTGCTGACCGGCATGGAGAACGTGCCCGGAAGCGAGCTCGCCGACCAGGTGATCTCGCGCATCAAGGTGATGTCGGAGCTCGACATCGCCGAGCGCCGCGTGCCGCAGGACGGCCGCTTCAAGGCGCGCCACGCGAACGGCGGAGAGGCGGGCCGCGAGATCGACTTCCGCGTCTCGGTGATGCCGAGCGTCTACGGCGAGGACGCGGTTCTCAGGATCCTCGACCGCAAGGCGCTCTCGGACCAGCTGCACGGGCTGACCCTCGACTCGCTGGGCTTTGCGCAAGACATGAAGCAGCGGCTGCGGCAGCTCTCGACCGAGCCCTACGGCATGCTGCTCGTCACCGGCCCGACCGGAAGCGGCAAGACCACCACGCTCTACGCCGTGATCTCGGAAGTGAACAAGGGCGAGGACAAGATCATCACCATCGAGGACCCGGTCGAGTACCACCTCCAGGGCGTGCTGCAGATCCCGGTCAACGAGCAAAAGGGCCTCGGCTTCGCGCGCGGGCTGCGCTCGATCCTGCGCCACGATCCCGACCGCATCATGGTGGGCGAGATCCGCGACCCGGAGACCGCCGAGATCGCGGTGCAGTCGGCGCTCACCGGCCACCTGGTCTACACCACGGTCCACGCGAACAACGCCATCGACGTGCTGGGGCGCTTCCAGCACATGGGCGTGGACAGCTACAACCTGGTATCGGCCCTGAACGGCGTGCTGGCGCAGCGGCTGGTGCGCGTGTTCTGTGGGCAATGCAAATCGAAAGGCTGTGGAGCCTGTCGCGGCACCGGCTTCAAGGGGCGCAGGGCGATCGGCGAGCTGCTCGTGCTGAACGACGAGCTGCGCGAGCTCATCGTCGCGCGCGCGCCGGCGCGCAAGCTGAAGGAAGCCGCCGTTGCCGCCGGCACCGTGCCGCTGCGCGACGCGGCGCTGCAGCTGGTGCACGCGGGCGAAACGACACTCGAGGAGATCAATCGTGTCACTTTTGTGGCGTAACCACCTTCGCATCAGCCTGGGCGCGGAGAGAGTCGTGCTCGCCGACTACGAGCGCGGCCTGCGCCCCGGAAAGGGAAGCGCGAGCGTCACCCCGGTCCAGGGCAATCCCAACGATCCCGAGTGGCGCGCCGCGCTCGACGCGCTGCCCGCGGCCCTGGCCGACTTCCGCGGCCGCGACGTCAGCGTGGTGCTTGCCGACCAGTTCGTGCGCTACGTGCTGTTGCCCTGGAATGCGGCCCTCAAGAGCCCGGAGCAGTGGCTCGCGCTGGCGCGGCACCGGCTCGGCGCGGTGCACGGCGCGGCGGCCGCCGACTGGAACGTGAGGCTCACCGAGACCGCGCCGAGCGGACCGCGGCTCGCCTGCGCGCTGGACCGCGAGCTCCTCGCCGAGCTGGCGGCCAGGCTCCTCGCCGCGAACGTGCGCCTGGTCTCCGTGCAGCCCTTCCTGGTGGCCGCCTTCAACAGGCTGAGAAGCGACATCCGGAACGCGGTCGGCGACGGCTCGTGCTGGCTGGTCATCGAGGAGCCGCGCCGGCTCACGCTTGCGTTCATCCAGCGCGGCGTGTGGGTCGCGGTGCGCAGCCGCCGCACCGATTCAGGCTGGCGCGCGGCGCTGCCCGAGCTGATCCAGCGCGAAAGCGCCTTCCTCGCCCTGTCCGAGCCTTGCACCAGGGTCATCGTCTGCGCCCAGGACGGCTTCGATCCGGGCCTGCACGAGGACTTTCATACCGAGGCGGTGCATTACGGCGAGCTCGCGCTCGCCTGGGAGCGGGCATGAACCGGCTCGGGCTCGATTTCGTCCACCGCGCCCGCTCGCCGTGGCCGGCGCGGCTGCTTCTCGCCGTGGCGCTCGCCGTATCGCTCGACCTGGCGCTGTCCTATAAAAGCCTGAGCAGCGCCGTTGCGCTGAGCGAGGCAAGGCTCGCCCGGGCTCAGCCGCGCCGCGCACCGGCGCGCAAGGTGTCCGCCGAGGAGCTCGCCGCAGTGCGCGACACGGTGGAGCGGCTCGGCATGCCCTGGGATCGCCTCTTCGCCGCGCTCGAGTCGGCGGCGAGCGATCAGGTGGCGCTGCTCGGCATCCAGCCCGACCCGAAGACCGGCACGGTGGTGATCTCTGGCGACAGCAAGGACTACCTCGCCGCGCTGAGCTACGTGCTCAACCTGAGCCAGACCGAAGCCCTGGACCGCGTGCAGCTGGTGCGGCACGAGGTCAAGGCGAACGATCCGCAGTCGCCGGTCGCCTTCGCCGTATCCGCCGGATGGAGGCAGGCGAGGCCATGAGTCCTATGAGTCAAATTAGGGAAAAGCTGGCGCGCCTCCCCCATGAGCTCGGTCCGCTCGGGCTCGCCTCGCTCGCCGTGCTGGTCGCGCTGGCAATTTTTCATTGGCTCGTGATCGAGCCGATGCAGGCGCGCAACGCCGAGCTCCAGGAGCGCGTGGCGCGGCAGGCGCCCGCGGCGCAGGAGCGCGCGGCACAGGAGCCCGGCCCTGCGAGCACCCAGGACCGGGTGGCGGCGGTGTACGACTTCCTGCGCAAGGACCAGCAAACCACCGACTGGCTGGCCACGCTCTACGGCATCGGCACCGCCACCGGCGTGCAGCTCAAGTCCGCGAGCTACCGCACCCAGCCGGCCGACGGGCGCATCGTGCGCTACGAGATCGTGCTGCCGGTCGCGGGCAGCTATCCGCAGATCCGCGAGTTCCTCAGGCGCTCGCTCGCCGAGATCCCGGTGCTGTCGCTCGACCAGATCAACCTCAAGCGCGAAAACCGCAACGACGGCGCGGTCAACGCCGAGCTGCGCCTGACGCTCCACATGGTGAAATCATGAAAATCGCTTTCCTCAAGCGCGACATTCCGAAGCGCCCCGCCATCCTGATCGCGCTGGCACTGGTCACCGCGGCGAGCATCGGGATCGGACGCGAGAGGCCGGCGCTCGAGGTGGTCGAGTCGAGCCCTGCACGAAACCCGAACACGGCGGCCGCGCCCGAAATCAACCTCGACAAGCTCAGGCGCGCTGAGGCCGATGCGCCGAAGAACAATCCCTTCGCGCCGCGCAACTTCGCTCCCGCGCCGCGCGCGCAGGCGACCGCAGCGGCGCCTTCGGCACCGAAAACCGCGCCGCCTCTGCCGTTCACCTATGTCGGCTGGGTCAGCCAGGACGGCAAGACCGAGGTGTACGTCCTGCGCGGGGAGGAGCTGATCAGCATCGAGGCGGGCCAGAAGATCGAGCCGGACTACCGGGTCGACGCGATCAGCGAAGAGAGCATCCGCTTCACCTATCTCCCGATGAAGACGCGCCAAGTGCTCGCGCGCGCCGAGCCCGAGGGGCGCGAGCCCGAGCAGCGTGCCGAGGCTGAAAAGCACGCTGAGGCCAAAGGGGGAAGTCCGGGATGAAAGGCGCAGGGATGAAAGGCTTCACCCTGATCGAGCTGCTGATCACGGTGGCGATCCTCGGCCTGCTCGCGTCGGCGGCGCTGCCGCTCGCCGAGCTGACGGTGCAGCGCGCCAAGGAGAAGGAGCTGCGCCTGTCGCTGCGCGAGCTCCGCGAGGCGATCGACGCCTACAAGCGCGCCACCGACGAAGGCGCGATCGAGAAGCCCCTCGACAAGACCGGCTACCCGCCGACGCTCGCCGTGCTGGTGGAGGGCGCCGTGGACAAGAGAGACCCGAAAGGAAAGCGCATCTTTTTCCTGCGCCGGGTGCCGGCCGACCCCGTGAGCGGCGAGCCCTGGGGATTGCGCAGCTATGCGAGCCCCGCGGATGCCCCCAAGGATGGCGACGACGTGTTCGACGTCTATTCGAAGAGCGACGCGACCGGGCTGAACGGCGTCCCATACAAGGACTGGTGAACGGGAATGGTGCACATGGAACGAACCAGGGGATTCACGCTGGTCGAGCTGATGGTGGTCCTCACCGTCATCGCCCTGCTGCTGTCGGTGGTGGTTCCCGACTATGTCGGCCGCGTGAAGCGCGCCGAAGAGGCGGTGCTCAAGGAGAACCTGATGGTCATGCGCGACGCGCTCGACAAGCACTACGCCGACGCGGGCAAGTACCCGGGCTCGCTCGAGGAGCTCGTGACCAAGCGCTACCTGCGCTCCATTCCCCCCGACCCGTTCACCCACTCGCCCACGACCTGGGTAGCCGTGCCGCCGGGCGATACGAACAGGGGCGGCGTCTACGACGTGCGCAGCCCCGCGAAGGGCTATGAGCGCTGGTAGCCGCCAGCAGGGGTTCACGCTCGCAGGCGCGCTGATCCTGATCGCGGTCACCGGCGCCGGCATGGCCGCGTACGGCGAGATGGCGTCGCACGCCGCGCAACGCGAGAAGGAGCAGGAGCTGCTCTTCGTGGGCAACCAGTTCAGGCAGGCGATCGGCGCCTTCTACGAAGGCACGCCCGGCGCCGCGAAGCAGTTCCCGAAGAAGCTCGAGGACCTGCTCCAGGACCAGCGCTATCCGGTGGTGCGACGACACCTGCGCAGGATCTACGCCGACCCCATGACCGGAAAGCCCGCGTGGGGCCTGATCCAGGCCCCGGAGGGCGGCATCATCGGGGTCTACAGCCTGTCGGCGGCGCAGCCCGTCAAGACCGGCGGATTTGCCGCGCGCGACGGCTTATCGGAGGGCGCCCAGCGCTATTCCGACTGGCGCTTCATCTACTCTCCTTCGATCAAGCGCCAATGAGCCGCCCGGCGCAGTAAGGGTGGCAAGGGACGTCACTGTCCCCGCATAAACTGCGCGGGCAATGACCGAACGCATCCTCGCGTTCGCGCTTCTCCTCTGGCCGCTCGCCGCGCTCGCTGACGCCGGGTATTTCTGCTCCTTCGAGACCTCGCCGATGGATTGCGGCTTCAAGGAGCAGGCAAAGGTGCCGGGGCGCGCGAGCCTCGTCGACATCGCCCGCGACGGGAGCAAGGCGGTGCGCCTGTACACCGAGCCCGGCGACAACGACGTGCGCGGCAGCGGCACCTGGGAGCGCAACGATCTGACGCTGGACCAGGCGCGCACCGGCTGCTATGAAGGCGCGGAGCAGTGGTGGGCGCACTCGGTGTTGTTCCCCGGCGACTACGTCGCCGCGGCCGAGGGCGGCGTCGTGGCGGCCTTTCACCACACCGGCGGCCGCGGGCAGGCGAACTTCCAGATATTCGTCAAGCCCGAGGGCCTGAGGTTCACGGGCGCCGGCGGGCCGAGCGTCGCCTTCCGCTCGGGCGATCCGGGCTACTATCAGAAATACCTCGGACCGCTCGTGAAGAACCGGTGGTACGACTTCGTCTACCACGTGAAATGGTCCTCCGACTCCGACGGCTTCATGTTCGCGTGGGTGAACGGCGTGCAGGAACTCGCTCACCGCGGACCGACGCTGTACGCCGGCCAGGGCTGCTACTTCAAGCTCGCCAACTACCATGCGGCCTCCGGGGCGCCCAGCGCGGTGATCCACGACCGCGTGGTGCGCGGCAGCTCGGCCGCCGAGGTCTCGTTGACGCCGTTGCAGCATGTCCTGCAGCCGGCCGTCCCGTAGCCGCGGGCGCGGCCAGGCGAACTTCCCGCGCTTGAACGCCTCTGCAGCCGCCTGATGTCCCACGCACTTCCTCGCCGTCGACCGGCACGTGAAGCCGCGTTGACACCGCCGCAGTTTTAGGGTCGTAAAAGCACCGCCGCGACTGGTCTATACGGACCGTCCGCGGATGCTACCGGCGTCAACTCGCTCCCGCATCCTTTGCCTCGTTCCGTCCAAGAGGCGCCCCCGGCATGTCCACCCCCATAGAGATCTCGGTCATCGTGCCCACGTTCAACGAGCGGGACAACGTGCTCGAGCTGGTCTCGCGCCTCGAGCGCTGTCTCGCCGGGCGGGCCTGGGAGGTGATCTTCGTCGACGACGACTCTCCGGACGACACCGCCGCGCTGGTGCGGCGCCTTGCACAGCAGGATCGCCGCGTGCGCTGCCTGCAGCGCATCGGGCGGCGCGGGCTGTCTTCGGCCTGCGTGGAGGGCATGCTCGCGAGCGGAGCGCCGGTCCTCGCCGTCATGGACGGCGACCTGCAGCACGACGAAGAGCTGCTGCCGCGGATGCTCGATGTGCTGAAGCAGGGAAACGCCGACGTCGTCGTCGGCACCCGCTACTCGGCCGGCGGCGGCGTCGGCCAATGGGAGGCCTCGCGGGCGCGGATGAGCCGCTTCGCCACGCGCCTGAGCCGCTACGTGGTGCGCGCCGATATTTCGGATCCCATGAGCGGGTTCTTCGCCCTGCGCCGCGAGGCGTTCGAGGCCGCGGTGCGCCAGCTCTCCAGCATCGGGTTCAAGATTCTGCTCGACCTCGTGGCGTCTTCGCCGGCGCCGTTGCGGATCTGCGAGCTGCCCTACCAGTTCCGCACCCGGCGCGCCGGCGAGAGCAAGCTCGACAGCCAGGCAGTCTGGGAGTACCTCATGCTGCTGGTCGACAAGCTCGTCGGCGCCTATGTCCCGGCCCGGTTCGTCGCCTTCGCCGCGATCGGCGGCCTCGGCGTTGCGGTGCACTTCGTCGTGCTCGCGGCGCTGTTCGGCCCCCTGCACGTCTCCTTCGCCGCCAGCCAGACCGCGGCCGCGCTGGTTGCCATGACGAGCAACTTCGCGCTCAACAACGCGCTCACCTACCGCGACCGCCGGCTGCGCGGCTGGGGCTGGCTCAAGGGCTGGCTGTCGTTCACGCTCGTGTGCTCGATCGGGCTGCTCGCCAACGTGGGCATCGCCGCCTATCTCTTTGCCAGCCAGACCGCCTGGGTGCTCGCGGCGCTCGCCGGCATCGCCGTCGGCGCGGTCTGGAACTATGCCGTGACCTCCGCCTACACCTGGCGCAGCCGCGCGCGCCGCGCGGTACGCCGCCAGACGCCGGCGGTGGCGGTCGCCCCGAGACTGGGTCCGACGCGCGCCCGGTGAGGCGCCCGCTCTATCTGCTGGTTGCAGGCGCCGTCGTGTTGACGGCGTTTCTGCTGTTCGTGGTCATTCCCGTCGCGGAAAAGAGCGCGTCGTCGCACTACTCGTTCGGCTTTGCCGACGACTACGATCTTATCGCGCGCAGTCTGGCGAACGGGCAGGGGTACCGCGTCCGCGCGGAGCTCACCGAAACGATGATGCGCGAGCCGGGCTATCCGCTCGTGCTGGCCGGCCTTTTCCGCCTGCTGGGCGACGGTATCGAGGCCGCGCGGCTGGGCAACCTGCTTATGTGCGCCGCCACGGCGCTACTCCTCTGGCATCTCGCGCTCCGCGTGACGCAGGACAGGGCTGCATCGTTCCTAGCGGTTGTGATTTTCCTGCTGCATCCCGGAACGGTAGTGGCGGAGGCGCGCGGCGGCGTCGAGATTCTCTTCATGCTCGGCACCATGGGCTTCATGCTGCTGCTGTACCGCGCGGTCGAGGCGGACAACGCAAAAAGCTATCTTCTCGCCGGCGCAGCTCTCGGCGCAGTGGTCCTTGTGCGCAGCACGCCGCTGCTCTTTCCGCTCGCGCTGGCGCCGTTGCTCGCCTGGACCGGCCCCCCCGGGGCGCACGGGCGACGGCTCGCCTGGAGCGCGCTGCTTGTTGCCGCGATGGCGCTCGTCATGGCGCCCTGGGTCGCGCGCAACTATGCGCTGTCCGGGCAGATCGTGCCCACCGCGACGGTGCAGGGCGTCGCTGCGCAGGAAGGCCAGTACACCTGCGAGCGCCTGTCGTTCGGACGCAATTTCCAGGCGCTGCAGAAGGAAGCGGCGCAACAGCGAAACAGGCTCGCGTCGCAGGCCGGCTTGCGGTTCGTACCGGACTATTACCAATACTTCTATACCGCCGCGGACGAGCTCGCCTTCAACCGCGCCCTCCTGCAGCGGACCACGGAGCGCTATCGCGAAGATCCGGGCCTGCTCGGCCGTTGTGCGGCCGCAAACCTGGTTCACTTCTGGTTCCTGGGCAAGGACGGGCTTGCGACCGCGGTGAACGTGCTCGTGCAACTCCCGCTGCTCATCGCGGCCCTGGCCGGCATGTACATCCTGTGGCGCCGCCGCCCGGCCGCCGCCTGGGCACCGGTTGCGCTGTTCGTTGCGTACGTCATGGCGGTGCATGCCCCGATCATTGCCCACGCGCGCCACAGCGTGCCGCTCGTCCCATTCGTGGCGATCTTCGCGGGAACCGCGCTCAGTGCCGCGTGGCGTCGCCTCCACGGCGCGCGGCTGCGGTACCGGTCGTTGAAGCTCGGTACGTCTATCGGGTCGCTCAGGAATGCGCTGCCAACTCGCGCCTCAGGGAGAGCGGGAGGTATTTGACGTAGGCCGCGAGAAGGGTGGCGGCCGCCGCCGACGCCGTTCCGCGCTCATCGGCCCAGCGGCGCTGCGCAGGCACGATCTCGGCCCGGCGACGATGGCAATCGCGCACCGCCGCCGCGATTGCGCCTTCGTCGCGTGACGAGACAACCTGCTCCGCGACGGGAAGGAGCCGGCGTACCTCCTCGCTCCAGTCCGTGCTGACCACCGGCGTGTTGCACGCCATGGCTTCCAGCGCCACCAGCGGAAAGCCGCCGTGCTTGGAGGTGAGGAGCAGGAGGTCGCTCGACGCGATGAGCTCGACCACGTCGCTGCGATGGCCGATGAACTTGACGAAAGGCGCGAGGCCGAGCCGGTCGCATTCGGCGAGCAGCTGCGCCTTGTAGCCGCCATGCTGTGGAGGCTCCTCGCCTACGCAGATGAGCCGCCACGAGCGATCCTCGTCCACCAGCCGCTTCAGCACGCGCAATGCAAGCGGGTGGTCGTTCACCGGCCTGAGCGACACGACCATGCACAGGCGCTTCAGGTCCGGCCCCGCGAAGATCTCGCGCGCCGGCTGCGGCGAGCGCGCCACGCGTGCGTCGATCGCACGCAGGTCGACGATGTTCCACAGCACGTCGATCCGGTCGTCGCCCAAGCGATGCAGGCGCCGCGCGTACCCGGCGCCGGCGCGGGTGTTTGCGACCACGCCGTCGCACAGGAGGGAAGTGAGGCGGTAGCCCAGGTGCTGTACGCGCGACACCTGCTGATCGTCGGTGCGCTCGGAATTGAGCACCGGCGCGCCGGCGCCGAGCCCCGCGAGACGCGAATAGACGTCGGCGTCGAAGCCGAACGAATGTACAAGATTGGGGCGCCAGCGCCGCACATGCCGGCGCAAGCGCCAGAGCACGCCGAAATCGACCGGCCCGCGCTTGTCGTCGACGCTCACCTCGACGCCGCTCCCGGCGAGCTCGGCCAGGCGCTCGGCGCGCCGGCTCAGGCAATAGATGCCGGCCTGGTGGCCCAGGCGGACGAGCTCCTTCGAGATCAGGATGACCTGCTCCGCTGCGCCGTCGTCGAGGCTGCTCGCGACAAAAAGCACTTTCATCTGGATCCCTCGGCCTTCAGGCTGCGGCGCGCAGCTCGCGCTCGCCCGGCTGCTTGAAAAGAAGGGCGCGACTCGCGGGACCGCAGTTGAACAGGAGATCGAGCGCGGCGAGCCCGGGAATGAAGGGTTGCGCGCCGCACTGCGGATATTCCGGATGCGTGAATTCGTGCCACTGTACGCGTACGCCGGCGCTCGCGAAGGCCTCGGGGTCGAGATATTGGCGCGACCCGCCGAAACCGGCGAGCAGCCCGTCGGCGCCCACCGCGCGGCAAAGGTTCAGGATCAGGTCTGCTTTCGCGCCCTCGACGCCGAGCTCCGAGCTGCGCGCGAGCGGCGTGCGGATCTCGAACGCTTCGCGCATGAATTCGAGCGTCGCGCGATTGAGATCCACCAGGCGCTCCCAGCGGGCCTCGAGGATCCCGCGCAGCGCGGGGGCGTAGGTCTGGAAATGCTCCGCCTCGCGGTAAGCGTGCCGCAGCGTGGAAAAATGGTTCGTTCCCCAGGGGCGTGGATCCTGGTTATCGACCACCTTGTCAACGATGCTTTCCTTCTGCGAGCGCTGCTGCACCGGCACGGTGAGCCAGCGCGCCTCGCCGTCGAGCCGGATCTGGCTGCGGTTCTGGCGGTTGCGGCGCTCGAACTGCACGTGGTCCAGCAGGATGAAGAGGTCCACCCGGGCCATGCGGTGCAGGTAACCGAGCCACGGCAGATAGTGCGGCTGGTGAATCGCGACGATCATCGGTCTTCCCCTCGACGTGCTGCGGGTTGGGGGTTCAAGCAGCGGTTTTCATAGGGTGTCCAAAATAGCTCGCCGACCTGCACTGCGTCGTCCAAGGCAGGCAGTCCGACTGGACTAGGACTTGTTAACCGTTACCGCAGGCGGGCAAATTCGCCCGGACTCTTGCCCGACGCGGCCCGGATCCGCGGCTGGATGGAATTCCACATTGGAGGTCTTCCGAAGCGCGCGAAGAAGATCGAGGCGAACCGCTGCTGTCCGCGGCCCGGGTCGGCGTCGAGCGGCGGCTCGCTCGAGGCCGATCGCGCGATGTCCTGAGGCAGGTAGCCGAGCAGCGCGAGCACGCTCGGAAAAACGCTGAACTGGCTCGCCCGATCGCGGTTCTTGTCCGCTGCCTGGCGCATCGTCGCCAGCAGCTGCGGGATCTGCGTAAGGACCACCAGCGGCACGATGCCCTCCGTCGGCGGGCTCGTGGCCGTGGTGCAGTGGGTGGCGTACCCCGGCGAGCCGTCCTCGTGCAGGTTCTGGCCGTGGTCGGACGTGTAAACGATCACGGTATCCGACAGGTCGAGGTCCGCGAGCAGCGTATCGAAGAAGTTGCCGACGTTCCAGGCAAGCGCGTTCAGGTAGGCGTTGCGGAAGCTGAGGTGCGTCGCCGGGTCCTCGGCCTGCGGCTTGATGCCCTCGCCCAGCGTGGTTCGCTTCAGCACCGGCAACACCGCCCGCTCGGGCGGATACTTTCCCTCGTAGGGGAAATGCACGCCCATCTTGTTCACGTACACGAACGCAGGCTCCCGGTTGTCCTGGATGATGCGGCGCAAGCGGCGCGCAATCTGCATGTCCCGTTCCCGGGGCGATGTGGCGGAGGAGAGCTGGATGTGCTCGTCGATCTGGGCGCGCTCTTCGCCGCTCATCAGGTTCTGCAGCCTGCCGTTCTGCCGCTGGCCGTCGACATAGACCGTGCGGTAGCCGGCCTTTTTCGCGTACTGCCAGATCGACGGCTTGGTTTGCAGATCCGCCATGGGGCTTTCCCTGCCGACGCCGTAGCGAAATGCGGCGTTGGAGGCGGCCGAGCAGTTGGCGATGGAGGACGCGATGCCGAAATTCGCCATGGCCGCGCTGTGCGCGAGCAAGCCGGAATACATGCCGCCCGGGCGGTTGAGGTCGAGGAGATCGCCGCGCACGCTCTCGTCCATGATCACGATCACGTGTCTCGGGCGCGGCCCGCCCGCCGGTGCGATGGCGACTTGCGTCCGCTTGGGCGCGGGACCGGATAGCAGCCGCTCCAGGCCCAGCGCCGCGGCGAACGCCGGGCTCGTGAATTGCACCGGCAGGCCGTCGGCGCCGCCGCCGCCATGGGAGAGGAGCACGCCCACGATTCCGGCTACCGCCAAGAGCGGCAACAGCGCCGCCGCTCGCCTGGCGCGAGGCGCGAGCGCGGGCCCGTGCGGCGGCAGGTTGAGCGCCACGATGCCGAGCGCGCAGAAGGCCCCGGCGGTCAGCAGCTGAACGGCGTAGAAGTCCACCACGTTGCCGGTGAAAGCCAGCAGTCCGAGCAATTGCTCGAAGTCGGCAAGGCCCAATTCGGTCTGGGTGATCAGCGAATGCGACAGCGCGGCCATGCTCGAGACCGCGAGCACGACAGTCCACAGGCAGCGCCAGAGGCGCCGGGGTGAAAAGGCGATGAAGAACAGCGCCACGAGCGAGATGCCCCAGAGGGCGAGGAATCCGAGCACCTTCGCGGGCGAGCTCGCCAGCGTCTCCAGCCGGCGCCACGCGCCATAGTTGGTGAGCGTGACGAATACGAGGAGCAGCAGCAGCTTGACGCCCAACGCCAAGCCGCCCGTCTCGAATCCCTGCCTTGTGCGGAACCGCTTCACGGCTGATCCCACAAGCAAGGAAAGACCCTGCGGTCACATTGCCGTCACCTTCGGCCTAGGCAAATGCGCCGGACGCAATGGTCCATGGGCCAACCGGATCATGCTGGGCGCAGACGCGCCGCGCTCCACAGCGCCTCGTACGCGGCGATGAGCTTCGGCGCCTCGTGGCGCCATTCGAGCTCGTTCTCGACGCGGCGGCGGCCGAAGGCGGCCATGTCGGCGCGCCGGGCCGGATCGTCGAGCAGCTCGACGATCTTCGCCGCCAGGTCGAGCGCGTCGTTGCGTCGCGCGTAGACCGACGCGCGCTGCGCCGAGAAGCGGCCCTCGTTCAGGTCGAACTGCACGATGGGCTTGCCGAGCGCCATGTACTCCATCACCTTGTTCATGGTCGAGATGTCGTTCATCTCGTTGGCCACGTCCGGGTTCACGCAGACGTCGGCGGTGTTGAGCATCGCGAGCAGCGCGCCGTCCGAGACGCGGCCGGCGAAGCTGACGTATTCGGCCACGCCGAGCTGGTGCGCCAGCGCCTTCATCTCGTCGAGCGAGGTGCCGCCGCCCACCAGGCCGAAGTGCACGTCGGTGCGCCCGAGCCCGTGCACCAGGTGCGCCGCGGCGCGCAGCAGGAAGTCGATGCCCTCCTGCTTTCCCATCACGCCGACGTAGCCGACCAGGTAGCGCCGGCCCTTCTTCAGCGCCGCGACCGGGGGCACGATCTTCATGCGCTCGAGGCTCGGGCCGCTGCGCACTACGAATACCTTGTCCGGATCCATGCCGCCGCGCTCGATCGCGATGCGCCGGTACGAGTGGTTGGTGGCGATCGAGACGTCCGCCACGCGGAAGGTGAGCCGTTCCAGCCAGAGCATGAGCTTCCAGAAAAGGTCGCGGCGGCCGAACTTCGCCTCATACAGCTCGGGGTTGGCGTCGTGATGGTCGAACACGAATTTCTTGCCGAACAGCTTGAAGAAGCCGCCGATGAGGAAAAAGAGATCCGGCGGGTTGCACGCGTGGATCACGTCGAAGCCCTGCTTCACCAGCACCTTGAAGGTCAAGATGAAAGTGAAGAACAGCGCCGCGCTGTACTCCACGAGGTAGCCGAGCGCGCCGGAACCCTCCCGCGGCAGGTCGTAGCGCCAGATGTCGATGCCGTCGACGAGCTCGTGCTTCTTTTCGCAGCCCTTGCCCGTGGGGCAGATGATCGACACGCCGTAGCCGGCGTCGCGCAGCGTGCCCGCTTCCTGCCATACGCGCCGGTCGAACGGGCTCGGCAGGTTCTCCACCAGGATCAGGATTCTCTTCTGTTGCATTCGAGCGGTGTCCTGGCGCCTACTTGTAGGCCGCGGTCGTAGTGGTGCGCGAGATCCGCGCGAGCACCCCGGGCACGCGCAGCGAGCCGGCGAAGTACTGCACGCGGGCGAAGCCGGCCTCGCGGAAGGCCTGCGCTGGAAGCAGCCCGCCGTAGACGAACCAGACGCCGCCGGGCGCGAGCAGCCGGCACACGTCCTCGGGATCGGCGAAGCGCTCGCTGAACGCCACGTCGATGCTCTCGAGCGGCACGCCGCCCATCGCGTCCGAGCGCAGGTTGCAGGGCGGCCGGCTCACCCGCCGCTGCGCATCGACGCACCATACGCGCTCCACATAGCTCGCTGCGCGCACGGACAACTCGCAATCGCTCGAGCCGATCTCCATGAAGACCGTGCGCGGCGTCAACACGCGCCGCAGGAAGCTGAACTTGCGCACCGTCTCAGCTTCTCTCGGGTCGGGCTGGCGCGTGGCCAGGGTAGAGAGATTCGCCTCCATCACCAGCAGATGCCTTCGTACACGCCCGCAACGCTGCGCGAGCCGCTCACGCGCACGAAATCGATCACCGTCTGGTGCTCGCCGACGCGCCGCGGCACCTCGGCGAACTCGGGCGCGGCGTTGCCGATGACGATGGTCTGCGAGTGCGCGAGGACCTCCTCGATCGTCGGCACCATCAGGCGCGAGATGTGCGGGATCTTGTTCAGGATGTAGTCGCGGTTCGCGCCGTGCACCGCGGCGAGGCTCACGTTGCGGTCGTAGATGCGCAGCTCGTAGCCCTTGCCGATCAGGCGCTCCGCGAGCTCGACCATCGGGCTCTCGCGCAGGTCGTCGGTGCCCGCCTTGAACGAGAAGCCGAGGATGCCGATCCTGCGCCCGCCGGCCTGCATCACCGCCTGCAGCCCGCGCTCGATCTGCAGCGCGTTGCTGGGAAGGATCGAGCTGAGGATGGGCAACGACAGGTCCAGCGTTTTCGCCTTGTAGAGAAGCGCCCGCACGTCCTTCGGCAGGCACGAGCCGCCGAAGGCGAACCCGGGCTTCAGGTAGTACGGCGAAAGATTGAGCTTGCGGTCCTGGCAGAAGATGTCCATGACGCGGTGCGCGTCGACGCCGACGCCCTTGCACAGGTTGCCGATCTCGTTGGCGAACCCCACCTTGAGCGCGTGCCAGGCGTTGTCGGCGTACTTCACCATCTCGGCGGTCTCGATGTCGCTGCGGATCATCGGCCCGGGCATGGCGCCGTAGAGCGACGCGAGCAGGTCGCCGCTCGCCCGGTTGACCTCGCCGATCACCGTCTTCGGCGGATGGTAGTAGTCGTGCACCGCGGTGCCTTCGCGCAGGAACTCCGGGTTGATGCACACGCCGAACTCCTCGCCGGCGCGCTTGCCGGAGAACTTCTCGAGTGTCGGGATGACCACCTCGCGCATGGTTCCCGGCAGCATGGTGCTGCGCATGACGATAACCGGGGCGCCCGGGTGCGCCGCGAGCGTATCGCCGATTTCCTCGCACACGCGGCGCACGTACTTGAGGTCGATGCCGCCGTTCGGCAGGCTCGGCGTGCCGACGCACACCAGGCTGAGATCGGTCTGACGCACGGCGTCCGCGAGCCCGGTGGTGGCGCGCAGCTTTCCGGCCGCGACCTGGGTGGCGATGATCGGCCCGACGTCGGCTTCGATGATCGGCGTTTTTCCGGCGTTGATGAGCTCGACCTTGGTGCGCTCCGGGTCGACGCCGATGACTTCGTGACCGTCTCTTGCAAGGCAGGCCGCGGAGACGGCACCGACGTACCCGAGCCCCAACACGCTGATTTTCATAGCCAGCAAGAATGAACAAGGCAGGTTGAGCGGCGTGCGGGAAGCCGCGGCGATGCCTTAGTCCGCTGGGAGAGGCTCGACCGGACTACAGCTGCGGTGGCGGCTTGGCGTGCGCGTTGTAGCGCTGTGAAGTGAAATGCAACAGCGAGCGCAGCGCGGTGAGGCGACGCCGGCTACGCTGCCATGGCGCCGTGGTAATCGCGTGCCGCGCGGAACAACTCGCCGTTCACACCGCCGGGCCGGAGAGCAGGCGGTCGAAGTCGCGCCGCAGCGAGTCGTAGCACTCGCAGGCGCCCGCCTCGAGGCCGGCGCGGTCGGAGATCTGGATGCGGCCGCGCTGGTAGCGGATGAGCCCGGAGCGCGCCAGCTGGCCGGCGGCCACGGTGACGCTCGGACGGCGCACGCCGAGCATCTGGGCGAGGAACTCCTGCGTGAGGTGGAATTCGCTCGAGCCGACGCGGTCGTGGGTCATCAGGAGCCAGCGGCACATCCGCTGCTGCACGCTGTGCACGTGATTGCAGGCAGTCGTTTGCGCGACCTGGTCGAACATCGCCTGCGCGTAGCGGCGCACGATGTCGGCGAAATCGGGATGCTCGTCGAGCGAGCGCTTGAAATTGTCCGCGCGCATCCTGAGCGCTTGGCCAGCCACCTGGCAGACCGCCTTGAGCGGCCCGCGGTCGGCGCCGAGAAGCAGCGGAATCCCGGCTACGCCTTCGTTTCCGACCGTGGCCACCTCGACCTTCTCCCCGCCCTTCAGGCCGATGAGAAGCGACACCACGCCCGAGAGCGGGAACCAGGCGTGGGTGATGGGCTCGTCCGGCTCGTAAAGTATCTGCCTGATGGACAAAGACATCTTTTCCATCCGGGGCAGGAGCCGGATTTGCAGGTCGCGGCTGAGGGTCGAAAGGATCCGGTTCTGTCCGGGAATGACGAAATTGCGTGACTGGTCCATAGCGCGGTTCCCTGACTCCTTTGTACGCTTGGAACCGGAATTGTTCCACCACGGCGTAAGCTGAATGGGTGCGGAGCTTCGACATCGTCGCCCTGGCCGCCTCGGCCGGAGGGCTGAACGCCCTGACCCACGTCCTGCATGCCCTCCCGGCCGATTTCGCCGCCGGCATCGTGGTGGTCCAGCACCTCGACCCGCGCCACCGCAGCCTCATGGCGGACATCCTCGGGCGGCGTACCGGCCTCAAGGTGAAGGAGGCCCTGCACGGCGACAAGGTGGAGGCCGGCACGGTGATGATCGCGCCGCCGAACAACCACCTGCTGGTCAACCAGGACGGCACGCTCACGCTGACGCAGACCAAGCTCGTGCACTTCGTGCGGCCCTCCGCGGACCTGCTGTTCGAATCGACCGCGGCGGCCTACCGTGAGCGCGCGATCGCCGTGGTACTTTCCGGCTCCGGCAGCGACGGCGCGATGGGCGTGAAGGCGATCAAGAAGATGGGCGGAACGGTGATCGTGCAGGACCAGCAGAGCTCCGAATTCAGCGGCATGCCGGAGGCCGCGCGGCAGACCGGCATCGTCGACTTCGTGCTGCCATTGCAGGAGATCGCACCGGCCCTGCAGACCCTGGTCAACGGCAGCCTGTCATGAGCGCAGCGGAGCAGGACCGCTTCGAGTCCCTGCTTCGCTTCCTGCAGCAGCAGCGCGGCTTCGACTTCACCGGCTACAAGCGGCCGAGCCTGATGCGGCGGATGCTGCGCCGCATGCAGACCGTCGGCGTCACCGGCTTCGAGGCCTACCGCGATTACCTCGAGGTGCATCCCGAGGAGTTCGCGCTCCTCTTCAACACCATCCTCATCAACGTGACCAGCTTCTTCCGCGATACGCCGGCCTGGGAGTTCGTCGAGAAGCAGGTGGTTCCCGTGATGCTCGCCTCGAAGGGGCCGCACGCGCCGGTGCGCGTCTGGTCGGCGGGCTGCGCCTCGGGGCAGGAGGCCTACAGCATCGCGATCCTGCTCGCCGATGCGCTCGGCGACGCCGCTTTCCGCGAGCGGGTCAAGGTGTACGCGACCGACGCCGACGAGGAGGCGCTCACGCAGGCGCGCCACGCCACGTACGCGCCGAAGGACATGGAAACCCTGCCGCGGCCGCTGCGCGAGCGCTATTTCGAGCAGGTGAACGGGCGCTACGTGTTCCGCAGCGACCTGCGCCGCTCGGTGATCTTCGGGCGGCACGACCTGGTGCAGGACGCGCCGATCTCGCGCCTGGACCTGCTCATCTGCCGCAACACGCTCATGTATTTCAACGCCGAGACGCAGGCCAAGGTGATGTCGCGCTTCCATTTCGCGCTCAACGGGCACGATAATGGCGCGGGCTACCTTTTCCTCGGCCGCGCCGAGATGCTGCTCACCCAGAGCAGCCTGTTCACGCCGCTCGATCTCAAGTGCCGCGTGTTCTTGAAAGTGCAGCCCCCGGGGATGCGCCAGCGTGCGCCGGCGCTCGCGCTCCCGGTTCCCAACGGCAACGGAGGCGAGATGAACCGAACCCAACGCCTGCGCGAGATGGCGCTCGAGGAGATTCCGCTCGCCCGGATCATCATCGACACCGAAGGCACGCTGGTGCAGGCCACCCAGAAGGCGCGCCTGCTCTTCACGCTGAACCCGAAGGACATCGGCCGTCCGCTGCAGGACCTCGAGATCTCGTACCGGCCGATCGAGCTGCGCTCGCTGATCGAACAGGTCTACGCCGAGCGCCGTCCCGTCACGCAGACGAGCGTCGAGCGGCGCTTCAGCGACGCCGAGTCCCAGTACCTCGACATCACGGTGCAGCCGCTCTACGACGAAAGCCATACGCCGCTCGGCGTGAGCGTCACCTTCCTCGACGTCACGCGCAACCACAAGCTGCTCGACGAGCTGCAGCGCTCGCGCGAGGAGGTCCAGACCACCAACGAGGAGCTGCAGTCGTCGAACGAGGAGCTCGAGACCACCAACGAGGAGCTGCAGTCGTCGAACGAGGAGCTGGAGACCACCAACGAGGAGCTGCAGTCGACCAACGAGGAGCTCGAGACCATGAACGAGGAGCTCCAGTCCGCGAACGAAGAGCTGCAGACGGTGAACGAGGAGCTGCGCCAGAGGAGCGACGAGCTCAACCACGCGAACGCGTTCCTGGAATCGGTGCTCTCCAGCCTGCCGGGCGGCGCCGCGGTGATCGACCAGAACTACAACGTGCTGATGTGGAACCAGCGCGCCGAGGACCTGTGGGGCCTGCGCGCCGACGAAGTGCGCGGCCGCTCCTTCCTCGGTCTCGACATCGGCCTGCCGGTGGGCGACCTGCGTCCGCTGATCCGGGCCTGCCTCGGTGGCGACGGGGACGCCAGGGACGCGACGGTCGACGCCACCAACCGCCGCGGCAAGCGCATCCGCTGCCGCGTGGTGTGCACGCCGCTCGTCTCGCCCTCGCGCAACCGCGAAGGGGTCATCCTCACGATGGATGAGATGTTGTAGAAGAAACAGTACGAAAGGAACGCAGTCGCGGCCTGAAGGTTGCTGCACGCCTGCATGGCCCGCAAGGACATCGTGGTGATCGGCGCCTCGGCCGGCGGCATGGAGGCGCTCCAGAAAGTCGTGGGCCGCTTCCCGCCCGCTCTGCCGGCCTCGGTCTTCGTCGTCTGGCACCTCTCCCCGGGGCTGAAGAGCATCCTGCCGGCGGTTCTGCAAAGGAGCGGGCCCTTGCGCGCCGAGCATGCGCGCGACGGCGACCGCATCGAGGCGGGACGCATCTACGTCGCTCCCAACGACCACCACATGCTGCTCGAAAACGGCTACATCCGGATTACGAAGGGGCCCAAGGAAAACCGCTTCCGTCCAGCGATCGATCCGCTGTTCCGCTCGGCGGCCTACATTTACGGCCCGCGCGTGATCGGCGTGGTGCTCACGGGAGCGCTCGATGACGGCAGCGCCGGGCTCTACACCATCAAGCTGCGCGGCGGCACGGCGATCGTCCAGGAGCCTGCCGACGCGATGATCCGCTCGATGCCGCTCAACGCGCTCGAGCACACGAGCGCCGACTACACGCTTCGCGCCGACCGCATCGGCGAGCTCATCGCGAGGCTCGCGCGCGAGGAAGCCCCGGCCCGGCCGAAGCTCGAGCCCGACGAGGAGGAAAAGACGCGCCTGGAGGTGAAGATCGCCGAGGGCGGCGACGCGCTCGAGGAGAACGTGATGCGCTTCGGCGAGCTCTCGCCATTCACCTGCCCCGAATGCCACGGCGTCCTCACGATGCTGCGGGAAGGCAGGCTCGTGCGCTTTCGCTGCCACACCGGCCACGCCGTGAGCGCGAGCTCGCTGCTGCAGGGTACGAACGAGATCGTGGAGCAAAGGCTCTGGGACGGCGTACGGGCGCTCGACGAAGCGGTGATGCTGCTCAACGAGCTCGGCGAGAAGTTCGCCGACGCCGGCAATACGCGCGCGGCGGAGCAGTGCTTCGACAAGGCGCGCGAGGCGCACGAAGGCGCGCAGACCATCCGCGAGGCCGTGAAGCAGACCGACGAGCTGAGCGCGGATGACCTGCTCGCCGGCGGGAGCGTCGAGCCGGGGCGCGCCGCCGAGGGATGAAGCGTCAGGAGCTTACGCCTCCTACGGCAAGCGCACCGCGAATTCCGTTCGAAGCACAACGATTGCCTGGCTGGGCGTGCGATGGTCCGGACGGCGCAGCCCGGGGCGGTCGAACGCACCGGGCGCGCGCTGCTCTAATCGCTCCTCCACCGACGCAAGCGAATGAATACACTCCAGCATTTCGACACGCGCGCACCGCGCTGGGACGAGCTCTATCGCTCGCAGCGCTTCAAGGACCGCCTTTCGCTTTTCGTCGAAGGGGTACGCGCAAGCGTCGCCCCGGGCGCCACGGTCCTCGACTATGGCTGCGGCACCGGTCGCATTGCGCTCGAGCTGGCACGCCGCGCCTACCGCCTGGAAGGCGTCGACGGCTCGAGCGCCATGGTCGAGCAGGCGACGCGCAACGCCGCCGCCGAAGGGCTCTCCACGGTCTCGTTTCGTGCCATCGACCCCGATACCTGGCACGCCGGCCGTCGCTACGACGCCGTCGTCTGCTCGAGCGTGATCGAATACGTTCCCGACGACGCGCGGCTGCTGCAGCGTCTCGCCGAGGCGCTCGCGCCCGGCGGCGCGCTCCTCATCTCGGTGCCGAACCGCGACAGCTTGGCCCGCAAGGCCATCGACGCGGCGCGCAGCGCGCGCAACCGGCTGCTCGGCCGCCGCCACGATCTCCAGTACACGCGGCATCAGTACTCGCCGGCCTCGTTCGCCGGCATGCTCGAGCGCGCCGGGTTCGAGCCGCCGCAGTGGACGAGCTTCGAGCTGCCAGTGCTCGGCACTCTGGGCGTCGGCCTGTCGCGCATGCCCATGCTCGGGGCGATGATGCTGGCGACGACCCGCCGGCGACACTAGCCGGTCGGCGGCGCGGCGCCCGGCCGCGCCTTCCCGCCGGGGGTCAGGGAAAGAAGCTGAGCTCCGTGCGCAGCAGCGCGTTACCGGAAAGCCGGGCGCGCCAGACGATCGTGTGCGTCGGCTGGCGGCGGTCGAATGCGCGAGAGACCCAGCCGAGCGGCGGCGCATACTCGCCCTTGTGCACCGTCGAGTCGCCGCTCGGCGGCAGGACCAGGTTCACCTGCACGCCGTCCTGCGAAATGAGGAAGCCGCCGGTGATCGGCTCGACCGCGCATTGCTCGGCGCAGTGGAAAAACAGCTCCACATCGTGCGACGCCGTCATCTCGAGCGCATCCTCGACGCTTAGGCGCCGCTCGCGCTTGTCGAGCGCGATCCGCCGGCGATGCTTCACCGGATCGGCGAGGCGCATGTAGCCGTCGTGCCAGCCCTCGAAGCTGTCGGCGTCGGCGCTCGACAGCCACTGGCTGCAGGCGGCGCGCGCTTTCCTCAGCCAGAGGAAGTTGCCGCCCTGCTCGGACTGGTCGAGGCCGTCGATGCGCAGCGTGTTGTGCGCGGCGGTGCCGCGGAAATATCGCCGCCATTCCGGCTGCGTGTGATAGGCGTAGGTCCCCGGATCGATGAGGAACTCCCGGCCTTGCACCGACAGCGTGAAGGCGAGCGCGTCGGCATGACCGTGGGCGGCGATCGACGTGTAGCCGAGCGCTCCGGCGTCGACCACGGCGCGAATCTCGCGCGGCGTATCGAAATTGCAGCCCAGGACGTAATACCCGCCGTCGGCGAACGCCTGGCGCAGCGGCAGCCGGTTCGCTTCCGGGGCCAGCGCGCCGAAGGCCTTGTCCGCGTCCTCGCCGAACAGCCAGCGCGCCTTGTCGCCGAGCGCGCCCGCCTTGGTCTTGAAGTCGCCGCGCCCGAAAAGCAACGCGGCGACGCCGAGCGTACAGCGAAACGGCGAGGCCGCATGCGGGGCAAGGCGCACCAGCGCGCCGTCGTCGCCGTCGCCGATCATCGGCACGTTGCCCGAAGCGTCCATGATGGAGGCGATGAAATCGCTCATCGCCTCGATTCGCGACTCGTATTCCGCGGAGAACGGCTTGCCGTTGGCGCGTCCGGCCAGCAGGGCGAGCACCAGCATGTCGAGCACGAACTGCTGGTAGCACACCGCCTGCTCGCGGTTCACGCCGTCGAGCGCCACCTGGCGCAGCGCCTCGCGTTCGAGGATTTTCTGGCTGGTGCCGGCCCAATCGCCACACTCCGGCCAGTGCGGCCAGGTGAGCGCGGCTACGAACAGCCCGCTCGCCTCGCCGATCAGGTGGTTGTTGGCCGACGAATGGGCGGAGAACCAGTGACGCACGAAGTGCGCATGCCGGTAGACGGACTCCAGCCAGCGCGCGCAAAAGTCTGCCTCGAGCGCCGCGTGACCGCCGATGAGCTGCCAGGCGATCGACCAGTTGACCAGCCGGATGCCCGCTTCCAGGGCGCTCGACCAGTTCGGCCCGAGGGCGTAGGGACAGGCGAGGAACCAGCTCTCGAGCTGCTCGACGAGCGCGTCGAGGTGCTTGCGCTCGCGCGTGAGGGCGTAGGCCTGCGCCAGCGTCACGAGGTGCAGGTGGCGGTTCGGCTCCCACAGGTACTTGATGTCGCCGACCAGGTCCGGGTCGCGATAGTCGAGCATCTTGCCGAAGCCAAGTGGCGCTTCGATGCCGGTCTTCGGGTCGCGGTTCCAGCGCGGCGGCAGGCCGAGGTCTGCGTCGGCGAGAGCGAACACGTCGAGCCGGCCGAGCGCGAGGCGCTCTGCCGCGGCGATGTACGGCGCCGCGGCAATGCGCGTTCCGGCGTGGACCCAACGCGCGCCGTGGCGCGACAGATCGGGCTGCGGGACGCCGCGGGCGCCGAGCCAGCCGAGCCGCTCCGCGCGCGCCTGGGCGAAGCGCAGCGCGCGATGCGCAATTTCCAGCGGCGTCATGCAGCGCAGGCGGTTAAGCCGCCAGCGCAGCTTGCGGCCTACGCCGGCGAAGGCGCGCGGGCGGCGCTTGCGCAGGTGCGGTGCCAGATTTCGAGGTTCAGTAGCGTCCACAGGATCTCTTCATGGTTGCGGCGCACGGCGAGGTGCTCGTCGAGCAGGCGGTCGAGCACCGCTTCGTTGCAATAGGCGCGTGTCAGGCAGCCCGGCCCGCGCAGGTAATCGGTGAGCAGCTCGCGCGTCTCGCCGCGCAGCAGGCCCGCAAGAGCGATGCGGAAACCGCCTTTGCGCGGCCTGGCCGGCGCATGCTGGAGCAACCGCTCGTCAGCCTTGCGCAGGATCCACTTCGTCGACAGCCCGCGCACGCGCTGCGCGTCGGGCAGGCGCGAGACGTGCTCCACCAGGCGATGGTCGAGGAACGGCGCGCGCAGCTCGAGCGAAGCGCTCATCGTCATGCGGTCGGCGCGCTCGAGCACGTTGTCGGCGAGCCAGTGCCGCTGCTCGTAATACAGGATGCGCCGCAGCGGCGTCGATTTCGGCTGCTGCTCGGGGCGCTCGTCGCCCTGGGTCGCCGCCGCCGGAATCACGAACAGGCCGCCCGGCGGCTGCGGCCGCGGCGCGAAGCCGCGCAGGAAGGTGTGGCGGCGATAGCCGCCGAGGACCTCGTCGCCGCCGTCGCCCGAGAGCGCCACCTTGACGTGGCGCGCCGCCTGGCGGGCGATGAGGTGCAGCGCCACGTCGGCCGGCCGGCAGAACGGCGCGTCGCGGCACGCCACGAGCTGCGGCAGGCCGGCGAGGAGCTCGCGCGGCTGCAGCACCAGCTCGTGATGGCGCGTGCCGAAGTGCCCGGCCAGCGCGCCGGCCGCGGCGAGCTCGCTTTTCCGGTCCTCGGCGAACCCCGCGGAAAAGGTCTCGATCGCGTCGCTGTGGCGCTTCATCAGCGCCACGATCGCCGCCGAATCATAGCCGGCGGAGAGCAGCATCCCAACCGGACGCGCCGCGTTCATGTGCACGCGCACCGCCTCGTCGAGGCGGTCGATGAATGCCGCCACGGCGTCGCCGCCGCTCGCGCGCACCGGCGCCGCCGCTTCGCCGTCGGGCGGCGTCCAGTAGCGCGACTCGCGCAGCGCGCCGAGCTGCCAGGTCGCGTAGCTGCCGGGCGCGAGCTTGCGCACGCCGGCGATCAGCGTGCGCGGTCCGCGCACGTAGCGCAGCGCGAGATAGTCCGCGACCGCGTCGAGGTCGACCTTGTCGAGGACACCCGGCACGCGGGCGAGGCCTTTCATCTCTGAGGCGAAATAGACCGTGCCGGCGCGCTCGGCGATGTACAGCGGCTTCTGGCCGAAGCGGTCGCGCGCGAGCAGCAGCCGGTCCTTGCGCAAGTCCCACAGCGCGAACGCGAAGGCGCCGCGCAGGTGCTTGACGACCTCCTTGTCCCAGTACTGGTAGGCGTGCAGCAGCACCTCGGCATCGCTCCCGCCGGCGAAGCTGTAGCCGCGGCTGACGAGCTCGCCGCGGAGCTCGGCGCCGTTCAGGAGCTCGCCGTCGAGCGCCAGGGCGACGCCGCTGGCCAGCTCGACGAGCGAAGCGCCGAGCACGATGTTGCGCCGCGGATGCCGGTCGACGAGCGCCGAGAGTGCTTCGCCCGGCCGGGTGCGATGCGCCAGGGCGTCGAGCATCCCGGCGAGCACCTCCGCGTCGGCGCCGCCGCGGCGCGCTGCCCATCCGGCGATCGCGCTCATGCCGCGCCGCCTATGGAACGGTCTTCGGCACTCTGACCTCGGCGAGCGCCCCGTAGAGCGCCGAGAAATCCTCGCCGAGGCGCTGCAGCGAATAAGCTTCGGCGGCGCGCTTGCGGCAGGCGGCGCTCATCCGCGCAAGGCTCGCCCGGTCGCGCGCCAGCTCGGCGATCGCCCCGGCGATGGCATCGGCGTCGCGCGGTTCGACGAAAAGGCCTTGCTCGCCTGCGGCGACAACCTCGGGCACCGCGCCGACCGGCGTGACCACCGGCACCACTGCGCTCGCCATGGCTTCGAGAAGCGCGTACGGCAATCCTTCGCTGTAGCTCGGCAGGAGCAGCACGTCGGCCTGCGCGAGCAGGCGCGCCTTGTGCTCGCCATACGCCGGGCCGACGAAGGTGACATCGCGCGTAAGCGCGCTGTCGCGCACGCGCTGGCGAAGCCGCGGCTCTTCGGGCCCGCCGCCGGCAATCACCAGGTGCGCCGCGATGCCACGCTCGCGCACGAGGCGCACGGCCTCGATGGATTCCAGCAGGCCCTTGCGCGGCGCGAGGCGGCCGATGCAGATGAGCCGCAGCGGCGCCGCCGGATCGGGCGCGGCCCGGTTGTGCCGGAGATAGGGTGCGCAGTCGATGCCGTTCGGCACCACGTGTAATGCCGGCGCACCGCCGCGGGCGCGCCAGGCCTCGGCTTCCCGCTCCGAGAGCAGGACCACCGCGTCGGGCCAGCGCGCGACGAGATCGAGCGCCGGCGCAAATGCCAGGCGCGGCTTGCCGAGGACCCGGAACAGGTTGTCGTGCAGCTGGTAGACGACGCGCGCGCCGAGGAGCTTGGCCACGGCCAGATACACCAGGTCGCGCAGGTAGCCGCGTGCGTCGAGCGAGGTGTTGACATGCACGAGCGCCGCGTTCGAGCGCACGATCGCCGCGGCGAGCTGGAACGGGCTCGCGAAGAGGCGCCACAGCTTGGCCACCGCGCCCTCCTCCCGTCCTTCGCTGCCGACCTGGAAGTGGACCAGGCGGAACTCGCGTGCCAGCGCCGAATCCAAAAGCAGGCCGACATGCGTGCTCACGCCGCTGATCGCCTCGCGGCTCGGGCCGAGCACCAGGACGACCGGTCGCTTCATGCCGCCCCGTCGAGATCCGCCGGCGCAAGCGGCGCTCGCGCACCGCCGAAGGCCTGCAACCCCAGCGCGCCGTAGAGCGCCTCGAGGCTGGCCAGCGCGCGCTCCGGCGCGCAGCGAAGCCGGACCGATTGGCGCGCAGCCGCTCCGATGCGCGTGCCGAGCGCCGGGTCGAGCAGGAGCTTGCGCAGCAGCCGCTGGAGCGTCGCGACGTCGCCGGGGAGCACGAGAAAGCCGGTTACACCCTCCGCGACCATCTCCGGGACGCCGCCGACCGACGAGGCCACCACCGGAAGACCCGCGGCCATCGCTTCGAGCAGGCTTGCGGGAAGCGTTTCGCTGTACGACGGAAGGGCGAACACCGCTGCGTTCTCGAGCAGCGCGCGCTTGCCCGAGGGGCCGACCCAACCGGTGAAAGTGACGGCGTCGCGGATGCCGAGCTTCTCGGCGTGCCGCTCGAAAGCGGCGTGGTCGCCCTCGCCCGCGCACACGAGCCGCACGTCGGGCACCGCGGCACGCACGCCGGCCACGGCCGCGAGCAGGTCGAGCAAACCGTTCGCCGCATCGAGCCTCGACAGGAACAGCACCAGGTTCGGACGACGGGCTTCCGGCGCCACCTCGGCCGGCGTGACCGGGTTCGGAAGACAGATGACTTGCGCCCTGCGCGTGACGCTGTCGACCCAGGCGCGCAGCGACTCGCAAGGCACGACTACGCAGGCGGCACGCTCGAGCAGATAGCCGATCAGGCGCTGCCCGAGCGGCCCGGCGTCGTCGCGAAGCTGCTCGTATCCCGCGCCGTGCAGATGCAGGATCAGAGGGTAGCGCGCCGCCAGCGCCAACGCCATGAACAGCGCGTCGCGCCAAAAGCCGCGCCCGGCCGCCGTGTGCAGGTGGACCGCCACGCGGCGGCTGCGCGTCAGCAGGCCCGCGAGCTCGCGCAGCGCGCTCAGGGCACGCCCGGCATTGCGCCACACGCCGTCATCGCCGTGCGTGGCCACGTAATCGATCGACCAGCGTCTGAACAGGCCCTGCGCCCTGTAGCACTCGAGCACGGCAGCGATGTCGCCGCGGGTCCCGGCGGCGGGTCCGAGCATCACCAGATGGGGAGTGGTGGCCATGCGCTATCTCCTTAGAGTCGCCATACGCGCAACCCCTCGCGGCGAAACGCGGCGGCGTCGCACACCGATTTCACGTCGATGAGGCAGCCCTGGCGCACGATTTTCTGCATGCAGGCGGCCGCGGACAGCTCGACGAACGGCCGATGGGCGACGGCGAGCACCAGCGCGTCGGCGACCGGGAGCGACTCCCAGCTGCATAGCCGCACGCCGTACTCCATCAGCGCGTCCTGCGCGCTTGCGAGCGGGTCGTGCACGAAGGTCTGGACCCCGAACTCGTGCAGCTCGCGGATGATGTCGATCACCTTCGAGTTGCGGATGTCGGGGACGTTTTCCTTGAACGTCAGGCCGAGGATGTTGACCCGCGCGCCCTTGATGCTGCGCCCGGCGTGAATCATCTCCTGCACGGTTTTGCGCGCGATGTGGCTGCCCATCGCATCGTTGATGCGCCTGCCGGCGAGGATCACCTCCGGGTGGTAGCCGAGGAGCTCGGCCTTGTAGGTGAGGTAGTACGGGTCGACGCCGATGCAGTGCCCGCCGACCAGTCCGGGCCGGAACGCCAGGAAGTTCCACTTGGTCTGGGCCGCCTGCAGCACTTCGGCGGTATCCATGCCGAGCTTCTCGAAGATGATCGCGAGCTCGTTGACGAACGCGATGTTGAGGTCGCGCTGCGTGTTCTCGATCACCTTCGCCGCCTCGGCCACCTTGATCGATGAAGCCCGGAAGAGGCCCGCCTTCACCACCGAGCCGTAGAGCTGGGCGACCTTGTCCAGCGTGTCGGCGTCGTCTCCGGAAACCACCTTCAGGATGCGGCTGAAGGTGTGCTCGCGGTCGCCCGGATTGATGCGCTCGGGCGAATAGCCGACGTGGAAGTCCTGGCGCCAGCGCATTCCGGAGTGCTTCTCCAGGATCGGCACGCAGACTTCCTCGGTGCAGCCGGGATAGACCGTGGACTCGTAGATCACGGTCGCGCCCTGCTTCATGTGGCGGCCGACCGTCTCGCTCGCCGCCTCGAGCGGCGTCAGGTCGGGCTGGCGCGCCGCGTTGATCGGCGTGGGCACCGCGACGATGATGAATTCGGCCTGGGCGAGCTCGGCGGGGTCGGCGGTGGCGTGCAGCAGATTCGACGCCAGGAGCTCCGTGGTCGACACCTCGCCGGTGGCGTCCACGTGATGCCTCAGGCTCTCGATGCGCTTGCGCGACAGGTCGAAGCCGATGGTGCGCCGCTCCTTGCCGAACGCGGTGGCGACCGGCAGGCCAACGTAGCCCAGGCCCACAACCGCGACCGTGGGCAGGGCCGCATTGGCCGCCTGCCGCTGGCCCGGCACGGGCGTCGACTGGGGGGGGAATTCCAGGATGTCAGACATGGGCGAGGCTCGCCTGCCGTGCGGGCGCGAGATCCTTGATGTACCAGTCGATCGTCTGGGCGAGGCCCGAGCGCAGGTCGAAGGTCGGCCGATAGCCGAGCAGCCGCGCCGCCTTGCCAATGTCGGCGCGCGACAGAAGCATGTCGCCGCGCCGCGCCGCGCGGTGAACCGCGCGCACGTCGCGCAGGTGCGGCAGCCGCTCGGCGAGCTGGTCACGCATGATCTCGAACAGCTGGTTCAGCGTGGTCTGCTCGCCCACCGCGACGTTGTAGGCCTGGCCGAGAGCCTGCGGATCCTCGACCGTGGCGGCGAGCAGGTTCGCCTGCACCACGTTGTCGACGTGGCAGTAGTCGCGCGCCGCGGAGCCGTCGCCGTTCACGTAGGCGGTCTCGCCGCGCAGCAGCGCACCGAGCCAGGCCGGAATCACCGAGGCGTACGGACCGTCGGGATCCTGCCGCGGCCCGAAGACGTTGAAGTAGCGCAGGCCCACGCTCTTGAAGCCGTAGCAGGCCGCGAACACGTCGGCGTAGAGCTCGTTCATCACCTTGGACAGGCCGTAGGGCGACATCGCGCGCCCGATCTGCGATTCGACCTTCGGCAGCGCCGGATGGTCGCCGTAGACGGCGCTCGAGCTGGCGTAGACCATGCGCTGGACGCCGGCGTCGCGCGCGGCGATCAGCACGTTGAGGAAGCCGTTGACGTTGCTGTCGTGCGTGCGCAGCGGCTTGTCGATCGAGCGCGGCACGCTGCCGAGGCCCGCCTGGTGCAGCACCACATCGACCGAGGCGCAGGCGGCGTTGCAGGTATCGACGGCGCGGATGTCGCCCTCGACGAAGCTGAAGCTCGCCCAGCGCGCTTCGCCGACGCAGCGGCGCACGTGCTCGAGGTTCTCCCGCTTTCCGGTAGAGAAATTGTCCAGGCCGACCACCTTCTGGTCGAGCGCGAGCAGGTGCTCGACCAGGTGCGAGCCGATGAAGCCGGCCGCCCCGGTGACCAGCCAGCGGCGCCGGCCGGCGCTAATTCGCGCCGCGAAGTCTTGGTGAAGTCTCACGGATGCTCCTTGTGGTTTCGAGTTCGAGGAATAGCTGCTCGTAGCGCTCCACCATCGCCTGCTCGGCGAAGCGCGACGCGACGCTGGCGCGCGCGGCTGCGCCCATGCGCTTGCGCGCCGCAGGCAGCGCGAGCTCCGCCAGGCGCGCGACCAGGGCCGGGGTGTCGCCGACGGGGAAGAGGTAGCCGTCGGCGCCGTGCGTGATCATCTCGGCCGCGCCGCCGAGGTCGGCGTGCACCACCGGACGCGCCATGGCCATGGCCTCGAGCGCGGCCATCGAGAAGGTCTCCACGCGCGTGCTGCACAGCGCGACGGCGTCGCAGGCGGCGAGGAGCGGCCGCACCTCTTCCTGCATGCCGGTGATCAGCACGTGGCGCGCGACGCCACGCTGCGCCGCGCGCGCCTCGATCGCCGCCCGGGTGGGACCCTCGCCGATCAGCAGGGCGCGCGCCGGCACGCCGCGCGCGCGCAGCGCCGCGATGGCGTCGACCATCTGCACGTGGTTCTTTTCCGGCCGCAACAGGGCGCACATGCCGACGACGAAGTCTTCATCGGCCAGGCCAAGCCGCCGGCGAGCCGCCGCGGCTTCGTCGTCGGCGCGCGGCCGCCACGCGGCGGGGTCGATGCCGTTGTAGATCACCTCGTTGCGCCGCCCTCGCAGCCTGCGTTCGAGCCAATAGCGTCGCTGGGCCTCGCAGACGAACACCACGCAGTCCGCGCTCCAGAAGAGCGGCCGGTAGTAGAGCATCTGGAGCCGCTCCTTGAGGTCTGCGAGGACCGTGGTGTGATAGGTGATGGCCAGCGCCGCGCGCACCCTGGAAAGCCGCAAGGCGAGCCGCGCATACATTGCGGCATAGGCATTCGCGGCCACCACCACCCCCGGGCTGCACTTCGACAGCAGCTCCGCCAGGGCGCGCACCGATCGGCCGTCGAGGTAGCGCGCCGCGCGCAGGCAGGTCGTGCTCGCCGCGCCGCGCAGCCGGGAGAGCTGCGCGGCGCCGTCCTTGACGTAGACGGCGTGACATTCGTGTCCGCGTTCGCCCAGCCGGTTGACGAGCGCGATCGAATGGCGCTCGGCGCCGCCGTGGTTCAGCGCACCGGTGACGAAAACGAGCCTCACGTTGCGTTCCTCTTGGTTGCGAATTGCAGAAGTCCGGGCAAATGCGCCGGCGCATGTACCAGCGCAATGACCGCGGCGCCCACGGCGACGCGCATCAGAGGGCCCTGCGCGGCCAGCAGCCATTCGGCGATCGACCAGGCGGCGGCGCCGGACAAGGCGGCGACGGCGAGCCGCCAGGCGAGCGTGCGCCAGTCCTGCACGTGGCGCAGCGCGATGCCGGTCAGCCGCGCCAGCCGGCGCAGGATCAGCAGGCGATCGAGGTAGATCCCGAGCACGCTGCCGGCGGCGGCGCCGGGCAGGCCGAAGACGTGCGCCGCGGCCCAGCTCACGGCGATCGAGACCGCGAGAGTGAACCCGGTCACGCCCAGCGCGTAGGTCCCCTGCCGCAGCAGCATGACCAGGCTTCCCATCTCGACCACGCTCGCCGCCATGCCAAGGATGTAGACCCGCATGACCGGCGCGGCCTCCAAATACGAGGCCGTGTAGACCATCGTCACCAGCTCCGGCGCGAACACGAACACGAAGGCGAGCCCCGGATACAGGAGCTTCGCGACCATCACGTTGCCCCGGCTGTTCATCTCCAGCATGCCGCGCACGTTTCCGGCGGCCTGCAGGCGGCTCATGCTCGGCAGGAAGGACTCCATCACCGACTGGCGCAGGATGTGCACGAGCTGCCCCACCACCGCGGCGATGGAGAAGGCGGCGAAGCTCGCGAGCGAGAACAGGATCGCCGCGACCCACTGGTCGGCTTTGCCGCGCAAGCCGTAGAACGCGGCGTTCAGGCCGAGCGGGGCCGAGTGGCGGAACTGCTCGGAGAATGTCGCCCACTCGAACCAGGGCCGGCCCAGGCCGTGCCGGCGCCAGACATAGTAGGCGAGGAGGCCCGTCTTGGTGAGCGCCACCGCCAGCAGGAGCCACAGCATGATGTGGAAGTCGCCGGTAAACCACGCGCCTGCGGCCATCAGCGCCACGCGCAGCGCCGACACGCCCACCGTGGCATACGCCTGCCAGGCGATGCGCTCGTCCACGGTCGGCAGCCGGTCGAGCAGGTCAGTGACCACCCACAGGGTCACGAACGCCGGCACCAGCAGCCCATGCGCGCCGAGCGGCCGGATCGGCGCCGGCAGCAGCGGGTTCGCCGGGCTCACGAAGAAGCCGCACGCCAGCCCCGAGAGCGCCAGGAAGATCAGCGTCTGGTGCACGTACAGGCGCTTGCGCTGCGGCTCGGAGCGCGGCACGAAGTAATACAGCGTGCCGCACATGTTGAGCGTGGCGAAGCTCATGATCGTGCCGAGCGCCAGCCACAGCAGCCGGTATTCGCCGAAGGTCGCGGTGTCGAGGCAGCGCACCAGCACGAGCGGCAGCAGGAACTGCATCGCGTGGTCGAACGCCTTCACCGCGCCGATCGAGAGCGCGCGGCGCTTGAGGCGCGTGAACGAGACGCCGCCCGGGGCGAGGCTCATGCGGCGAGCCCTCCTAGGAGGCGGCCGTAGCGCGCGAGCGTCTCGCCTCCGGAGTGGTTGCGCTCGAAGTGCTCGCGGCAGCGCCCGGAGGCGTCCGCCCAGCGTTGCGGATCGCCGAGCAGGGCTTCGATTTCGCGCGCGCCAGCCTCGACGTCGCCGAAGCGGCGATGCGCGCTCGTGCCCGCGTCCACGGTGCCGAGCGTCGGTACGCCGCGCGCCCAGGCCTGGAGGAACGTGTTCGGCAGCCCTTCGTAGTCCGAGGTGTTGACGAATAGGCGCGCCGCGTCGAAGCGCGGCTCCACCTCGGGCAGCGGAAGGAAACCGGTGAACTCGACGTTGGGCAGCGTCGCGGCCTCGGCGCGGGTGCGCTCGAACAGCGCCGCATCGCCGCCCCGGGGTCCGCCCACCATGACGAAGCGCCGCTGCGGCAGGCGCCGCGCGAGCTCGAGCAGAAGCTCAGGCCGCTTGCCGGCGCGGATCACGCCGACCCAGAGCACGCTGTCCTTGGGCGGCGGGTTGCCGTCGCGCCGCTTGGGGAGCTGGTAGCAGCTCGGAATCACCACCGCGTCGCGCCCGTAGGTCGCGCGGCAGCTCGAGCGCTGCACCTCGTTCTGCGCCACGATGCGGTCGACGAGGGCGAGGCCGCGGCGGTAAAGCCAGCGGTCGCGTGCGTAGCGGATCTGGCCCCCCGCCCCGGGGACGAAGTCCTTGTCCGAGGCGCCCGCGTAGATCGAGCGCCGGCCGTGCCGGCGGCAGAACTCCGCGACCACGCCGGCGAGCATGCCGGCCGTGCGCGTGTAATAGACGTCGGCGTCGGCCTCGCGCAGCGCGCGCCACATCGCGGTCAGGCGCGGATGCACGAAGCGCAACAGCGGCACGCCCTCGTCCGGGCGGTAGGCCTTGTGCACCGTGATGCCGTCGATGAGCGCGCGCTCGGGCTGGCCGTAATCGAGGCAGATCATCGATACGCGGTAGCCGTGCGCGGCGAGCAGGCGGGCGAGGATGCTCTGCTGCACCTCGGCGCCGCCCACCTCGCCGATCTTGGAGTCGGCCGCAAGAACGGGCCAGGCCTGCGGCGCGACGAAGCAGACGTGCATCTACTTCGCCGGCCTCCGCGCGAGCATGCCGTACATGAGGCCGATCGCGATCCAAAGATAGGCCGAGTCGGCCTCGGGCCTGAAGCTGCTGCCTACGATGCAAGTCAAGAAGAACGCCAAGAGGCAGGCGCTCGCGCCCTGGAAGAGCGCCCGCATCTCGGGGCTGAGCGCGGCGTCCTTGCTCAGCGCGCGGAAGCCCTTCCAGACGTGAGCGAAATACGCGAGCAGCAGAGCCGTGCCCAGGAATCCCATGTCGAGCAGGGACTCGAGGTACGCGCTGTGGGGGTGGCCGACCGCCACAATGGCGCCGGTCTGCATGGGAAACGACCACAGGATCGATTGCAATCCGTTGCCCCACAGCGGACTCTTCCACAGCTCCGGCAGGAGCGGCAGCCAGATGCCGTCGATACGGCCCGCGCTCACTGCGTTGGCACCTTCGCCGAAGCCGTACGTCAGGCGCATCCAGATGGCCGCCCCGCCCAGGAGCGCGACGAACGCCCCCCCGAGGATCACGAGCGTGAGGCTCCTGACGTTGAATTTCCACACCAGGAACAGCACTCCGACCAGCAAGGCGCCGGCCATGGCAGCGCGAGAGAACGTGAGCACCAGCGCCAGCGCCACCGCGCCCATGGTAACCATCAGAAACAGCCTGAGCCGCGGCTGCCGGCAATCGACCCATACGAAAAGCAGCAGCGCGAGGACGAACATGTGCATCCGCCCCAGCGTGTTGGCGTGCATGCCGATCGGCGTGTAGAAGGAGCGCTCCTCGGGCGCGGCCATGTCGGCGAGCGGCACGCCCTGAAGCACGATAAAGGCGAGCTGGACCAGGACGGTGATCCATGCCGACGCTGCGATCGCGAGGATGAAGCGCTCGGGCTTCTGCGCGCGCGCCGCGGCGGCGCCGATCATGAGCGCGATGACCGGGATCACCACCGCCTTCGTCAGCGAGAGGACGAGATATCCCCGTTCGTTGGTGAACGGCGTAATGTAGCTACCGGTGTCGGTGACCATGGCCGGAACCTCGTGCACGTGCGGCAGGCCGATGAAGGCGGCCACGCAGATCGGCACGATCAAGAGCCACAGCACGGGCTGGCGCAGGGCGGGTCCGGCCGTGCGCGCCCGGCCCGAGATCACGTACGATGCCACGGTCGCCGCCAGCAGCAGGTTGAGCGGGTTGAGGCCGTTGATCTGCATCAAGCTGCGCGGGAAGAGGCTGCTCTGCGACATCGGCAGCATCAGCAGGAGGAGCACCGCGCCCACGCGGAAGTCGAGCAGCACCGCGACGCTGCCGAGTAGCGCAAGCGCGATGTACAGCCCGGCGAGCTCGCCCACGGCGAGCGCGTAGCCCGAGCCGACGGCGAGCGCCACCATGGCGAGCGCCGCCGGCACCCAGCCGCTGTTCGCGTACTCGTGACGCAGGGTCGTCGCGGCCATCGCAGCGGCTCAGTAGGCGTTCATCAGGGTGCCGACCACGCGCGCGCTCGCGTCGGTCAGATCACGCACCGCGCGCTCGGTATCGGCGAGGCGCGTCTGGTGCTGGCGGGTGACGAGCAGCACATCGGCGGCGCGGAACGCCACGCATTGCGCATCGGCGTACAGCCCGAGCGGCGGCGTGTCGATGATGATGACGTCGTACTCGCACTGCGCCTTCGCGAGCAGCGCGGCGAAGCTCGCGCGCGACAGGAGCTCGAGCGGATTGGGCGGCACCGGCCCCGCCGGCAGCACTGACAGGCCCGTGAGCCCGCTCACCGGCAGCGCGGTCGAGAGCTCGGCGCGCCCCGACAGCGCCGAGGACAGCCCGAAGCGGTCGGGGACGTTGAAGATGCTCTGCTGGCGCGGGGCGCGGAAGTCCGCGTCGATGAGCAGCGTCCTCTGCCCGAGCTGCGAGTACACCACCGCGAGGTTGGCCGCGATGAAGCTCCTGCCCTCGCGCGAGCCGGCGCTCGCGATGGCGAGCGTGCGCCGCCCGGCCTCCGGGTTGAACCAGCGCATGAGGAGCTGGGTGCGGATGACGCGCAGCTCCTCGACCGTCGGGTGGAAGGGATCCCAGGCGGCGATCAGCTCCTTGCTCACGCCGTCGGGGCCGCTCACGAGATACGGAAACTCGTACTGCTTGGCGAGCGCCTCGCGCAGCTCCGCGTCGGTGATCAGGTTCAGCTCGATCGCGGCCTCGCCGAAGCGCCAGCCGAGCTCGCGCTGGCGCACGAGCACCTGCTCGGCGTCCGAGGCGGTGAGCTTGCCCTCGTCCATCAGGATGGCGCCGATCTGGCGCCCGGTGGCCGCGGGACTGCGTGCGCCGTCCAGCGGAACTACGTTCTCATTCGATTTCAGTAGCATGGTCGGGCCTCAGAAGGGATGGGGAAGGGCGCGGGCTGCGGGGCGCGGCGCGGCGAGCAGCCTGCCGCCGGTCGGCTGCCACTTGGAGAGGCGGCCGAGCGAGGGCACCGCCAGGCGCGCCTCCAGGTCGCCGCGCGAACGCACCCGCCGGTCGAGGGTTTCGAGCAGGTACACCATGCCGGTGGCGATGAGCAGGCCGAGCACCACCGAGAGCGCCGCGACCAGCGGGATCTTGGGCTGCGCCGGCAGCGCCGGCTCGATCGCCGGCGTGAGCAGCTGCACATCGCCCTGCCTGGCGCGGCTCTCGAGCTGCGTGCTCATGGCGCGGGTGAGCACCGTGTCGTAGTTGCGCTGCGCGTTCTCGACTTCGCGCGTCATCGAGGCGAGCTGGACGCGCACGTCCTTCGCCTGCATGATGCGCGCCTGCTGCGCGTCGACCGCGGCCTTGATTTCCTGCTCGCGCCTCTGCGACTGCTCCATGGCGTTGCGCAGCGTCGCCACCACCTTCTTCATCTCGCTGGCGAGCTTCTCGCGCAGCGCCTTCACGTCGGCTGAATACTTCATGTAGACGGGATGGTTCGCCCCGAGGTCGGTGCTCGCGGTCTGGAGCAGGCTCTCGGCGCGAGCGAGGTCGAGCTTGACCGCGGCGACCGCGGGGCTCGCCATCACGTCGGCCATGGCGTCGGGGCTGCCGCCGCTCGCCAGGAGCTCGGAAGCCTGCTTGTACTTCGACTCCGCGTCGTAGAACGCGGCGCGCGCGGCGAGCATCTGGGTGTTGAGCTCGGTGAGCCGCGCGGTCTCGATATCGAGGTGCTCGTCGGCGACCAGGATGCCCTTCTGCTTCTGGAAGGCGGTGAGCTTGTTTTCCGCCTGCGTCACCTGGTTGCGCATCCCCCCCAGCTGCTCCTCGAACCACTTCGAGGCCTCGCGCACCGGCTGGTTGCGCAGCTCGAGCACCACGTCGAGGTAAGCCTTGGCGAAGCCGTTGGCGATCTGCGCCGCGGCCTTAGGCGACTTGGTCGAATACTCGATCGTGATCAGGTTGCTCGCGGTGTTGGTCACCTTGAGCTTGGTCAGCAGGAGCTCGCCGATCCAGACGTCGATCGCGCCGACGCCGCCGGTGTCGTCCTGCCACATCTCGCGCAGCTCCGCGTTCTCGACGAGGTTCAGGTCGCGCGCCACCTGCGTGGCGACGCGGCCGCTCTGGATAAGCTCGATCTGCGTCGCGACATAAGCCGCGCGCGTGGCGAGCGACACCCCGCCGTGCGCCGGGGCGATGGTCTGCTCGTCGCGCGAGTCGACGATCAGGGTCGCCTGGCCGACGTACTTTTTCGGCATGATGAGCGCGACGGCGAGCGCGGCGACGATGGTCGCGACGAGCGCCAGCATGAACGCCTTGCGGCGCGCGCGAAGGGCAAGCAGGAATTGGTTGAGGTCCATATCGTTCTCCCTAGAAGAGGGCTTCTCTCACGTAGATGACGTCGTCGGCGCGGACCGCCTCCTGCAGCCCGACATCGGTTTCGACCCACTTGCCGTCGGCCGTGGTGCGGCGCAGCTTGAGCCTGCGGTCGCTGCCGCGCGGGGTCATGCCGCCGCCCGCGGCGATCGCCTGCATGACGCTCATGTTGGGCTCGACCTTGTACGCGCCGGCGCGGGTGACCTCGCCGTAGATGTAGAACATCGGCGCGCGGTCGACGTACACGGTCTCGCCGCCCTTCAGCAGGTAGCCCTTGCCGATGAGCGGGACCTTCTGCTCGCTACCGTCGCGCGTCACCAGGATCGTCTCGGAGCCGGTCGGCAGGATGCCGCCGGCGGCCGCGATCACGTCGGCGAGCTGCGAGCTGGTCTCGTCCAGCGGGTAGCGTCCCGGCTTCGCGACCATGCCGAGCACCGACACCTGGCGGCTCCTCACGGTGGTGAGCGCGACGTTCACCTGCGGGTTGTTCAGGTACTGGCCGCGCTTCAACGCGTCGGCGATCTGCACGGCCGCCGCGTTGGTGGTGAGGCCCGCGACCTTGATGCTGCCGACGAGCGGCATCAGGATCGTGCCCTTCTCGTCGACGCGGGTATCCAGGGTAAGGTCGGGCTGCTGGAACACGGTCACCTTCACCGCGTCGCCCACGCCCAGCTTCTCGACCGGCTGCGCGGCCTTCTCGGCCGGCACGGCCTTCTCGGCCTGCTGCGGCACGAGCTTCGCGGCCTGCTGCGGCGGGGCCTTGTCGCCCTGCTTCGCGCCCGTCGTGCTGCAGCCCGCAAGTACCCACAACAGCATCAGTCCCAACAGAACAGATCTCATATCGCCTCGCTCGGGTTTCGTCTCTCGGTCACCGCTTGATGTCTCCTACGTACTCGATGCGCGCGCCGTCGCGCAGCCGGCGCACTTCGGCTGCGGCAAGCTCCATGCGCTTGCGCGCCGCCAGGAACTGATCGATGAGGGGCGCCGCCTGCTGCTCGGAGAGCGGCGCCTCCTGCGCCTGAAGGAGCTGCACCACCGAGACGCCCGGCGGCGCGGCGAACACCGCGATGTCGCCTACCTTCATGCGCGAGAGCTCGGGCAGCTGCGACAGCGGCACCTGCTCGGCCGGCTGGGTCAGGTTGGCGCCGGTGAAGCGCGCGCCGCGCGCCTCCAGCCAGGCCGCGACCGCGTCGAGGTCGGCGGCGTGCGCCGCTTCGGCGCGCAGCACGTCGACCAGCTCCGCGGGCGCCGACACCGCGAGCTCGCGCAGCCGGTAGATGCGCCGCTCGGCGAAGAGCGCCGGGTTCTCGGCATAGAAGGCGCGCACCTCTTCAGGCGTGCTGCGCGGCACCGCCGCCGCGGCGCGGTCGAGGTAGGCCTGCGCCAGGAGGTGCCTGCGCGCCTGGTCGATGCTCTGGGCCACCTGGGGATCGCGGTCGAGCCCGGCGGCGAGCGCCTTCTGCACCAGCAGCTCGCGGTCGATGATCTTTTCGAGCGCCTGGGTGGTCGCGTCGCGCGCCGAGATCTCGACGCCGTTCACCCTGGCGACCACGACCTGGGTGCCCGGCTTGAAAGCCGAGGCGCGCTCGCAGCCGGACAGGGCCGCGAGCAGGGCGAGGGCCGCGAGCTGGCAGGCTCGGCGCATCAGAACGCGTACCCCAGCCTGCGGCGCGCCACCCACACCGCCGCCGCCAGGCCGGCGAGGAGCAGCATCCAGAGCCGGGGCTCGCGCGCCTCGGCGACCGCGAACTGGGGGGTCGGCGGGGTCGACGCGGCGACGCGGACGGTGCTCTCCGCCGCGCTCGCCGGCGCGAGGCCCGCAGCCCCGGGCCCGGCGAGCGCCAGGCGATAGACGTCGACGAACGAATACTGCGAGGGGTTGGCGGCCACGGCGCGCCCGAGCGCGCCCTGGAAGCTGTCCTGCCCGCCGGCGCCGAACGCCGCGGAAATCAGGAACAGCCCGACGATGAGCTTCGCGAGTCTCATGGGAAAGCGGTGGATCATGCTAAGAGCAGGCTGTTACGGCACGGAGCCGTCCGGGCAGACGCGCCATCCGCCGTACGGACTACCAAAAAAAAAACGGGGCCGAAGCCCCGTCGGCCGCGCCCGTCGGCGGCTCACGGATTGAGGATGCGCAGCTCGAGCGCCTTGCCGATCGCCTGGGTGCGGTTCACGACGTTCAGCTTGCGCAGGATCTTCTGCACGTGGTTCTTCACCGTGAGCGGGCTGATCTTGAGGATGGCGCCGATCTCGAAGTTGCTCTTCCCGACGTAGATCCACTTCAGGATGTCCAGCTCGCGCACCGTGAGCACGCTCTGGCCGGTGGCCTTGTCCGCCGCGGCGCCGCCGTCGGCGTGGCGCTGGAGCTGCGTGCGCACCCACGCGGCGTACAGCGCCGGCGCGAGGAGCTGCGCGAGATACGCCTGGCGCGTGCCGGCCGAGCCGGGACGGCAGGCGAAGGTGAAGAGGCAGATCACGCGGCCTTCGGAGTCGTGTACTCCGTGGATCAGCAGCTGCGTCGCGCCGATGCGCTCGAGCTCGCGCGTGAACGCGCCCGCGGGGACCAGCGCGCCGCCGGGCTCGATCACGACCGGCTGATAGCGGCGCTCTTCCCACGCCTTGAGCAGCGCGGGCGCGACGGCGGTGTCGCGCAGAAAGAGGTCGCTGAAGGTGGCCGGATCGGGCGCGGTCATCGAGAAGCCGTCGGCGCGGAACGCGGGCGGCTTGCCGTGGCACAGCGTGCAGATCAGGAGCTCGTGGCGGATCAGGCTCTGCAGCAGGCCCTGGGTCCAGCTGAAGAAATGCGCGCGCGCATGCACGCGCAGCGACGCATCCAGGTTGAGCACGATCGACTCGACCTGCAGGAAATCGGTGGCCGACGAGCGCGCGTCGCCGTTGCCGCCTTCGTGCTGAAGCGGAATGGTCGGCGCGGGGACGGCGATGGGGGTTTCGGCGCTGGTAAGTGGCATGGTGGCGGCAATCCTAGTCGAACGTCATTACGCATCCGTTCGGCGTGGTGCACGCCGAAAACCTAGTCCGGTGAGCCTACTGCGCGCACGCAGGCGCAACGCAATGCCTGAACCTGCGTGCCCTAACCTGTCTTGGCCTTGCACCCGAGCAGAGAAACACAGACGTCGCTGCTGCGCACGCCGCCCGGGCCGGGCACGCTGCTGCAGGCCTGCATCGACCCGCTGGTCGCGATCGCGACGCTCGGGGCGGTGGTGTCGTACTTCGGCGAGCGCTTCGACGGCGCCTGCCTGATCCTGGCGCTGCTCGTGTTCGCGATGACCTTCCCGGGCTCGCTCGCGCGCGGAGCGAGCCCGCGCGCGGGCGACCTCGCGCTCGACATCGCCGCCGGATGGCTGGCGATCGTCGGGCTGCTGCTGTTCCTGGGCTGGGCCTCGCGCACGCTGGACGTGTTCGATCCGCGGGTGATCTTCGCCTGGGCGCTCGCCACGCCGGCGGCCCTCTTCGCCGCGCACCGCCTGCTGCCGGTGGTGTGGCCGCGGGTCCTCGCCGCCGAGGGCATGCAGAAGACCGCGGTCATCGCCGGCGCCAACGAGCTCGGCCGGCGGCTCGCCGCGCGGCTGCGCAGCGACCCGCTGCTCGGCATCCGCTTCGCCGGCTACTTCGACGACCGCGCCCCCGGCAGGCTGCAGAACGTGGTGCCGCGCGAGAACCTCGGCGCGCTCTCGGCGCTCGCCGACCACGCGCGCTCGAACACCGTGGACGTGATCTACATCGCGCTGCCGATGGCCTCGCAGCCGAGGATCCTGAAGCTGCTCGAGGACCTGCGCGACACCACCGCGTCGATCTACTTCGTGCCCGACATCTTCGTGTCCGACCTGATCCAGGCGCGGGTCGACTCGATCGGCGGGCTGCCGGTGGTGGCGGTGTGCGAGTCGCCCTTCTACGGCTTCAACGCCCTGGTGAAGCGCGTCTCCGACTTCGGCCTCGCCGCGCTGATCCTCGCCGCGATCTCGCCGCTCATGGCCGCGATCGCGCTCGGGGTGAAGCTCTCCTCCTCCGGCCCGGTGCTCTTCAAGCAGCGCCGCTACGGCCTGGACGGCAAGCGCATCGTGGTCTACAAGTTCCGCTCCATGACGGTGGCCGAGGACGGCGACGTGGTGCCCCAGGCGACGCGCAACGACCAGCGCGTGACCCGCTTCGGCGCGTTCCTGCGCCGCACCTCGCTCGACGAGCTGCCGCAGTTCATCAACGTGCTGCAGG